>WNFB01004798.1_pt1 | contig 12039 bp, 12 predicted proteins | sample 5400501 | NCBI WGS metagenome assembly WNFB01 (sample SAMN13153341, study PRJNA577476) | soil metagenome | isolation source: 200 cm saprolite under Douglas fir tree site 2 hole 1 | place: USA:California | collected 2015-04-18 | reverse complement strand
CGCCATGATTTCGAGTTTTGCAGGAGGGGGAATGTCTATGCCCATCGTGTCGTACGTTACACCCTCGCTGCTCTTTGATGACTTAACGCTGACAAAGCCAACAGGTGAGCTACCGAAGCTACCTTTCAGCACTCCACCCTTCACCACACAATAGTGCCGCGGATTGTGAGGCGAGCTAGTTAAGTCAGTAGGTTAGACTGCTGGGGAAGTGTTCAAAACCATGCGATTGTGAAATGCTTCGAAACGGAACCCTTCTGGGCCCTGGCATGGACGGCGGTTACCTGCTAGCGCAAGGCGTTGAACAGCGCCTTCTTCCAGCGGGCATTGTCGATCGTCCACACGACCTTGGCTTTGACACCCTTTTTCAGCACCGGAGCCCATACGGCTCTGTTGCGCTCATTCCCTGCCACATGGAGCCGGTCAACGACGGTCATTCCCCGGGTCAGTTCACTCGACGTTTCCACGTCCACATAGTTTTGGGTTTGTTCCGTGACTATCGTGGGATCCAGCGCGACAGACATCGCCACCGGATCCGGCAAAGAAATACCGTGTTCACCGGTTTGCTCGAAGTAGGCCTCCTGCGCCCGGCTGTTGCACTCGATGGCAAAACGCGCCAGTGGCCTGTCCAGGCTCAACACCCGTTCGATATCGTCCAGTTTCAGGACGGCCTCGCCGCGGCAAAGATGCCAGCCGACCAGTTCAACGGGCAGCCCGCTGCGGAGCGCAATCCGCGCAGCCTCGGGGTCGCACCAGATGTTGTATTCCGCGGCTGGAGTGACATTGCCTTCACAGCACGGGGCGCCACCCATGATGACGCAGCGGCTCACTTTCGTGGCGATATCCGGCTTGCGCTGCAGCGCCAAGGCAACATTGGTGAGTGGCCCCAGAGTCACGAGGATCAGCCCCGGGTTCGCTTCGATGGTCGCCACGATGGCGTCCACGGCATGCTGCTTTTCCGCCGCACGCCGCGGAGCGGGATAACCGTGATCCCCCAAACCATCCCGGCCATGGAACCAGTGCGCGCTTTGGTGTTCGCGCTGGAGCGGTTTTTCGGCACCCAAGAAAACAGGAACATTCGCTCGGCAAAGTTCCGACACGTACAAAGCGTTCCGCGCGGCTTGTTGTAGGGCAACATTTCCGGCCACCGTGGTGATCGCCAGAACGAAAACATCGGGCGAACGAAGCGCCATGATCAGCGCTACCGCGTCATCCGAAGCAGTGTCCGTGTCAATCAGGAAGAGGGGTTTCACGCCGCGTAGAATAACAAAGTCCCTTGGCCCTCGCGGCCAAAATCAAAGGTCCGGTTGGGAACTGAAAGCACTTCCTAAGTTTCCCTCGTGATGCGCGCTCGTGGAGCGGGCCGCCCGTTTCCACCGATCTGATAGCCGACGCCGCGAATGGTTCGAATCAGCGACTGGTCGTAGCCCGAATCCATTTTCCGCCGCAGGTAGTTGATGTACACGTCCACGATATTCGTCATGTTGTCGCAGCCCAACTTCCAAACCTGTTCGACAATGGCGGTGCGTGTGACGGGCTGGCCCACATGGCGCATCAGAAATTCAAGCAAGCAGAATTCTTTGGGGCTTAATTCAATATTCCGGCTGCCGCGGCGCACGGTGCGGCTGACCCGATCGAGTTCCAGGTCGTCGATCTGAAGAACAGCGCGAGCTGGCCGGTTTCCTCTCCGCAAAACCGCGCGAATGCGCGCCGCGAGTTCGGCGAAGGCGAAAGGCTTCGCGAGGTAATCGTCTGCGCCGGCGTCCAGCCCGCGGACGCGCTCCTCGACCATGCCGGAGCCCGTCACGATGAGCACCGGCAAATCCGGCTTGCGCGAACGAATGCTGCGCAGCACCTCCAATCCGCTCATTCCCGGGAGGGCCAAATCCAGAAGGACCAGGTCGCAGGGCTGGTCGCACGCCATTTTTTCAGCTTCGCGCCCATCGGACACGACTTGGACGGAGAATTGTTCCTGCTGCAGCCGCCGCTGCAAAAATTCGGCAAACGACGGGTCATCTTCTGCGACGAGAATGCGCATCGGCTCAGGCAATACCGTAAATTTTGGAAGGGGGATGCCGCCAGTTTGAGCGGGGCGGGAAGTAGTGTCAAGGCGAGGAATCTAGTTGGTGGCGGAAGAGGCATGATCGGCGGGCATTAGCCTTGCGGTGTCGATTTGCACCTGGTGGTGCGACGGCGCAGGCAACTTGCAGGCAGAAAAATCACCGGCACAGCCTGCAGCGTTCGGCACCGGGAAGGGTGAGGGAATTCCTCTGTCTGGTAGATGCGTCTTACCCAAAATTTTGGTATCTTCTGCAACGCTAGATTGTCCCCTCCGGAGATCGCCATGAACATCGCACTCACCATCAACGGAAAAAGCTATTCCCAAGACGTGGAGCCAAGGCTGCTGCTGATCCATTTTCTGCGCGAAGTTGCGGGCCTGACGGGCACCCATACGGGCTGCGAGACCTCGCTCTGCGGCGCCTGCACGGTCGAGCTAAACGGCAAGGCCATCAAGAGCTGCACCATGTTTGCGGTGCAAGCCAATGGTGCGGATATCGTGACCGTGGAAGGCCTGGCGAGCGACGGCAAGCTCGATCCCATGCAGGAAGCGTTCTGGAACGAACACGGCCTTCAGTGCGGATTTTGCACGCCCGGAATGATCATGGCATCCAAGCAAATTCTGGACCGCAATCCAGCCCCCACGGACGACGAGATCCGTCACGGACTGGAAGGCAACGTCTGCCGTTGCACGGGATATCAGCACATTGTGAACGCAGTGAGAGCTGCCGCAGCCGGGGCAGGAAAGTAGGAGGCGATCATGGCCACGACGACAATCAAGACCGAGACTTTTGTTGGCAAGCGCATCCGCCGCCGCGAGGACCCGCGGCTCATCACCGGCACGGCCACCTATGTCGAAGACATCCAGATGCCGGGCATGCACTTCGCCGTGATCGTGCGAAGCCCGCATGCCGCGGCTCGCGTCCGCTCGATCGACACCAAGCAGGCCGCCGTCGCCCCAGGGGTCGTATGCATCTTCACCGGCAAGGACACCAAGGGCGTGGGAGCTGTGCCGTGCGGCATTTCGATGCCAGACTTGCGCGTGCCGCAACACCACATCCTCGCGACCGACCGCGTCTACTTTGTCGGGCACCCGGTCGCCGTGGTCGTGGCCAGGGATCGTTACCTCGCGCGTGACGCCGCCGATCTGATCGAAGTGGATTACGAAACCCTGCCTGCCGTAGCCGATCCGGAGAAAGCACTCGCGAAAGGCGCGCCTGCCGTGCATCCCCAGTGGCCGGACAACACCGCGTTCACCTATCACCAGGAAGGCGGCAACGTGGACAAGGCGTTTGCCGAAGCCGACGTGGTAGTCAAGCAGCGCATCGTCAGTCAGCGCCTCGTGCCCATGGCCATGGAGACGCGCGGCGTGGTGGCCGAGTGGCGCGGCGCCGATCGCCAGCTCAATCTCTACACCTCTACGCAGATTCCGCACCTGGTGCGCACGCTGGTCGCGGGCATGCTGGGCCTGGAAGAAAACCGCATGCGCGTGATCGCCCCGGAAGTGGGCGGCGGCTTCGGCAGCAAGCTGAACGTCTACGCAGAAGAAGCGCTGATGGGTTTCGTCTCGATGAAAATTCAAAAGCCCGTCAAGTGGATCGAATCGCGCCGCGAGAATTTCACCTGCACCATCCACGGCCGCGGCCACGTGGATTACTATGAAGTTGCCGCCAAGCGCGACGGCACGATTCTCGGCATCAAACTCAAACTGATTCAGGATGTCGGCGCGTATCACCAGCTCCTGACGCCGCTCATTCCTCAGCTGAGCGTGTTGATGATGCCGGGCCTCTACAACACGCAGAACATCCGAGCCGATATCGTCGGCGTGTTCACCAATTGCGTTCCCACCGATGCATATCGCGGCGCGGGACGGCCCGAGGCCACGCATGGCATCGAGCGCATGGTGAACATTCTCGCAGCCGAACTAAAAATGGATCCCGTCGAGATTCGGCTGAAAAACTTTGTTACGAAAGATCAGTTCCCGTTCGCCACGGCAACGGGCCTCATGTATGACTCCGGCGATTACGCCGCACCGTTCAAGAAAGCTCTCGACCTCGTCGGCTATCACAAACTCCGCCAGGAGCAAGCCGAAGCGCGCAAGCAAGGCAAGTGGATGGGCATCGGCATTTCCACCTACGGCGAAATCTGCGCCATCGGTCCTTCTCCCGCGACGCCCGCCGGCGGATGGGAAAGCGCCACGGTGAAAATCGAGCCATCGGGCAAAGTCACCATCCTGACCGGCACTTGTCCTCACGGCCAAGGCGAGGAAACCACTTTTGCGCAAATTGCCGCCGACGAACTCGGCGTCGGTCTTGACGACATACTGGTGCTCCGCGGCGATACCGCTATCGTGCAGTACGGTATCGGAACTTTCGGCAGCCGCGCCACCGCCGTGGGCGGCTCCGCGCTCTACTACGCCCTTCAGGACCTGAAAGCCAAGATCAAGAAATTCGGGGCCATGTTGCTCGAATCCGAAGACGTTACGCTCGCCGGCGGGCGCGTCATCTGCAACAAGACGGGCAATACAAAATCGTTCCAAGAGGCTGCTGCCGCCAGTTACCGCGCGCTCAGGCTGCCTCCCAACACGGAACCCGGCCTCATCGCCACGCGCTTCTGGGAGCCATCCAATTTCACCTTCCCGTTCGGCGCGCACATCGTGATCACTGACATTGACGCTGAAACTGGCCAAATCAAGATTCGCCGCTACGTCGCCGTCGACGATTGCGGCAACATCTTGAATCCGCTGATTGTCGATGGTCAGGTGCAAGGCGGCGTGGCCCAAGGCCTCGGCCAGGCCTTGTGGGAGCAAGCGGTTTACGACGACAACGGCCAGCTCATCACCGGCGAGCTGATGGACTACGCCGTTCCGCGATCCCACATGATGCCGTGGATTGAAAATCACCACACCGTAACGCCCTCGCCGGTCAATCCGCTCGGCGTCAAGGGCGTCGGCGAGGCCGGCACGATTGGCTGTTCGCCCGCAGTCGTCAATTCGGTGGTAGACGCCCTTTCTCCGCTCGGAGTTCGTCACATTGACATGCCGCTGACACCGGAAAAAATCTGGAAACTGCTTTCGGCGAAGAATTGAGAGGAGCAACGGACATGATCGCGCAAAAATTCGAATACACCGCGCCGCAATCGCTCAACGAAGCGCTGCACTTGCTCGCCACCGGCGCCAAGCCCCTCGCGGGTGGCATGAGCCTCATCCCCATGATGAAGCTGCGCCTTGCCGCGCCCGAACATCTGGTGGATTTGTGCACGCTCAAGGACCTGAACTACATTCGCGAAGCCGCCGGCGAACTGCACATCGGCGCCACGGCGTCACACTATGAAGTCGAGAGCTCTCCGCTCCTCCGACAGAAATGTCCCTTGCTTTCCGAGACCGCAGCCTCCATCGGCGATGTGCAGGTGCGCAACATGGGCACCATTGGCGGCAGCGTGGCACATGCCGACCCCGCAGCCGATTATCCCGCCGCTCTTCAGGCGCTGGAGGCTAAGCTCGTTCTCAAGGGCGCAAAATCGGAACGCACTGTCAGCGCCGCCGATTTTTTCGTCGACGCTTTCACCACTGCGCTCGAACCCGGCGAAATCATCCGCGAAGTGATCGTGCCCATCGACGATGCCCGCACCGGCACGAGCTACCAGAAAATGCCTCAGCCTGCCAGCGGATTCGCGATTGTCGGCGTCGCCGCGCGTGTGCGACAGAGCGCCGGCAAAATCTCGTTTGTGCGCATCGGCGTCACCGGGCTCTCGAACCGCGCCTATCGTGCCACCGCTTCGGAGAAGGCCCTCGAAGGCAAGTCCGAATCGCCCGTTGAGATTTCAAGCGCCGCCGAGCTCGTCGCGCAGGGCATCGATGCGAACTCTGACCTCCACGCCTCTGCCGACTATCGCCGGCATCTCGCCGCGGTCCACGCAGCGCGCGCACTCAAGACCGCAATCTCGAGAATTGCGTGAACATTGCGGTGAGCAATACGTGAAAGTGTCCGGCACGTACACTCTGCCGGTTGCGCCCGAACGCGCCTACCAAATCCTCCAGGATCCTGCGGTTCTCGCGCAGGCCATGCCCGGCTGCGAAAGCCTAGAAAAAATCGGCCCCGACGAATACCGCATGAAGATGAAGGTGATTCTGGCGGCCCTTTCAGGCGCGTTTGACGGCAAAGTGCGCATCACCGATCAAGTCCCTCCCTCGAGCTTCCGCCTCATCGTCGAGGGCTCCGGACGCATCGGCTTCCTGAAGGGCGACGGATTCTTGAAGCTCGCTGCCCGTGATGGCAACACAGAAGTTTCCTACGAGGGCGACGCCCAAGTCGGCGGCACCATGGCCGCCGTGGGCCAGCGTCTCATCGACGGCACCGCCAAAATGATGATCAAGAAGTTTTTCGACAAGCTTGCCGCCCTCGCTCGTTAAACCCTTCCCGCTCCGGTCATCCCTGCGATACTATGGCACCCTATGAGTCCACAGCCGCCCAATGAAGTGCTGAAGGACCTGCGCGCACGCTTGGGCATAACCACCCGCGACGTCGCCGAATTAAGCGAGAAAATTGCAGAGTCCGAGGGAAATCCCGAATTCCAGATTTCCAACGCCTGGCTGACGCAAATTGAGAATTCAGATTCGGTGCCAAGTATTTTCAAGCTATACAGCTTGAGCGCGATTTATCGCTTAAAGTTCACCGAGCTCTTGCGCCTTTACGGACTCGACCTGCAAAAGCTGGGCCTGCACCAACTCGCTGCACCTTTGCCGCATACGCACCTGGCAACGCTGGATGTGTACGACGCCGATCGCACCATTTCTTTTCCCGTTCGATTTGACCGGTCCTTCGACCTGGACAACACCAATCTTCTTTCGCGCATCGTGGAACTCTGGGGAGAAGTGCCTATCGCTTTGATTCAGCATCTGGACATTCGCCATGGCCAGTACGGGTATGTCGGCCTGCAGGATTTCACTCTCTATCCCCTGCTCCGCCCCGGTTCGTTCGTGCAGCTCGATTCACGCGCCCGGAGGGTCCAGCCGCTTCGCTGGCGGACCGAATTTGACCGTCCCATCTATTTTGTTGAGTTGCGCGACGGCTATGCTTGTTCCTGGTGCGACTTGCTGGACGACCAACTCCTGCTGCTTCCCCATCCCCTGTCTCCCTGCAGCGCGCGGAAATTCAAGTATCGGATCGACGCCGAAATCGTCGGCCAGGTGACTGGCGTGGCGATGAGACTCACCGATGCGAGTGACTCGGCTCCTGGCGGAAATGCAAGATTGCCAAAGCGAGTCTGAGGTTGGACGTGAAGAGCCGCGCCACCGTGACGTTCACGTCGGCCGGCATCGCGATTCGGTACGGCTCCAGCTTCTGCCACGCGCGCAGGCACTCCTGGGGATTCTCCTTAGTGGATCGGAGATAGGTTTCCAGCTCGCTCACCAAATCCTCCAGAGAAAGCGCGGAAACTTTATAGAAAGCCTGCCGGTGTGCTAATTCCAGCGCTTTGCGCGCCACCTCTGGGCCGAAGCGGCTGGCCAGCCCCTCGTGGTGATAGTTTCCGGTGTTGTACTCACGAGTTGATGCAAGGTAGATCAGCCGCCCCAGGTCGCAGAAAATCCTGGAAAGTGTGCGGTTCACCAGGTCGTCGTAGGCCTCTTGGACTGGCACGAGTTTAATCTCGGCACTCATATTCACCTGGTTCGATTAGCCTCGGACCGTGCGCGGCACTAGTACGGCCCTGCACCGCTGATTTCGCGCGCGCGAGCTCCGGATTCGAATTCCCTCAGGACTCCGCCAATGCTCTGAGTGAGTCTGTGCGTATACAACGCCATCCCGCGCAACCTTTCTGGGCCCGCCAGTCCAACGAGAAGAAATAGAACTCCACAAATTACCCTTAACTGCGCATATTGGAGGAAAACCCTAACCTCCACCGCGAATTCGAGATCTTGACTCGCCCGGCTCGCTTCCAGATGTCGCCGCATGATTCGGCGAACGGCCGCCGAAGTTTGCTGCACCCATAGGAGCGCCACGGCATGGCGCTCCCGCCGGAACTGCCTTTTCAGCCCCGGCGAATCCAGCCGCCAAACGAATGCCAGGTCGTCCCCGGAGAAGATTCGCGAAACAAATTCCGGCGGACACGCTTCCGCGCCCTCTCCCCCGCCAGGCAGCCACTCATCGGGAGCCAAAGGCAGCTCCCGAGAGCTCGCGTCCGTCCTAATCCATATCCATAGCAGTAGGAACAACACCGCCGCCGCGATGAGCGCGCTACCGGTGCCGATCACGGACGCACTATCCTTGCCAAATGGCCACGCATTTCTTGCAAACGCCGGTTCGTCGCCACAGCTATTCTTTGGTATTGCTCTTCCAGGCGCACCGCTCCTCCTGGCTGGGGGTTCGGGACGTAGGACCACAGATGCACGGCCCAGACGCTAAGAACGACAAAATAAAACCCCGGGTGGATTTGGGACCAGAATGCTCGAAACTTGTCCCCGCCCCAGGATACAAACGCTAACCAAAAGACGCTTTCGCCAATGAACAGAGCATAGCCTTGCAAGATGCCCCGGAGATTCCTTCCAAAGGGTATCGAATAAAACAGAAACAAAACTACCAGTGCCACCAGGGCGAGTGCCTGCACCACTCGCAAAGCAAGTTCTACATCCGTAGCCATTGCCGAGGACCACCACACCGGATTGTTTCCTGTCTCGAGGATCGCTTTCGCAGACGCCAATAGGAAGACGAAGGCCAGTAGGTTTCGCGCTAACCGCGCCGTCCCCGGATACGCGAGGAGACCCACACGGTAAATCTCAAACACCACTCCGCACCCAACCAAGACGCCCAGCCACTCCGTGATCCAGTAAACCTTTGCATAGAGTTGCGGACGCGCATGGTAAACCGAAAAGCGAAGGAGAGACTGCATCCACACAAAAAGTAAATAAGCGTAGAAAGCTGGATATCGGCTCAGCAGCTTGCTTTGAAGCGCCCGCGCCAACAGCACTGCTTCGACCGCAATACACGCCCACCAAATGGCTTGGCCGATCATTTTCCTCCGCGACCCACCTGAGAAGGTCGCCGGAGGCCAATCCTAGCATGGGCGAGAGGGGAAGAGCGCGGGGTATCTTCCCCCCTCCTCTTCTGCGTTTTTATGCAACCACGCGTGGCCAGGGAAATGGACTCGGTGGCGGGACAGGATCGCCGCCATCGGCAATCAGCATGCCCGCGCCCCGGGACTGACTCGCAGGCAGACTGTGCTTTTCGGCGTTCCGCGACCGAACCTGCACCACGCTCGAAAAAACGGCCACCGCAGTGAACAAAACGAACGCAGAGAGTACTCCCCGGATTTCTAGTTTCGACATTTTTTTCTCCTTGAAGAAATTAGGCGGATGGATGCTTGGATCGTGACGCACCATTCGCGACCCCGGGCCAGCGTATGAGAGAAATGAAAGAGGCGGGTCCCTGGCGCATTTCTGGTTGGTATACCAACCAAAATGATGCGCGCAGCCACTTACTGGACTGCGTAATACCCACGATAGAAAAAGAATAGCGAGAACCCCAGCAAGTCGAAATGAAGTCGGAACAGCTATCTACCCAATACGTTCATATAGGGGAATTATTTGTTTATCTGTGAGTCTGCGGCAACGCCCGCCCGGATTCGGGGTTGCGCCGCTTTACTGCGAATTTCGAGCGATAATCGTCGTCCGCCTCGTCTCCCGGACCTGCGCGGCTTACACCCTTAGGCAATGTTTCGAAAGCCTTGCGCCCGTTCTAGGGCTCTGCGCACTCTCTATACCGAACCAGTAATTCCAACTCACTTCTCATTGCCGGCTCCTCCGTGGTTGCTATGCCAAGCACAACTCATTTTCTTGGGACTCCAAACTCCTCCCGAACAAACTAGGGGACTATGGAAGCCACCAGCCGTGCACATCAGACTTTCGCGCATTCGACGCCCTCCCTGCAGTTTGCTTTCAATTCATGGTTTCCGCTGAACACAGAATGTCCCGCAGAAACGTGACTCGCTATTCACAAAGGAGGTCGAAGCCTTATGGAAATCCGAAAGGGTGAGCGGTGGCGTTGCCAGAATCCCGCATGTCAGAGCGAAATCTTGGTGATCGCGTCCAGCGAAGTGGTGAACGGCAAAAACCCGCGGTGTTCCTGCGGAAGTCCTATGAAGAAGCCCTATGTTCGCCCGGAGATGAAAATGGTTCCATCGACGGAGGAGTCGAGGCATGGTTTTGGGCCCCATGCCACCCTGTGTCTTGATCTATACCCCGCCAAGCGTACCCCGCAGGGCAGCGCTTAATCGTCGCGGCCCGCGGGGAAAGGGCCATTTTCGATATGAGCGTATTTAGAGGATTTGCAATTCTTCTGGCGCTGGCATCGATTGCAGTTGGTATCTTTATCCTCAACGACTCACTCGCGCGGCAGGTAGCTGCACGTCCCGGCCAAATAATCCCGGGTGCCGTATTTTGTTCGCTACCCCTTGCGTTGCTTTACTTTGTACCCCGGCCGGCCCCCCAATGAGTCCCTCAAACCAATCACCGCAGGCTGTCTCGAAGGATGCCTCTTTCCCTCAGAACTGCCGCGCCGAACTCCTCTTCTACGCGCAGACACGGACGGATCCGTTCGAGCCTACAAAAGTCCTCGGCGAGTATCCATGCGATTACACAAGGGAGGACTGGGAACGCCGCTGGACGGAGTGGGATTCCCATCGTAATCCCTACGTCCATCTCTTCCTGTGCAGAGAACATGCCAGAAAACTGGGACTCATCGTGTAGCTAGGTGGGCAGCTTCGCCAGGGATTCCGTTTCCGAATAAGTCATGCGCGGTCGAAACACGCACGACCACTATCTCCGACGAAACGCTAACTCACGAGGGTGCCCTACCCTTTGCGGTTTTGGCAAAGGGTGGTTCCGCTCTTTTCCTTCGCTCTCTTCTTTGGGCACGTGGCTCACTGAGTTATTCCGCTTCCGAATAAGAGACGCGTGATCGAAACACGCACCACCACTATCTTCGACGAAACGCCAACTCACGAGGGTGCCCTACCCTTTGCGGTTTTGGCAAAGGGTGGGTCCGCTCTTTTCCTTCCCTCTTTTCTTTCGCCCTTTCCTTTCTTTTCTCCGTTTCTCCGTTCATTTCCACTTGTCCATTGCGATTAACCCTTCTCCTCGTTCGTAGAACAACCAACTGCTCCACGGCCAATCTCGCGGATGAGTCACCAATGCTCGCTTCACAGGATTCTCATGCATGTAGTTTAGCTTCTCGCGCAACTTCTTCTCGGAATATACGTTGAAGTCGTAATACCGCCGTTGCCAGAATCGCCGGTGGTCGGCCAAGTCGCCCGAAAAGCGAAGCGTGAGTTGCCCTTGCGCACTGCGCTTTTTTCCGCGCAGCATCCTGGAAACGCGGTGCTTCAATACCTGGATAACCTTCGCCGGTGGAACCTTGGGCGCTTCATCGATCAACAAATGCACATGCTCCGGCATCACCACGTACCCGATCAGCCGGAATCTGAACCGCGCACGAACTTCCCCCAGAATCTTCACAAAAAGATTTCTCACCCGCTTGCTTTGCAGGAAGGCGCGCCGCTCATAGGAGCTAAACGTGATGAAGTGCAGATCTCCGCGGCCCGTGTGGCGCTTCAGTCTTCTCGGCATGAGGACCAGAGATCCGCACCCTTTGCACAACAACAAAAGCGCAAAGGGTAGGGCACCCTCGTTCTATCACTTCCGAGTGACCTACGACAGTGGTATCCTCTCATCGTCCATGACCGCACGACATGGCAAATCAGGAGCTAAGGATGCGGATGGGCCACCCGCCGAGGTTCGCGGTGGTGCGCCCAGTTACTTCAACTTGGCGTATTCAGCTCTGGCAGCGAGCAGGACGGGGATGTCGGGGTCGGCATCCTTCCAGAGCGTGAGGAAATCCAGGTAGGCGTTGCGTGCTTTGGCGGTGTCGTCGGAGAGGGCATAGGCGCGACCGAGTTGGAGAAGGGCCAGTGCGCCGATGGGTTCATTCA
>WNFB01009894.1_pt1 | contig 12049 bp, 11 predicted proteins | sample 5400501 | NCBI WGS metagenome assembly WNFB01 (sample SAMN13153341, study PRJNA577476) | soil metagenome | isolation source: 200 cm saprolite under Douglas fir tree site 2 hole 1 | place: USA:California | collected 2015-04-18 | reverse complement strand
GCCTTAGCGTTGTCGAGCAGCTTGTCGGGGCCGAAGGACACCTTGCCGATGGGCGCGTGGATGATCGCGGTCTTGTCGACGCGGTACTCCACCTTGCCCGCCTTGATCTCCCGGACGGCCTTCGCCACCTCGAAGGTGACGGTGCCCGTCTTGGGGTTGGGCATGAGGCCGCGCGGCCCCAGCACCTTCCCGAGCCTCCCGACCGACTTCATCATGTCGGGCGTGGCCACGATGGCGTCGAAGTCGAGCCAGTTCTCCTCCTGGATCTTCTTCACCATGTCGTCGCCACCCACGTAGTCCGCGCCCGCGTCCTGGCCTTCCTTCAGCTTCTCGCCCGAGGCGATGACCAGGACCTTCTTCGCCTTGCCGCCCAGGCCGTGGGGCAGGATCACCGTCCCGCGCACCATCTGGTCGGCGTGCTTGGGGTCGACGCCCAGGCGCATCGCGACCTCGACCGTCTCGTCGAACTTCGCGAACGCGGTCTTGGCCACCGTAGCCACCGCCTCCGGCAGGAGGTAGTTGCGCTTCGCGGCCGTGACCTCTTTCGCCTTCTTGTAGTTCTTGCCTACTCGCGCCATCAGTCTCCCTCGGTAGCGATCAGCATTCAGCTAGACGACGTCGACGCCCATGCTGCGGGCGGTGCCCTTGACGGTGTTGACGGCGGCCTGGAGCGACTCCGCGTTCAGGTCGGGCAGCTTCAGCTTGGCGATCTCTTCCACCTGCTTCTGGGTGATCGTGCCGACCTTGTTCTTGTTGGGCTCGCCGCTGCCCTTGGCGATCCCCACCGCCCGCTTGATGAGCACGGCCACCGGCGGCGTCTTGGTGATGAAGGTGTACGAGCGGTCCGCGTAGACCGTGATCACCACCGGGATGATGAGCCCGTCGTCCTTGGCCGTCTTGGCGTTGAAGGCCTTGCAGAAGTCCATGATGTTGACGCCGGCCTGGCCGAGGGCGGGTCCCACGGGCGGGGCCGGGGTCGCCTTGCCGCCCGGGATCTGAAGCTTGATCTGTCCGACGACCTTTTTCATTACAGTTTCTCAACCTGCAGGAAATCCAGCTCCACCGGCGTCGAGCGGCCGAAGATGGTGACCATCACCTTGAGGGTGTTGCGGTCGAGGTTGACCTCCTCCACCACGCCCTGGAAGTTGGAAAAGGGACCGTCGATGATCCGCACCGCCTCCCCGCGCTCGAAGGTGTACTTCGGCTTGGGCTTCTCGATCGACTCCTTCACCTGCACGAAGATCTGGTCGGCCTCCTCCTGGCTGAGCGGGACCGGTCGGTTGCCCGAGCCCACGAAGCCCGTGACCTTGGGCGTGTTCTTGACGAGGTGCCAGGTGGAGTCGGGGATCTTCTTCCCGTCCGCGCCCTCCTCGGTCTCGATCTCCACCAGGATGTAGCCGGGGAAGAAGCGGGTGGCGGTCTGGACCTTCTTGCCCCCCTTCATCTCCACCACTTCCTCGGTGGGGATCTCGATGCGCCCGATGTGGTCGTCCAGCCCGTAGGCCTTCGCCCGCTGGCGGAGGCTCTCCGACACCTTCTTCTCGAAGCCCGAGTAGGTGTGGACGATGTACCAGTTCTTCGAGGCCGCCTTCGTCTCCATCAACGAGTACCCAGCACCTTGGTGAAGAGCTCCGTCATCAGGAGGTCGAGCCCGAAGAGATAGAAGCCGAAGAAGAAGGTCGTCGCGATGACGACGATCGTCGTGGCCTTGACCTCGCCCCACGACGGCCACGTCACCTTCTTCAGCTCGCTCCGCACCTCGGAGAAGAAGGCCTTCAGCTCGCGGAACTTCCCGATCACCCGACCCACGGGCCCGGCGCCCCAGGAGGGCAGGCCGGGGCCAGAGCGTTCATCGTTGTCCATCTTTCTCGCCTCTGCCACCGCCATCTGCTTCGACCCCTCACTCACCCTGGCGCCCTCGAGTGGCAGGCCAGGAGGGACTCGAACCCCCAACCCCCGGTTTTGGAGACCGGTGCTCCACCATTGAGCTACTGGCCTTCATCTACAGGGGGAAACGCTGCGTCGCGTTTCCCCCTAGGACCCCCTTCGCTCGCTGCGCGCGAGTGAATCGCGCTCCGCTCGCAGCCCGTGGCTTCCTTCTTGCCGCGGCGCACCCCCCAGACCCCCCGCTCGCTTCGCGGGAGTGAATCCCGCTCCGCTCGCAGCTCTTACTACGGGCGTCCATGCTTCTCTTGCGCTCGCCGCTTGAGACCAACTACTTCGTTTCCTTATGGGCGGTGTGCTTGCGGCACCAGGGGCAGAACTTGCTCAGCTCGAGCCGCTCGGTCGTCTTCTTCTTGTTCTTGCTCGTAGCGTAGTTCCGCCGCTTGCAGTCGGGGCACTGGAGGATGATGTTGTCCCGCATGGCCTACTCGATGACCTCGGTGACGGTTCCGGCGCCCACGGTGCGGCCGCCCTCGCGGATGGCGAAGCGCAGCCCCTTCTCCATGGCGATCGGCGCGATCAGCTCGATCGTCATCTGCGTGTTGTCCCCCGGCATCACCATCTCCACTCCCTCCGGCAGCGTCGACACCCCCGTCACGTCCGTCGTCCGGAAGTAGAACTGCGGCCGGTACCCCGTGAAGAAGGGCGTGTGCCTCCCCCCCTCCTCCTTCGTCAGCACGTACACCTCGCCCTTGAACTTCTTGTGCGGCGTGATGCTCCCCGGCTTGGCCAGCACCATCCCCCGCTCGATGTCCTTCCGCTCCGTCCCCCGCAGCAATACCCCGATGTTGTCCCCCGCCTGCCCCTCGTCCAAAAGCTTCTTGAACATCTCCACGCCCGTCACCACCTTCTTCTGCGTGGCGGCCAGGCCCACGATCTCGATCTCCTCCCCCACCTTCACCTTCCCCCGCTCCACCCGCCCCGTCGCCACCGTCCCCCGCCCCGAGATCGTGAAGATGTCCTCGATCGGCATCAGGAACGGCTTGTCCACCTCCCGCGCCGGCAGCGGAATGTACTTGTCCACCGCCTCCATCAGCTCCAGGATCGGCTTGGCCGAGTCGTCCTTCCCCGTCCCCTCCAAAGCCTTCGTCGCCGATCCCCGGATCACCGGCACGTCGTCCCCCGGAAACTTGTACGTCTTCAATAGCTCCCGCACCTCCAGCTCCACCAGGTCCAGAAGCTCCGGGTCGTCCACCATGTCCACCTTGTTCAGGAAGACCACGATCGACGGAACCCCCACCTGCCGCGCCAGAAGGATGTGCTCCCGCGTCTGCGGCATCGGCCCGTCCGCCGCCGACACCACCAGGATCGACCCGTCCATCTGCGCCGCCCCCGTGATCATGTTCTTGATGTAGTCCGCGTGACCCGGGCAGTCCACGTGCGCGTAGTGACGGTTCGCCGTCTCGTACTCCACGTGCGACGCGTTGATCGTCACCCCACGCTCCCGCTCCTCCGGCGCGTTGTCGATCTGGTCGTACGCCTTGAACTGAACCCCTTGAACTGAACCTTCGGGTTCGTCGCGGCCAGAACCTTCGTGATCGCCGCCGTCAGCGACGTCTTCCCGTGGTCCACGTGCCCGATCGTCCCGATGTTCACGTGCGGCTTGTTGCGGTCGAACTTCTCCTTGGCCATGTTGTCTTAGCTCCTGTACGGTCTGCCGATTACCTCTCTACCTTGCCCATTACCTTGGCGACGACCTCTTCGCTGACGTTGCGGGGCGCCTCCGCGTACTTCTCGAAGTGCATCGTGTAGGTGGCGCGCCCCTGCGTGCGCGAGCGGAGGTCGGTCGAGTACCCGAACATGTTCGACAGCGGCACCATCGCCGTGATGATCTGCGTCCCCCCCCGCGAGATCTGGCCCTCGAGGTGCCCGCGCCGGCTGGAAAGGTCGCCCGTCACCGCCCCCGTGTAATCGTCGGGGGTGACGACCTCGACCTTCATGATCGGCTCCAGCAGCACCGGGCTCGCCTTCTTGGCCGCGTCCTGGAACGCCTGCGAGCCCGCGAGCTTGAACGCCATCTCCGAGGAGTCGACCTCGTGGTAGCTGCCGTCGTAGAGCTTCACCCTCACGTCCACCACCGGGTAGCCGGCGAGGATGCCGCGCTCGAGCGCTTCCTTGATGCCCTCCTGGACGGGCTTGATGTACTCCTTGGGGATCGATCCGCCCGTGATCTCGTTCTCGAAGACGAAGCCTTCGCCGGGCGCGGGCTCCAGCTCGATTTTGGCGTGGCCGTATTGGCCGCGCCCGCCCGTCTGCTTGATCCACCGTCCCTCGCCCTTGGACGGCTTGCGGATCGTCTCCTTGTAGGCCACCTGCGGCTTGCCCACGTTGGCCTCGACGCCGAACTCCCGCTTGAGGCGGTCGACGATGATCTCCAGGTGCAGCTCGCCCATGCCGGAGATCTTCGTCTGGCCGGTGTCCTTGTCCGTCTCCACCCGGAACGTGGGGTCTTCGGACATGAGCTTGGCCAGGCCGGTGCCGAGCTTCTCCTGGTCGGCCTTGGTCTTGGGCTCCACCGCCAGGGCGATGACCGGGGCCGGGAAGTTGATCGACTCCAGCACCACCGGCTTGCCGGGATCGCTGATGGTGTCGCCGGTCGTGACGTTGCGCAGGCCCACCGCGGCCGCGATGTCGCCGGCGTAGACCTCCTTGATCTCCTCGCGCTTGTTGGCGTGCATCTTCAGGAGCCGGCCGATGCGCTCCTTAGTCCCCCGGCTGGAGTTGAGGACCGTATCGCCGCTCTTGAGGTTTCCGGAGTAGACCCGGAAGAACGCGAGCTGCCCCACGAAGGGGTCGGTCATGATCTTGAAGACGAGGGCGGCGAAGGGCGCGTCGTCCCGGGGCTCCCGGGTCACGAGCTCGCCCGTCGCGGGGTCGTTGGCCACGGTAGGAGGCACGTCCAGCGGAGAAGGCAGGTAGTCGACCACGGCGTCGAGCAGCGGCTGCACACCCTTGTTCTTGAAGGCGGAGCCGCAGAGCACCGGGAAGAGCTTCATGGCGATGGTGCCCTTGCGGATCGCCGCCTTGATCTCGGGCACGGTCGGCGCCTCGCCGCCCACGAACTTGTGGTACAGCGTGTCGTCACCCGCCGCTTCGGCCGCCTCGGCCACCTTCTCGATCATCAGCTCCCGGTAGTGCTGGGCCTCGTCCCTCAGGTCCGCCGGGATCTCCTCCACCTCGTACTTCGCGCCCAGCGTCTCGTCCAGGTAGCGGTAGGCCTTCATCTCCACCAGGTCGATGACGCCCTGGTGCTGGTCTTCGGTCCCCAACGGGAGCTGGATGGCCACCGCGTTCTTGGCGGAGAGCCGGTCGTGCATCGTCTGGATCGAATGGAGGAAGTCCGCGCCGACGCGGTCCATCTTGTTGATGAAGGCGATGCGCGGGACCTTGTACTTGTCGGCCTGCCGCCAGACGGTCTCCGACTGCGGCTGCACGCCCGCCACCGCGTCGAACAGGGCCACCGCCCCGTCGAGGACGCGCAGCGAGCGCTCCACCTCGGCGGTGAAGTCCACGTGGCCGGGGGTGTCGATGATGTTGATGCGGTGCTCGCGCCAGAAGCAGGTGGTGGCCGCGGACGTGATCGTGATCCCCCGCTCCTGCTCCTGCTCCATCCAGTCCATGACGGCCGTGCCCTCGTGGACCTCGCCGATCTTGTAGCTCACGCCGGTGTAATAGAGGATGCGCTCGGTGGCGGTGGTCTTGCCGGCGTCGATGTGAGCGGCGATCCCGATGTTGCGGGTCCGCTCGATTGGGGTCTGCCTGGGCACGTTCGTTACCTTTTAACGCGGAGGACGCGGAGGAGGCCGGAATAGTTCGAGGACGCGGAGGACATCATGGGATGCCACCTCACGCCTAGCCGATCCTGACCCACCCTCTTCACCTCTGCGTCCTCTCCGTTCGTTCTCCGCGTCCTCTGCGTTGAAAAGCCTTTCGTCTACCAGCGGTAATGGGCGAAGGCCTTGTTGGCCTCCGCCATCTTGTGGGTGTCTTCCTTCTTCTTGACGGCCCCCCCGCGCATGTTGGCGGCGTCGAGCAGCTCCATGGCCAGCTTCTGGGTCATCGTGCGCTCCGGACGCCGGCGGGCGAAGCCGATGATCCAGCGCAGGGCGAGCGACGTGCGGCGCGCGGGGTTGACCTCGACCGGCACCTGATAGTTCGACCCGCCGACGCGCCGGCTCTTCACCTCGAGCGACGGCTTCACGTTGTCCACCGCGCGCTTGAAGACCTTGAGCGGGTCCTCCTGCGTCTTGGCCTGGACCACGTTGAACGCCTCGTACATGATCTGCTGGGAGACGGCCCGCTTCCCCCCGTAGGTCATCGAGTTGATGAACTTGGTCACCAGCGCGCTGTTGTAGAGGGGATCCGGCAGGACCTCTCTCTTCGGCACCGTGCCACGACGTGGCATCCTGACTCCTTCTTCTTAGCGTCTTCTCATCAATGCTGGGGGGTGCTGCGTCGCACCCCCCAGACCCCCCGCGCGCTGCGCGGGAATGAATCCCGCTTCGCGCGCTGCTCGTGCCCTGCTCCCTCGTAAAAACAAACAGACGGCGCGGGGATCGCCCGGCCTTACGCGGCCGGATCCCGATCGCGTCGTCTGAGGCTCAACGACCGCCCCGCCTCGAGGATCCGGGCCCCCCGGCTCACGTCTCCTTCGGTGGGCCTGATCTCCCCGACCGTGTCTTGTCGGCCTGACTCCCGGCCGACGTTCTAGTGAGAAGACCTCCTACGATCGACGATGCGACCTACGCCTTGGGGCGCTTCGCCCCATACTTGCTACGGCTCCGCTTCCGGCCCTGCACGCCCACCGCGTCCAGCGTCCCGCGCACGATGTGATAGCGCACGCCGGGCAGGTCCTTCACCCGTCCCCCGCGGATGAGCACGATCGAGTGCTCCTGCAGGTTGTGTCCGACCCCCGGGATGTAGGCCGTCACCTCGACGCCGTTCGTCAGCCGCACGCGGGCCACCTTGCGGAGGGCCGAGTTCGGCTTCTTGGGCGTCGACGTGAACACCCGCACGCACACGCCCCGCTTCTGGGGCGATCCTTGAAGAGCCGGGCTGTCGGTCTTCGACTTGAGCTTTTCCCGACCGACCCGGACGAGCTGGCTGACCGTGGGCGTTTGAACCTCCGACGCTCGCAGGCGACCCTTCCGGGTGACCCACAAGCAGGGCAACCTTACGAGTTTACTCGGGTTTCCGTCCCTGTCAAGGGGTGCCGGATGCAGCAGGTTGCGCTCAGCTGGCTCGTCCATCGCCTCACCCGCTCGCCGTTCCTCCTCGGCCTGGTCGGCTTCGCCGGCCAGCTCCCCAGCTTGCTCCTGGCGCCGCTGGCCGGCGTATGGGCGGACCGCGCCGCCGCGGGATTGACCGCAGCGGGAGTAGACTCGCGCCCATGGCCCCCCCGCTGCCGGACGAGATGACCGTCGTCGAGATCCCCCGCCCGGGGCTACCCGACGTGCTGCGGCCGGCGCGGCGGCCCGTGCCCCGGCCGCGGGCGGGCGAAGCGCTGATTCGGGTGGCCGCGGCCGGCGTCAACTACCCGGACCTGCTGCAGCGGCAGGGGCGACACCCGCCGCCGCCCGGCGCGTCCGACATCCCGGGCCTGGAGGTCGCGGGCGAGGTGGTCGCCGTCGGGGAACACACTCCCGCGGCCTGCGTCGGCGAGCGCGTCTGCGCGCTCGTCGCGGGCGGCGGCTACGCGGAATACTGCCTCGCCCCGGCCCCGCAATGCCTTCCGGTGCCGAAGGGCCTCGACGACGTCGCGGCGGCCGCGATACCCGAGGCGTTCTTCACCGTGTGGGCCAACGTGTTCGACCGCGGGCGGCTGAGGTCGGGCGAGACGCTCCTCGTGCACGGAGGCTCGGGCGGGATCGGGACGACCGCGATCCAGCTCGGACGCGCCTTCGGCGCACGCGTGTTCGCGACCGCGGGCTCTTCCGAGAAGTGCGCGGTGTGCGAGAGCCTCGGGGCGGAGAAGGCCATCGACCACCGTCGAGAGGATTTCGTCGCCGTCGTCCGCGAGCTGACCGGCGGCCGCGGCGTGGACGTCATCCTCGACATCCTCGGCGGGGAGGAGCTTCCCCGCAACGTCGAGTGCCTCGCCGTCGAGGGCCGCCTCATCCAGATCGCCTTCTTGAAGGGCGCGAAGGCGGAGGTCGACCTGACCCCGATCCTGCAGCGCCGGCTGACGATCACCGGCTCGATGCTGCGGCCGCGCTCGGTCGAGGAGAAGGGCGCCATCGCCTGGGCGCTCAAGGGCTCCGTATGGCCGATGCTCGAGCACGGCACCGTGCGGCCGCTCGTCCACAAGACCTTCCCCCTCGCGCAGGCGGCCGAGGCCCACCGGCTCATGGAGTCGCGCGGGCACGTGGGCAAGATCGTGCTCACGGTTTGACGCCCTCGGCTGCAGGTGCGCGCCGGCCGCCCTTTCAGTGGATCGTGCTGGGCCTCGGGGCGGGCCTCGCCCTTCTCTTCGCCGCCGCGTTCGTGCTCGTCGCCCGCCACGGCGGCCGGGAAGGCCGCCTCGGGTGGCGCCCAGCCCCTGCCCCGGACGGCGGCGTGCTCGTCGCTGCGGTCGACCTCGAGGGACGGGCGGCGGGCGCGCTCGCCCCCGGCGACCGGGTGGTGGCCGTCGATGGCGACCCCCGCGTGAGCTGGGCCTCCTTCGGCTGGCTGATCGAACCGCTGACGCCCGGGCGCGATCTCGCGCTGGGCGTGGCCCGCGACGGCCGCGAGCTCGAGGTGCGCCTGCCCGTCATCGCGTGGACGCGGCCCGGCTGGGAATGGACGGCTATCGTCCGCGCGGTGGTGGCCCTCCTCTTGTGCACGACCGGCCTGATCGTCGGCCTTCTGCGCCCCGAGCAGCGCGCGGCCCGGCTCTATTCGCTGGCGGTGCTCCTGTCGGCGCCGATCTTCTTCGCCAATCCGCTGCTGCTCGACATGCTCCGGAGCGGCCTGCTCGGCCGCGGCGAAGCGCTCGTCGTGTGGCTGTGCCGCGTCCACTCCCCTCTCCATGGAGCGGTCGGCTTCCACTTCGCGCAGGAGTTCCCGCGGGGCGGCAATCGCGGGCGGGGGTGGAGAAGCGCGAGGGTCCTCTTCTACCTCTGGGCGGCGGTCGTGTGCGTGCTCTACAACGCCGAGTACTACTTCATGATCTTCCGGCCCGACCGCGCGGTCGCCTTCACCTGGCAGCATCCTCTTCCATGGCGCGGCCTCGTCGCCCTCGACGCGCTCTTCGGACCCGTGATCTTCGCCGCCATCCCCGCCGCCATCGTGCTCAATGCCCGCGAGCGGACGAGCCCCGGCGAGCTTCGCCGGATGCGCTGGGCGTTCTTCGGCGCCCTCGTCGCCTTCGTCCCGGTGACGGCGCTCTTCACGCTCCGCTTCGTCCAGGAGGTGCCGTTGTCGGGGACGCGGCTGATTTCCCCGGAGACGGAGAGCGTCCTCGACAACCTCGCGTTCCTGTTCCTGGCCGTGGCCCCCATCACGCTGGCCTACGCGGTCGTCAAGCACCGCATCTTCGGCATCCGCATCGTGATCCGCCGCGGCGTGCGCTATCTGCTCGCGCGCAACGTCCTGCGGGCGGTGCTCCTGCTGCCCCTGGCGCTGCTGGCCGCCAGCGTGCTCCTGAACCCCGAGCGCACCGTGGCCCAGATCCTCTTCCAGCACCCGTTCCATCTCGTCCTGATCGCGGCCGCCGCCGTCAGCCTTCGCTTCCGCGGCTCGCTCGCCCGCGGGATCGACCGCCGCTTCTTCCGCGAGGCCTACGACGAGGAGCAGGTCCTGCTCTCCCTCGTCGACGACATCCGGGCCCGCGACAGCCTCACCGATCTCTCGCGGCTGGTGAGCGACCGCCTCGGGGCGACCCTCCACCCCGAAAGGCTCTACCTCGTCTACCGCAGCCTCGAGGGACGCGACTTCTCCCTCGAGTACTCGAGCGGCGGCGGCTCATCCGGCCTGCGGATCCCGGAGGATGCCGCCCTCGTCCGCGTGATGGAGGCGCGCGCGGCGGCCCTGGAGCCGGGCGCCGAGGACGCGGCCCTTCCCGCCGACGAGCGCGAATGGCTCTCCCGCCTCGCCGTCCGCCTCGTGGTGCCCATGCTCACCGCCGAGGGGCGGCTCATGGGAATGATCTTGCTCGGGGAAAAGAAGTCCGAGGTCCCCTATGGACTGGAGGACCGCCGCCTGCTGCAGGCGGTGGCGGCCCAGATCGCGATCCTCTACGAGAACACCGCGCTGAAGCGGCGCGTGGCACGCGAGGAGCAATCGCGGCGCGAGGTGCTGTCGCGTCTGGCGCGCGACGAGGTCAACGTCGTCAAGGAATGCCCGCAGTGCGGGACCTGCTGCGACGCGGTGGTGGAGACGTGCCCGGCCGACGGCTCGCCGCTGGTGCTGACGATCCCGGTGGACCGAACGGTCGACGACAAGTACCGGCTCGAGCGGGTGCTCGGCACGGGGGGGATGGGCGCCGTCTACGAGGCCACCGACCTGCGCCTCGGCCGCTGCGTGGCCCTGAAGATCCTGCTCGCCCGCAACTTCGGCAACCCCGGCGCCCTGCGACGCTTCGAGCGCGAAGCGCAGGCCGCGGCTCGGCTGCGCCACCCCCACATCGTCACCGTCCACGACTACGGCGCCCTGGGCACGGAGGGCGCCTACCTGGTCATGGAGTTGCTGAAGGGGACCACGCTGCGCTCCGAGCTCGACCGCGTGGGGAGCCTGCACCCGCCGATGGCCGCGGAGTGGTTCGACCAGATCCTCGACGGGGTGGGGGCGGCGCACGCGGCCGGCGTCATCCACCGCGACCTCAAGCCGGACAACGTCATCGTCACCCGCGACCCGCAGGGCCACGACGTGCTCAAGATCCTCGATTTCGGCCTCGCCAAGCTGAGCTTCGGCGAGCCGCCGGACCCCCAGAGCCTCACGGTGCCGGGCACGGTCCTCGGCACCCTCCGCTACATGTCCCCCGAGCAGCTCTCGGGCGAGCCCACCGACGAGCGCAGCGACGTCTTCTCGATCGGGGTGCTGGTGGCCGAAGCCCTCCTCGGCCGGCATCCCTTCCAGGCCCGCACGACGGCGGCGATGGTCACCGGCATCCTCCAGGATCCGTTCCACGTCGAGGGGGATGCCGCGGAGCGGAGGGAGCTGGACCGCGTCCTCCAGCTCTGCCTGGCCAAGGACCGTGAGGACCGTTATCCGAGCGTGGTCGACGTCCGCCGCGAGCTGATCCCCGCCATCCGGGCCTGCCCGCCGTTCCCGAGCACGCCGCGCACGTCCTGGGACCACGACACGATCGAGGACGACGCCTCCACCCGGCGCACGGAGGGCTGAGCGCTAGCCCTCGCGGCGGTCCAGCTCGCTCTGGCTGAGGCTCGCGAGGGCGCTGTAGATCTGCCGCGACACCTCGGCCACCGCCGCGCTGCTTCCGACGCCGGCGGCGGATTGGGTGAGGATCACCGCCGCGTACGGCCGCCGCTTGCCGATGTAGACGATGCCCGCGTCGTGGTGGACGGTGGAGATGTTGCCCGTCTTGTGGGCCACCTGGGCGCCGCCCGGCAACCCGGCGGGGATCCCGCTCTTGTGCCGCTGGTCGAGGAGGATCTCGAGCAGCTCCGCGGTGGTCTCCGGGGAATAGACCCGGCCGTCGGAGATGAGCCGCAGCAGCTTCAGCAGGCCGTCGGCCGTGACCATGTTGTTCTTGCCCGCGGCGAAGGCCTTCTCGTCGTCGACGCCCCTCAGCACCTCGATCCCCGGCACCTGAAGCTCGTCGAGAGCCTCCTGGATCACGCCGATCGTCACCACGTCGATGAGGAGGTTGGTGGCCAGGTTGCTGGAGGTGGTGATCATCTGGTAGGCGAGGTCCTTGACGCTCATCGTCTTCCCCAGCTGGGCCGCGACCTCGGGCGAGGCGTCGCGGTCGAGGTCGAGGGAGAACGTTTCGTCTTCGATCAGGCTCGTGAAACGGTTGCGCACGTGGACGGGAGCGGCGAGCTCCAGCTCCTTCCGGAAGACCTGGCGGAAGACGCCCACCAATACCGCCAGCTTCATGGTGGATGCGGCGTGGAAGAACGCCTCGCCGTTGTAGGACCACTGCATGCGGGTCTCGGAGTCG
>WNFB01004792.1_pt1 | contig 12050 bp, 10 predicted proteins | sample 5400501 | NCBI WGS metagenome assembly WNFB01 (sample SAMN13153341, study PRJNA577476) | soil metagenome | isolation source: 200 cm saprolite under Douglas fir tree site 2 hole 1 | place: USA:California | collected 2015-04-18 | reverse complement strand
GAAGGTCAGAGTCAGGTCGTCCAATCAGGCCTCTTGACGCCCCTTCCCTCGCGGTCTAAGTTGAAACGCTTCTGCGATTGAAGTCTTCTCCCCAGACCATCTCGATGCATCCGCTCCGCAGCCGCGGGGCTCGCCACCATACACCAATACCGCCCCTTGCACCGTCCCAACCCCTCGCGCCCGCCGGTCCGTCGTCCGGGCGTCCCCGTGTGGAGTTCCGCCTGTGGATATCGCTGAGCTAAAGCAGAAGTCGATCGCGGAGTTGCATCAGCTGGCCGAGCAACTGAACATCACGAACTACTCCGGCCTCCGCAAGCAGGACCTGATCTTCCGAATCGAGCAGTCGCTGCTCGACCAGGACACGGTGATCCGGGGCGAGGGTGTCCTCGAGATCCTCCCCGAGGGCTACGGCTTCCTGCGCAGCCAGGACTGGAACTACCTCTACGGCCCGGACGACATCTACGTCTCCCCGAGCCAGATCAAGCGATTCGACCTCCGCACCGGCGACACGGTCATGGGCCAGGTGCGGCCGCCCAAGGAGGGAGAGCGGTACCTCGCGCTCCTCAAGGTCGAGAGTGTCAACTTCGAGGAGCCGGAGAAGACCAAGCATCGGATCGCGTTCGACAACCTGAAGCCGCGCTACCCCGACCGGCGCATCCGGCTGGAGCGGACGAACGCCGACCTCTCCATGCGGGTGGTGGACCTGCTCTCCCCGCTCGGCATGGGACAGCGCGCCCTGATCGTCGCCCCGCCCAAGGCGGGCAAGACGATCCTGATGCAGAAGCTCGCCAACGCGATCACCGAGAATCATCCCGAGATCGTGCTGATCGTGCTCCTGATCGACGAGCGGCCCGAGGAAGTGACCGACATGGAGGAGAACGTCAAGGCGGAGGTGATCTCCTCCACCTTCGACGAGCCGGCCGACCGCCACGTGCAGGTGGCCGACATGGTGATCGAGAAGGCCAAGCGGCTGGTCGAGCACGGCCGCGACGTCGTGATCCTGCTGGATTCGATCACCCGTCTGGCCCGGGCCCACAACGTGGTCGTGCCCCACTCGGGCAAGATTCTCTCGGGCGGCGTGGACGCGAACGCCCTGCAGAAGCCGAAGCGGTTCTTCGGCGCGGCGCGCAACATCGACAAGGGCGGGAGCCTCAGCATCATCGCCACCGCCCTCATCGACACCGGCAGCCGCATGGACGAGGTGATCTTCGAGGAGTTCAAGGGAACGGGCAACTCGGAGCTGGTCCTGGACCGCCGGCTCGCCGACCGTCGCATCTACCCCGCGATCGACATCCAGCGGACCTCCACCCGTAAGGAAGAGCTCCTCATGGACAAGGACGAGCTCAACCGGGTCTACCTGCTGCGGAATTTCCTGGCCGACATGCCGCCGGTGGAGGCCCTCGAGTTCCTGCTCGAGCGAATGAAGCGGACGAAGAACAACAAGGAGTTCTTCGCGACGATGGCCCAATGACCGCGTGAACGGTGAACAGTGAACGGGGGGTTCCGGTCGCCGCGGAGCCCCCTGTTCACTGTTTACTGTTTACTGTTCACGCGTCATGGCGATCCCTTCCACCGGCCGAATCCTCGGCGTTGACTGGGGCGAAGTCCGCATCGGCCTCGCGCTCAGCGACGAGACCCAGACCCTCGCGTCCCCGCTGGAAACCCTCGTGCGCCGGAAGGGCAAGCGCGTTCCCATGACCCGGCTGCTGGAGCTGGTCGCGGCGCACGGCCCCGTCGGGGTCGTCGTCGGGCTCCCGCTCACGCCCGCGGGCAACGAGGGCCCGAGCGCCGCCGAATCCCGCACGCTCGCCACTTCGGTCGGTGGGCGCACCGCACTCCCGGTCGAGTTCTGGGACGAGCGACTCAGCACCGCCAAGGCGCTTCGGCTGGTGCGGGAGCAGGACGGCTCGACCCGGGGCCGGAAGGGGGACGTGGACGCGCTGGCCGCCGCCGTGCTCCTTCAAGGCTTCCTCGACGCCAGGCGGGCCGGTGGCCGCTAGACGCGACGGCCTGCGGGATCAGCGTGTCGCTGCGGCGGCTGCGGTGGCCATCCTCACGCTGGTCCAGGGCGCCTGCCGGTCCCCCGCCCCCGGTCCAATTGAGCGCGTCACCGTGCCACCCAAGTCCCGCTTCTCCGCGGTCGCCGATTCCCTTGCCGCCCACGGCGTCATCCACAGCCCCTTCTGGTTCAAGCTGGTCGCGCGGGTGAAGCACGTGGATCGCAACATCAAGGCCGGCGTGTACGAGCTGCCGCGGGATGCCTCGACGGGCGACGTCCTTCAGGCGCTGGCCGAGGGGCGCACCGCGAGCGCCAGGCTCACCGTGCCCGAGGGGCTCACGATTCCGGAAGTCGCGGCGATCGTCGCTGAGCGGGTCGGCATTCCGACCGATTCGTTCGTCGACGCAGCCCGGGATACGGCTTTGGCCCGGGAGCTCGGCGTGCGCGGCTCGTCACTCGAGGGATTTCTCCGCCCCGAGACCTATGCCGTGCCCCTCGGCTCCTCGGCGCGCGACGTCGCGCGGATGATGGTGGAAGGCTTCAACGCGGAATGGCGGCCGGAGTGGACCGCGCGGCTGGACAGCCTCGGCATGCGCCGGATCGAGCTGATGGCACTCGCGTCGATCGTCGAGGGTGAGGCGAGAGCCGACGACGAGCGCGAGACCATCGCCGGCGTGTACCGGAACCGCCTGCGTATCGGAATGCCGCTGCAGGCCGACCCCACGGTGCAATACGCCATTCTGCTCGCGACCGGCCGCCGGAAGCCGCGGCTCTACGAGAAGGACTACCTCTTCCCCTCGCCCTACAACACCTACTTGCACCCGGGCCTGCCACCGGGTCCGGTCGACTCTCCCGGCCGCCGCAGCATCGAGGCGGCGCTGTATCCGGCGCAGGTGCCGTATCTCTATTTCGTCGCGGGCCCGGACGGGCGGCACTTGTTCAGTCGGACCTACGAGGACCATCTCCGGAATGTCGCGAGGATCAGGCGACTGGAGAAAAACATGAACAGTAAACAGTGAAAAGTGAACAGGAGCTCCATGATCAACGGAGGGGCCTGTTCACTGTTCACTGCTCGTCGCCGTCAACCCCCGTTCACGCAGTTCCAATATCCCCTCGCCGCCTCTTCGACGTCTCCCGCTCGGAGGATCCCCGAGACCACCGCCACCCCCGCGCCCCCCGCCGCCCGCACGGCACTCGCGTCCTCCGGCCGGACGCCGCCGATCGCGACACAGGGAATCCGCCCGGCAATCGCCACGATCCGGCGGAACCCGCCGGCGCCGAGCGCCTTGCCCGCAGCGAGCTTGGTCCCGGTGGCGCGCCAGGGACCCACGCCCCAGTAGTCTGCCGCCCGCGCAACCGCAGCTTCGTCGGCGCTCCCAACCGACGCCCCCACGACAAACCCGGGCGGCGCGACCCGACGCGCCAGCACCACCGGCAGGTCATCGGGCCCGAGGTGCACCCCCGCCGCTCCCGCGGCCAGGGCCACGTCCAGCCGGTCGTTGACCAGCAGGGGGACCGGCACCGCCGCCACGAGCGCCCGGGCCGCCTCGACCAGCGCCCTGCCGGACGCGAGCTTGAGCCGGAGCTGCACCGCGGTGACGCCGCCCCGCGCCGCGGCCTGGGCGAGGGCCACGAGGTCGCGCCCGGCCACGAGCGCATCGTCGGTCACCAGCATGAGCCGGACGAGCGACGCTAGATTAGGCGCCATGCCAGAGTCCCCGGGTCAGCGCATCCACGGCATCCGCGGCGCCACGACCGTCGAGCGGAACGACGCGCGCGAGATCCTCGACGCGACCGATGAGCTCCTGCGCGCGCTCATCGACGCGAACGGTCTCCAGCCGGACGACATCGTAAGCGCGTTCTTCACGGTCACCAACGACATCGACGCCGCCTTCCCTGCCCGGGCCGCGGAAGACTTCGGGTGGAACATCGTGGCACTCCTGCACGCCACGGAGATTCCGGTGCCGGGCTCCTTGCCGCGCTGCATCCGGCTCCTGGTCCACGCCTACACGGCCCGCTCCCGCGCGGAAATCAAGCACTGCTACCTGCGGCGGGCCACGATCCTCCGGCCCGACCGCGCGTGACCGACGTTCGCGTCACCGCCCGCGGCGCCGACCGGTGGCGCGCGGGACACCCCTGGATCCACCGCAGTGAAGTCCGCGACGGGCCCGGCGAGCCGGGGCTCGTGCGGGTGCGCGACCCGCGCGGGAAATTCATCGGCCAGGCGCTGTACTCGCCCGCATCCGAGATCCGGCTCCGTCTGCTCGAGCCGACCGACCGCGCCGTCAACCGGGCCTGGTGGCGCGAGCGGCTCGCGGCGTGCGTGGCCCGCCGCGCCGGCATCGACGCGACCGCCTGGCGCGTGGTCCACGGGGAGGGCGACGCACTCCCTTCCCTCGTGGTGGACCGCTACGATCGCTGGATCGTGGCCCAGCTCCTGTCCGCCGGGCTCGAGACCCAGCGCGCCGATGTCATCGGCGCGCTGGCGGACGTGCTCGCGCCCGACGGCATCCTCCTCCGACACGACACGCCGGTCCGCCGGCGCGAGCGGCTGCCGCAAGAGACGCTGGTCGCCTGCGGCTCGGTGCCCGAGGAAGTCGAGGTGCGCGAAGGCCGGGTTCGCTACCTCGCCGCTCCCTGGACCGGCCAGAAGACCGGGGCCTTCCTCGACCAGCGACCCAACCGCCTCGTGGCCGCCGAGCTGGCCCGGTCCGGCGGCCGATCGCTCGACTGCTTTGCCTACCATGGCTCCTTCGCGCTGCACCTCGCCATCCGGTCGGCCGAGGTGGTCGCGCTCGATTCGAGCGCCGAGGCGCTCGCGCGGGGCGCGGCGAACGCGCGGCTCAACGGCTTTACCAACATCGCGTGGCGCGAAGGCGACGCCTTCTCCACGCTCCGCGCCTTCGAGCGCGCCCGCGAGCGGTTCGACACGATCGTGCTCGATCCGCCCGCCTTCGCCAAGGGGAAGTCCACGGTGCCCCAGGCGCACCGCGGCTACCACGAGATCAATCTGCGGGCGATGCGGCTGCTCGCCCCGGGCGGGCATCTGCTCACCGCCTCGTGCTCGTTTCACGTCCGTCGTCCCGAGTTCCTCGACATGCTCGCCGGCGCTGCTGCGGACAGCGGGCGGCGCTTGGTGCTCCGGTCGGTGCTGGGCCAAGGCGAGGACCATCCCGAGCTGCTGACCGTGCCGGAAACGGGGTACCTGAAGGGCGCGGTGCTGCGCGCGGAATAGGCCGTTCTGACACGTTGACTTGACCCGCTCGTTCCGCCAGCTTGCGGGGTCCGCTCGCCCCTCTCCGCCAATACGTCGCCTGAAGGATCGTACGATGGGACTGTTGGGCGCTCCGCCTAGCCCAGCCGCATGCTGACCGCCGCCCAGGCGCTTCGGGTGGAACGCCGCCGTCGGCCGCGGCCGTCCGCCAAGCAGCAGTACCACGAGTACATCCTCCAGAAAATCGAGGCATACAAGAACTCGCTCCAGCGGGATCAGCTGCTGCGGCTGGGCGACGAGGCCAACCAGGAGCTCCAAGCGGCCGCCGAGGGACAGTTCGTCCTGACCGAGATCCTGATGCTCGACAGCGTGGACGAGCTGATCAAGCGGCGGCTCAAGCTCAAGCCGTTCAGCAAGTGGAAGACCTGGATCAAAGCCCTGCGGGTAGCGCAGCGGGAGCCGACGCACTGGGGGCTCGAGCCGGAGTGCCCGGTGGCCGCGCTGCTCCGCCGGGTCGAGCACGAAGACGAGGCTGTTGTGGTCGGCGGCGCGGCCGACGGCGCGGCCTTCCTCCTCGCCGCGCACGAAGTACCCGTGACCTTCCTGGCCGGCGACCTGGGGAGCGTAGACCGGGTAGAGTCCCGGGTAGAGGACGAGTCGCTCGCCGTGCAGATCGTGGCAAGCGTGGTGGACTTCGAGCTCTGGTGCCCACCGCTCCCCGATGTGATCGCGATTACGGTCCTCGACGCCGGCGAAGTGGGCGACCTCGATCCGATGATCCGCTCCAGGCTCATCGCGGCCCTCCAGTCCCGCACGCCCGACGCGGGCGTCCATGTCCTGCTGCCGGGTCGGGGCCGCATGGCCCCGGAAGCCCTCCTCCATCTCTATGACGGCTGGGTCCGCGAGGAGGTCGGCAAGCCGCGCCGCCGGGGGTCCCGGTCTCACGGGATCGTGCTGGCCCGCACCTCGGCTGAGCCCAAGGCGGTCCGGCCGGACGGCGTCGCGGTCTGCTGAGGGCGTCAGGGCCCTCCGCCTTCCCTTGCCAGCGGACGCGTTCGCTTCTAAACTCCGCCAAATGGACCACTTGCGAACGTCGCCATGCCCACGCTGACCATCGACGGCACTGCGGTTCCTTTCGAGCCCGGCGCCACGATTCTTGATGCGGCCCGGAAGGTCGGAATCGACATTCCGACCCTTTGCTGGTATCCCAAGCTCCCCACCGTCGCCAACTGCCGCATCTGTCTGGTCTCGGTCCAGGGACAGGGCAAGCTGACCCCGGCCTGCTACACGCCGGCGGCGGAGGCTATGGTCGTGGAGACCGAGTCCAAGGCGGCGGTGGAGAGCCGGCGCAGCGTCCTCGAATTCCTGCTCGAGCGCTACCCGGGCGAGCACCTGGCCAATGGCGGACGGGCCCATCCGCGCAACGAGTTCGAGCAGTACGTCGTCCGCTACGACGTGCCGGTCCGGACCCGCCGGGACCTCCCGCTCCGCACCGGCGACGAGCGGCCGGGCGACGTGATGATCCAGCACGACATGAGCCTCTGCATCCTCTGCACCCGCTGCGTCCGGGCCTGCGAGGACATCCAGGAGGTCGGCGTGCTGGACGTGGCCGAGCGCGGGGCCACGACCCAGATCATCGTCGGCGGCGACGGCGACCCTGATCACGCCGGCTGCACCTGGTGCGGCGAGTGCGTTCGCGTCTGTCCCACCGGCGCCATCTTCGAGTTCATCCCCAAGCAACGCTTCGGCTCGGAGGCCGTGCGGGAGCCCGACACCGTCGCCCGCTCGGTCTGTCCCTACTGCGGCGTCGGCTGCCAAATCGATCTGCAGGTGAAGGATGACCAGATCATGCGGGTCACCTCGCCCTGGATCGAGGAGCGGAGTCCCAACCAGGGCTCCACCTGCGTGAAGGGCCGCTTCGGCTACGACTTCCCCCAGCACCGCGACCGGCTCGCCCGGCCGCTGATCCGGAAGGGCTGGGCCCACCAGGAAGGCCGCTGGATCTGGCAGGGTGAGTGGCCCCGGTACCGCGAGGGGCCCTGGAGCACCGTGGAGGAAGCGGGCGAGCGGGAAAAGCCGCGTCCGCCCCACCGGAGCGTCGGCAAGCCGCCGCAGACCGGCATGCCGGTGCTCGGGGAGTACGACGTGCGCGACCGGGTGGCCACACCCGCGGGCTGGTTCAGCGCCTTCCGGGAGGCGACCTGGGAGGAGGCGATGAGCCTCGTCGCGCAGGAGCTGCTCCGGATCAAGCAGGAGCACGGCTCGCGCGCCCTCGCGGCCCTCTCGTCGGCCAAGTGTACCAACGAGGACAACTACCTCTTCATGCGCATGGTGCGGGGCGCGCTCGGCACCAACAACGTCGATCACTGCACCCGGCTCTGCCATTCGAGCTCGGTCGCGGCCATGAGCCGGGCGCTCCGCACCAGTGCCGCCTCGGGCTCCATGCGGGAGATCGAGGAGGCCTGCGACGTCATCTTCATCGCCGGCGCCAACACCACGGAGACCCACCCCGTCTTCGGTGCGCTGATCAAGCGGGCCGTGGCCAAGGGCGCCAAGCTGATCGTCGCCGACGTACGCCGCACCGAGCTGGCGACCCTGGCGAACGTGCACCTGCAGATGCTGCCCGGCACCGACGTCGTCCTCTTCAACGCGATGCTGAACCACGTCATCGCGAAGGGCCTCGCCGACCGGAAGTTCATCACGGAGCGGACCCGCGAGTTCGAGAAGGTCAAGGCCGCAGTGGAGCGGTACACGCCCGAGATGGCGGCCAAGATCACCGGCATTCCCGCCGCCACCATCCGGGCCGGCGCGGAGCTGTACGCCCGCGGGCCCAACACGTCCACGCTCTGGGCCATGGGCCTGACCCAGCACAACACCGGCACCGACATCGTCGCGAGCCTGCTCAACCTCATGCTCGCCTGCGGCATGATCGGCCGCTGGGGCGCCACGATGCTGCCGATCCGGGGCCAGAACAACGTGCAGGGCGCGAGCGACGTGGGGGCGATTCCGTTCGCCTACACCGATTACCGTCCGGTCACCGACCCCGCCAACCGCGCGGAATACGCCAAGGCGTGGGGATTGCCGGAGGAGGCGCTGTCCCTCCAGAACGGCATGATGGTGACCGAAATCGTGCAGGACGGCAGCCCGATCCGGGGTATGTACATCATGGGCGAGAACCCGGTCATCTCCGACGCGAACATCGCCCATGCCGAAGAGTGGGTCCGAGGCCTGGAGTTCCTGGCGGTGCAGGACCTCTTCCTCACCGAGACCGCGCGGTGGGCGGACGTCGTCCTCCCCGGCTCCTCCTTCGCGGAGAAGGAAGGCACCGTCAACAACACCGACCGGCATATCCAGTTGATGACGCCCGCGCTCCCGCCGCCGGGTGAGGCCCGCCGTGACCTCGATATCCTGGTCGACCTCACCCGCCGCCTCGGGCTCCGCACCGAGTTCTCCGGCGCGGGCGACGTCATGGCCGAGATCGCCTCGGTGACGCCGTCGTGGCGGGGCGTGAGCTACGACAAGCTCCGCCGCCACGGAGGCTCGCTCCAGTATCCCGTGCCGGATGCGGAATCGCTGGGCACCGCGTTCCTGTTCGCCCACACCTTCCCGACGCCCGACGGCCGCGCGCTCTTCGTCCCGGTCGAGTATCTCCCGCCCGACGAACTGCCGAACGAGGAGTTCCCGTTCGTCCTCAACACCGGCCGCCAGATGTATCACTGGCACACCGGCACGATGACCCGCCGCTCGGCTGGTCTGGATTCGCGGGAGCCGGTGCCGGTGGTCGAGATCAACCCGGAGGACGGCCGGGACATGGACGTGCAGGAGGGCGACACGCTCCGGGTCACGTCCCGGCGCGGCTCCATCCTGATCGGCGCCCGGCTCTCGGACCGGCAGGCGCGCGGCCAGATCTTCATCCCGATGCATTTCCGGGAGGCCGCCGCCAACCTGCTGACCAATCCCCAGCTCGATCCCTACGCGAAGATCGCCTCGTTCAAGGTGAGCGCGGTCCGGGTCGAGCCGGTGCGCGAGACCGAAGAGCGGGAGATCGAGGAGCAGCTCCCCGCCCTGGCCTGACGGCCCCACCCGAACCGACACTGATGCGAGCTCTCGTGAAGGAGTCGGCCGGCCCCGGCATGACCCTGCGGGATGTTCCTCGCCCCCCCGTCGGGCCGAGCGACGTCCTCATCCGGGTGCGCCACGCCGGCGTCTGCGGCACCGACCTGCACATCTGGGAGTGGGACAGCTGGGCGGCGGGACGACTCCGGCCGCCGGTCGTCGTCGGGCACGAGTTCGCCGGCGAGGTCGCCGAGCTGGGCAGCGAGGCCCGGGCCGCGGGACTCCTCGAGATCGGGGACCTCGTGACCGCCGAGGGACACATCGTCTGCGGGCACTGTCTCCAATGCCGCACCGGCAGCGCCCACCTCTGCCAGCGTACCCAGGTCATCGGCGTCGATCGCGACGGCGCGTTCGCCGAGTACATCGCGATGCCGGTCTCCAACGTCATGCGGCTCGACGGCATCCCCACCGAGATCGGCGCGATCATGGACCCGCTCGGCAACGCCGTGCACACCGTGCTCGAGGCCGATGTCCCCGGCAGCACCGTGCTGGTGATCGGCTGCGGCCCCATCGGTTGCTTCGCCGTGGGCGTCGCGCGCGCAGCCGGCGCATCGCTGGTGCTGGCGAGCGACTACAACCCCCGCCGGCTCGACATCGCCCGCTGCATGGGCGCGCACGTGGTCCTGAACCCCGCCGAGGACGACGTCGTCGCCCGGGCGCGCGAGCTCACTCAGGGCGATGGCGTGGACCTCGTCTGCGAGATGAGCGGGCACCCGTCGGGCCACGCCCAGGCCTTCGCCGCCGCGCGCCTGGGCGGCCGGGTGCACATGCTCGGCACGCCCAGCCGGCCGACCGAGGTGGACTTCGCCCGCGACGTCATTTTCAAGGGACTCACGCTCTACGGCGTGAGCGGACGGAAGATGTACCGGACCTGGGATCAGATGCGCCGCTTCCTCCGAGCCGGACAGCTCGATCCCCGGCCCGTGGTCACCCATCGGTTCCCTCTGGCCCGGATCGCCGACGCGATCCAGGTCATCAAGGAAGGCCAGGCGGGGAAGGTGATCCTGGAGATCGGAGCGTGACCCGCGCGGTCGAGACCAGCGGGCTCGAGCGGCGGCTCGAGGCCGAGCTGGAGGAGTTCCGCCGCACCGGCGTGTACAAGCGGCTCAACCATCTCGACGGCCCCCAGGGCCCCGTCGTTCGGATGGAGGGTCGGGGTGACGTCCTTATCCTCTCGTCCAACAACTACCTCGGCCTGAGCGCCCAACCCGAGGTCGTGGCCGCCGGCAAGGCGGCCCTCGACCGGTTCGGGGCGGGCACGGCGTCGGTGCGCTTCATCTGCGGCACGTTCACGGTCCACCGGGCCCTCGAGCAGGCCTGCGCCCGCTTGGTCGGGACCGAGGCTTCGTTGAGCTTCGTGAGCTGCTGGAACGCGAACGAGGCGGTGCCCGCCACGCTGCTGGGCGAGGACGACCTGGTCCTGAGCGACCAGCTCAACCACGCCTCGATCATCGACGCCATCCGCCTCGCCAAGGCCATCACGAAATGCCAGACCGGCGTGTTCCGCCACGCCGATCTCGCCGATCTCGAGGAGAAGCTTCGCGCCGCGAAGGACCGGCGGGTGCGCATGGTGATCACCGACGGCGTGTTCTCGATGGAAGGGGCCATCGCCAAGCTGCCGGATCTCGTGGCACTCTGCCGCCGGTACGACGCGGTCCTGGTGGTGGACGATTCCCACGCCACCGGTGTGCTTGGCGCCACCGGGCGGGGCACGGCCGAGCATTTCGGCATGCTGGGCGAGGTGGACATCATCACGTCCACGCTGGGCAAGGCGCTGGGCGGCGCGGCCGGCGGGTTCGTTGCGGGATCGGCCGCGGTGTGCGACTATCTGACCCAGCGGGCACGGCCGCAGCTCTTCTCCAACGCGCTGCCGCCGACCGTGGCCGCGAGCGCCCTCGCGTCCGTCGAGTACCTCGAGGCGCATCCGGAACGGGTCGCCACCCTCAGGGAGAGCGCCCGCTATTTCCGCGAGCAGCTCCTGGCGCTCGGATTCAAGCCCCTGGCCGGCGAGACCCCGATCGTGCCGGTGATCGTGGGCGAGACGGCGTTCGCCATCCGGCTGAGCGAAGAGCTGCTGAGCGAGGGCGTGTTCGTCACCGGGTTCGGCTTCCCGGTTGTGCCACAGGGGCAGGCCCGCGTGCGCTGCCAGATCTCGGCGGCGCACACGCGGGAGCACCTCGATCGGGCGCTCGCGGCCTTCAAGAAGGTGGGGGAGCGGCTGGGGCTCATCTAGGCGGGTGCGGGCCTGCTCTTTGCACCCCCGATCGTGCAAATTTGGTCGTCCGGGCCTGATCGTTGCCGGCGATCTGCTTCGTAACAGATTCTATAACAAGAGTTTAGCGACTACCGCCCCGCGACGGCTGCACCCGGCGGTTCGTGGCACTCCACGGGAAGTTCTGCAATTTTCCGGACCGGTCCGATCCTCGGCCGCCAACACCCAGGGAGGCAGTCTGATGAGCAAGGTCACCCGCAGCATGTCGGTCGCGGCGCTGGCACTGTGCCTCGGCGCGGCGAGCCTGGCCGCCCAGGGGCCGGTTCAGGGCGACTTCCAGTGGTACATCGGCGGCCAGGCGGGCGTGCTCGTCTTCCGGACGCCGGCCCAGAGCCGCGGCGGCATGTTCATGGCGGGGGCGCACACCCTCATCACGGCCCGGCGGACCGCCCTGCTGCTCTCGGTGGACGAGGGCGTTGGATCGAACGAGCAGAGCGCCTACTTCGACG
>WNFB01006363.1_pt1 | contig 12053 bp, 12 predicted proteins | sample 5400501 | NCBI WGS metagenome assembly WNFB01 (sample SAMN13153341, study PRJNA577476) | soil metagenome | isolation source: 200 cm saprolite under Douglas fir tree site 2 hole 1 | place: USA:California | collected 2015-04-18 | reverse complement strand
ACTTCGTGTACTCGATCAACCGCCCGAGGGCGTCTTTGTTGGTCACGGCCCCTATTATGCCCGCGGAATTGTTCCGCTTCAGATGTCATCGATAGCCGGCTGACCCCGATGGCGAACGTGCGCTGGCCGGGGTCGAGGAACATGCTGCGGATCAGCGACAAGGTCGAGGGGGCCAGGGTCGCCCCCGCCACCCCGAGAAGCGCGCGGGTGGCGATGAGCATCCTGGCGCTGGTCGCGTATGCGGCGAGCACCGAGCCGATGCCGAATGCGGTGGCGCCGATCAGAAGCAGCCGACGACGTCCGATCCGGTCACCCAGCGTTCCCATGGTGATCAGCGATCCGGCGACCAGGAACCCATAGATGTCCACGATCCACAGCAGCTCGGCACGGCTGGGCTTGAGGTCCGCGCTGATCTACGGCAGGGCCAGGTTCAGCACCGTGAGGTCCATCGAGTAGAGCGTGCAGGGAAGCGCGATCACGAGGAGTCCTATCCATTCGCGGCGCGTGGCCCGGGGTGCATCGACGGCGGTCGCGGTCATGGGCCGACGAGGATCGGCGTGGGGGGGGCGGTGACCCTGCGCGAGCCCACGGAGGAGCCGCAGCCGCTGCACAGGTACTCGTGGAGCTCTCCGTCGGGCAGGACGAGCAGCAGCCGCTCGCGCACCGGCCGCGCGGCCTGGCAGCGGCTGCAGTAGAGGACGGTGGCCTGGAGCTCCTCGAAGGCGGCCTCCGGCCGGGGCGTGGATGGACGCGGCATGCCCTACGTTTAGCGGCGGCGTGGGCCGGCTGTCAAGGCGGGGACCGCGGCGGGCCGGATGCGGACCCGACCCGCGTGGTAAGATTTTCGGTCATGGCCACCGCGAGCGCCGCCGGCAGGGACGTCGTGGCCCGCTACGAGCCCGTGATCGGCCTCGAGGTCCACTGCCAGCTCCTCACCAGGACCAAGCTCTTCTGCTCCTGCCGGAACCGCTTCGGGGACCAGCCGAACACGAACGTGTGCCCGGTGTGCCTGGGGCTGCCCGGCGCGCTGCCCGTCCTCTCCCGCGAGGCGGTGACCCTCGCCATGCGCGCCGCCCTCGCCACCCACTGCACGGTCCAGGAGACCTCGATCTTCGCCCGCAAGAACTACTTCTACCCGGACCTGCCGAAGGGCTACCAGATCTCGCAGTACGAGCGGCCGCTCGCCACCGAAGGCTACGTCGAGATCCCCTCCGGGGGCGCCTTCCGCCGCGTGCGCGTGCAGCGCATCCACATGGAGGAGGACGCGGGCAAGCTCCTGCACGAGGGCTTCCCCTGGTCGGGCGAGAAAAGCGGGGTTGATTTCAACCGCAGCGGGATCCCCCTGATCGAGATCGTCTCCCACCCCGACCTCCGGTCGTCGGAGGAGGCCCACGACTACCTGACCGCGCTCAAGGCGGTGCTCCTCTACGCCGAGGTCTCGGACTGCAACATGGAGGAGGGCTCGCTGCGCTGCGACGCCAACGTCTCCGTGCGCCCGCGCGGGACCGAGGCCTTCGGGACGCGGGCCGAGATCAAGAACCTGAACTCGTTCCGCAACGTGGCCCGCGCGATCGACCACGAGATCGCCCGCCAGGTGGCGGTGATCGAGTCCGGGAGGAAGGTGGTCCAGGAGACGCGTCTCTGGAACGCGGACAAGGCCGAGACCGCCTCCATGCGCTCCAAGGAAGAAGCCCACGACTACCGGTACTTCCCCGAGCCCGACCTGCCGCCCCTCGTGATCACCCGGGAGTGGATCGAGGAGGTGAGGCGGTCCCTCCCCGAGCTGCCCGCCGGGAAGCGCCGGCGCTTCGTTGCCGAGTACGGCATCCCCGACTACGACGCGGGGGTGCTGACCCTCTCCCGCGAGGTGGCGGACTACTACGAGACGGTGGCCCGGGAGAGCGGAAGCCCCAAGGCCGCGTCCAACTGGGTGATGACCGAGGTCCTGCGCAAGCTCAAGGAGGACGAGCGGCCCCTCGCCGCCTGCCCGGTGAAGCCGGGGCAGCTCGCGGAGCTCGTGAAGCTCATCGACGGCGGGACCATCACCGGCAAGATCGCCAAGGACGTCTTCGAGAAGATGTGGGCGAGCGCGGAGGGGCCGAAGGCTATCGTGGACCGCGAGGGGCTCACCCAGGTTTCGGACGAAGGGCCGATCCAGGCGGCGATCGCCGAGGTGATGGCGGCAAGCCCCGAGCAGGTGGCCACCTACCGGAAAGGCAAGACCAACACCCTGGGCTGGTTCGTCGGGCAGGTCATGAAGAAGACCGGGGGACGAGCCAACCCCCAGGTGGTGAACGCGCTGCTCAAGAAGGCGCTGGACGGGCCGGGCTGAAAAACCGTCTGCTTCGAACTTTTTGCTTCGCTCGTCGTAGGCGTCAGTGTCGGGGTCCGGACTCTGGGCCGGTCCTCATTCAAGGAAGGTGCACATGAAGGTACGTTTCACAGCCCTGGCCGCCGTCCTTTCCCTGGCCACCCCTGCGTTGGCCCAGGCCGAGACCCCGCGGGGCACGGCCTCCGCCACCGTCGGGGGCAAGAAGGTCACGATCGACTACGGCCGCCCGGCCCTGAAGGGCCGCAGCATCGACGAGTTGCTCCAGCAGCTCCCCGAGGACCGGATGTGGCGGGCGGGCGAGAACCAGGTCACCACCCTCACCACCGAGGGCGACATCACGATCGGGGGCAAGAGCATCCCCGCCGGCAAGTACTCCGTCTACGTCAACGCCCCCGCCACCGGCGACTGGTCGATCGCGATCAACAGCGACCTCGGCATTCCCCTGGGCAAGCTCTGGGACAAGGCTCCCGACAACATGAAGAACGAACCCTGGCCCCATCTCGAGGGCTACCAGAAGAACATCGCGACCAAGGAAGTGGCGCGCGCACCCATGAAGTCGGGCAAGGCCGGCTCGGCCGCCGAGCTGTTCACGGTCGACTTGAAGCCGGCGGGCACCGGCGCCACCTTGACCCTGGCCTGGGGCGATCGCAGCTGGTCGCTCGACGTGAAGCCCACGAAGTAGTCGTCATTGAGCCGGGGGGTGCTGCGTCGCACCCCCCGCCCCCCCGCTCACTTCGCGCGAATGAATCGCGCTACGTTGGCCGCCCGTTGCCTCCGGCCAACCCCCAGCCCCCCGCGCCGGCTCGAACCCCAGGCCCCGCTGCCGTCGGGCCCACCACGCGTCGGCCCGCGGGGCCAGCCAGACCGCGCACGGCGCCAGCAGCCAGCCCGCGAGCAGATCCACCGCGTAGTGGTGCCGCAGGTAGATGGTCGAAGCCCAGAGACCGAGGACGAAGGGCAGCAGGGCCCAGAACCAGCCCCGCAGGTAGCGCCAGGCGTAGACGAGCGCGACCGTGGAGACCGCCGCGTGAAGCGACGGGAAAGCGGCCCGGCTGTCCACGGGCAGCAGCGCGAAGGCCTGGGCGGAGAAGCTGGAGAGGAAATGCGGGTAGCCGCGCAGGTTCTTCCTGAACTCGTAGACGAGGACGAGACGGGGCGGAGCCGCCGGGAAGACCACGTAGAGCACGTAGCCGAGGTAGAAACAGACCAGCACCCCCATCGTCGTGGCCCGGAACTCGGGCCAGCGGTGCTTCATGAGCAGGATCAGCGCGGTGGACGGCGCCATCCAGAAGAAGCTCAGATAGAAGAACTCCATTACCTCGGTCCGTCCGGGGGTGATGAACTGCTCGGCCCAGACGGAGGGCTGCACCCCGAAGATCGCCTGGTCCAGGGCCGCCAGGTCGTGGTGGACGTCGCGAGGGTTGACGAAGCCGATCGTGTCGTGGAGGTTCGTGTAGATCAGGACGCAGGCGAGGAAGGGCACGACCTCGCGCAGGCCTCGGACGAGGGGCGAGCCCGGCCGCAGCTTGAGGGCCAGGGCCATCAGGACGAGGCCCGCCACCGCCACCCCGAGGCGCACGAGGCCGCCCGGATGACGCGCCCCGAGCACTCCCGCCTCCTGCGCGTACAGGTTGGCCGCGATCGTCAGGTAGGTCGTGGGGAGGACGAAGACGAGGGCCGCCGCCTCCTCGAGCCGCAGCCGGAAGAGGAGCCGGGTCACAGCACCAGGGTTTCCCGGTGCTCGCCGAAGACCTCGCGCAGGCGGCCCGCGATCTCCCCGACCGTGGCCCAGCGCATCGCCGCGTCGATGATCGAGGGCATGAGGTTCCCGCCGGTCCGGGCCCGCTCGCCGAGGGCATCGAGGGCCGCCTTCCAGGGCCCGGAGTCGCGGCGCGCCCGGAGGGCCCGCAGCCGCTCCACCTGCGCCCGCTCCAGCTCGGGGTCGATGCGCAGGGGTTCGGGGGGAGGCGCCCCGCCCTGCTCCTGGAACCGGTTCACGCCCACGATCGCGCGCTGGCCCGACTCGATCTGTCGCTGGACGCGATAGGCCGACTCCTGGATCTCGCGCTGGATCTCGCCGCGCTCGATGGCCAAGAGGGCGCCGCCGCGCCTCTCGATCTGATCGAGCCTTTGCCGCGCCTCCCTCTCGAGGAGGTCGGTCGCGGCCTCCACCGCGTAGGCGCCGCCGAGCGGGTCCACGGTGTCCGCCACCCCGGACTCGCAGGCGATGATCTGCTGTGTGCGCAGGGCGAGCCGGGCCGAGGCCTCGGTGGGCAGGCCCAGCGCCTCGTCCCGGGCGTTCGTGTGCAGGCTCTGGCAGCCGCCCAGCACGGCGGCCAGGGCCTGGAGGGCCACCCGCACGACGTTGTTGTCGGGCTGCTGCGCGGTCAGGGTGACGCCCCCCGTCTGCACGTGGAAGCGCAGCTGCTGGGCCTTCGGGTTGGTGACGGAGAAGCGCTCCTTCATGAGCCGGGCCCAGAGCCGCCGCGCGGCCCGGAACTTCGCCACCTCCTCGATGAAGTCCGAGTGGCAGGCGAAGAAGAAGCTGAGCCGCTCCCCGAAGTGGTCCGGAGGGAGGCCGGCCTCCCGGGCCGCCCGCACGTACTCGAGGGCGTGGGCGAAGGTGAACGCGATCTCCTCCGGGGCGGTGGCCCCCGCCTCGCGGATGTGGTAGCCCGAGATCGAGATCGGGTTCCACTTCGGCACCCGCTCCGCGCAGTAGGCGCAGAGGTCGGTCACGAGGCGGAGCGACGGGCCGGGTGGGAAGATGTACGTCCCCCGGGCCACGTATTCCTTGAGGATGTCGTTCTGGACCGTCCCGGAGAGGGACGCTTCGGGGATCCCCCGCCGCCGCGCCACCCCGACGTAGAGGGCGAGGAGGATCGAGGCGGTGGCGTTTATGGTCATGGAGGTGGAGACCTTGCCGAGGGGAAGCCCCTCCAGGAGCGTCTCCATGTCCTCCAGGCTGTCGATGGCCACTCCGACTCGGCCCACCTCCCCGGCCGAATGGGGGTCGTCGGAGTCGTAGCCGATCTGGGTCGGCAGGTCGAAAGCGACCGAGAGGCCGGTCGTTCCCTCCCCGAGGAGGTAGCGGTAACGCCGGTTGGACTCGGCGGCGGTGCCGAAGCCCGCGTATTGCCGCATCGTCCACCGGCGGCCGCGGTAACCCGTGGCGTGAAGGCCACGGGTGAAGGGAAAGACACCCGGTTCGCCGATGGATTCCGCGAAATCGGGCAGGTGTTCCGGGCCGTAGACCCGCTCGCGCGGCAGGTCGGAGGCGGTCCGGAAATCGGGTGTGGGAGCGGATGGCGTAGCGGTCTTACTCATGGCGGACCGTCCCGGGATGAGGGCAGCTCGCGACGAGGCTTGACAGCGCGAGGCTCCTCTCCCCATAATTTCTGCGGATCACGGTAAGGACCATGGAACAGGCGAGCGCCGAAGACGTCAAACGGATGGTCCAGGAGATCGGGACCACTCTCCAGCGGACGCTTTCGGAATCCCCGCAGATCGCCCATTGCCTGAACCGGATCCGCGCCGAGGGCTACGAGGTCTCGCTGGTGCTGGAGGCCACCATCGGCTTCAGCAAGACCGGAGGCAAGGACGGGCAGACCGAGGTCTCCTCCTTCGACGTGCGGGTCGAGCGGACCGAGCCGGCCCCTCTCAAGATGACCCCCCTCGACAAGAAGTTCCTCCGCTCGCTCAAGATCACGGTCGAAGAAGAGAGCGAGTAGGCGCGGCCGTTCCTACGCCCGCGGGTTGAAGGCAGCCCGCCCCGCGAACTTCGCCATGGGCCCCAGCTCTTCCTCGATCCGCAGAAGCTGGTTGTACTTCGCCACGCGGTCGGTCCGCGAAGCGGAGCCGGTCTTGATCTGGCCCGCGTTCGTAGCCACCGCCAGGTCGGCGATGGTCGCGTCCTCGGTCTCGCCGCTGCGGTGGCTCACCATGCAGGTGTAGCCGGCCCGCCCCGCGAGGGCCATGCAGTCCAGCGTCTCGGTCAGGGTCCCGATCTGGTTCACCTTGATCAGGATCGAGTTGCCGATCCCCTTCTCGATCCCCTCGGCCAGGATCCTCGGGTTGGTCACGAAGAGGTCGTCTCCGACGAGCTGGACCCGGCGGGAGAGGGCCTTCGTGAGGTCGGCCCAGCCCGCCCAGTCCTTCTCCCCCAGCCCGTCCTCGATCGAGAGCAGGGGATAGGCCTTCACCCACTTCTCGTACATGGCGACGAGCTGGCTCGAGGTCTTCGTGCCCCCCCCGGATTTCTTGAGGACGTACTTGTCCTTCCCCGCGTGGAACTCGCTGGCCGCCACGTCGAGGGCGAGGGAGATCTGGCCCCCCGGTTTGTAGCCGGCGGCCCCGATCGCCTCCAGGATCGTGTCGAGCCCCTCCTCGTTGGACTTCACGTTGGGCGCGAAGCCGCCCTCGTCGCCCACGGAGGTGCTGTAGCCTTTCTTCTTCAGGATGGATTTCAGGTGGTGGAAGGTCTCCACCCCGGCCCGGAGGGCCTCGGCGAAGCTAGAGAAGCCGTGGGGAACGATCATGAACTCCTGGAAGTCCACCTTGTTGTCCGCGTGGGCGCCCCCGTTGATGATGTTCATGCAGGGGACGGGCAGGGTCTTGGCGTTCACCCCCCCGAGGTAGCGGTAGAGGGGCTGTCCGCTGGCCTCCGCGGCCGCCTTGGCCACCGCCAGGGAGACCGCGAGGATCGCGTTCGCGCCCAGGTTCTTCTTGAAGGGCGTGCCGTCCAGGTCGATCATGAGCTGGTCGATCAGGGGCTGATCGAGGGCATCCTCCCCGATGACCTCGCCCCCGATCGCGTCGTTGACCGCGGCCACCGCCTTCCGCACCCCCCTGCCCAGGTAGCGCTTCTTGTCGCCGTCGCGGATCTCCACCGCCTCGCGCTCGCCGGTGGAGGCCCCGGAGGGGACGGCCGCGCGCCCCATGGCCCCGCCCTCGAGCACGACCCCGACCTCGACCGTGGGGTTGCCGCGGCTGTCGAGAATCTCGCGGGCGAAGACGGAATCGATGGTGGTCATGCTCAGTCCTACTCCTGCTCCTTGAACGCCGGGTCGACCAGGCACTCCTCGCCGGGGGTCACCACCACCACCCCGCCCTCGGTGACGGTGTGTCGCCGGCGGTCCTCCGCGGGATCGTAGCCGATGATCGCCCCCCGCGGGACCACCACCCCCCGGTCGACGATGGCCTTCTTGATCCGGGAGTGCCGATGGATGACCGCGTTCGGCATGACGATCGAGTCCTGGACGTCGCAGTAGGAGTGCACGCGGACGTTGGGGGCCAGGATCGAGCGGCGGATCTCGCCCCCCGACACGATGCAGCCGGTGGATACGATCGAGTCGGTGGCCTTGCCGGTCCGGCCGTCAAAGGAGAAGACGAACTTGGCGGGGGGGAGCTGGGGTTGATAGGTGCGCAGCGGCCACTCGGGGTCGTAGAGGTTGAAGACGGGGTCGATCTGCACGAGGTCCATGGAGGCCTCGTAGTAGGCGTCGAGGGTCCCCACGTCGCGCCAGTACTTCGACTCCTTCTTGTTCTCGTCCCAGAAGAGGTAGGCGTAGACGCGCTCCCCCTGTTGCACGAGGTGGGGAATGACGTCCCGGCCGAAGTCGTGGCTCGTATCCTCCTCGGCGTCCCGCACCAGCTCCCGCACCAGCACGTCGAAGTCGAAGATGTAGATCCCCATGGAGCCCAGGCAGACGGCGGCGTTCCAGGGTGTGGGGGGAGCGACCTCGGGCTTCTCCTGGAAGCCCACGATGCGGTTGTCCTCGTCGACCTCCAGGATGCCGAAGCGGCGGGCGTCGGCCACCGGCACCTCGATCGCGGCCACCGTGAGGGCGGCCCCGCGCGCGATGTGGACCTCCAGCATCTTGCCGTAGTCCATCTTGTAGATGTGGTCGCCGGACAGGATGATCACCCAGCGCACCTGCTCGCGCTCGATCGAGTAGAGGTTCTGGTAGACCGCGTCCGCCGTCCCCAGGTACCAGTGCTCCCCCACCCTCTTCTGGGGGGGGAGGATGTCCACGAACTCTCCCAGCTCGCGGTTGCCGAGGTTCCAGCCCATGCGGATGTGGCGGTTCAGGCTCTGGGCCTTGTACTGGGTCGCGATGAAGATCTTGCGCAGCCCGGAGTTGATGCAGTTGGAGAGGGTGAAGTCCACGATACGGTAGGGGCCGCCGAAGGGGACGGCGGGCTTGGCCCGCTCGCGGGTGAGCGGGTAGAGGCGTTCTCCCGCGCCCCCCGCCAGGAGGATCGCCACCACGTCGCGCAGCAGGAGCACGTTCACGGCGCCCCCGTCAGAGGCGGGTCCGCAGGATCACGCGCGCGGGCGCCCCCTCCGCCCCCACGATGCGCAGGGGCAGGCAGGTCATTTCATACTCTCCCGGCTCCACCTCCGAGAGATCCAGCCCTTCCAGGACGACCACCCCGGCCTCGAGCAGCGCGTGGTGGGAAGGGTAGTCCGCGGTCCCGAAGCGGTCGACCGAGAGGTAGTCGATCCCCACGAGCTTGATCCCGGCCTGGGCGAGGTAGTTCGCGGCGTCGACCGTCAGGTAGACGTGGTCCTCCTGCACGGGCGGCCGGTGCATCTGGCCCGACATGCGCGTCTTCACGAGCACCCGGATGTCGTCCCGGAGGTCGAGAGCTTCGAGGTCGGCCCGGTCGATCCGGTCGCGGGCCGACACCTCCACCACCCGGGCCTTCCCCATCAGGATCTCGAGGGGAAGCTCGTCGACGGTGGCCCCCCCGGCCAGGAAGTGGGCCGGCGCGTCCACGTGGGTCCCCAGGTGGGTTCCCAGGGTGATCCGGGTGGCGTTGAACGCCCCCCCATCGGCCACTCTCTGGGTGGGCCGGATCTCGAACGGGGGATCGCCGGGATAGGTCGGCACCTCCGGCGAGAGGGGTACGGTCACGTCGTAGATCTTGGTCATGGGGCTCCGGGACCGGCCGTGGTCTTATAGCACAGGGGCGCCTGGGCTTGCATGACGCTTATTGACTTATACCCGGGCGCTTGGTAGCGTCGATGCCGGCGTCGGAGCGTTTTCCCCTCTGGAGGCCAACGCGTTGAACTGCCACCATCATCGGGGGGCTGCGGTGCTGATCTCGGCCCTCTTCGCGAGCGGCGCCTCCGCCGGGGAAGGGGGAGGCGGGCTCGTGGGTTGGGTGGAGAGCACCCACGGGACTCCGGTGGCCGGCGCGTTGATCTCGGTCTTCGGCAAGGGGATGGGCAACGGAGGGTTCGTCACCCTCACCGACAGCGCTGGCCAGTTCGTGCTGCCGCGGCTGCCCGCCGGCTCCTACACGCTGCGCGCCCTCGACATCGGACACGTCCCCTTTCCCGCCCGGAAGTTCACGGTGCTGCCCGACCGCGACGCGACGTTCACGCTCAGCCTCACCCCGATCGGGGAGACCGCCTCGCCCGCAAACACCCCGGGCCCCGTGAGTGCAGTGGTGCCCCCTCCGGCCGAGGACGAGAGCGCGGCGGCGCTCCGGGAGTGGCGGTGGCTGCTGCGGCACAAGCGCCGCTCGGTCCTGGAGGACCGCTCCGAGGACCCGCTCCCCGCAGGCACCGTCCGGGTGACGGACGCCTTGCCGCTCCATTCCGCGGGGCCCTGGTTCACCGACCTGGGCGGCTCGGTCGAGCTCGTGGCCACCCCCGTGGGCGCCTTCCTCCCCGCGGACGTGAGCATGGCCGGCCAGGGCGCCCTCCGCCTCCGCGGCCGGTTGGCGGACGGCATCCAGTGGAACCTCGGCGGGCTCGTCACCGAGAGCGAGGGGACGAGCTGGCGCATGGCCGCCGAGTTCGTCCTGCACCCGGGCGGCGGCCACACGATCGAGGCGGGGGCCGGCTATGGCATGGGTCTGACCCGACGCTTGGGAGCCGCCGAGGACGAGCCCATCGATCCCCAGGGCGTGGGGGCGATGTTCGTGCGCACCCGGCTGAAGCTCGCCGAACACCTGACCGCCTCTCTCGGAGCGCGTTACTCCTACTTCGGCTTCCTCGCGGACGCGAACCACCTCGACCCCATGCTCGCGATCGAGATGCAGACGACGCCGGGCACGGTCGTCCGCGCGTCGGCCGTCTCGCGGACCCTGGCTCCGGGGGGCGACCTGCTCACGCTCTCCACCCGGGATTCTGTTCGACGGCTACCCGGCGCCCCGCTCGCTGCGCATGTTCAACGTGGGTCCGCTCGCCGCCCGCGGCGTGGGCTTGACCCTGGGCCGTCACTTCGGCGACGCGGTCAGCGGGTCGGTCACCTACACCTACGGTTTCGCCGAGCGCCGCGAAGCCTTCGGGGGCGCGGGATTCTTCAGGCTGCAGCCGTCTCTTTCATCATTTCGACGGGGCGACTTCCACGACGTGGAGGCCCGGCTCCAGACGTTCATCGAGCTGACGGACACCCGCCTGGAGGCGTTCTGCCGGATCAACAGCTTCAACCCCGACTCGGTCGGCGCCGGGGGAGCCCTGGCGAACACGCGGTTCGACATCCAGTTGACCCAGGGCCTGCCCTTCCTGCAGCCGCTGACGCGCGCCGAGTGGGAGGTGCTGGTCGAGTTCCGCAACCTCTTCTACGAGCGCGGCGAGGGCGGTCTCTTCGACGAGCTCGTGGTGCTCCATCCGCCCAAGCGGGTCGTGGGAGGGATCGCCGTCAGGTTCTGACTCGCAAGGAGGGGCGCTGCGGCGGGCCACGGACGGCGCGGGGCTCCCGGCCTCAGGTCCGGGGGCAGTCGAGCGAGGCTTGATTCTGAGCCTCGCTTTTTTTGGCCCCTGAGGGCAAGTTCAATCATTTGGACTGAGCATCCGGTATGGTGGATTCGAGGGTGGACCCAGATCGGGAAGTCACGCTAGGCCAGTCGCTTTGGGGCAACGGACCCGCCTCCCTGGCGGCACGTGACTTGCTTGGAAACGGAACGACCCGAGAAGAGCGATCCATCAACATGGCGAGCGCGCAGCGAATGAACCGGCGGCGTCTCAAGAACCTGGCGGTGATCGCCCTGGGACTGGGGCTCGCCTCCCTGGGCGCCTACAACATCGTGGTCAAGGCCACCGGGAGCCTGATGGACGACGGCGTCTTCTGGAAGTCCGGCCCCGGAGGCGTCGTGGCCTCGAGGGTGGCCCCGGGAGGACCGGCGGCCCGGGCCGGCCTGCGCGTGGGCGACATCCTCCTCGGGATCGACGGCGAGGACCTCCTGAGCGCCGGCCAGGTGGAGGCCATCCTCGAGCGGCATCAACCGGGCGGGCCCGCCGCCTATTCGCTCTTGCGCCTCGGCGACCGGCGCGGCCTCGAGGTGCGCATCCAGCCGCTGCCCCAGGGCAACGTCACCCTCTTCTACTACCTCTCGCTGGTCGGATTCTTCAGCCTCGCGGTGGGCACCATCGTCATGCTGCGCCGGCCCGCCGACCGCTCGGCCGTCCACTTCTACACGATCTGCGTCCTTTTCTTCCTGGTCTATTCGACGTCCTACACGGGCCGTCTGGACGTCGGGGACTGGGTGCTCTTCTGGGCGGACCTCCTGGCGGTTCTCTTCCTGCCGGTGGTGTTCCTGCACTTCTGCCTGAGCTTCCCGGAGCGGCGGCTCAAGCTTCACCGGATATGGCTGATCCCCGCGATCTACATGCCGGCCCTGGCCCTGGCGGGAGCGGCCTTGGCCAGCCCGGCCCTCCTGGCCTCGGGCGGGGACGCCACCACCCTGTGGCGGATCACCGAGGCCA
>WNFB01004791.1_pt1 | contig 12053 bp, 9 predicted proteins | sample 5400501 | NCBI WGS metagenome assembly WNFB01 (sample SAMN13153341, study PRJNA577476) | soil metagenome | isolation source: 200 cm saprolite under Douglas fir tree site 2 hole 1 | place: USA:California | collected 2015-04-18 | reverse complement strand
CCGGTCGCCTGAGTTGCGACAGGAGGAACTTCGTTCAGGCCGCGAAGGCGCGCTCTAAAGGTGTTGACATCGTCGTCGGGAGCTGCCGTCGCGACGCTTGATACTGTGACGAGGAGCACTAACAATAGAAATTTCTTCATGTTTGATTCCTCTCCTTCTCACACGGACTTTAAGAGAATTTTCGGAAGGTGCGGGGTGAATGCAACCCAGCGAATTCTCGATGGGGACTTTCTCTTTGCGCGAGACCATACAGCAGGCCACACTTCCTGTCAATACCGGTTCTATAAAACGCGGTTCTGGGAAGCCGAGCGAGCGCCGGCCAACCATTACACGACGACGGTCGAATACCCTAACAGTTGATGAACGCACTACCAGAGAAGTGGAGTGCTAGTGCGTCAGATGTCCGAGCAGGCGACTTATCGGAGACTTGTAGGCAGGTTTTCTGTGATGCGATTGACGCTGCATGCCTTATGAGTCCAAGGTGCAGAGGTACTCTGGGAACCACCTGTGAACGAGTTGCCAGGCCTGAATGAGCCGGCTAAAGAAATTTTCCACTTGTTTTCCACAGGTTTTGGGAGTATTTTTTCGCTTCCCTTGCAATCTCCTGTGCGTCCCCATCACTACTCTTACAGATATGCAAGGCTCAAGGTGCTTTGTGTTCCCCTCACCGCAAACACCTTACTTCTCGCGGCGCCATACCTCTCGCGTCGAAACTTCTGGCAGCGTCTGGGTTTATTGGCGTTGTAACGGCGTGGATGATGTTTCGCGCCTCCGGGACCTGAGCTCGGGAGGTATGTTCATTGATACCCCAACCCCACGGCCTGTGGGAATGAAAGCCAAGCTCGATTTCCTAGTACAGGAAGGACAAATCAGGGCCGAGGCGGTCGTGCGGCATTCTGAGCCGGGCAACGGACTTGGGTTGAAATTCACGTCCGTGACGGAGCCAGACTTGGCACATCTCGCAGCGTTGCTTGCGAGGCTTCGGAACCTGTCTCGTACCCGCAGTAAGCCGTAGTCGCACGGTCGGCTTTTATCGCGGCCACGGACCAAAACCTCCGCGGCCTGCGAGTTGCGGAAAGCCCGGACGCGACTGGCGCAGCTTAGCCTGTGACGAAACCAGGTGGAATCGCATTTGCTAGAGCAGGAGACATGGCCGGTAACGCGACTTACGAGGAGTTATCAGGTTGGATTGACTTAGGGCGACGCAGTGCCAACAACCCCTCCACCGAGCATAGGCTTGGTTGAAGGGCTACAAGGTTATAATCAGTCGATGATCCCGCTGGTGGGACAAGGAGTAAGTGACTCGCGGACGCCAAACGTAGACTTTACACAAGAGGCATTGTGGACCTTCAAATCTCAATCCGGGAATCCGACGATGTCACCATACTGGACCTTCGGGGAAGAGCGACCATCGGCGCTGACAGCGAGCTGCTAAGCAGCCATCTACGGGAATTGGTTGCCAAAGGCGTGCGCAAGCTGTTGCTGAACCTAGCCGACCTGACGCAGGTGGATAGTTCCGGCGTTAGCACCGTCGTAAGGACGTATGTTTCCCTCAGACGTCAGGGTGGTGACCTGAAATTGCTCCGTCCCTGCGGCCGGGTGCTGGTCGTCCTGAGGGTAATCCAGCTGCTAGACATTATTCCCAGCTTTGAGGATGAGACCCAAGCGCTGGCCAGCTTCCGGCCGAGAGGTTACTCCGCAAAGCCCTGAGGACCTGGAGTTCGTGACTTGCAACACGCAAATCGTACAAGTGGTATCGCCTCGACGGCACATGTCCGGTAATGCGACTTGTCAGGCACTAGCCAGGATTTGAGGCGTCACGCTTCCTGTTCGAAAGTGTAACCGCCTACTAGAAGGATCTTGTCCGCTTACGCGACTGAAGTTCTGGCCGCTGTAGGTGCCGCGGGCGGTCGCAAAGGCAGGTGACGACGGCGGTCTCCTCATAGAGACGAATACGGATGTCGGTGGCGACGTCGGGCAGAGTTCTCCGGTTCAGACCTTGGCAAAACGCATCGTGACCGCCTGGACGTGCGGGAATTCCATCTCGGGCCATCCCAGACGTACAGCGGGATCTTCATGCGCTTTCTCTGCACCACGGACCCTCCACTGTTGCAACCAGCGAATCATCACGCGCGGAGGTCCGCGGCACGAACTGGAAGGCGGCGGATGCGTTTGCCTGTCGCTGCAAAAACGGCGTTGAGGAGAGCCGGCGCTAGTTGCGGCACGCTGAGCTCACCAACGCCGCCAGGCGACTCGCGACTGGCGATGAGATGCGTTTCCACGGCTGGCATCCCAGCGATGCGCAGCACATCGTAATTATGAAAGTTGTCCTGGACAGCACAGCCCCGTTCGATCAGGACTTCCTCTTTGAGCGCAGCACTGAGGGCTTGGGCAATACCACCTTCGATCTGCGCCTCAACTGTGTCGGGGTTCACAACCAAACCGCAATCAGCGGCGCACACGATTCGAGGGATTCGAAGGGTGCCGTCCTCTTCCACTTCCACCTCGACAACCTGGGCCAGGACACTGCCATAGCAGTGCTGGATCGCAGTGCCCATCCCGCGCCCCTGCGGGAGCTTCGCGCCCCATCCGGCTTTTTCGGCAGCCAGGTTCAGAACGGCTGTATGCCGAGGCAGGTGATGTAAGAGCTCCAACCGCAGTGCCAGAGGATCTCGATTGGCAGCGACTGCCAATTCATCCACAAAGCTTTCCTTTGCAAAAGCGTTCGGAGCAACGTATACGGTGCGCCAGTTGCCGATGTGAACTGGAAATTGGGGGATGATTTGATCGACGAGAATATTGGGGATGTCATAAGGGATATCCTCAGCCCCTTCCACCACCATGTCATCGTAACCTCTCTGCAAAGGCCCAAACCTGGCGCGAACAGAGGGGGCGATCACGCGGTGCTCCCAGGCAGTGAGATGCCCGGCGGAGTCCAGCCCTCCGCGCATTCGAATGTGCGTGATGGGGCGATAATAGTCGTGCTGAATATCGTCCTCTCTAGTCCAGACGACCTGGACGGCTCTGCCAACGGACCTGGACAGTTCGATCGGGTCTGCGAGAACGTCTATTTCAAGGCGACGGCCGAAGGCACCTCCCACAAAAGTTGTGTGCACAATCACTCGCCGGGTCGGGAGCCGGCACATGCGAGCCGCCTCCTGGCGGAGGAGCGCGGGATGTTGTGTGGGCGCCCATATCTCGCAACGATCCCAATGCACGTCTGCAGTGCAATTCATCGGCTCCATGGTTACGTGAGCCAGGTAGGGTAATTGATAAGCTTGTACTAGGCACTTCTCAGCCTCTGCCAGAGCTGTCTCGACATCTCCGCTGTGTCGCGCAACGGCTCCGGGCTGGTTTTCGAGCTGTGCGAGCTGCCGTTGGATCTCCCCAAGGCTGAGCCCGGAGTTGGGCCCCTCGTCCCATACCACTTCGAGCGCCTGTCGCCCTCGGAAGGCGGCCCACGTGGAATCGGCGACGACGCCGATGCCCGATCCAATCTTGACAACTTCACGGACGCCGGAAACTTGCTTTGCCCTTGTGCCATCAAAGCTGTGAAGCTTGCCGCCCACGGTCGGACACCTGTGCACGCTGGCAAATAACATCCCCGGAACGCGGACATCTATGCCGAAGCTCGCGCTTCCGTCGAGCTTGCTACGCGTATCTACACGTCGCACGCGCTGCCCGATCAGCCGAAAATCCTTAGGGTCCTTGAGCGGTACATCGGAGGGAACCGGAAGACGGGAAGCGGGTTCTGCCAGTTCGCCGTAGGTCAGGCGCCGGCCGGTCGACACATGAAAGACAGCACCTTTCTCCGCGCGGCAGGAGTTTCGATCGACCCTCCAGACCGCGGCCGCGGCGGACAGGAACATTTCGCGGGCGGTTGCTCCAGCGATACGCAATGGTTCCCAGGAGTTTCGTACACTCAGGCTTCCGTATGTCTCCTGGGCGCCGTACCGTAGCGCGGTAGGAGCTTGTTCGATTCGGATTTTCTCCCAATCCGCTTCCAGCTCTTCTGCGACCAGCATAGGAAGTGAGGTGTGCACTCCCTGGCCGAATTCCGTCTTGGCTACCCAGATGGTGACTAGTCCATTCGGAGCTATTTGCAGCCAAGCATTCGGTGAAAAAACACCTCGGGGAAGGGGAGCCGCTGTGTCCAATCGCCGACCGAAATGAAGGGCAAGAAGAAGGCCAGCGCCGCCAGCCGCACCAACCGCGAGGAAACTGCGGCGAGAGACTTTCCGAACGAAGGACATACAACCCGCAATTCTAGACGCACGGAATCGACGAATCAAGGGTGGCAGGATGAACGTGGCTGTCATGTGCCTGTTTCAAGATGATCAGTCGCGCGGACAGCTTTCAGGAGCCCTGGCTATCTTTACCTGCAGTTACGAAAGGAGGATCGGGGATGAGAATCGTAATTCTGACGATTGTAGTGCGCTTGATTCTTTCCGGATGCGTCATTGGACAAGCTCCACAACTTCCGGAGAACTTGGGCTGGCACACACGAACACAGGGTCCAACTCGATGTTCATGCGAATCAGTCTGATTCAATCTTGACTCTTAGTGCCCGATTAACGCGGTTACCGGACAGTTGGATCATCCATGAAAGCAGCCAGGCACATATCTGGTATTCCGACTAACCAGGAGTCAGCCAAGTCCGGCAGCAGGCCGGCTGTGATCCTCCCAGCATAGACACCACTCAACTAGAGCAGGCTTTGGGCGCGAAGTCCCGAGTTTTCGGTGCAATGGGGAAGATGCCTCGAGCCGCAAAGTGGCTCGAGGCAGTACATGCGACGCCTAAAAACCCTTTTACTGCTGGGTTAGCGGTCTGATTCTGGTTTTTGCGGCTTGCGCGGAGCAGTCTTGCGCTTTTCCGGGATCGCCAGGGCGCCAGGTTGCACCGGCGATAAGGAATGGCGAGTGGCGGTGAGTTGCGGAGTTGCGGGCGAATCGGTTCCGTGATTCCGCACTTGCAGCGCTGGCGGCGTCTGCTGGAGCTTGGATGCCGTCACCTTGTGTGGAGCGGCTTGGTAAACATGTTCGATGCCCGTATCCGTGAAATGGTCCGGACTCACCTCTTGCTGCGCTTTGCAGGCGGGAGAGAAAATCAGGGCGCCCGCAAAACCCAGCAGGATTACTGGTATCTTCAACATTCTACAAGGCTTCATTAAGTCCTTCGGCTGCAAGTTGGATGAGAATTTTCTAGTCTTTGCCCATTCTCACCACCGCCTCTGCAGCGGACAATAGAACAGCAGTACTAGCGTGTATCGGGTTCGCCAATACCGCCCGCGCGCCGTCTCTCTCCGCCACCTGCCAGACCTGGTGATCCGTTCCTAGCATGATTCTGATCGACTCTGGAATTCGGCCTGACTCCTGGTAAGCGCACAAACCGGGCATGTGGGATCGCCCGAAAACTACATGCCCGGGAATGCGACTGATCCGGAGTTGCCAATTTACCGCCCGGGCAGATCGGGTCCGACGAGTATTTCCGGGTGGCCAACCATCCAGTGATCATGTGGTGGCACGAATGGATTGGGAGCAACGCACCAGTGTGTCTCACGCACTTCTCGGAAAGTGATTCGCCGCTACACTCTCGGCGGCGAACTGCGCCGTGCTCCCAAGAGGAGGCTCAGTCGTCGTCGGGATCCACGGGAGGGCGAGTGTCGGTTAGGAAATAAGACGCTTCCAATTTCGCGGCAATGGCCTGGAATGGCGGCGGTGTTTGCGTGAAATCAAAACAATCGGAGAGGTCGTCGGCGGGGGAGTCTGCGAACCCGAGCGAACCCAGCTTGAAATTGGACTCGATGAACTTGAGCAAGCTGCCGAAATCATGAGTGACATGCGATACGTAGGCGCGCTTGGCGAACGGGGAAACAACAATCAGCGGTACCCGAAAACCATATTCATAGGAGTTTAGAATCGTGGGCGCAACGTGATCGTACCAGCCGCCCCAGTCATCCCACGTGATGAAGATTGCCGTGTTGGCCCAATACGGGCTGCTTCCAATGGCGTTAACGATCGAAGCGACCCAGGAAGGTCCGCTGCCATCGTTGGACAAAGCGTGATCCGAGGCGCGCCCGTTGGGAATGACCCAGGTCACCTGGGCGAGCTGGCCGTTGGCGATGTCTGTGAGCACGTTGGTCTGCGGGATGATCACTTTCTGCCAGGCGGGGCCGAAGCGCATGTGCTGGATGGCGTTCGGACCGGTCCAGATGGAGCCAGCCGAAGGAGCGTAGTAGCGCCAGGTGATGCCCGTGGCGTCGAGCATATCTGTGAGCGTGGGATGCTCAAAACAGGGGAATTGCCGGGTAGCCTCGCTGCCAGTTGGATCGATCATGGCGACGGTTTCGCCGGTCGGACCAGCGCATCCGGCGGCAGTGTTGGTACCGGGATTTGGCGGCAAGACCACATTTTCCGAGGCGAACAGATTGCTTGTGGGCGACGGTGCGGAGGTACCGGAAATGATGAATTGGTGAGCGGGGAAGCTGGGACCCTGATTGGTCTGAAACATGCGGTCCGCGAAAGTGTATTGCTGGGCGAGGGCAAAATAGGGCTGAACGTCGGCGGGATTCACGTACTGGAATTGCGGGTTGGGCGGAGGGCAACCGATCGCCCCTGCGGCGCAGCCGATGGAGATTTTGTCAGCGCCATCCATTTTTCCGCCGTCGTACATGGCCACGAATGCAGAATGCGCATGGCTGAGATCATAGTTGTTGGCGAGGGGGATGGGCGTTAGAGGAATGGTTTGTCCGAGCGAGTTGAGGCCGCTGTTCGCAATATCCGCGTTGGGCAAACCGTGAAAAAGATTATCGGGGGTGCGGTTTTCCTGAAAGATGATGACGACGTGTTGGATCTTTTGCGTTGGCGGCGGTGGCGGTGGATTCATTACCCCTCCGCCGCCGCAGCCGACGAGCGCCATAAAGAAAGCAATTGCGCAGACCAGAGAAAGAAGGAAGCAGCCCAGAAGCGCGTTCTCGCGACGCAAGGTGTTCCCTCCTCCTCACCTGGCGCTCAGCTGCGTGTTGCGAGCGCAAGCTTGCAGGTGGAGAAACATTTCTGGAAAAGGCTAGCATTTTTGAACCCGGCAAAACTGAAAGAGTTGCAAGGGGCCGAGGGCTAGGCACCCAGAATTTATCGCCGTCTTCCAACGTGCGATCGAGAGGTTCTACGGCATCGGAATGCTTGATTTGCGCAAGAGCCAGTGCTGCATAAACGCATCCATAGTTCGCATCGCTAAGTCGATGAACATGACGATGCGCAAGTACACTCGCTACCGGCGCATCTTTCCGAACGCCGGGTACGTTATTCGATTTCTCAATCCCCTCATTCCCACTATCCGCCGTAGAAGACCCTCCGATGAAAACCGCAGCCATCGGCGTCCAAGTCCATTCCGGCTGGGGTGCCGATGAGCTTATTCCGCATGAAGGGCTTGGATGACGTCGACACGGGCGGCGCGGGCAGCCGGGAGCGCGGAGGCGATGACGGCGGCGGCCAGTAAAACAATCGCCGAGGCAACAACCACTGTGGCGCCTGGCATCTGCATCTCTTGGAAATAGCTGCCGGCGAGACGGGCTAGGCCGAATCCGCCTGCTGCGCCTACGACGATTCCTGCGCCGGCCATTACGGCGCCTTCAACAATGACGCCTGCAAGGAGTTGGCGGGGTTGCGATCCAATGGCCAGGCGGATGCCAAATTCGCGCGTGCGTGCGCTGACCGAGAATGCCAGAACGCCAGCGACTCCGACTACTGCGATGGCAAGCGCGACCAGGGCGAAGCCGCCGAAAACTAAGGTGTTGAGGCGGTCCGGCGTTAGGACTTCGGCGCGTACGTCTGCGAGCGTGGCGGCGCGCTCGAGGGGCTGGTCCGCGGACATGTCGTGGACGATGCGCGTGATCGGCGTCACCAGGGTATAGGGATCTGCACTCGTGTGGACAAACAGGCGACCGCCAAACATTAGCTGCTCGAATGGGACATAGACGGTTAGGAGGGGGCCGGGGACAAGGTGCTCATCGTCGACATCGGCAGCGACGCCGACGATGCGTCGAGGTGCCGTGTTCATATCGGGAATGAACTTGATGACCGGATCGGTCCACATCAGATGGCGGTTGACGGCGTCCTGATTCGGGAACATGCGCTGGGCGACGCTCTGGCTGATGATCACCACCGGCTCGGAAGTCCGGCGATCAGCATCATTGAAGTCGCGTCCGGCCAGAATCGGGACGCCGAGTGCGGCGAAGAATCCGGGTGAGATGGTGCGGAATTGTGCGCGTTGATCTTCTTCACCGGGGCCGCGGACGTAGCCTTCGGCAGTGAACTGTAATCCTGGACCGAAACCGCCGGCGTCGCGCCAGGGAACGACCGTGCCAATGGCGACCTTATCCACGCCGCGTAGTTCCTGGATTCGGCGGAGTGTTTCGCGGTAGAAGCTGGCGATTTGATCGGGCGTCTTTCCGTAGGTCATCACGGGCATGTTCAGCGCGAGGACGCGATGTATGTCGAGGCCGGTCTGCACGGATTGCAGAGAGAGGAGTGTCTTGACCAACATGCTTGCGCCGGCGAGGAGCACGAACGACGCGGCGATTTGGATCACCGCGAAGATGCGGAGGCGACGGCTCGTGCCGCCGGTGATGCGCACGCTGCCGTTCGCCACGTTGATTCCCTGGGAGGTGTTCCGCGAGGGGAGACGCGGGACGAAGGCCAGCAGAATCGCTGAGATAATAGCCAGACCCGCTCCGACCCAGAGCATGCTGGAGTCGACGGTGAGATCAAGAGCACGGACAGAGAAGCGGGAGGCATAGCGAGCCAGGATGGCGACCATGGGCCGCGCACTGAGGACGCCGAGCAATGCGCCAGCGCCGCAAAGCAACAAACTCTCGGCGAGGAGGGTACGGCGCAGGGCAACGGTGGTTGCGCCAAGAGCGGCACGAAGCGCCAGTTCGCCTTCCCGGCGAACGCTGCGCGCCAGAATCAGATTGGCGACGTTTGAGCAGGCAATGATGAAGACAAGTGCGGATGCGGCCAGAAGAACGAGGAGAACAGTCCGGGCGCCTGAGGTGATCTGGTCGCGCAGCAGCTTGGCTTCGATACGGAAGCCCGCTTTTGACGAATAGGTATCGGGATGATCTTTCACCATAGTCGCGTAGACGCCGGACAGCTCGGCGCGCGCCTGTTCGAGGCTTACGCCGGGAGCGAGGCGGCCGAAGAGTTCGGTCATGCGATGCACGCGGCCGGTAACCATAGTGGCGGAGAGATGGTGGGGGCTGCAGGCGACGTTGCCAATGATCTCAGTTTCGGCGGGATACGGAACGGAGGGTTCGAGAACGCCGACGATCAAGCCAGATCGATTACCAAAGCTGCCGAGGCGAACGGTTTTGCCGATGACGGAAGGATCCTTCTTCATCACCGTGGTCCAGAAGCGATAGGTGAGGACGGCGGCACAGGCGGCTTTGGGGCCGTCGTCACGCATGTCGAGGAGGCGTCCGAGCACGGGGTGCAGGCCCATGACTTCGAAGTAGGAGCCGCCGACAACGCCACCTCGGACTGTGCGGGGGTCACCGAGGTCGTTCATGGTGAAACCAATGGTCGAGAAGTCGCCAAACTCGCTAATGGTTTTGGAACTGGCGCGAATGTCCTGGATCTCCGGGACGGAGAAGGTTGTGTTATCGGTGCCGATGCCTTTGGCGCTTTGCCGGATGTAGATGAGGCGGTTCTCGTCGCGGTTGACGAGCGGACGGAGGAGCACGCCGCGCACCAGGCTGAAGATGGCGGCGTTGGCGCCGATGCCGAGGGCGAGGGTGAGGACGACTGTGAGAGTGAGGCCCTTGGTGCGCGAGAGCGAGCGGAAAGCTGTCTTCAAATCGTTAAGGACCAACGCGGGTGTAAGGCTCATCATCCCATCTCCTTAAATCGATCGGGCCTCCCAATAGCGATAATAGATAGCCCTATAGTCTTTTGGTCTTTCTTTACCTCCGTGTAGACCGCATGTCTCGGGCCTTGTTTCGGGGATCCTATATTATTGAATATATTCCATTTAGCTCCCTCATCCACCCATTCTTGGCCTCCGATTGACCGTTTGTGGGACTTCCCGTCGCAAAACCGAACAGCCAAATCAGAATGTCCTTTTTAACCTCAGTGTTTCTTTCCAGACGAAAAATAAATCTGTTCGTTTGCAAGCTAGACTCTACTGAGCAATACCCGAATCAGGAGGCTGGGGCGACTACTGGCTCTGGGATCGCGCCCTTGATCACGAGCCACAGCATGAACGCCAGTTCTCCGAGTTGGGCAGGGAAGGCGAAGTTGGAGACCATATCTTCGTATTGCGGCAACAGTAAGCCCGTAAAGCTCATGGCCAGATAGGCGAAGCCGTTGATGATCAGCCACGCGCCCAGGAAGCGGGGCAGGAAGCGCGACCTGTACGCAAGGATCCCTAAGGGAAAAAGCCATAGACCCCAAAAGATCTCGGCGGCAACGACTTCCTGGTGATGCAGACGGAGGAACAGCATGGCCAGGGCGTCCCGCTGAGGTTTTTCGAATACGGATAAGAAATCGGCGCCGCGCGCGAGCATGAGGACAGCCGCGTCGTTCAGCACGTTGAAGAAGTAGATCGCGGATGGCAGCACACCACCCAGGATCACCATCAGTACAGCCTGGTTCTGGTCCACGCCCTTAAACAACCGGTAAAGGGCTAGGGCGACAAAGATCACCATGGTCCCGGTGAACAGGTCGCCGGCGATGCCGAAACGGAAGAGCCACTCGTGCGCGGCGATGTTGTTGGCCGTCGCGGTCGCGTTGCCATGCACGAACAGTTTGCTGGGAATATAGAGGAGGCGTAGAGGGGCCGCTAAGAGGAGCAGGTACAGGAATCCGGCGACTCTCCCGGGATTGTTGGTTGGGTGCATGGCCTCACTCTCCTTGTTTCGCGGTTGACGCGGGGACCGTTACTCGACGATCGGTGTTCGTATTCCCTTAAATAGAAGCCAAAAACTCAGCACTAATTCGAAGATAGCCATGGGCGAGTCGAACCACCACAGGTTCACTACTTTGGGGAGGTCGGGGAAGATGTAAAAAACGAAAGTGCAGGCGGCGCACCATGCACTGGAGATCACGCCAAAGGCAGCCAGTGCTCTGGGGATGTAGTTCGACTTGAACCACAAGTAGCTGCCAGCCGTGGCTCCCAATGCCCAAAACAGCAAGCCGACATAGTACGCGTCGAAACCGCTGAGGTACAGCCGCGTCAAGGCCGGCAATTGGTCTGGTCCAAACGCACGCGAGTAATCAGTGTCACTCAAGAGTCGCAGAGCGGTAAAGAGATTGATCGTCACCAGGAGCCACGTTAGGCCATGGACCAGCCTGCCGAATGCCGCGAGCAAGGCAAGGTTCTGGCTGACCGGCTTGAGGATCACGTAAAGCGCTGTCAGCAGTACGACAACGCCGACACAGTAAACCAAGTTTCCCGCGATGCCGATACGGAATAGTGTTTCGTGCGCCAGGATATTCCGAGCGGTTTCCGCCGGATTGCCCCGGATGGTGAGGCGGGCGAAGATGCCGAAATAGACCGCGACCACGGTGACGAACGAGATTAGGCAAGCAAGTCCTGCGATCCTTGCAGCCGCACGTTGTGACTCGTCGATACTGCTGATTGTCATTTCGTTTCCTCCCAAGAGGTCGGGTGCTGCGGTTTGTCAGGTTCTGTTGCTATGTTTCCAGAGTTATTACTACTTCTCTCCGAGCGTGTCCTTCTGCCAGATACCGGATAACTTCAGCGATCCCTGATTTGGACAGCGTCCGGGGCCCGTATCTGCTGTAGATGTTGGCTTTCATGCGCGAACCGCTGCTGCGCTGGCCTGCTCTTTCCATCGTTGGACGTTCACTCCCATTACGAGGAGCCACAGGGTCAGCGATATTTGCCCGACGCCAGGGAAAAACAAAATGTACGGTTGCAGATACCTTACGAGCGGCGGCGACAGAAACATTATGTAACTCAAACCGGCAAGCATCATCAATAGGCCAATGATTCGCGGCAGAAAGGTTGACCTGAAAATGAGGTAGCCGAG
>WNFB01004790.1_pt1 | contig 12054 bp, 10 predicted proteins | sample 5400501 | NCBI WGS metagenome assembly WNFB01 (sample SAMN13153341, study PRJNA577476) | soil metagenome | isolation source: 200 cm saprolite under Douglas fir tree site 2 hole 1 | place: USA:California | collected 2015-04-18 | reverse complement strand
TGAGTGGAGAGGGCGGAGATGTAACTAGGATACGTTCGATGACGACGGCGGGTGTGCGGTCCACGGCGCTCGCCGATCGTCTGCGCGCGATCCTTCCCGCGGACGCGGTCATCGACGATCCCGCCACGCTGCTCCCCTACGCCTACGACGCGTCCTTCTGGTCGCTGCGCCAGCAGCGTCTCCCCGACGTCGTCGTCGTCCCGCGCACAACGGAGGAGGTCGCTCGCGTGGTGAAGCTCGCCGACGAGACCGCGACGCCCGTCGTTGCCCGAGGCGCGGGTACCGGACAGACCGGCGGCGCGGTGGCCGCGCAGGGCGGCATCGTCATCTCCTTCGCGCGGATGCGTGAGGTCATCGACATCGATCGCGCGAACCTTCAGGCCGTGGTGCGGCCGGGCCTCGTGTTCAACGACTTCCAGGAGGCGCTGCGCCCGCATGGCCTCTTTTTCCCGCCCGATCCCGGGAGCGGCCGCGCCTGCACCCTCGGCGGCATGGCCGCGAACAACGCCAGCGGACCGCACGCGGTGCGTTGGGGGACGACGTCGGCGTACGTGCTCGGCGCGGAGGTCGTTCTCGCGGACGGTTCCGTGATCTGGACCGGCGGCGCGCACTCGAAGGCGCTCAAGAGCTCGAGCGGGATCGATCTGGCGAAGCTCTTCGTCGGCTCGGAGGGGACGCTCGGCATCATCACCACGCTGCGTCTGCGTGTGCAGCCGCGGCCGCCGGCACGCGCCGTCGTTCTCGCGGGATACGCAGCCCTCGAGGACACGGTCCGCTCCATGGACGATCTCTTCGCCGCCGGCATCCTCCCCTCGACCGCGGAACTCCTCGACACAAGCGCGGTCGTGGCGCTGCAGAAGTGGAAGCCGGACCTGAACCTGCCCGACGGCGAGGCCGTGCTGTTCATCGAGGTCGAGGGCACGCCCGACCACGTCATGTCCGCGGTGCGCCACGTCGACGAGATCGTGCGCAAGCGCGCGACGGTCACGCGCTTCGCCCAGGACGAGGCGGCGGTGGCGAAGCTCTGGGCCGCCCGCAGCGGCATGGCGGCGGCGTCAGCGCTGGCCCATCCCGGAAAGCACCGCATCTTTGCCGGCGAGGACCTCGCGGTGCCGCTCACCGAGATCCCGCGCACCGTTCGGCGCGCGCGCGAGATCGCGGCCGAGCTCCGCGTCGCGGTGGTCTTCTACGGGCACTTCGGCGACGGGAACGTCCATTCGGCGATCCTCATCGACCCCGACGACGCCGACGAGGTCGGCCGCGCGGACGAGCTGGCCGATCGTCTCCACAAGCTGGCCATCGAGGTCGGCGGCACCGTGACCGGCGAGCACGGCACTGGTGCGGTCCGCTCGCGCTACATGCGCGCCGAGCATGGACCGGCGCTGGATGTGATGAAGCGGATAAAGAAGGAGCTGGATCCGAAGGGGATCCTCAACCCCGGCAAGCTCTATGGCGACGACTAGTTGATGTATCGCTTCGCTCACATCAACGTCGTCGCTTACCCAGACGAGTGCGCTTGTCTGGGCTTCGCTCCTAGTTGATGTAGCCGTAGTCCGCGAAGAGGAGTCGCAGGAACAGTCCGCCGCACACGAACATCAGCGCGACGCGATACGAGAGCACCGCGCGCGGGTTCTCTTTCGCGATGAGCGCGAGCTGACCCCAGAAGAGGAGCACGAACGAGATCTCCGCCCACATGAAGAGCGCGTGGTAGTAGCCGAGCGGCGTCCAGTCCCACGGCTTTGTCATCGTCCAGTTCCGCAGATCCTGCGTCGCTTGATAGAGATGCACGAATGCCGTGATGAGCGCGCCGCCGAAGATCGCGCCCGCGACCTCGCGCGCGATCGGGCGCCGGCGCCAGAGCGCGAGCTGGCTGGTCATGAATACGTTGACCATCGGGATGAGGACGCCGTCGCCGATGACCGCCGAGGTATAGGAGAGAGTCGCGCGGTACTCGGTGACGAGCGGATCGGCGCGCCACCGCAGGTAGACGTTGCCGAGCGCCTGCACCAGGAAGCCGAAGAACGCCGTGGCGAGAAAGACGATGGCGAGGAGGAGCCAGGGGCGCTGCTCGACGGCCGCAACGGTACGTAGCACGGTCGCTCCCCTCCTCTTCCCAAGTTTCGATGGCGACGCTAGCAGAGTCGGTGCTTCGCGGCACGTGACAATTCGGGCTCCTACCATCGGCGCTCGTGCCGAAGACACACGACATCGTCATCCGCGGCGGGATGCTGTACGACGGTACCGGTGGCCCTTCGGTCCGGGGCGATGTGGCCATCGACGCCGATCGCATCGCCGCCATGGGCACGATCACCGAGCGCGGCGCGCGCGAGCTCGACGCCACCGGCCTCGCCGTTGCGCCGGGCTTCATCAACATGCTGTCGTGGGCGACGGACACGCTCTTCGCCGACGGCCGCTCGCAATCGGACATCCGGCAGGGCGTCACGCTCGAGGTGTTCGGCGAGGGATGGTCGCTCGGTCCGCTGAACGAGCGCATGAAGAAGGAGCGGCTCGAGCAGCAGGGCGACATCAAGTACGACATCACCTGGACCACGCTCGACGAGGCGCTCCAGGCGCTGGTCGCGCGCGGCATCTCCACCAACATCGCGTCGTTCGTCGGCGCGACGACCGTGCGCATGCACGAGGTCGCGGACGACGATCGTCCGCCGACCGGTGCCGAGCTGGCGCGCATGCGCGCGCACGTCGACAAGGCGATGCGCGACGGCGCGCTCGGCGTCGGCTCGTCGCTCATCTACGCACCCGCGGCGTACGCGTCGACGGACGAGCTCGTCGCGCTCTGCGCTGCCGCTTCGCCGTACGGCGGCTTGTACATCTCCCACATGCGCAGCGAGGGCGAGCGGCTCCTCGAAGCGATCGAGGAGCTGATCCACATCGCGCGGACCGCGCGCGTGCCGGCGGAGATCTACCACCTCAAGCAGTCGGGTCGCACGAACTGGCCGAAGCTCGACAGGGCCATCGCGCTGGTCGAAGCCGCACGGGCCGCGGGCGTCCGCGTCAGCGCCGACATGTACCCGTACGAGGCGGGCGCGACCGGTCTGAGCGCGTGCTTTCCCTCGTGGGCGCACGACGGCGGCCCCGAGGCGCTGCGCCGCCGCCTCGCCGATCTCGCGCAGCGCGAGCGCATCAAGGCCGAGATGTCGCGCGCCGGGGAAGCCTGGGAGAACCTCTATCACGACGCCGGCGGTCCCGAGGGGATCCTCCTCGTGTCGTTCAAGAACGAGGCGCTCAAACCGCTCACGGGAAAGACGCTCGCGCGGATCGCGCGCGAGCGCGGCGGCGATCCTCGCGACGTCGCGATGGACCTTGTGCGTGAGGACGAGAGCCGCGTCGGCATGATCGCGTTCGTCGGCTCGAAGGCCAATCTTGCGCGCGAGTCCGGTCTCCCGTGGATGAGCTTCGGATCGGACGCGGGATCGATCGCGCCGGAAGGCGTCTTCCTGAAGTCGCAGCCGCACCCGCGCACGTACGGGACGTTCGCACGCGTGCTCGGGCATTTCGTGCGCGACCTGCACGCGCTCACGCTCGAGGACGCGGTCCGCAAGATGACCTCGGTCCCGGCGACGAACCTGAGCCTCGCAGGCCGGGGCTCGCTCGCCGCCGGTCAATTCGCCGACGTCGTGGCCTTCGATCCCGCGACCATCCGGGACCACGCGACGTACGAACAGCCCCACCAGTACGCGACCGGCATGCGGCACGTGCTGGTCAACGGCACGCCCGTGCTGTTCGACGGCGAGCACACTGACGCGCGCCCCGGGCGCGTCGTCCGTGGAAAGGGCGCAGAGCGCTCATGACGGTCGATCCGCAGATCGCCCGACTTCTCGCGGACGCCGTGGCGAAGGATCCGCGCGGCATCGAGACGCTCAGCGTCGCGGACGCGCGGATACGCGGCGGAAGCGCCCCGGTCGACGCGATCGTGGCGTTCGAAGACGTGGCCGAGACCCGGGACGTAAATGCCGGCCACATCCCCGCGCGGCTCTACCGCCCGTCCGCCGGGACGCTCCCGCTGCTCGTGTACTTCCACGGCGGCGGTTGGGTCGTGGGCAGTGTGAAGACGTCGGACAACTACTGTCGCGCGCTCGCGAATGCGTCGGGGTGTGCCGTCCTCTCCGTCGACTACTGCCTCGCACCCGAGCACGAGTACCCGCACGCGGCCGATGACGCCTATGCGGCCACGCGGTGGGCTGCGGAGCACGCGTCCGAGCTCGGCGTCGATCCCGGTCGGCTCGCGGTGGGCGGCTCGAGCGCCGGCGGCAACCTCGCGGCGGTCGCTTCTCTGATGGCGCGGGAGCGCACGGGCCCGCGCATCGCGCTGCAGCTGCTGCACGTCCCGGTCATGGACCACGACTTCGAGACGGCCTCGTATCGCGAGAACGCGACCGGACGGGGCCTGACGCGCGCAGCGATGCAGTGGTTCTGGGGCCATTACGCGCCGGACGTCGCGCGCCGTGACGAGCCGTACGCCTCACCGCTCGGTGCGAAGGACCTGCGCGGGCTGCCGCCGGCCATCCTCGTGGCTGCGGAGTGCGATCCACTGCGCGACGAGGGCAGGGCCTACGCCCATCGTCTTCGCGGGGACGGCGTAGCCGTCGCGACTCTCGAATACCCCGGCATGGTCCACAGCTTCATGAGCTGGTCCGCGGTCGTCGCGACAGCGCGGCGCGCCTTCGTCGAGGTCGGCGCGGCGCTCCGGGAACGCCTGGGCTAGCCGGCACTCTTCTCGCCGCGGGCGCGCTCGCGCGTGATCGGCAGGGTGCGCACGCGGACGCCGGTCGCGGCAAACACCGCGTTGCCGATCGCTCCGGAGATCGCGACCGCCCCGGGCTCGCCCACGCCGGTCGCGGGTTTCGTCGGGTCGCCCATGACGACCACGTCGATCGACCGCGGCGCGTCGCGGAACGTCGCGATGGGATACGTGTCCCAGCCGGTGTTCGCGACGCGGCCGTCGCGGTGTCGCAGCTCCTCGAGCAGCGTCCAAGACGCGGACTGCTGGATGCCACCCTCGATCTGATTGCGCACGCCGTCGGGGTTGAGCGTCGGCCCCGGGTCGACCGCGGCCCAAACACCGATCAGGTGAACGCGGCCACTTGCTTCTACCTCGACCTCCGCGACCTCGGCGATATACGTGCCGTGATAGATCGTCCCGGCGATCCCGACTCCGCGCCGCGCCACACGCGGGCGGCCCCAGTTGCTGCGCTCCGCGACGCGCTCGTACACACGGCGCAGCCGGTCGTCCTCGACGTGCGCGAGGCGGAACGCGAGCGGGTCCTGGCCCGAGGCGTGCGCCAGCTCGTCCATGAACGACTCGATCGCGAAGATGTTCTCGGCCGCGGCGAGCGAGCGGAACGACGCCGTGCGCAGCGGCGTCGGCTCGACGTGCAGCGTGACGCGCGCCTTGCCGAGCCGGTAGTGCGGGATCGCATTGCGCCCCGAGGTCATCGGCGCGATGCTCGGGTCGAGTCCGGCGCCGGTGTGCACGTTGGTGTGCTCGTCGTACTTCCACGCGGAGATGTCGCCCTTCTCGTCGAGCGAGGCTGCGATCTCGAGGTACGCCGCCGGACGGTTCGGCGAGAACGCGAACTCCTCGGCTCGTGTCCACTGCAGGTGCACCGGGCGTCGCGCGTGCTTCGAGAGGATCGCCGCCTCGACCGACGCATCGCCCGACGAGTTGCGCCCGTACGTGCCGCTGGGCATCTGCGGCAGGACGCGGACCCGCTTCTCCTCGAGCCCGAGCATCCCGGCGATCTGCTCGCGCAGGCCGAACGGACGCTGCGTGCCGGCGTAGATCGTCGCATCGTCCGCGCGCACGTCGGCCACAGCGGCGCTCGGTCCGATGGGCGCGTTCGAGATCGGAGGCAACGTGTACGCGGCCTCGAGCCGGACCTTCCCCTTCGCGAGCGCATCCTCGACGCCGGTGTCGTCGCGCATCGGGATCTCGAGCGCCTCGCCCTGACCGAGCGGGACCGGGGTCCACGCTATCTCGATCGCATCCGCCGCGGCTCGCGCTTGCTCTTCGCGGTCGGCGACCACGCCGACGACGTCGCCCTGCCGGACGACGGCGATCACACCCGGCATGGCGCGCGCGGCCTTGTCGTCGACGCTCTTCACCTTCGCACCGCGCGACGGCGGTCGCACGATGGCACCGTGCGCCATCTTCGGGAGCCGGACGTCGGCGACGTACGTCGCGGCGCCGGTGACGATGTCGCGCGCCTCGAGGCGCGGCATCGGCTTGCCGACGTACCTGCGCTGCGCATCCGGACGGAGCCGAACGCCGTTCGGCACCGCGCCCTCGACCTTGGCTCCGCGCGCCAGCAGCTCGCGTGCGAACGCCGCAGCGCGGCGCAGCGCCGGCGCCTCCTGCGCCACCGACCGGCTGCCGAACGTCCCCATGTCCCACGGCACCTGGTCGGTGTCGCCGAGGACGACGCGCACGCGCTCGATCGGGACATCCATCTCGTCGGCCACGAGCTGCGCGAACGCCGTACGGATGCCCTGGCCGAACTCGATCTTCCCCGAGAGCGCGACCACGGTCCCGTCGGGCTCGACGCGGATGCGCTGCTCGACGCGCTCGGACGGGCGGTCCCCCCAGCCGCTCACCGCGCCGCGGCCTTCACCGCGTCGATCACGCGGACGTACACCCCGCAGCGGCAGAGGTGCCCGGCGAGCGCGTCGCGGATGGCGTCATCCGACGGATGCGGATCTGCCGCGAGGAGCGCGGTGGCGGAGATCAGCATGCCGCTGGTGCAGTAGCCGCACTGCATCGCGTCCTTGTCGATGAACGCCCGCTGCAGCGGCGACAGCACGCCGTCCTTCGCGAGGCCCTCGATCGTCGTGATCTCCGCGTCGGCGACCTGATCGACGGTCATGACGCAGGACGCGACCGCGCGCCCGTTGACCAGCACGTAGCACGCGCCGCACTGCGCCGCGCCACAGCCGTACCGCGTCCCGGTGAGGCCGAGGTCGTCCCGCAGCGCGCTGAGCAGCGTCGTGCGGCGCGGGACGTCGATCTCGCGGGTCTTCCCATTCACGCGGAGCGTGGACTTCACGCCAGTCGCTCGCGCATCCAGTCGGCCATCGCAGGCCGGTACTTGTACGGGATGTTGTTGCAGACGTGGTTGCCCTCGGGATAGAGGAGGAGCGTCGCGTTCGGCGCCTCGCGCACGATGCGCTCGGCCTGCTCGGGCGGGAAGAGGCGGTCCTTGCCGCCGTGGATCACGAGCATCGGGCAGGTCACGTCCTTCAGGACGCCCCGCAGGGTGAGGCTCTTCGACTTCTCGAAGGCCTCGTCCTCGTCCCGCGACTTCGTGTAGAAGACGTAGCCGCCGCGCGTGAGCGGGTTGAGCGCGGCCCAGCACTCGGAGAGGTCGTATGGGCCGGCAAGCGCGACGAGCGCGCGCAGGCGCTTCTCCTTCACCGCGGCGCGCGGGCCGTAGATGCCGCCCATGCTGATGCCCATCAGGCCGACGCGCGAGAGATCGACGCCGCGGTCGCGCGAGGCGAGATGGTCAAGCAGCGGCGTGATGACCGTCGACCAGTCCGCCCGGATCGGGAAGCGCGGCGCGTTCTCACCCTGACCCGGGCCGTCGATCGTCAGCGTGGCCATGCCGCGGCGCAGGAACTCGTTCTCGATCGCGAAGAGCTCCTCCTTCACTGAGTCCAGGCCAGGGACCACGAGGACGAGCGGCGGCTTCGCCACGCCACGCGGCTTGCGCAGGATTCCCGGGATCACCGCGGTCTCGAACGGTGCCTCGATGCGCTCGCCCGGCGGATCGATGCGGCCGACCGCCCTGGCGTACGTCGCGACGGTCCGCTCGCGCAGCTCGTCATGCAGTGCGCGATCTTCGAACCAGAGGAACTTCCCGAGGTGGTAGCACCACGCCGCGCGCTGATAGGCGTCGGTCGCACTCACCGTCCGGCCGGCGCGCTCGGCCGCGTCGGCCAGCGCGAGATGCTCGTCGCCCACCCGCTTCCAGGCCGGCGCCCACTCTCGCCACTCGCCGGTCGCAGCAAGGACGCGATCGAAGTCGTTCGCATCGATCCCGTTCGCGACGAAGCGCGGCTTCCAGTGCCCAGCCGCAAGACGAACGCGGTCCCCGGTCTCCGTGGCCATCAGGACTCCAGCGCCTTCGCCACGTCGCTCAGGTAGCGCGCGGCATCGGCACCGTCCGCGACGCGGTGGTCGACCGTGAGCGTGAGCGAGACCATCGGCCGCACCGCGGGCGCGCCGCTAACGGCGACGACGCGGTCCGCGACGCGACCGACCGCAAGGATCGAGGCCTCGGGCGGATTCACGATCGCGGTGAAGCGATCGACGCCGAGCGTCCCGAGGTTCGACACGGTGATGGCGGCGCCGCCGAACGCGTCGGCGCGAGCGTGACCCGAGCGCACGGCGGCCTCGAGCGCCTCACGCTCGGTCTTGAGCGCTGCGAGATCCTTGCGGTCGGCGTCGCGCAGCACGGGGACGATAAGGCCCGCATCCAGCGCCACCGCCAGACCGACGTCGATCTTCTCCGAGACCACGACGGCGTCGCCGTCGAACCGCGAGCGCAGGCGCGGGTGCGCGCGGAGCGCGGTCGCCGCCGCCGACACGATGACGTCGGTGTACGACACGCCGGCCGCCGTGCGCTTCGCGTCGGCCGCGGTCATGTCAACGTCGCGCGAGATCGAGAACTGCGGCGCGTCGCGGACGCTGCGCGTCATCGCCTCGGCCACCGCGCGCCGCATGCGCGTGAGCGGCTCGCGCCTCTCCGGCGTCCCGTTGCCCGCCGAGGCGGCGAGGCGCGCTGCCGGAGCGGCGGCCGCGGCCTCGACGTCCTCGATGTTGATGCGGCCACCGGGCCCGGTGCCGCGCACGGCGTTCATATCGATCCCGAGCTCCTGGGCGCGCTTGCGCGCCGCCGGCGACGACCGGACGCGGTCGCCGTCAGCAGATGGCGCCGCCGACGTGGGCACCGACGCGGCGACCGGCGCCGCAGTCGCGGCGACGGGCGCGGCGACCTCCGCGACAGCCGGCAGCGGCTCGTCGGCGGTGTCGGCGATGAGCGCGATGAGCGTCGTGACCGGCGCCGTGGCGTCAGCTCTCAACAGGATCCGACGGACGATGCCCGAGACCGGCGCCTCGATCTCCATATTGGCTTTATCGGTCTCGACCTCGAAGAGGACCTCGCCTTTCTCGACACGGTCCCCCTCCTTCTTATGCCATGCGATGAGCCGGCCCTCGTCCATCGTCAGGCCGAGCTTCGGGAGGATGACCTTGGTGACGCTCACGCGGCGACCGGCCCCCAGGTCACGCGACGAGCTCTTTGGCGACGCGGACGATGTCGTCCACCTGCGGGACGACGGTCTTCTCGAGGTGCTGCGCGTACGGGATCGGCGTCTCGAGCCCGGCGAGACGGCGCGGCGGCGCGTCGAGATCGTCGAAGGCCTCCTCCGCCACGATCGAGGCGATCTCGCCACCGTACCCGCCGCGCTTGATGGCTTCGTGGACAACGAGCAGGCGGTGCGTCTTGCGCACCGATGCGAGGACGGCCTCCCTGTCGAGCGGCACGAGGCTCCGGAGGTCGATGACTTCGGCCTCGACGCCATCCGCCGCGAGCTTCTCCGCGGCCTCGAGCGAGAACAGCACCTCGCGCGACCACGTGACGATCGTGAGGTCCGTGCCGGCACGCTTGACGTCGGCCTTGCCCAGCGGGACGACGTGCTCCCCTGTCGGGACTTGGCCCTTCGTGCGATAGAGCAGCTTGTGCTCGAGGAAGATCACCGGGTCGTCGTCGCGGATCGACGCGGTGAGGAGCCCCTTGGCGTCGGCCGGCGTGGAAGGCATCACCACCTTGAGCCCGGCGACGTGCGCGAACCACGCCTCGAGCGACTTCGAGTGTTGAGCCGCGTTCCCGCGCCCGGAGCCGCCCTGCGTGCGCATGACCATCGGGACGCGCGCCTGCCCGCCGAACATGAAGCGGTTCTGCGCGGCCTGGTTCACGAGCTGGTCCATCGCGAGACCGGAGAAGTCGACGTACATGAGCTCGACGATCGGCCGCAGGCCGGTGAGCGCGGCCCCGACGGCGGCGCCGACGATGCCCAGCTCACTGATCGGCGTCTGGCGGATGCGCGTGGGGCCGAACTTGTCGAGCAGACCGGCGGTCACCTGGAACGCGCCGCCGTGTTCCGCGATGTCCTCCCCCAGCACGATCACACGCGGGTCGCGCTCCATCTCTAGACGCAGCGCGTCCCCAAGGGCCTCGTTGTAGAACATCTCGCGTGTCGCCACCCCGGTGCGCGGCTCAGTGGCTTGCATACACATCTCCCGGCAGATCGATCGGCGACGCGGCCGGGCTGGCTTCGGCGAACGCGACGGCCTTCTTCGTCTCCTCGACGATCTCCGCGTCGATCGTGTCGAGCTCCGCGGCGGCCGCGAGCTTCGCCTCGAGGAGCCACTTGCGCGCGTCCGCGACCGGATCGAACTGGACCTTCCAACCTTCGATCTCGGACCTCGACTGGTATTTCCGCGGGTCGCCGTAGTAGTGGCCCTCGTGGCGGTAGGCCTCGGCCACAAGAAAGGCCGGCCCCTCGCCCCGGCGAGCGCGGGTGATGAGCTCACCGGAAGCCTCGTACACGGCCTTCACGTCGCGACCGTCCACGCGCACGCCGGGCATGCCATAGCCCGCGGCGCGCGTGCTGATGTCCTTGATCGGGAACTCGCGCTCCACGGGAAGGCTCTCCGCGTACTGGTTCACCTCGCAGACGTAGATCACCGGCAGCTTCCAGAGGGCCGCGAGGTTCGCGGACTCATGGAAGCCGCCCTGATTCGCGGCGCCGTCGCCGAAGAAGGACACCGCGACCTGATCCGTGCCGAGCTGCTTCGCGGTGAGGGCGGCGCCGGTGGCGATCGGGATGCCACCGCCGACGATGCCGTTCGCGCCGAGGTTGCCCTTCGAGGTGTCGGCGATGTGCATCGAGCCGCCGCGGCCGCGGCAGTAGCCCGTCTCCTTCCCGAGGAGCTCCGCGTACATGCGGCCGAGGTCCGCGCGCTTGGCGATGCAGTGGCCGTGTCCGCGGTGCGTGGAGGTGATCCAGTCGTCGTCGCGCAGGTGCGCGCACACGCCCGCGGCGATGGCCTCCTCGCCGGCGTACGAATGGATCGTGCCCCACACCTTGCCCTCGCCGAAGAGCACCGTCGCGCGCTCCTCGAAGTCGCGGATCCGGCGCATCACGCGATACAGATCGACCGCGGTCCGCTTGTCCATCAGCTCTCCTTCGCCGGATGCAGCATCACGCGGATCGCCCCGTCGCGCCGCTCGCTGAACGTCTGCCACGCGTCCGCGAACCGCTCGAGCGGGAAGTGGTGCGTCACCAATCGCTTCACGTCCACCTCGCCGCGCGCGAGGAGCTTGAGCGCGCGCCCGGACACACCCTTCGGGTTCGCGAGCGAGCCGAGCACGTCGAGGTTGCCGCGCACGATCGTCGAGAGGTCGACGCCGGACAGCTCGGTGCCCACGCCAGTCGAGCCGCCGAGCACGACGCGGCCGCCGCGACGCGCGGTCAGGATCGCCTGGCGCGCGGCGTCGGCGGTCCCCGCGAATTCCACGGTCAGGTCCGCGCTGCCCTTCAGCGTCTCGACCTGGGCGACGTCGACGACGCGGTCGGCGAGGTCGCGGACCCGACCGAGACGCTCGCCGCGGCCGACGAGCACGACCTCACCAGCGCCGAGCGCGCGCGCGACTTGCGCCGCGCACAGACCGATCGCTCCTGGACCAAAGACCACGACCCGCTCGCCCGCCGCCAGGCGACCGCGTTCGAGCGCCCAGAGCGCGACGCCGAGATTGTCGGTCCAGGCGCCATCGTCGAACGAGACGTTCTCCGGTAATGGATGTATCGCCGCGGCCGGAACGGCGGAGTACTCCGCCAGACCGCCGTCGACGGTGAAGCCAACGTGCGCATGACCGGTCTCGCGCTTTCCGTAATTCAGACAAAGCGTATACATCCCCTCACGGCAGCGATCGCAGGTGCCGCAGCCGACGTGGACCTCGACGCCGACGCGTG
>WNFB01004789.1_pt1 | contig 12058 bp, 8 predicted proteins | sample 5400501 | NCBI WGS metagenome assembly WNFB01 (sample SAMN13153341, study PRJNA577476) | soil metagenome | isolation source: 200 cm saprolite under Douglas fir tree site 2 hole 1 | place: USA:California | collected 2015-04-18 | reverse complement strand
AAAAATCTTCCTCGTAGACGCCATGGGCTTCATCTTCCGCGCGTATTACGCCCCAATGGAGCGCCTGCGCAGCCCCGCCGGCCTGCCCACCAAGGTGCCCTACGTTTTCGCCAACATGCTGCGCCGGCTGGTGAAGGCTTTCGCGCCGGATTATCTCGGCGTGGTGTTCGATCACGCCGCGCCCACCTTCCGCGACAAGCTTTTCGCCCAGTACAAGGCGCAGCGCCCGCCCATGCCCGAAGACTTGAGCCTGCAGCTCCCCTACGTCCGCCGGCTGTGCGCGGCCCTGCGCCTGCCCATTCTCGAATTCGAAGGCTACGAGGCCGATGACGTCATCGGCGCGCTGGCGCGCCAGGCCGCCGAGCACGGCCTGGAAGTATTCATCGTCACCAGCGACAAAGACATGCTGCAGCTCGTGCGCGCGGAGCCTCCCGTCCACGTGCTCATCCCCACCAAGGGCGACCTGCTCGTCGATCCCGCCAAAGTAGAAGAGCTGCTCGGCGTGCCGCCGGAAAAAGTGCCCGACGTCATGGCGCTGATGGGCGATTCCATCGACAACATCCCCGGCGCCAAAGGCATCGGCGAAAAAGGCGCCCGGGAGCTGATCCGCCGGTTTGGCTCAGTCGAAGCGGCGCTGGACCGCTGGCAGGAGGTCGAAAGCAAGCGCTATCGCGAGGCCCTGGCCGGGCAGCGCGAGCAGGTGCTGATGTCCAAGCAGCTCTCCACCATCGCCACCAACGTGCCGGTGGCGCTGAACCTGGACTCTTTGCAACGCCAGGAGCCTGACACGGAGGCGTTGCGGAGCCTTTACGCGGAACTCGGATTCACCTCGCTGATTCGCGAGCTCGCCCCGGCGGCCACCGTGATGGCCCCTGCTTCGACGAAAGCCGACTACGCGCAGCTTGATTCACCCGCAGCCCTCGTCGAGTTCCTGAACTCGCTTCCCCCCGGCCAGGAGGTCGCTCTGTGGGCCAGCCTGGCTCCGGCCGTGCGAGAAGTGGAAGGTTACGGCAGCCGCGCCGTGGGGATTGAGCTCTCGCCCGGCCTCGGCGCGGCGCGCACGGCCTGGCTCGACGACCAGGGAGAAATGCTCGCGGCGCTCCATCCCTGGCTGGCCGATGCGCGCAGCCCGAAAATCGTACACGACCCCAAGCTCGCGCAGCTGGTTCTTTGCCCCGCGGGCGACGCGGTGGCGGGCATCCGCCACGCCACCATGCTGTACTCGTATCTGCTCCGGCCGACGACGGCGAATCACGGCCAGGCGGAAGTCGTCCTGCGGCATCTGCACGTCACGCTTGCGGGCCTCGCCGGGGAGCGCGCCGATGCCCTGCAGCGGCTTGTGCCGGTGCTGCGTGCCGACGTGGAAGCAAAATCCCTCGTCGCGCTCTACGAAACCATCGACCTGCCGCTGGCTCCGGTGCTCGCGGAAATGGAGCGCCACGGCGTGCGCGTGGACCCTCAGGCGCTGGAAGCCATGTCCGCGACGATGGAAGCGGAGGTCCGCACACGCGAGCAGGCCATCTGGGACCTGGCCGGCAGCGAGTTCAACATCAACTCGCCCCAGCAGCTCGCCGAAATCCTTTTCGACCAGCTGAATCTTCAGCCCCCCAGCCGCCGCTTCCGCAGCAAGGTGCGCTCGACCGCGGCGGAGGTGCTCGAAGAGCTGGCGCTTCTGCACGAGTTGCCGCGCCGCGTGCTGGAATATCGCGAAATCGCCAAGCTGAAATCCACCTACGTGGACGCGCTCCCGCGGCTGATCCACCCGCGCACCGGCCGGCTGCACACCAGCTTCAGCCAGACCGGCACGGCCACCGGCCGGCTGAGCTCGAGCGACCCCAACCTGCAGAACATTCCCGTGCGCACGGAGCTGGGCCGGCAAATCCGCGCGGCGTTTATCGCCGAGCCCGGCGGGGCGCTCCTTTCGGCCGACTATTCGCAAATCGAGCTGCGCCTGCTCGCGCACTTTTCGAGCGATCCAGTGTTGCTCGACGCCTTCCGCAGAGGCGAAGACATCCACTCGCGCACGGCCCAGGAAGTGTTCGGCGTCGGCCCGCTGATGCAGACCGCCGAGCACCGCCGCGTGGCCAAGATCATCAACTTCGGCATCATCTACGGCCTTTCGCCCTTCGGCCTGGCGCAACAGCTCAACATCCATCCCCAAGAAGGCGCGCAGTTCATCGCCGCTTACTTCGCGCGCTACCGCGGGGTGAAGGAATACCTGGACCGCTCGCTCGCCGAGGTCCGCCGCACCGGATTTACGCGCACGCTCTTCGGTCGCATCCGGCCGATCCCCGAGATCAACTCGAGCCAGGTGAATATGCGCAATTTCGCCGACCGCACCCCGCTGAACCCTCCCCTGCAGGGCACCGCCGCCGACCTGATCAAGCTGGCCATGATCGAAATTGCCCGAAGGCTGGCGGCCGAAGGTCTGCACGCGAAGATGATCCTGCAGGTGCACGACGAGCTGCTGTTTGAAGTGCCCAAAGACGAGCTCGCACGCGTCCGCGCGCTGGCCCGCGAGGAGATGGAGCGCGTTCAGTCGCCCGAAGGGCCGCTCAAAGTGCCTCTGGCCGTGGATATCAAAGTAGGTCCGAACTGGCGGGACATGAAGCTGTGACTCGCTTTGTGGTAGTCTGTGGCTCTCCAAATCCAACGTTCATTCGAGGTGCAATCATGGCCCATTCACCCGGTTTTCTGAAGATTGTGCAGGACGCCAAGACCCGAGTCCGCGAAGCCGACGTCCACGAGATCAAAAAGCGGCTCGACACCGGCGAAGAGCTCGTCCTGGTGGACGTCCGCGAAGACTCCGAATGGGCGCGCGGGCATATCGCCGGCGCTGTCCATCTGGGCAAAGGTGTGATCGAGCGCGACGCCGAGCAGGCCTTTCCGGACCGCAACGCGCCGCTTGTGCTTTACTGCGGCGGCGGCTTCCGTTCCGCGCTCGCCGCGGATAGCCTCCAGAAGATGGGCTACACCAACGTCATCTCCATGGACGGCGGCTGGAAAGGCTGGACCGACGCCGGGTACCCCACGGCCAAACCGTAGCCCCGCGATTCCGCTTTAGGCCGGCAGCGGCGAAGTGCAGTGGGCGCAGCGGCGTGCCCCGAGGGGGATTTCGCTCAGGCATTCCGGACACTTTCGCGTGGTCGGATCCGGCGGCGGCTCCCGGTGCGCTCGCGAGACCAGCGCGTTCACCGGCAGCACCACGAAGTAGTACACGACTAAGGCGACAATCAGAAAGGAAACCAGCGCGTTGACGAAATCGCCGTAGAGGAACTTGCTGCCGCGCACGGTGAAGGTGAGCGAGGAGAAATCCGGCTTGCCCACCAACGCGGCAATCAGCGGCGTCAGCAAATCCTTCACAAATGCGCTCACGGCGGCGCCAAACGCCGCGCCGATGACCACGCCTACGGCCAAGTCCACCACATTGCCTCGCAGCAGAAACTGTTTGAAGCCTTTCATCTCCCACCTCCGCTTTCGCCAACGAATACTCCTGGGATGAAACCCGAGCGGCTTTCGACGCGCTGGCGAAAATACAGACTGCGGCAGCGTGCTGTCAACTGCAGCGATGGCGGAGCTTCGTTAATGGACCCGGGCCTGCCTCTGGAGATTCAGCGCGGTTAGTGCATTGAGCCGGGCAGGAATCTGGCTGGGGCGGGAGGATTCGAACCTCCACCGTCTGCATTAACAGTGCAGCGTCCTACCAATTGGACCACGCCCCAGCGGTCGCGCAGAACATCTTACAGCGAAGGCGGTTAGTTTACCCACGTGGCTTCACGCTTGCGCAGGGAAACCGAGCGGGTGTCAGTGGCAGCGTCTTGAGCCGTTTCCTCAACTTATCCGTGGTTCAGTTCCTGGCTCTCGGGTCCAAGTTTCCGCTCTGCAGGTAAGGGTCTCGGGCGGCGTGGGCCAACGCGCTACTCGTAGCGGAGGCAGCGGACTGGGTCCAGATTCGAGGCTTTCACGGCGGGATAAATCCCAAAAAACAATCCCACGCTGAGCGAAATCACCAGGCCCATCAGCGTCCAGAAGAGCGAGACCCTGGCGGGCAGCGACGGAATGAAATGCGCCACGCCGACGCTGAGGCACACACCGGCGACGATGCCGATGAGCCCGCCCACGCTGGTGAGCATCATGGCTTCCAGAAGAAACTGCGCCAGAATATCTTTTCCGCGCGCGCCGACGGCCTTGCGCACGCCGATCTCTTTGGTGCGCTCGGTCACGCTGATGAGCATGATGTTCATCACGCCGATGCCGCCAACGAGCAGGCCGATGGACGCGATGATGAGCGTGAGGGCGACGATGGCGCTGGTGAGTTGTTTCCACAGATCGGTGAGCAGGTCCGGCGAAGTGATCTCAAAGTCGTTGGGCTGTGCTGCAGGGACGTGGCGGCGGCGCCGCATGACCTCCACGGCCTGATCCTGGGCCGCGCTCATCAGCGCGGGGTCCGAGACGCTGATGGCCAGAACCACCTCTTTGATCTCCGGATAGATTTTGTGAAACGTGCGGTAAGGCACGAGGATGAACTGATCCGCGCCGGGCCCGCCAAACAGCCCCTGGTTGGGCTCCAGGACGCCGATGACCTTGAAGGGGAGGCCGTTGACGCGCACCTCGCGGCCAATGGGATCGAGCGCGCCGAACAGCGCATCGGAAATGGTCGCGCCGAGGATGCAAACCTGTGCGGCGTGCAAGTTTTCTTGCTCGGTGAGGAAGCGGCCCCGCTCGACGGCATAGATCGGCAAAACGTCCACCAGCTCGGGACCGGCGCCGCGCAGGATGGGCTCCTCGACGTGGTTATCCTGGTAGCGAATCTCGTTCGAGCCGCCGAGAAAACTCGCCCGGGTCAATATGGGTACAGCCCTGGCCACCGCGGGGCAGTTTTCGCGGATGGCCTCGGCGTCTTCGGGCACGAAATGTTTTCGTACGCGGATCTCCTGCGGCAGGTGGTCGAAGTCAAAGGTGAACGCGGGGAAGCGCGTGAAAAAAAAGGATTGCGAGCCGATCGAGCGCACCTTGTCGGTGATGTGCTGGTTCAGACCTTGAATAATCGCGGCCACGCTGATCACGCTGGCCACGCCGATGATCACGCCCAGCATGGTCAGAAAGGCGCGCATTTTCTGCGTGGCCAGGGTGCCCAGCGCCACCTGCACGCTCTGCTTCCATTCCCACCGTGTCATCGAGAATAGAGTAGCACTCCGGCGTCACCCCCGGGTCACCCCCGTCGCAAGCGTGTCCGGCAGCCGCGGGGGCGCGGTGCGGCGCTCATTCGGCGCGCATGGCCACAACAGGGTCGAGCCGCGCGGCCTTCATGGCGGGATAGATGCCAAAGACAAGAGCAATCACCGACGCAAGGCCCAGGCCGAGCAGCGCGACCCAGCCGCGAACGACGGCGGGAAACGGCGTCAACTGGCGCAGAAGGAGCGCGAGTCCGAACCCCAGGGCCACGCCGATCAGCCCGCCGGCCAGGCACTGGGCCAGAACTTCGACCAGGAACTGGCGGGCGATGTCGCGCTGGGTCGCGCCGACCGAGCGGCGCAGTCCGATTTCCTTGGTGCGCTCGGTGACGCTGACCAGCGTGATGTTCATGATGACGATCCCGCCGACGATGGAAGAGACGGAAGAGATTAGAAGGAAAACGACAAAAAAGACGGAGCTGATATCGCGCCAGAGCTCGAGGTAGGTATCCGCGGTGGTGAGGAAGAAATCGTCGGTGGCATCCGGAGGGAGATGCCGGCGGCCGCGCAGAATCAGACGGACTTCGCCTTCGGCGGGGCCGAGTGGCGGCGCGGCTTTGACGTGAAAGAGGAGGCTGCGGCGCGCGCCGAACATTTTATCAAACACCGTAATGGGGAAAATGACGAAGGTGTCCTGGTCCTGGCCCAGGACCGCGCCGATGCGGTCGGCGACGCCGATGACGAGGAATTCTTCGCCGGCGATGCGCATCGTTTTGCCGAGCGCGCTGCGGCCGGGAAAAAGTTTTTCGGCCACTTCGGCGCCGACGACGGTGAGCGGCGCGGCGGCGCGCCCCTCGCTCTCGGTAAAGAAGCGGCCGGCCGAGAGGTCGAGCGTGCTGATCCAGCCCATGTTGGCGGTCTCGCCGCGCAGCGTGACGTCCACTAGGCTGCGCGAAGGGCCGCGGATTTCTCCCGTGGTGCGCGCCTGCGCGCCCACCGCCAGGCACGCGGCACAGCGCTCCACCACCGCGCGCCAGTCCTCCATGGTGAGCTCGCGGTATTTCCGCGCCTTGAGCATTTCGTTGAAGTTGGAGGTGGCCAGGGGAACTTTGGAGACTTGGAAAATATCCGTGCCGAGATTTGCAATTTTGGTTTTGACGTAGCCGTTTGCGCCCTGGATGAGAGTCATCACCAGAATCAGCGAGGTGACGCCGACCACCAGGCCGAGCAGAGTGAGGGCGGTGCGCAGCTTGTGCGCCGAAAGCGCCGCAAAGGCGAGGCGAAGGGTGTCTCGAAACTGCATGGGAGGCGCAGACGATTCTACCGCAACGCCGAACCAGCCGCAGGCCCAGGACTCTCCCGGCAACGGATCTGCAATAGGACTCCGCCAATCGCTCGACGGCGACGGGCTGGTAGTCCGGGGCCCAGGGAGCGTAGCGCACGGTCATGGCGATGCTTTGGTGTCCTCGCGCCTCGGGGATGCGGCGGTCCGTGCTCTTTACTTGCCTTGACAGTAAGATGGGGACGTTATATTGTCCTGCAACAATCACCCTGGCACCCTGTTTTCACGACCCAGCTGCCCGGCCCGGGAGTGTCGCCATGCGAGAGCGGCGAAGAGTTCGTCCGCTGAAGAAGCGAAGTGCGAACGCCCGGGAGTTCGAGGATCTGCTCCGGAAGGCAGCTGACTTCTTCGAGAATCGCAAGCCTGACCAAGAGCGGCGAGTCGCGGGCAATGGTCCTGCTTCTAGGGCTAAACGACCCACGACTTGATCGTCCGTCTGTGCGGGAATGCTAGGAGTGCGGGGAGCCGAAGACTTCCCGCATCGGGGAGTGCTTCCGCAGTGAGAGAACGACGCACGGCTTCTCGCTACAAGCTCATCCTGCCCGTCGTCGTCCGCCGCGTGCACGTGACCGACGAATCCGACCTTTTCTATGGTAAGACTCGGGATATCTCTGTCGAGGGCGTTTATCTCACTACCTACCGGCAGCTGGCACGCGGTACCAAACTCTCTCTCTCGCTGACCCTGCCGTTGGAAACCACTGGTACCCCAGTGTTGGTCGCCGCCGAAGCCGAAGTCGTTCGCGTGGAGAAAAGGCACGAAGGCCCCGAGCGAGTGGGTATGGGTGCTTCGATCCAAGAGTTTCGGATCATCTACGCGCAACCTGGGCGTAGCTAGCGGATTACACGCGGGAAGAAACTAGAGCGCATAGAGGTGCCACCCGACCGGTAATTTGTCGTAGACCGCCCCGGTCGGAGTTCCCGATAAACACTGGCTTTCCGATACGCTTCAGGCGGCCCGTCGTATGGCGTGATACACAACTAAAACCACCACCGCACCAATGACTGCGACCAACAGGCTGTAAATATTCAAGCCCGTCACGCCGTGCGCTCCGAAGAACGTGAAGAGATAGCCGCCGACGATGGCTCCGACGATTCCCAAGACGATATCCAATAAAATACCTTCGCCCGTCTTGTTGACAATCTTACTTCCGATAAATCCCGCAACGAGCCCCAGCACGATCCAGGCGAGAAAAGACATGGCGTGTTCTCCTCTAATCGGTAAGATCCCACGCGGTCAGAGTATGTCTGAGCGGCGGGGCGGTCTGTTCAATTGTATACAGCTCCGTGGAATCCCCTTCAAGTGCCGAGGTATCGACAGCGCTGCTGCGCGCGGGAGGCCGAACCAGACGAGAGCAGCGTGACTCACGGTTTTCAGGAATGGACTAGAAGCGGATTTCACCGCCAAACCGCCGGAGGACATCTGCGGAATCGAGCGGCCCGCCGTGGCCGGGATGGAATTTCTTCACTCCTAGCCCGATCAGCTTGCGGATGCTTTCTCGCACCAGGCTTAAATCCTCCGCAAAATAATGGTAATCGGGCGAGCGCGGCCTGAACGCCCCGCCCAGATAGCCGCCCATCAGCAGATCTCCCACGATCGCCTGACCGTCGTCAAAAATCACTGAAATTGAGCCGGGCGTGTGCCCGGGCGTGTGCACGATCCTCGCCGACAAGCCGTACGGTCGAAGCGAGAAATCTTCCTCCACCAGAATTTCCGGCTCCACTGGCGGGAAGGGCACGTCCACGAACGGAATCAGAACCCGACCGAAAAACCGCGTCGGCCTCAACACGCCGTTCCGGCCTGCCCGCATCTTCCCCGCGTCGGCCGGATGGACCGCGGCCGGCATGCTGCGGTTCTGCTTCAGCTCCGCGGTGCTCCCGCAATGGTCCGCGTGCCCGTGCGTGTGCAGGATCAGTGCCAGATCCTCCACCCGGAGGTTCTCCTTTGCCAGCGCCGCAGCGATTCGAGCGCCTTCATTCGGGCTGCCGGAGTCCACCAGCACGGGTTTGCCGCCCCGCACCAGGAAGGCGTAAGAGATCTTCAGCCGGATGGACTGGATCATCGAGTTTTGTTCGCCATTTTACGCCGTTCGGGACGCACGCGCGAGCCTTGGCGGGCAGCGGAAGAGGACTACCGGACACACTTCCGCCGGCCTTAGGATACGGTCGTTTGGGTGTGGTTATAAGGTGGGCGGCGGAAGCGGTAGGGGGAAGTTTGAACCGGCCCAGCCCTCAATCCCCGTTAAAGGGATCCTCGGTTCAGCTCCCCCCCTCGCCCGCAGTAGCGCACGCGGGAGGCCAAACTTAAATCGTTGCCCGACAGCAGATTTGCTTTCCCTTCGGCGGTAAAAACGAAATGCCCGCGCAAAAAGGTTCTGGTTCTAGGACTCGCTTCGCGGCCATCGCCGCTCGACCAAGCCAGCGCCACTCCACAAGTCGTCTTGACCCTCCTGACCGCGCTTGCTATCGTGTAAGGTTACGCTGGGCGAATTTTACCCACTGTGTGTTACGCCCCGCTGTGCGGGTGCCTGACCACTCCCATGGGCCTGACCAAAATCGTCATCCGCGGAGCCCGGCAGCACAACCTGAAGAACCTGAACCTCGAAATCCCCCGCAACACCCTCACGGTGATCACCGGGCTGTCGGGGTCGGGCAAATCCTCGCTGGCTTTTGACACCATCTACGCCGAAGGCCAGCGGCGCTACGTGGAATCGCTTTCCGCCTACGCCCGGCAGTTCCTGGACCAGATGGAGCGCCCCGAGGTGGACGCCATCGAGGGGCTTTCGCCTTCGATTGCCATCGAGCAGAGGACCACTACGCGCTCGCCGCGCTCGACCGTGGGCACCATCACTGAGATTTACGACTACCTGCGCGTGCTGTACAGCTCCATTGGCACGCCGCACTGCCCGAGCTGCGGCAAGCCCATCGCCCGGCAATCCACCGAGCAAATCCTCCAGGCCATCCTGGCCTTGAAGCCCGACGACCGCATCATGATCCTGGCGCCGATTGTCCGCGGGCGCAAAGGCGAGTACCGCAAGGACCTGGAAAATCTGGCCCGCGACGGCTTCCTCCGCGCGCGCGTGGATGGCGAGCTGCGCCAGCTCGACGAGCCCCTCCGCCTGGATAAGCGCAAGAACCACACCATCGAGGTCGTGGTGGACCGCCTGCTGGTGAAACCCGGAATCGCCAAGCGCCTCGAGCAGTCCCTCAACACCGCGCTCAAGCTGGCCCAGGGCCTCGTCACGGTCGCCGTCGTCGGCGGCGCCGAGCGCGTCTATTCGGAAAAACTGGCCTGCGCCGACTGCGGCGTTTCCGTGCCGCAGCTCGAGCCGCGTTCGTTCAGCTTTAACTCGCCCTACGGCGCCTGCCCGGAATGCAACGGCTTAGGCTCGAAATACGATCTCGATCCGGCCAAGGTGATCGGGGACTGGTCGCGGCCGCTGTTTGAAGGCGGCTTGGGCCCGGGCTCCGGCTCGTCTTACCTCAAGCACACCCTGGAGCTTGCCGCCTACGCTCACGGCTTTGACCTGGCCATCCCCTTCGATCAATTCCCCCGGCGTGTCCAGCACATGCTCCTGTACGGGAATCCTCCCAGCCGGAGCAACGGCGCCGGAAACGGCTTCGAGGGCGCGGGCGCCAACGATCGCCCGGCGAAGTCTTCTTCCGGCCGGGCCGCGCCGGGATTGCGCTTCCCCGGCATTCTCGGCTTCCTCGAGCGGAATTTCCAGGAATCAAATTCCGACAGCTACCGCGAATGGCTGACGCAGTACATGTCCCCGGTATCCTGCCGCGCCTGCGGCGAGCGCCGCCTGCGCCCGGAAAGCCTCGCCGTCAAAGTCGCCGGCTATTCGCTTGCCGACCTCACCGCGCTGGCCATCAGCGACGCGCGCCCTGCCGTGGACAAAATCCTGAAGCAGCTCACCCCGCGGCAGACGGAAATTGCCGGGCGCGCGCTCCGCGAAATCGCCGAGCGCCTGGATTTTCTCCTCGCTGTCGGCCTGAGTTATCTCAGCCTGAACCGTTCGGCGGCCACCCTTTCCGGCGGCGAAGCGCAGCGCATTCGTCTGGCCACGCAAATCGGCTCGCGCCTCCGCGGCGTGCTCTATGTGCTCGATGAGCCTTCCATCGGCCTGCACGCGCGCGATAACGACCGCCTGCTCCGCGCCCTCCAGCAGCTTCGCGATCTCGGCAATACCGTGCTCGTCGTCGAACACGACGAGGAAACCATCCGCCGCGCCAATTTCGTCGTGGACCTCGGCCCTGGCGCGGGCAATGCCGGCGGGCGCCTGGTGGCGCTGGGCTCGCCGGAGCAGATCGCCGCGGAGCCCGCCTCGCTCACCGGCCGCTACCTCTCCGGCCAGTTGCGCATCGCGGTGCCCGCCAAACGCCGCGCCAGGAACGGGAAATCGCTCCTCATCCGCGGCGCCGAAGCCAACAACCTGAAAAATATCGACGTCACGCTCCCTCTCGGCCTGCTCACTGTCATCACCGGGGTTTCCGGCTCGGGAAAATCCACCCTGGTGAACGACATCCTCTACCGCGCGCTGGCGCAGCAGCTTTACCGCTCCAGGGAGCAACCTGGCGCGCACCGCCAAATTCTCGGCGCCGAGCATATCGACAAAGTCGTGGAAATTGACCAGGCTCCCATCGGCCGCACCCCGCGGTCCAACCCCGCCACCTACACCGGAGTCTTCGCGCCCATCCGCGAGCTGTTTGCCATGCTCCCGGAATCGCGCGAGCGCGGCTACCGCCCCGGCCGCTTCAGCTTCAACGTCAAAGGCGGCCGCTGCGAAGCTTGCCAGGGCGACGGCCTGCGCCGCATCGAGATGAATTTTCTGCCCGACGTGTACGTCACCTGCGAGGTCTGCCGCGGCCGCCGCTACAACGCCGAAACCCTCGCCGTGCGCTACAAGGGTTATTCCATCGCCGACCTGCTCGCCTTGCCTGTGGATGACGCTTTGAAAATCCTCGAAAACATCCCGCAGATCCGCCAGAAGCTCGAAACCCTCTGCGATGTTGGCCTGGGCTACATCCAGCTCGGCCAGTCCGCCACCACGCTTTCCGGCGGCGAGGCCCAGCGCATGAAGCTTGCCCGCGAGCTTTCGCGCCGCCAGACCGGCCGCACGCTCTACATCCTGGACGAGCCCACCACCGGGCTGCACTTCGACGACGTAAACAAACTTCTCGATGTGCTGAACCGCCTCGTGGATCTCGGCAACACCGTGCTCATCATCGAGCACCACCTTGACGTCATCAAGCAGGCCGATTGGATCATTGATCTCGGCCCGGAAGGCGGCGACGCCGGCGGTCGCATCGTCGCCCAAGGCACCCCCGAGCAGGTCGTGCGCCATAAGCGCTCCTATACCGGCCAGGCCCTTGCTCGCGTCCTCAACGGCGCGAACGCCCGACGTTAGCGGCGCCCGGCTGTCATCCCGAGCGAAAGTGGCAGGGCCACAGCACTGCCGCGAAGCCGAGGGATCTCTCCCCGCTTTTGCTCCGCGCCGCAAGGGCCGGGCTGCCCGGCCCCTCTTGAGTCCAGCGGTAT
>WNFB01004788.1_pt1 | contig 12059 bp, 6 predicted proteins | sample 5400501 | NCBI WGS metagenome assembly WNFB01 (sample SAMN13153341, study PRJNA577476) | soil metagenome | isolation source: 200 cm saprolite under Douglas fir tree site 2 hole 1 | place: USA:California | collected 2015-04-18 | reverse complement strand
CAGGCCAAATTCGTCGAGATGCCCCCGGCTCGTACCCCTCTGAAACTCGTTTCTAGAGGAAAAAACGGCTGATCAAACAGGGCTGGATAGGGGACTGGAAAAGCAGGCTTGGCAGTGTCGTTTCAAAAAAAACGCACCCCTTCGTAATGATGGGCGCGACCTGGGTCTCCATGAACGCGCGCACCTGTTTCACCACCGCCAGTTCCTCGGCGGGCAAGGTCTCGGCGAGTTCGTAGAAGTCACTATTCGGCGCCGGCAGTGGCTTCTGTCCCTGTCCTGTCCTCACGTGCGTTTGCGTAGCCATCTTCGTCTCCTTTCTCGTAGACCTGAGCATCCAGGTGCGGACAACGATGCGTCCGGGCAGACTCCATGTGCTTGTGACGAGTCTTACTTCGCCCTCGTGAAGGCGATATCGTCGTTGAGGACTGTCCGTGGGTTGACGGGCACTTGCCCAGGAGTCTTGGTATCAAGCTTGACGAACGCGATCTTGTCCTTCCAGACCGCTCGCAGGAACTCCTTGATGAACTCCACCGTGAGATGCTCTCCAGCGCAGCGGCGATAGCCGAAGCCGAACGGCGCATAGCCCACCGTGTCGACCACCGGATGGGGAGTGCCGTCGATCTCGCTATAGACCGCGCCGAACGCAGAGTTGGTCATCTCCACCTTGCGCCCGTCTTTGACTGGGAAGGATTCCTTGCTGAACGGACAGCGTGCCAGCCCGACCTGCTTGGCCCTGGCCTCGTCGTTGTCGGCGCTCGTCGGCGCCGTCTTGTAACGATCCGGATCAAACTCGTGCGGGTTGCTCCAGTGCCGGGGATCCATGCTCGCCCCCAAGTGGGGCGTGGTAATGCTGCTGAACTGAGAGGCGAGCAGCTGGCGCGCCCTCTTCAGGGTGGACAGGCTTCCCGCGTTCGGATTGATCGTCCGGAACAACTCCATCACGAACCGATCGAGCGGCGTGAACGGACTGCCGTCGGCCGTGTCCGGCCCGTTCTTCATCGTCTTCTCGAACCACGCCTGCACGTTCGGATCGCCGTGGCTTGGCTCCAGCTTCACCGCCACATTGTAGACCATGTTGCCCCACTGGCTGAACGCCAGGAAGTTGTGGAAACACTCGAAGACGATGTCCATCCGGCGGAAATTCTCGCCCAGCCCGCCGTTCTTCAGCCAGTAATACACGAAAGTGCGATCGGCATTGGGCTGCTTGCCGTCCTTGATCGCCTGCACGCGGACATCGAGCCAAGCCTTGAGCGCCTCACGCGTGTTGCGCGCCTGCATGTAAGCATCCCGAACGATCTCCAAGGTCGGGTAGTAAAAGCCGAGAACGGTATTGAAGCCGGCGCTGAACTGGCGAACCTCGGTCGGGATCTCGTTGCCCGTCGCGCCGACGTGGAGGTCCCAATAGAGGTCGTAGTAATTGTCGAAATATTGCTGCATCATGGGCTGGCCGGCATTGGCGTCGGCGAGGAACCGCTCGTAGAAGCGAATGATCTTGCTCCGATACTTGGTGTCGATCAGATCCGGCGTGGTCGCCGTCATATAGATCTTCTTGCGCTCGTTGTTCGGCCCGCGATTCTCATAGCCTCGCAGGAAGACCGTGGTGCCCTCTTCGTCCGGGTTCGGGACCCAGCCTTCATACAGCATGCCCCACCACTGAACGGGGCAGGCCTCCTCCTTGGTCAAGGTAAGATCGATCATGGGGAGCGACGGCGTTTCGCCGACATAGCTGCTGGCCAAGAAGAACGGCACCACGGAGCCCGCGACATAGTCCGGCGGGAAAGAGGGTGGCATCAGCCCGACGGGAAACGCGTCTTCCGACAGTGTGATCGTGATGGATTTCTCCGATCGTCCCGGTCCTGTCTGCACTTGCAGTTGCTCAGCCATCTGAGTCTCCTTTCTCGTAGATCTGGTTGAGTGAGCGAATCTCTAGCGTTGCGTTGCCAGCGCTAGCTGCCGAAGTCCTCCGTGAGATTCTTCGGCTCCTTGCGCACCTGGCAGTGAGGGTACGGGAATGCCCGGCTGGAGGTGTGGTCGTGCCGTCCTGTTTGCATGGAAAAAGCGTTTCCGTTCCGTTTATGGTATCCTGGGACGCTGACACGAGGAGGAGAGAGACGCGTAGGAAACGACCGCAGGTGGTGCCCGACGCTGGTCTGGCCAGCAGCCGCGCCGCACAGCAGACCCACCCTGGAGGGGGCGATCATGCAGGAGTTCCCACCCTTTCGGCTGGACACCGTGAACCAGTGTCTCTGGCGCTGCCGAGAGACGGCGGATGACGAGCGCATCCTGCTCCCGCCTAAGGCGTTTGCCGTGCTGTGCTATCTGGTGGCGCACGCCGGCCGGCTGGTGACCCAGGAGGAGTTGCTGGAGGCCGTGTGGCCGGAGACGTACGTCCAACCGGAAGTCCTGCGCAACCACATCTTCACCATCCGTCGGGCGCTGGGGGACTCGCCAACGCAGCCGCAGTTTCTCGAGACCCTGCCCCGGCGCGGGTACCAGTTTCTGGCAGCGGTCCGCCATAGCCCTGCGGCGCCCCCCGTGCCAGTACCCCCCGTGCCCGGCACCCTGGTAGGCCGTGCGCGCGCGCTCGGGGAGTTACGCGGGTACCTGCAGCTAGCGTTGCAGGGGCAGCGGCAGCTCGTCTTTGTCACGGGGGAGCAGGGCATCGGAAAAACGGCCCTGGCCAATGCCTTCCAGCGCCAGGCAACGATGGACGTGCCGGGCCTGCGCCTCGCGCTGGGGCAATGCATTGAGAGCTACGGCAGCACGGAAGCGTATTACCCGATACTGGACGCGCTGGGGCAGCTCTGTCGGGGGGGCGGCGGGGACACCGTAGTGCAAACCCTGGTCACGCACGCCCCGACCTGGCTGGTGCAGTTGCCCGCCCTGCTGACCCGCGACCACCGCCAGATGTTGCAGCGGGAGATCCTGGGCGCCACGCGGGAGCGCATGCTGCGCGAGATGGGTGAGGCGCTGGAGATGCTCACAGCGACCAGCCCGCTGCTCCTGGTGTTGGAAGATCTCCAGTGGGTCGATCTCGCCACAGTCGATCTGCTCTCCGCCCTGGCCCGGCGCCGGGGACCAGCCAAGCTGCTGCTGCTCGCCACGTACCGGCCGGTAGATGTGGCACTCGCGGACCATCCCTTGCAAGCGCTCACGCCCGACCTGCTGGTGCATCAGTTAGGTCATGAGATCGCTTTGGAGGCGCTGAGCGCAGCCGATGTCGCTGCCTATCTTGCTGGTGAGTCGTCGGGAGTCAGCCTGCCGAAGGACCTGGCTGGTCCGATCTACCGGCACTCGGAGGGCAATCCGTTGTTCATGGTGGCTGCATTAGACCACCTGACCCAGCGGGGTCTCATCTCGCGGGCAAATGATGGCTGGCACCTCCGGGTCCCTTCAGAGAACATTGCGCTCGGGATGCCGGAGAGTCTGCGTCAGATGATCGAAGCCCAGATTGCGCGCCTGAGCACAGAAGAACAGCGGGCGCTGGAGGGGGCGAGCGTCGCCGGGGCGGTGTTCTCGACCCGCGTCAGCGCTGTGGCAACGGATCTCAATGAGGACGACTTTGAAGACCTGTGCGAAAAGCTGGTGCGCCGGCATCAGCTTGTGCGTGCCATAAGCGCGCCACCGTTCCCGGACGGGACCGTCTGCCAACGCTACGCCTTTGTGCATGCGCTGTACCGTGAGGTATTCTATGGCCGACTGGCGCCGGGACGCCGGGCGCGGCTGCACCGGCGCATCGGCGAGCGGGTGGAGGCATTCTACGCGGGGCAGTCGAGCAGCGTGGCGTCCGAGTTGGCGTATCACTTCGAGGCAGGTGCCGACTGGCCGCGCGCCGTCACGTATCTACGGCTTGTCGCGGAAACCGCTGGGCGGCGGTATGCCCATCGGGAAGCTGTGGCCATTTTGCAGCACGCGCTCGCCTTGGTGAGCCATCTGCCTGAGGCAGAGCGCGCCGTGACTGAGATCGAGATAATGGAGAAACTAGCGGCGATTTATCTGGTATCTTTCGATAGGCGTACCCTGGAAACCTATGAAGCGCTCGCGGCACGGGCAGCGCACTATGGCCTGCTCGATGTGGAGGTGCGTGCGCTTATTAACATGGCCTATCCCTTGTCCTGGATCAGTTCTGAGCGGTGTCTGGACGTCCTGGAGCGAGCGCTCCGGCTCAGCGCCGCGCAGGGCGACCCGCTTCTGCGGGCCCGCACACGCGCGCGCTGCCTTGTCCGGCGCGTGTGGGCCGGCGGGTGGAATCCGCAAGACGCAGACGAGTGTCGGCAGGCACTCGCGGAGATTCGTCGCGCCGGCGACCGGCTTGTACTCGCATCCCATGTGATCGATTGCAACTTCATCCAGTGGTGTTCCTCAGCCTACCGTGACGCGCACCGCAGCGCGGTCGAGAGCCTGGCGATCCTGTGCGAGGGAGGCGAGGAGAACCCCTATCTGAGCACGGCGTATTGGTTAAGTCAGTTCATCGTGCCGTGGAGTCTGCTGTTGCTGGGTGAGTGGGGCGAAATGTTGCGCGAGATCGAAGACGGCATCACGATGGTGGACAAGAATGGGGACGAGTACCGTGCGCAGACCTTGCGCCTCTACCGGGCGTGGCTCCATCTCCACGCTATGGACTTCGCTGGCGTCCTGGCGATCTGTGAGGCGGTGCTCCCTATGGTCGGCGAGCCTGCCTGGAGCGCCTGGCGTCGCTTCTGCCTCGTGTTGGCCGGTACGGCGGCAACAGCGTTGGGACACTATGAGTGTGCCTTGCAATATTTGCTGACCGTGAAGGATGACATGGAGCGCCAGAGGGTGATCCATGACTGGTACTGCCGCATGCTGCTCGAATCGGCCCTCACGGACCTCTGGCTGGCACAGGGCGATCTGGCCCAGGCGCGGCCACAGGCCGAGCGCTTTCTCCACGCTACACTGGTGACTGCGGAACGTACCTGGCAGGCGCTGGCCTGGGACGCGAATGCCCGTGTCGCCCTGGCAGTAAGCGACCTGGTGCGTGCGCACACGTGCATCGCCCAGGCGTTGGTGACGATGGAAGGCTTTGAGGTGCCGCTCGCCGCCTGGTGCGTGCACGCCACTGCCGCTGCGCTCTACGAGCGCACGGGGCATAGCGGCGTGGCGGACCACCACCGAGACCTGAGCCGCGCCACGATTCTCCAGCTGGCGCAGTCGCTGCCAGCAGAAGAGCCCCTGCGCAACACCTTCCTGTCGGCGCCGATCGTTTGCAAAGTCCTTGGGGATACTGGCCATGGTGTAGATAGGGACTTCTGCTGAACTGTATGCCAGGCGTTGACAACTTATTTGGTGCTGATATCGTCTGAAGGCAGCAGAGAGGCGAAATCGGACCCGTCTCGGACTGACTCTACTCTTAAGCAGCCATCTCTGTGCCCGTAATCTCCCCCCACACCTGGAATCTTTGGCGCATTTCTTGACGGTATGCGGGCGCGAACCAGCGATGACGGCGCGGTCGGAAGTGTTGGGCGATAGGCCCATAGGCGGCGAGAAACCGTTGTGCCTGGCCTGGGGACTTGAACCCCTGCATGCGCCGTTCCCGCTGCCGTGTTGGCTGGTGGGAGTTCTCGGCGCGGTTATTGAGATAGCGGTGTTGTCGGTGTTCCACACCCGGGAGAATCTCCCGCTTCGCCGCGCCGTAGCTTTCGAGTTTGTCTGTGATGACCACCCGTCGAACGTACTGACAGCCCTTGAGGAGCTTGCGGAAGAACTTCTTGGCGGCCTGCTTGTTCCGTCGCCGCTGCACCAGGATGTCGAGCACTACGCCGTCCTGATCCACCGCCCGCCACAGATAGTGCCGCTCCTTGTTGATCGTGATGAATACTTCATCCAAGTGCCATTTGTCGCCTGGTCTGGGGCGCCGCCGTCGTAACTGATTGTATACGCTTGCCCGAACTTCCGGCGCCACTTGCGGATGGCTTCGTACGATACGAGGACACCACGGACGAACAGGAGTTCTTCCACGTCGCGGTGACTGAGAGGGAAGCGAAAATACAGCCAGACGGCGTGGCTGATGATCTCCCCCGGGAACCGATGATGTTTAGAGAGATTGGTGGCGGCAGAGGGCGTCATAGCAGCTCCATATCAGGTCACGGTTGTGAGAAGAGCGCATCCTCGCACGAGGAGCTGCTTGGGTCAAATGAGTATGTCACACTCTGCTGAGGCTGTACAGGGGGACGGTTAAGTTGTCAACGCCTCCTTCGGGGCTGGCTTGCCGGCGAGGGGCGATATGGTCATGGGTTTCCTACTTTCCTTAAGCCTTAGATGCGCCTTTTGCTGTGCGCCATGATTGCCTCCACTCTGCACGCATGAAGGAGGCCATGAGCTCAGAGCCTTCCAACCCGCCAGACAGAAGCATAGGCCATCCCTTCATGGCTGCCAGCCCCCGCCCAGGGCTTTGTAAAGCTGGACCAGCGCGAAGAGTTCATTCCGCTCGGTTTGCGTCAGGCTCAGCTCGGCGTTGAACAGGTCACGGTCTGCATCCAGCGCATTGAGCAGCGTATCGACGCCGCCCCGGTAGCGCATGTAGGCCAACTGCGACCGGTCTTGCAGGGTAGTCACGAGCAAGGCCTGCTGCGTGCGGATCTCTTTGACGCGGCGATACTGCACGAGGGCATCCGACACCTCGCGGAAGGCCGTTTGAATCGCTTTTTCGTATTGGATGAGGGCACGCTGCTGTTGGGCCTCGGCAAGGCGCACCTGCGAGGTGATGCGGCCCGCAGTAAAGATCGGCTGGGTCACCTGGGGTACAAACTGCCAGGTGCTGCTGGCCCCCTTGAACAGACTCGAGAGTTGATTGCTTTCATACCCCAGGAGTCCGGTCAGACTGATGGTGGGAAAGTAGGCGGCCTTGGCCACTCCAATATTGGCGTTGGCCGCGATCAGGGTCTGTTCCGCGGCCCGGAGGTCAGGGCGCCGTTCCAGCAACGACGAGGGCAGCCCTGGCGGCACGACGGGCGGTTGGGCCTGTGCCGTCAAGGGGTTGCCGCGCGGCACATCATCCGGCGGTTGCCCCAGGAGCAAGCGGAGCTGGTTCTCCGTCTGCTCGATCAGCCGCTCTATGTCAGGAATGACCTGGGCGGCGCTGTACACCAACTGTTCGGCCTGGCGGACCTCTAACAAGTTCGCGACGCCGCCTTGCTGGCGCACTTCAATGAGGCGCAGCGACTGCTGGCGCAACGCCAGGGTGCGCTGGGCGATCTCCAGTTCCCTATCCAGTTCGAGCAAGGCGAAGTAGGCCGTCGCGACGTCACTCACGAGCGTCGTGAGCACCGCCTGGCGCGTGTCTTCCGCGGCGAGCACCTCGGCACGTGCGGCTTCAGTGGCGCGGCGCAGCCGGCCCCACACATCGACCTCGAACGACAGCAGATTGAGCAGGACACTGCCGACCGTGCGCTCGCGACTGGCACCCGCAGGGATGGGTGTGAGGCCGTTTCTGGACGCGCGCACGGTCGTTATATCCGCGCTCGCCGCGATGTTGGGGAACTGCTCAGACCGTGTGATGCCTAGATTGGCGCGCGCCTCGTTGACCCGTGCCACGGCATCACGGAGATCGTAATTCGCGACGAGTGCGGTCCGGAGCAAGGCTTGCAGCTGGTCGTCTTTGAAGACCTCAAACCATTGGAGGTCCCCAAGTGACATGGGGGCAGGCGGGACGGTGGGCTCCGCGGTGCCGCGGAAGACCGCCGGGGAGGGGAGCGCCGGTCGCTGGTAGTCTGGACCGACCATGCAGCCGCCCAGCACACTGACCACTACCACGGCAATCATCCACCGCGTCTGGAGAGCGCGTGCACCCTGCATACACCCTCGGTCAGGCATCTTTTTCTCCTTCCCGTGCCACCGGCATCGCCGTTTGTGGAGCCAGCTCCCGCTTCTTATCAGCTCTCGCTAGCTTCTCCACCACATAGTAGCTCACTGGGATGAGGAAGCTGGCGATGAGCGTGTCGGTCAGCATACCGCCGATCACGGCGGTGCCGAGTATGCGCCGCCCCGCCGCGCCCGCACCCGATGCGGCCCACAACGGCACGCAGCCCAAGATGAACGCGAACGAGGTCATAAAGAGGGGGCGCCGCCGCAGCCGGACGCCTTCCAGCGCGGCGTCCACCAGGCTCCGTCCCTGCTCGAAGGCGATTGTAGAGAACTCGACAATCAGGATCGCGTTCTTGGCGGCGAGCCCGATGAGCACGAGCAGACCAACCTGCGCATACACGTCCAGGCTATAGTGTCGCAGCCAGACACCGGCGAAGGCGCCGAAGACCGCGATTGGCACCGTCAGGAGCACCGAGAACGGCAGCGACCAGCTCTCATAGAGCGCCGCGAGAATCAGGAACACGAAGACCAGCGACATCGCGAAGGCCGTGACAGCGCCCCCAGAAGCCAGCCTTTCCTGGTAGGAGAGGTCAGCCCATTCGTAGCCCATCTCGGGCGGCATGACGTCCTTCGCCACCGCCTCGAGCGCTGCCATGGCCTGCCCTGAGCTGTAACCGGGCGCGGCCCCTCCAATGATCTGGGCGGCGCGGTAGAGATTGAAGCGATTGGTATATTCCGGACCGCTGACGCTGTGCGTGCTGACGAGCGCCGAGAGCGGCACCATGGTGCCGTTGTTGTTCCGGACGTAATAATCGCGGATGTCCTGTACGCTCTGGCGGTCTTCCCCTTCGGCCTGGAGGTAGACGCGCCACTGCCGGCCGAAGCGGTTGAACTGGTTCAGAAAGAGGCCACCCAGATAGGTTTGCAGTGTTTGGTAGACGTCCGCGACGGCTACGCCTTGCTTCAACACTTTATCGCGATCCACATCGGCGTAGAGTTGCGGGGCAGAGGCGGAGAACTGTGCCGCAACCCCCGCGAGCTCCGGACGCTGGCGGCACGCGGCGAGGAACTTCTGCAAATTCTGGTCGAGAAATTCGACCGACCCGCCGCTGCGATCCTGGAGCCAGAACGAGAACCCCCCCGCATTGCCGAGTCCCGGAATGGCCGGCGGCATGAACGCAAAGGCCACGGCCTCCGGCACCTGGGCCGCCAGCGCCCGGTTCAGACGATCAACAATGGCGCGCGCGGTAACCTGCGGCGAGGTGCGCTCGTCCCAGGGCTTGAGACCGATGAAGAAGAAGCCCTGGTAACTGGATGAAATGCGCGTCAGCAGGCTGAAGCCGCTAATGGTGTTGTAGGACTGCACGCCCTCCGTCGTGCTGAGCATCCCCTCGATCTTTTGCAACACCTGATCCGTCCTGGCGAGTGACGCTGCCGCCGGCAGCTGGACGTTCATGAAAAAGTAGCCGTAATCCTCTTCGGGGAGGAAACTCGTCGGGAGCTTCTTGCCGATGAGGCCATCCACCACATAGAAGCCCGCGAGAATCAGTATGCCCACCACCACCTTGCGGATCAAGAAGTGGCTCCCGTCGACATACCCGACCATCACCTTCTCAAACCCCCGGTTGAAGCCGCCGTAGAAGCGCCCCAGGAGGCCTCTCGATGCCTGGCGCGGCCGCAGCAGGAGCGCGGCCAGCGCCGGCGACAGGGTCAACGCGTTGAAGGCCGAAATGAGCATCGAGACCACAATCGTCACGGCGAACTGATTGTTCAGCCGCCCCTGAATGCCGCCCATGAAGGCGACCGGCAGGAAGACCGACGACAGGATCAGCGCGATGGCGACCACCGGCCCTGAGACCTCCTGCATCGCCTGGACCGTGGCCTGGCGCGGCGCCAGGCCCCGCTCGATGTGCTGTTCCACCGCTTCCACGACGACAATCGCGTCGTCCACGACGAGGCCAATGGCGAGCACGAAGGCGAACAGCGACAGCGTGTTGATCGAGAACCCCAGCAACGGAAACACCGCGAAGGTGCCGATGAGCGACACCGGCACGGCAATCAGGGGGATGAGCGTCGCCCGCCAGTTTTGCAGGAAGATGAAGACGACGAGAATGACCAGGAGCATGGCCTCGATGAGCGTCTGGACGATCTCGCGGATGCCCTCAGTCACCGGCAGCGTCGTGTCGAGCGTGACCGCGTAATCGAGGTCGGCGGGGAACCGTCCTTTGAGGTCCGCGAGCACGCGTTTGATCCCGTCCGCGGTGGCCAGCGCATTGGAGCCGGGAAACTGAAAGATCGCGATGACGGCGGCGGGCTGCCCGTTCTTGCGCGACCTCTGCTGATAGTTGAGGGCGCCCAGTTCGATCCGGGCCACGTCCTGCAGGCGCACGACGGAGCCGTCCGGGTTGGAGCGGACGACGATCTGGCCAAACTCCTCCGGCGTCTGGAGCCGCCCCTGCGCGCGGACCGTGTACGTCTTCTCAATGCCCTCTGGCGCCGGCGCCGCGCCGATCTGGCCCGAGGGGTTGACGGTGCTCTGCTGCCGGACCGCGTTGGCGAGGTCGGGCACAGCGAGCCCGAGTTTGGCCAGCACATCCGGCTTCACCCAGATGCGCATGGCGTAATCGCTGGCCCCGAACAGCCGCACCTCACCCACGCCCGGCACGCGGTAGAGGACGTCGTTGACGTTAATGGTGGCGTAGTTGGCGAGGAAGAGCGCATCGTACGTGTTGTTGGGCGAAAAGAGGGAAACGATGAGCATGGGCAGTCCGGTGGACTTCCGCGTCGTGAGCCCGTACTGGTTGACATCCGTCGGCAGGTTGGGCTGCGCCTGCGCCACGCGGTTCTGCACGTTCACCTGGTCCAGGCTGACGTTCGTCTCCACGCCGAACGTGACCGTCAACTGCTCGGTGCCGTCGTTCGCGTTGGTCGATTGCATATAGAGCATGTTGTCCACGCCGTTCATTTGTTGCTCCAGCGGCGTGGAGACGGACTGCTCAATCGTGACGGCGTCCGCTCCCGTATACGTCGTCGAGACGATGATCTGCGGTGGCACAATCTCGGGAAACTGCGCCAGGGGCAAGCCCCGCAGCGCGATGAGACCGCCGAGGACGGTGAGGATCGCGATCACCATGGCCACAATGGGTCGATTGATGAAGAAGTTGGACATCAGTTGGCTCCTGTCTTCCTGGGCGCTGCGACAAACGGCGTCGGGTGCACCGCCATGCCGGGACGCACCTTCTGCACCCCCTCGACGACCACACGTTCCCCCGGGTGCACGCCCTCATCGATGACCCACATCGTGCCGACGCGCTCGCCGACCTTGACAGTCCGGATGTTGATCTTGTTCTCGCTGTCCACGACGGCGACCTGGTAGCGGCCTTGCAGCTCGGTGACGGCGCGCTGCGGCACGAGCAGCGCGCCCGCTCGCTGGCTGGTCACCGCGTGCACCCGGCCATACTGGCCAGGACGCAGCACATTGCCGGGGTTCGGGAACAGGCCGGCCAGCCGGATCGCACCCGTTTGCACATTCACCTCGCGGTCCGCGACGAAGAACGTGCCTTTGTGCGGATACGTGGTCCCGTCGGCCAATTCCAGCTCCAGTTCGAGGCGCTTCTCTGCCGCGAGCCGCTCTGCGGCGGTGGGATTCCGCCTGACGAAGTTGAGATAGGCCTGCTCGCTGGCGGTGAAATAGACCTTGATGGGATCGAGCGTCGACACCGTCGTCAGCGTGCCACTACTCGGGCCGACCAGGTCGCCGACCTGCGCCGTGGCGATGCCGGCGATGCCCTCGATTGGTGACTGAATGGTGGTGAAGCCCAGATTGAGGGTGGCGGTGGCGACCACGGCTTTGGCCGCCTCCACCCCCGCCTTGGCCGCCACAATCGCTGCCTTGGCCACTTCAATCCCCGCCTTGGCGGCGGCGACTTGCGCCTTGGCGGCGAGGTTGTTCTGGACGGCGTTGTCGAGATCCTGGGCGCTGATGGCCTGCGCCTTGGCCAGTGGGATGTAGCGGTCCACGTCGAGCTGGGTTTTACCCTGGTTCGCCTCGGCCTGCGCGACCTGGGCATTGGCCTGGACGAGCTGGGCGTTAGCCTGCACGAGCTGTCCCTGCGCCTTGGCCAGCTCGCCCTTCGCCTGATCGAGCGCCGCCTGGAAAGGTCGCGGATCAATCTCAAACAACACCTGGCCCTGCGTGACAAAAGCGCCTTCCGTGTAGTGCTGCTTGCGCAGGT
>WNFB01004787.1_pt1 | contig 12061 bp, 12 predicted proteins | sample 5400501 | NCBI WGS metagenome assembly WNFB01 (sample SAMN13153341, study PRJNA577476) | soil metagenome | isolation source: 200 cm saprolite under Douglas fir tree site 2 hole 1 | place: USA:California | collected 2015-04-18 | reverse complement strand
CGAGGAACCCCGGCACGCGCCGCCGCTCCGGCAGGTGCTCGGTGTCGTACCAGTCGTGGAACTCGTCCTCGGCGGCCTGCCCGATGTTCATCGCCGCGATCAGCGTGCCCTTCGTCATGATCGGACCCTCCCGTCTCAGGCGCGGAACGCGTTCATGGCGGTCACCAGCGCCGGCGTCCCGCCGAAGAGATACGTCACCTCGACGGCTTCCTGGATCTCGGCCTCCGACGCGCCGGCGGCGCGGGCGCGGCCGGCGATCGTCGCCACGCCGTCCCCATGGGTCTGGAGCGCGTCCACGATCATGGTCATCAGATGCTTGTACTTGGCGGGAATGGCGCCGTCGCGCATGATCCGTTCACGCTGGGCCATGTAGGAATCGACGAACTCCGGGTCACGCTTCTGCAGCGCTTGGATCCAGGGGGGTAACGTCGCCTGAGCCATGGAGACCTCCTTTGCCGGGATGAAGTGGCGGCACCGAAGATACACCGAGCGCGATTGCTTGACCACGTGAGGCGCGCGGGCTAGGGTCTGCCCTACATCGCCGAGCGGGAGGAGGGACCCATGGCAAGACTCGCAGGCAAGGTCGCACTGATCAGCGGCGGCGCGCGCGGACAGGGGGCCGCCGAGACACGGCTGTTCGTGCGCGAAGGCGCGGCCGTGGTGTTCGGGGACATTCTCGATGACGACGGAAAGAAGCTCGAGGCCGAGATCCGGGCCACCGGAGGCCAGGCGACCTACGTGCATCTGAACGTGACCCAAGAAGTGGACTGGCGGGCGGCCGTGGCCACGGCGGTGCAGACGTACGGCAAGCTGGACGTGCTGGTCAACAACGCCGGCATCCTGTTCCGGGCGAAGATCGAGGACACGACCGAAGCCGACTGGGATCGCATCATGGCGGTCAACGTCAAAGGCGTCTTCCTGGGGACGAAGTGCGCCATCCCGGTCATGCGGCAGGCCGGCGGCGGCTCCATCATCAATATCTCTTCCACGGCGGGACTGGTCGGGAGCCCGGGGGAGACGGCGGCGTACACCGCCACGAAGGGCGCCGTGCGGCTCTTCACCAAGGCGACGGCCGTCCAGCACGCGAAAGAAAAGATCCGCTGCAACTCCGTCCACCCCGGACCGATCGCGACCGACATGATCAAGGACATGCTGGAGAACCGAGCCGCCTGGGAGCAGCGCCTCCGCCGCCTTCCCATGGGACGTGTCGGCACGCCGGACGAGGTCGCCTACGGCGTCATCTATCTCGCGTCCGACGAGTCATCGTACGTGACGGGCAGCGAGCTGGTGATCGACGGCGGCACGACAGCCGAGTAATCAACGAGAGGAGAGTCCCCACGATGGCGCTGACACTCGCGGAAGCCAATCAGGTGATGCAGGCAGCGGTGGACAAGGCCAGGGAGCTGAAGATCAGGATCAGCGTCGCGGTGTGTGACGCCGGAGGGCGTCTGATTGCCTTCAATCGCATGGACGGCGCGAGCTGGGCCAGTGCCTACGGTTCGCAGGGCAAGGCCATCGCCTCGGCGGGCTTCGCGCGGCCCAGCGGTGAGTTGGCCGAACGAGCCGGGAGTCCGATCATCCAGGGCATTGCCGCGGCCGAGGGCGGGCACATGATTCCGAGCCAAGGCGCGGTGCCCATCATCCGCAACGGCGTGGTGGACGGTGCGTGTGGCGTGGGAGGTGGCACCGCCCAGCAGGACGAGGATTGCGCGCGCGCGGGAGTCGCGAAGCTCTAGTAGTACACCGCCCGCCCGGCGCCGCCCGTCGCCACGACGAGCTCGCCGCTGACGGCCCAGGCCTTGTCGGACGCGAGGAAGACCGCGACGTAGGCGATCTCCGCCGCGTCCACCATGCGGCCGATGGCGTTGCCACGCGGGGAATCGTGGGCGAAGTCCTGCCGCTCGACTTCCTCGGGGGCGATACGCAGCTCGGCGGCCCGCGCGGCCAGCAGGCGTGGCGTGCGCTCGGTGCGCGTCGTGCCGGGATGGATGCAGTTGACCGTGATCCCGTAGCGGCCCACTTGCACGGCCAGGGTCTTGGTGAGGTGCACGAGCGAGGTGTTGCGCGCGCCGCCGCTGAGATTCCCCGCGTTGCGCGCGTTGGTCCCGCTGATGTTGATGATGCGGCCCCAGCCCTGCTCCTTCATGTAGGGGATGACGGCGCGGGCGCAGCGTAGCGCCCCGACGTACTTCACGTTGAAGTCGTGCAGCAGATCCTCGTCGACGACCGCCTCGACGGGGCCGGTCGCGCCGGGCGAGCCCCCGGGCGGGGAACCACTATTGACCAGGATATGCAGCCCGCCGAGCTGCGCGGCCGCCTGGGCCACCATCGCGTCCACCTGCGCTCGGCTGCTGACGTCGGCCGCCAGCGGGATGATGCGGCGCCCGGTCTCGGCGGCCAGCTGGCGCGCCGTCGCCTCGAGCCGGTCCTTCGTGCGCGCCACGATGGCGACGTCCGCCCCTTCACGGGCGAGCTCCCGCGCAATGGCTTTCCCGATGCCGAGGCTGCCCCCGGTCACGATCGCGTGCTTGCCCTGGAGCCCCAGGTCCATGGTCTAACCTCCCAGCCTGATCACACCGTGCGCTGCAGGAAGTCGGTCACGAGCGGCCAGACGAGGTCGGCGTAGTGCGGCTGGAAGCCGTCGTTGTCGGGGTGGCGGAAGCCGTGGTTGGCGTCGGAGAAGAAGTGCCACTCGACCAGCCGGCCGTTGGCGATGAAGCTCTGCCAGAGCGGGCCCTGGATGGCGGGCGTCGCGATGTAGTCCTTGCCTGCCGCGAATACGAGCGAGGCGCACTTGAGTGTCTTCGCGAGATTGAACGCGTGTCGGGGCCGGTGCGAGGTCTCGGGCTCGTCGCGGACGGAAGGGTAGTAGAGGACGATCGCCTTCACCTGGGGATGGTCGGCGGCGAACGGAATCAGCAGCCGGCCGCCCATGCAGTGGCCGATGCACGCCGTGCGCGCCGGATCGGACTGCATGCGCCCCGTGAGGTACTGCCACGCCTCGTCCATCTTGCCGAGGAACTCGGGGTCGGAGTGCTTGGCCTGCAGATCGGCCCCCTGACCGATGTGGTGCGTTCCCTGGATCCCGAACATGTTGAACAGGCTCGGGGCGAGGACGTTGAAGCCGAGGGCGGCGAGCCGGTACGCGTCGATCTTGTAGTCGGCCGTGACGCCGTGGGCGTGATGCGCCATCATGATCCCAGGCCGATGGCCGGGTCCGTCGGGACACGCCATGTAACCGCCGATGCCGTCGTGTTCCGGGGTGAGCATGCGCGCGGTGATCGTCACGGTCGGTCTCCCTTCGGCGCGGTGCGCTCTTTGATCGAGACGCGCCAGTGAATGCGGTCTTCCTCGGGCGGGTAGTCGCCCGCCGCCTTGTGATACGAGCAGCGGTTGTCCCAGATGACGATGTCGCCCCTGCGCCACCTGTGCCGATACTCGGCGCCGGGGCTGGATCATCCGGCCCCTCAGCTCGTCAATGAGGGCGTCGCTTTCCTGCTCCTCGACGCCCTCGATTCTCAGGATCTTGCCGGGATCGAAGTAGAGCGCCTTGCGCCCGGACTCGGGATGCGTGCGGACGATCGGATGGAAGACGGGCTTCCAGTCGCGGTCCTCCTCGTTGAGGAGCGCCTGCGCCTTCCGGCGGCCACCGTAGGTGAAGGCCCCGTTCAATCCGTCGAGGCGCTGCTTCAGCCGTTGCGGCAGCGCCTCGTACGCCGCGTACATGCTGGCGAACAGCGTGTCGCCGCCCCGGCTCGGGACCGCCAACGCGTAGAGCTGGGTCGCCTTGAACGGCTCCTGATCGTAGGCGCCGTCGGTGTGCCATCCCTCGGCGCCGCGCCGGTAGATCGCCTGGTCGAGCGAGCCGTCGGGCCCGAACTTGTTGACGCCCAGCACGGTGATCTCGGGATGGTCCGGGTGGCGCGTCATCTTCGACGGGTGCGGGTGCACGAGCCCGAAGCGGCGGCTGTAGCGCAGGAAGTCGTCGATCCGGAGGTCCTGGCCGGGCACCACGACGACGTTGGCGTCGAGCCACACCCGATAGATCGCGGCGAAGCTCGCGTCGTCGAGCGTCTTGACGTCGACCCCCAGGATCTCGGCGCCGATCTGCGGCCCGAGGCGTCGCACCTGGATCATCGCGCGTCCTCGTGCGCGACCTGTGTCATCGCCGGCGCGACCTCGTCGGCGAACATGCGCATCGATCGCAGCGTCAGCGCGGGCGAGAGCCCCGGCAGCGCCATCAGGAGGAGCACGCGCTGGAAGCCGGTGGCGGCGAGATACTGCTGGAGGCCGTCCCGGACCTCGCCCGGCGTCCCGATCAGCGCCCAGCCGTCCGCCAGGTAATCGCGGAAGGCGCGCAGGCGGAGCAGCGAGCGGTCGAACGAGTTGGGCACGGTCCCGCCCGTGGCCTCGGAGCGCAGCACCGACATCTTGCGCTGATAGCCCATGAACGGCGGCTCGGTCGCGCGCAGCGCCTCGTCGTGGTCGGGCGCGACGTGCACCACGCGCATGCCCCAGGACCGCCGCTCGAGCTCCTCGATCTCCGAGTCCGAATGCCCGGCGGCGCGCGCCTTGTCGCGATAGAGCGTGCGCCGGCGCTGCAGCTCGGGGACTGGCACGAAGAAGGACGACAGGGTGGGGAGGCCCAGGCGGGCCGCGGACACCACGCTGTCCTCGCTGTTGCAGGCGACGAAGAGCGGCGGGTGCGGCTGTTGCGTGGGACGGGGACGGACGTGCAGCCGCTCGGCGGAGTGGAATTGCCCGGCGAAGTCGAAGGGCGCGCCGGTCCAGCAGCGGAGCATCAGCGCGATCCCCTCCTCGATGCGCATCCGGGCGTCGGAGCGCTCGGACCGGAAGGTCTGATAGTCCTGCAGCGTGCCGCCGCGCCCGATGCCCACGTCGAGCCGTCCACCGCTCACCACGTCGAGCACGGCGAGCTGCTCGGCCAGGTCCACCGGGTGGTGCAGGGGCAGCAGGCTCACGCCCATGCCGAGGCGCAGCGTGGTCGTGCGCGCGGCGACGAACGCCGCCAGGACCTGCGGCGCCGGGCAGAGGCCATAGTCGTTGAAGTGATGCTCGGCGATCCAGACGGACTGGTAGCCGAGCGATTCGGCGGCCAGCATCTGCTCCACGTCCGAGTCGTAGACGGCCTGCTCGCTCCACCGCTCGTCCCGCTGCATGAGGAAGAAGAGCCCGAAGTCCATCGTCCCCTCCGTCCGGTGGATCGTCCGGGAAAGGATATGCCCTCCGCCGGTGGAATGCACGGGAGTAGAATGCGGCCATGGCGAGTACCGGCGGGTCATTCACCTCGCGAGTCGCCGGCGTCGTGCTCCTGGCGGTCGCCGTCCTCTTCGGTGCCGCGCGCCCGGCGACCGCGGCGCCGGAAGGCACGATGACGTGGGGCGTCCACATCACGCTGGCGTCCCGCTGGCTCGACCCGGCCGAGACGGAGGGCATCGTCACGCCGTTCATGGTGCTCTACGCGCTGCACGACGCGCTGGTGAAGTCGATGCCCGGCGGCCTCAACACCCCGAGCCTGGCCGAGTCGTGGACGCAGTCGAAGGACGGGCTCACGTACGAGTTCGTCATCAGGAAGGGCGTCAGGTTCCACAACGGCGATCCGGTCACGGCCGCGGACGTGAAGTTCTCCTTCGAGCGGTACAAGGGCGCGGGGGCGAAGCTCTTGAAGGACAGGGTCCGCGAGGTGATCGTCGTGGACGCCGGCCGCGTGAGCTTCCAGCTCAAGGAGCCGTGGCCGGACTTCATGACGTTCTACGGCACGACGGCCACCGGCGCGGGCTGGATCGTGCCCAAGGCCTACGTCGAGAAGGTGGGCGAGGACGGCTTCAAGCGAGCCCCGATCGGCGCCGGGCCCTACAAGTTCGTGAGCTTCAGCCCGGGCGTCGAGCTCGTGATGGACGCGTGGGAGGGGTACTGGCGCAAGGTGCCCAACGTCAAGCGGCTCGTCTACCGCAGCATGCCCGAGGAGACCACGCGCGCCGCCGCGCTGAAGAAGGGCGAGGTGGACATCGCGTACTTGCTCACCGGTCCCGTGGCCGAGGACATCCAGCGCACGCCCGGCTTCAAGCTCGTCGCCCCGCGGGAGTCCCAAGGGACCTTCTGGCTCGATCTCCCCGACCAGTGGGACCCGAAGTCGCCCTGGCACGATCGGCGCGTGCGCCAGGCCGTGAGCCACGCGATCGACCGGCAGGCGCTCAACCAGGCCGAGACGCTCGGCTTCTCGAAGCCGACGGGCTCGCTGATCCCGCGCGCCCTCGAGTTCTCGCGCTTCTTCGAGCCTGACCCCTACGACCCGCAGAAGGCCAGGCGGCTCCTCGCCGAAGCCGGCTACCCCAACGGCTTCGACGCCGGCGACTTCTACCCGTGGCCGCCGTATGTCTCGATGGGCGAGGCGCTCGCCGCGTACCTCCAGGCCGTCGGGATCCGGACCAAGCTCCGGACCATGGAGCGCGCGGCCCTGACGACGGCGTGGCGCGAGCGCAAGCTGAAGAACGTGATCGTCGGCATCACCGGTGCCGGCGGCAACGCGGCCACGCGGCTCGAGGCGTACGTCAGCAAGAACGGCATCTACACCGCCGGCGTCATGCCCGACGTCGAGGACCTGTTCCAGCGCCAAGCGCGCGAGACGGACGTGAAGAGGCGCGAGGCGCTGCTCCACCAGATCCAGCAGATCCTCCACGAGCGGGCGACCCACATCCCGATCTACGAGCTGGCGTTCATCTGGGGCGTCGGCCCGCGCGTCGAGGAGCCGGGCATCAATCTGATCAGAGGCTTCGCGTACTCCGGGCCGCTGGAGGATTTGCGGCTGAAGCGGCAGTGACCTCGTACCTGGGAGGATGACGGATGGCCCGACCGGTCGCGTATCCCGCGCACATCGAACCTCTCGTGCGATTCGTGGAGGAGACCGCTCCCGAGCACATCGTCGCGCGAACGCACGACAAGCTCGCGGCCGGCACCCCCGTGAAGGACATGCTGCTGGCGTCAGCGCTGGCGGTGGTGCGCTCCTCGGACCTGCCGCCCGGCCACCACGGCGGTCCGCTCCACCCGCTGGCGGGGCTCCACGCCGTGCGGCACATCGCGGCGAGGCTGCCCGGCGAGTACGCTCGGCTGCCCGTCATCCAGAACGTGGCCGTGGCCAACAAGCACATCCACTCGCCGGCCATGGGCCCCTACATCCTCGCGGACGCGGAGCCCGTGTCGGAGCAGGACAGCGTCGAGGCCACGCTCGAGTCGTTCCGGAGCGCGGCGGGCCGCGGGGTCTACCACGCGTGCGATCACTATTACCTCTACCTGCTCCAGCGGCTCTCGCCGATGCAGGTCCTGGAGCACCTGCTCCACATCGCCATTCCGAAGAACCAGCTCGACGACCACTACTTCCTGTTCCCGGTCTTCACCTGGCGGGGGCTGGAATACCTCGGCTGGGAGTACGCGAAGTTCATCGGCCGGGCGCCCGTGCGCTACGTCACGCGCCCGACGATGCCGGCGTCCCTGGACGACGTGGACGCGCTGATCGCGAAGTTCGGCCTGCTCGAGCGCGACCTGCGCTTCGCGACCGGCGCGGACGAGACGCCCGCCATCACGGCGCTCGCCGACGAGATCGGCCGCTGCAACCGGTTCAGCGCGGTGCCCGAGATGCTGGCGCAGGCACTCGCCGACGGGCTGTCCCTGGAGGGCGCCGGCGAGGCGCTCTCCGTCGGAGGCTCGACGCTCTTCCTGCGCTCGCAGACCGGCAACCCGATGGACGTGCACATCAACACCGGCGCCAACACGCGGCGGTACCTGCTGCGACAGCCGGAACTGTCCCTGCGCACGAAGCTCCAGGCGCTGCTCGTGTGGCACACCGGACCGGAAGTGCTCATGGCCCAGCGCATGCTGGCCCCGGACATCCAGCCCGAGCCCGCGCGCGTGGCGGCGCTGCCGTGGCGCGCGGAGGACGATCTGCTCCAGGAGATCGAGGATCTCATCGCGAGCCTGCCGGTCGGGGAGCGGCTGCCGAAGGCGAACATCGCCACGTGGCGCTCGACCGACGAGGTCAAGCAGGCGGCGGCGCTGGGTCAGCAGTACGCCGACGCGGGCTACGCCCCCGAGGCGCTGATCACCCTGCTCGGCAAGATCGCGTGCCGGGACAACTTCAGCGAGATGCACGCCCTCAAGCACCACCAGGCGACGTACGAAGAGTTCCACGCCACGCGGCCGTCGCTCCGCTGGCGCCACCTGGTGGCCGCGGTGCAGGCGGCGGCCATCTCGCACGGGCGCGTCCAGGACGTCTACGAGCACGCGGCCGAGGTGATGCACTTCCAGTAGGAGGGGACGATGAAAAAGCAGCCTGGTTCGAAGGCCGCGGGAAAAGGCGCCAGCCCCTACGGGTATCCGTGGGCGGACTGGCTGGCGCGGGAGGACCCGCAGTACGCGGCCGCCCGCCTGCCGGTGAGCGCCCTGTCGGTCGGCGAAGGCAAGGAGCTGTCGATCAAGCACCGCGAGATGGTCATCATCGGGATCCTGGCGTTTCGCGGGCGAGAGGACGGCGTCGTCGCCCACATGCGCCGGGCTGTCGAGCACGGAGCCACCAAGCGCGAGCTGCTGGAGGCGATCCAGGCGGCGGCGGTCCCGGGCGGCGGGCCGACGCTCAGCGCCGGCGTGAAGGGGCTGATGCAGCTCGAGGCCGAGGGCGCGTTCGGGCGGAGGTGAGCCCGTCTCGATCGAAGCGCGGCGCGATCACCGGTTGAGGTAGCGCAGGGGCAGACCGGGGCGCGGCCACTCGAACGACACGAGCGTGCCGCCCATCGACAGCGTCGCGTACGCGGTCCGGAGATCGCGGCCGCCGAAGCAGACGTTCGTGACCATCATGTCGGGCAGCTTGTACTGATCGACGCGGCTGCCGTCGGGCCAGATGTCGCTCACGGCGCCCGTGATCAGCGTCGCCACGCAGACGTGGCCCTCGCCGTCGACCGCGAGCGAATCGAACATCTGGTAGCCGCCGAGCCCGACGACGACCGTGCCCTTCTCGCCGCGGTACGGTCCGTTCGCCGACTCGATCTGGCCGGGCGCCGAGAGCCGGAAGGACCAGCAGCGCGCCGTCGGCGTCTCGACGACGTAGAGCGTGCGCTCGTCCGGCGAGAGCCCGACCCCGTTCGGGCGCTCCAGCGGGAAGATCGCCTCGCGGATCATCGAGCCGTCGGCCTTCGCGTAGTAGACGACGCCGCGGTCCGCGTCGCGCGCGCGCGTCTTGCCGAGGTCGGTGAACCAGAACCCGCCGGCGCCGTCGAACACGAGGTCGTTCGGGCCGTTGAGCCGCCGGCCGTCGCACCGGTCGTAGAGCGTCTCGACCTTGCCGGTCTCGGGATCGACGATCTGGATGCTGCCGCCGGTGTAGTCGTCGGCCTGGAGGACCGGGAACAGCTTGCCCGGCCGCTCGACGAACTTGAGCCCGCCGTTGTTCGTTACATAGATCTTGCCGCCCGGGCCCATCGCCGCGCCGTTGGGGCCGCCGCCGAGATGCGCGACCACGTGGATCTTTCCGTCGGGCGTGACGCGCGAGAGCGTGCGGCGCTCGATCTCGACCAGGACGACGGAGCCGTCCGGCATCGCGACGGGACCTTCGGGGAAGCGCAGGCCTGACGCGATCTGCGTGTACGCGGGCGTGAACGCCGTCATCGTGATGCTCCCGTCGTCACTCCACCCCCGCGAGCTGGAGCTCGTGGGCGCGGTGACAGCCGACGAAATGGCCGCGCGAGATCTCCTGCCATGCCGGCGTCTCCCTCCGGCACACCTCGATCGCGTGCGGGCAGCGAGGGTGGAAGTAGCAGCCGCTGGGGGGAGCGGCGGGATTCGCCACCTCGCCTTGCAGCACGATGCGCCGCGAGCGGAGGCGTGGATCCGGCTCGGGCACGGCGGACAGGAGCGCCGACGTGTAGGGGTGCTTGGGGGCCCTGAAAAGCTCGTCGGTCTCCGCCAGCTCCACCATGCGCCCGACGTACATCACGGCCACGCGGTTGCTGATGTGGCGCACGACACTCAGGTCGTGCGCCACGAAGAGATAGGTCAGCTGGAACTCGCTCTGTAGATCCGTCAGCAGATTCAGGATCTGGGCCTGCACCGAGACATCCAAGGCCGAGACCGGCTCATCCGCGACCACGAGGCGGGGCTGCAGGGCCAGCGCGCGGGCGATGCCGATGCGCTGGCGCTCGCCCCCGCTGAAGGCGTGGGGAAACCGCCGCATGTACTCGGGACGAAGCCCGACGCGGCGCAGGAGGTCCGCCACGCGCTCCTCGCGCTCCCGCCGGCTCTTCATGCCGTGGACCAGCAACGGCTCGCCGACGAGGTCGAGCAGCGTCATGCGGGGATTGAGCGAGGTGAACGGATCCTGGAAGATCATCTGCATCTCGCGACGCAGCGCCCGCAGCTCCGACGGGCGTAGCCGGCCCAGCTCGATCTCCGAGCCGTTCGCGTTCCGGATGAAGATCTCGCCCGCGGTCGGCTCGATCGCTCTCAGGATGCAGCGCGCGGTGGTGGTCTTGCCGCAGCCGCTCTCCCCGACCAGACCCAGCGTTTCCCCTTCGTCGATGTGAAAGTCGACGCCGTCCACCGCGCGGACGTAGCCCACCGTCCGCTTCAAGAAGCCCTTCCGAATCGGAAAGAGCTTCTGCAACCCCACGACCCGGAGCAACGTCGGTGGCGAAATCACTCGTAGAGGAAGCAGCTCACGGTGTGGTGGTTACCCACCGGCCGGAGGCTCGGCGCCCGCTGATCACACGTGCCCGCCATGAAGTCCGGACAGCGCGGGTGAAAGGGGCACCCCGTCGGCCGGTCGTAGGGGTGCGGGACGGCGCCCTCGATCGGATTCAGTCGTTCGCGCGAGCGCGCGCGCATGCGCGGGATGGAGCGCAGGAGCGCCCGGGTATACGGGTGCCGCGGGTCGTGGAAGATCGCGTCGACGGGCGCCTGCTCGACCACGCGGCCGAGATACATCACCGCCACGTCGGTGGCCATCTCGGCGACCACGCCCAGATCGTGCGTGATGAGCATGATCGCCATCCCGTCTTCCTGCTGCAATTTGCGCATCAGCTCGAGGATCTGCGTTTGGGTGGTCACGTCGAGCGCGGTCGTGGGCTCATCCGCGATCAATAGAGTCGGCGCGCAGGAGAGGGCCATCGCGATCATGGCCCGCTGACGCAGGCCCCCGCTCAGCTGATTGGCGAGCTGGTCCACGCGCTCTTCCGGCGACGACACACCGACCCGCCGCAGCATCTGGATCGTCTTGTCGCGCGCTTCTCGCCGACCGACCGGCTGGTGGAGCAGGATCGCCTCGATGATCTGATTGCCGACGGTGTGGACCGGGCTGAACGAGGACATCGGCTCCTGGAAGATGAGCGCGATCTCCGCCCCGCGGATCGCCCGCATCTCCGGGCCGTTCGGCTCGAGCTTCGTCACGTCGATCATCCGGCCGCCCGCTCCGCCGTCGGGGGCCGGCCGACGAAAGCGGATCTCGCCCTCCACGATCCGGCCCGGCCGGTCGACGATTCTCAGGATGGATCGGGCGGTGACACTCTTGCCGCAGCCGCTCTCCCCGACGATGCCGAGCGTCCGGCCCGGGTACAGGTCGAAGCTGACGCCGTCCACCGCTTTCACGGTGCCCTCGTCCTGGGCGAAGTAGGTCTTCAGATCGCGCACAGACAGCAGCGCGCCGTCGGCCTGGCTCCTACCTGCCATAAGGATCCGCGGCGTCGCGCAGGCCGTCGCCCAGGAAGTTGAAGGCGATGACGACGATGGTCACGGGCACGGCCGGGAGCATCAGCCACGGGGAGATCGCCACCGTCTGGACGTTCTGGGCGTGCTGCAGCAGGACGCCCCAGCTGATCGCGGGCGGGCGCAACCCGAGACCCAGGAAGCTCAGCGCCGTCTCGCTGATGATCATTGCCGGAAGGGCGAGCGTCGTGGCCGCGATGATATGGCTCATGAACGACGGCACCATGTGCACGAAGATGGTCCGCATCTGGCTGCAGCCCACCAGCCGGGCGGAGACGACGAAATCCTCCTCGCG
>WNFB01012615.1_pt1 | contig 12062 bp, 13 predicted proteins | sample 5400501 | NCBI WGS metagenome assembly WNFB01 (sample SAMN13153341, study PRJNA577476) | soil metagenome | isolation source: 200 cm saprolite under Douglas fir tree site 2 hole 1 | place: USA:California | collected 2015-04-18 | reverse complement strand
GCGGAGTTCCGGTCAGGCTTGAACTCGAAACTGCTGACGGGAGTTGGAAGCAAATCGGCAAAGGCTCAACCGACGCCGACGGTCGCGCGAAGGATTTGCTGGCGCCAGGTTTTGCGTTGCACGGCGGTGTTTACCGGCTCGTGTTTGAAACCGAAACCTATTTTGCGGCGCAGAATATTGAAGGTTTCTACCGGGAAGTGTCGATCGTGTTCACCATTCGCGATCCGGCCCAGCATTATCACGTACCGCTCCTGCTCAGTCCTTTTGGGTATTCGACCTATCGCGGGAGTTGAGGACTGTGGATAGTGCGCCGACTTGTCAGCGCTTTCGAAAAGCGGCGACGAGTCGCCGCACTCCAAAAAAGCGCCGTCGCCACTGCGTTCTGCCGGCGCACTCCAAAATGAACATCAATCCAACAATTAGCGAATGGCTCAACCTCTTGCTGCGCTGGACGCACGTGTTCGCCGGCATCATGTGGGTTGGCACGACCTATTACTTCACCTGGCTCGACGCGCGTCTCACTGAAGAAGAGAAAGCGGTGCGCGCAACCGGCTCAGCGGCCCAAATCTGGATGGTTCACAGCGGCGGATTTTACGTGGTTGAGAAACGCAAAGTGCCGGATGAACTGACGCGCAAGCTGCATTGGTTTCGCTGGGAGGCCGCAACGACCTGGCTGAGCGGCATGGCGCTGCTGATCGTCGTTTATTATCTCGGCGGCGGCGCTTTAATCGATCGCGATGTCGCGGATATCAGCCTGGGAGCGGCCGTCGGAGTCGGCGTCGGCGTTTTGATCCTCGGATGGCTGGTTTACGACTTATTGATGGTTTCGCCGCTGGGACGAAACGAAAAGCTGTTCGCGTTGATCGCTTACATCCTCGTCGTGGGAACGACTTATGGATTGTCGCGAGTTTTGAGCGGCCGCGCCGTTTACATCCATGTGGGCGCAGTGTTTGGCACGATCATGGCGGCGAATGTCTGGATGCGCATCCTGCCGGCGCAGCGCAAGATGATTGAGGCCATCAAAGCCGGAAACAAGCCGGATGAACGGCTCGCGGCTTCTGCCAAGCTTCGTTCAAAGCAAAACACGTTCATGGCTGTGCCCGTAGTCTTCCTGATGATCAGCAATCACTTTGGCGGAACGACTACCGGAGGTTACGACTGGATTCATCTGGCAGTGCTGGTCCCGCTGGGCTGGCTGGCCGCAAAATTCATTCGCCGCGCCTGACTCCTGGCAAAATGTTTGACGATTTCGATTTAGAAGACGAGGGCTTAGCAGCCCATGAATTAGATCCTCAAGAGATTGGCGCGCGCGAACGATTGCGTGCGTTCTTCGAAGGACATCGCCGACAGGTCTTCTTTTCTCGCCAACTCGAAGTGCAAAACGAGGAACTCTATTTTCACTGGATTACGAATCGCGCGATCCGAGACCTTGAAAGTGAGGGACTGATCTTGAGTGATCGTCGAGCGCTAAAAGGTGGTGGGAGAGTCAAACTTCTTTGGCACAGAAGTCATCGATATTACAAGAGAGATGCCGATAGACTCCTCAACTTGGTGGAAGAGTACTCTGACCCGAATATTGGAGCGGCACTAGGTCTACAAGGTGAGGCGTTAGTACTGGAAGGGTTCGCGCGATTGGAGTTTGTAATGAAAGGACGCAACACAAGCGCCTATACAAACCGAGAGTGGCTTCGCACTGCGCATGACATTGACTTTATCTTCGAGAAAGACTCAAAGGCGTATGGAGTCGAAGTGAAGAACACTCTTGGATATATGGATCGGCAGGAATTCGAGATTAAGGTGGCTCTATGTCAAGAGCTCGGAGTAAGACCAGTCTTCGCGGTGAGGATGCTACCGAAGTCTTGGATATACGATCTCGTGAGCGTGGGCGGCTTTGCGCTAATCCTTAAGTACCAGTTGTATCCGTGGGCACATCGAGAACTTGCCCGAAGAGTTACGCAAGAATTAGGGTTACCCGTTGATTCACCGAGAGCGTTGGCTGAAGGAACAATGGCGAGGCTGATACGCTGGCATAACAAACTGTGAATTCCGCTGGAGATTCACAGGGGAAGAAAGCTAAGTCCAACGGGCTCAAGAGGTGGGTCGTACCCCCATGAATACGTAGTGTCTACCGCGATGTTCCCTCGCCCAACGCGACAATCGTCTCAAACTCTTCTTTTGTCGCCGGCATAACCGACAGACGCGATTGCCGAACCAGTAGCATGTTGGCAAGCTTTGGCTCAGCCTTAATTGTCGTCAGAGGAACTGGCACACCCAGAGGCCTTACCGGCTTGATGTCCACGGCAACCCACTGGGCCTCGTTCGCGGTGGGATCGGGATACGGGGCTTTCGCAACCTGCGCAACACCCACGACGGCTTTTTGGTCGCCCGAGTGATAGAACAACACTCGATCGCCGACTTTCATCTGCCGCAGGTTGTTCCGAGCCTGAAAGTTTCTCACTCCAGTCCATTCGGTGCCCCGGTCGCGCACCAGATCGTCCCACGAATAGCCTTCGGGCTCCTGCTTAACCAGCCAGTAACCCGACGTCTCTTTGCTCTTGCTCGATGCGGGAGGCGTTGATATGGGTTTCTTTTTCTTGATCATCGTCTTTCGTTGCGGATTTGAAGTTGAGGTAGAATTCTAACGCTAGTTCATCTCAGAAACGATCGGATTCAAACAAAAGTGGCTAAACAGCTCAAAGAAGGCGACAAGGCGCCGGATTTCGCGGTCAGTGATGCCGAAGGAAAACGCGTCCGTCTGAAAGATCTGCGTGGGAAGAAAGTTGTGCTTTACTTTTATCCCAAAGACGATACGCCTGGATGCACAAAAGAGGCTTGTTCCTTTCGCGATTCGTTCGCGCAATTCAAAAAGCGTGGCATCGAAGTCCTGGGAGTTTCACTCGACAGCGAAAAATCTCATCAGAAGTTCATCAAGAAGTACGATTTGCCGTTTCAGCTCCTGGCCGACACTGAACGCGCGATTTCCGAAGGTTACGGAACTTACGGCGAGAAGAAATTCATGGGTCGAACGTACATGGGCAATCACCGCATGACTTTCCTGATTGACGAAAAAGGGAAGATCAAAAAAATCTTCAGCAAGGTCAAACCCGAAGAGCATGCGGCGGAGGTGCTCGACGCTTTCGGCAAATGACTCGCACCGGCACGGCTAAAGGTCAGGCTGACGAAGCGGTCTTCGCCTTACCGTTTGCCTTCACCGAGCGCTTCTTACCCTTCGCGGAAGGCTTGCGGCCAGGCATCAGGACGCCAACCGAACTAAACGACGGATTCAGCTCGGGCTCGCCGCGCTTTCGCCGGGCATGAGCCGCCTCGTTGGCGAGCCTGGATATGTCTTCCGCTATCTCATTCACGAAATACATTCGCGTGTGGTTGATGACGTCGGTGCGAATTTCGCGGGTCCAGAGCAAAAGGTTCGCCAGGGCGTCGCAAACCTCATCTTTAGGCAGTTTAGTCGTCTGGGCAATCTCTTTTTGCGTGCGCGCACCGCAGCGAATGGCCTCACGTACACGGTCCGCCGGCGACAACTTCCTGAGCATCCGGGCGATCCGTCTCGGAGAGAAGCCCAGCTTCGCTTCAATCGTCACGCGCGACCGGCTGGATCCCGCCGTCACCCCGTGTTTGCTTCGGGCATTCTTATATTCGCGCAGGGCCTGACGACTCAGGGCGATCTTCTGCCGAATGCAACGCTTGCAATAAAGATTTAAGCCATCCTTGCGCGCTCGGCAGAGGCCGAATTCCGACAACGGGAGCGACTCTTCACACCGCGGGCACCTTTTCAACTCAACTATGACTACGTCTGCCTGTCTCACCATTTCTGGGCTCCGCTCAAACGATTTCGCAAATACGAAAATACGGGTTATCCGATCAAGACACGTTCACGACCGGCCCGACAATCTGCCTTGCACCCTCGGTTCCCCTTGAACCCGTGTGACGAATGTTGGCGATGAGTTTCGGATGTGAGCCGAAAAAAGTTCGCCCTCGAACTCCGTGGAAACTCCGTCGCGGCATTTTCACGGCATGCCCTCACCTTCAACGCATGCGAATCGCGAAACTTATTGAGGTTGATCGCAGGAATGGCTGACGGTTATCTTGCGAGGTTAAATAATTGCCGCTAACACAACTGCCGAACTCGCAACTCGATCGCCGATGCGCTGACCTCTTTCAATTAGCAAGGGACTGGCATTATATTTACGCAGAGTTTTTTTGCAACCTCTTTCTCACATTCGTGTGGTCCATCCGTCTCAAGCGATCATTTTGTCGTTCACCACATCTCAAAAACTTTTTCCTCTTTCACAACATCACTAGAGAGAGAGGATACGCCACATGCAATTCACGCCCGCGAATTTTTGAAGTGACTAATTGTGTTCGTGAACGTGCATGACGCGAACGAATTCGTTAACAAAAAGTGAACGTTTCTGATCAAATAGAAAGCGTTCGCCGATTGTATCGCGCAACACCTTTGATGATCGCAGACGTGGGCCAACTATTAGTTGATTCTCCGCGCATCATTCCTGGTCGCGCGCGAATCATAATGTGCGGTCTGCAAGATCGAACTCGGCATCTTGTCACGAGGGAGCGACGACTCCCCGCAGGGATCACTCGATGCCCATGCTCGATGCCGAGCTAATCAGCCAGCAAAACCGGGCTCGGCTTCTGATGACATTCAAGTCTCGTCCCGCGCGCCCATCTGTGAATGCCGCTCGCCTGTGCAAAGTGCTGCAACTGGCTGAATTCAAAGTGCCTTTAACAGGATGCGGTGGCCCGTATTCACAGCTTTTCCACAGTTTCTGTGGAAAGCGAAGAGGGGCGAATAAACTCGCGGAAGGTGAGGGTTTGAGGTCAAGAGACAGGCCGGACCCTGGCTCGATCCTTCAGGCGAAAAACGAACTTGAGTCCGGACCAAACGTCATCGACGGCGCAAATCTTTACATCGACCAGGCCTGCGGCCAGACCGATCGTCCGCACATTTGTTTCCGACAAATCGGTAACCACGCCAGAACTCTTCTTCGGCCACGAGACCCAAAGCATTCCTGCAGGGGTTAACCTCGCAGCGTACTCCGAAAACCCAACCGTCAGTTCCCTTTCACTCTTAACAAACAACAAAGCAAAGTCGAGTGGCTTTCGTGTTTTCAAATTGATCGTCACGTTAGCTGGCAGATCGAGGTGTCGCGCGAAATCGCGCGGCGCGTTTACGAAAGCCACATTAAACCCGGACTTGATTCCGAGTTTCCTGACGAGAGGTGTTCCGGAATAACCAGCCATAAATAATCAACCGCGCGATAATTTATCCTTCACGTCGCGCGAGATTTTCAAGCGTGTGCCAATGTTGTTTTATAACTTCATCATTACGTGGTTGATCATTCATTGATGATCATCTCGCCGCCAAAGTGGATTCCGGGCTTTTCGCGACCGAGCGCAATCACCAGGGCAGCGCCGGCAAACACTGTGACCGCAGTCAATGACATTGCCGTCGCATAACTCATCCGCTCTGCGAAAAGAGCCTCGATGTAAGCTACTGAACCCGCCACAAGCACACCGCATTGATAGGCAAATCCCGGAAGAAACCCTCGCACGGAATCGGGCGACAATTCTGAAAGGTGCGCGGGGATGATGCCCCAAGCTCCCTGTACCATAAACTGCATCAGAAACGCTCCCACAATCAATAGCGTCAATGATGGAGCGAAAGCCCATAGCGGAACCACTACGATTGCGCATCCCAAGGCAATGATCATCGAACGGCGCCGGCCAATCCGATCAGACAAGAGTCCAAACAGGATTCCTCCGGTAATCGCTCCTATCATTGAAATGGCGGTCACCGTCAAACGCTGAGTTGGACCGAAACCCCAATACCGTTCCAGAAACGTCGGGTACATATCCTGCGTGCCGTGAGAGACAAAGTTCATCATAGTCAGCATAATCAGCAGGAACACAAAAAGTCTCCAATGCGAAGCAATTGCGCGCCCCAATTGACCCCAACTCTCGTGACGAGTGCTTTTCCAAACCTCGGACTCCTTGACGCGAAATCGCACGAAGAGAGCCAATAGTGAAGGAAGTCCGCCGATGAAGAAAAGTGGCCGCCAACCCCAGCGAGGAAGCACGATTAGCGAACAGATCGCGGCGAGAAGATAGCCAACAGCGTATCCTTCTTGAAGCAACCCAGATAACACACCTCGCGAACGCGGTGGCACTTTTTCCATAGCCAACGACGCGCCTACGCCCCACTGGGCGCCCATTCCGATTCCAAACAATGAACGCAGCACCAGGAAAGTGGCGTAGTTAGGAGCCAAACCTGAAAGCACCTCGATGACCGAATAAAACACCAGCACAAACATGAGGGGTGGTCTTCTGCCATAGCGGTCGGCAATCAAGCCGAAAATGAGTGCCCCCACGGGACGAAAGCCCAGCGTGAGGGCAATTGAGAGCGCAACAGCCTTGTCTGGACGATGAAACTCTTTGGCGATCGCAGTAAGGGTCACAACCACCAGAAAGAAATCGAAGGCCACGAAGGCCCAGCCGAGGAAGCCCGCGACCAATGCCGCGCGGTGTCCCTCGGATTGTTCCTGCGAATGACGCATTGCAATCTGCCTCGACAGTAGCTTGACGCATCAAAAAACGCGGCGATACTAATAGTTGCAGCCCCGGCGTTCAAGCGTTTTGTTAAGATCGCGGTCGATTGAAAACCAAACGACGCCCTCTCCCGTAAATCCGATGGAAGGAAACGCGAGTGCGAAAGATAACTTATTAGCATGCTGATTAAGAAACCGGCCGATATTGAGTCAAGCGAGATTACTTCTCAGAAAACTTACATGAACCGCCGTCTGTTCATGCGCGGGGCGATTCTGGCGGGCTCGGCCGTGGGAACTGGACTGCTGTATCGCAAACTGAATCCACCGCCGGCGGTGGTCGAAGAGCGCGCAAAGATTGCCGGCATCGTCACGCAACCGTCAGAAGACGCGATGCGACGCGGTTTCAACGTGAACGAGGCCAGGACTTCATTCGCAGACATCACGAACTACAACAATTTTTACGAGTTCTCAACAGATAAGGGCGCGGTCGCCGCCGAAGCACGCGATTTTGTCACGCGGCCCTGGACGGTTTCGATCGAAGGCCTGGTTAACAAGCCAAAGACGTTCGATCTTGACGATTTGCTGAAGCTGGCGCCGCAGGAAGAGCGAATCTACCGCCATCGCTGCGTCGAAGGCTGGTCGATGGTGATTCCGTGGGTGGGATTTCCGCTCAGCGCGCTCTTGAAGATAGTCGATCCGCTTTCGTCGGCGCATTACGTTGCTTTTCAGACTTTGCTCGATCCGAAGCGTCTGCCAAATCAAAACACCGGAGTGCTCGCCTGGCCGTACATTGAAGGCTTGCGGCTGGACGAAGCGATGAATCCGTTGGCGATTCTGGCGACCGGGCTTTATGGCCAGACGCTGCCGCCGCAGGATGGCGCGCCGATTCGCCTGGTTACGCCCTGGAAATATGGATTCAAGAGCATCAAGTCGATTGTGAAGATTAGTTTGGTAGCGAATCAGACGTCGAATGGCCGGCGGCATACGGGTTCTATTCCAACGTGAATCCTGACGTCCCCCACCCCCGCTATAGCCAGCAAATGGAGCATCGCATCGGCGAGCCCGGTTCACGCCCGACGCTTTTGTTCAATGGCTATGCAGAACAGGTTGGGCATCTTTACGAGGGAATGGATTTGCGGGTGAATTACTAGATTTGGAGTGCGCCGGCAGAGCGTAGCGCCGACGGCGCTTTGGATGCTTGCCTTACCCATGCTCCGTCCGATCCAAAGCGGTGTCGCGCTTACGCTTGCCACCGCATTCCAAATTCGTTGAATCAATAATGAAGGACACGCGTTTCGCCAAACTAGTTCTCTTCACGAACGCCGTCGTGCCGCTGGCGCTGCTGCTTACGGACGTTTATCGAAAGCAGGTCGGCGCGAATCCTCTGGAATTCGTCACGCGCACAACTGGGATCCTGACGCTGGTTTTTCTCCTGATTTCGCTGGCCATAACGCCTTTGCGCAGAATCACGGGATTGAACTGGCTGACCAGGTTTCGTCGCATGCTCGGCCTGTTCGCGTTCTTCTACGGCTCGCTTCACCTGATGACTTATGTCGCCTTCGATCGCTTCTTCCATCTGAAAACAATTCCCGCAGACGTGGTCAAGCGTCCGTTCATTGCGATTGGCATGACTGCGTTTTTTCTGATGGTGCCGCTGGCAATCACCTCGACCGATAAGATGGTCAAGCGTTTGGGCGGCAAGCGCTGGGTCCGCCTGCATCGCCTCGTCTATCTGTCAGGAGCCTTCGGTGTGCTGCATTACTACATGCTGGTAAAGTCAGACGTGCGTCCGCCGCTGACATTTGCATTCGTGCTGGCGTTACTGCTCGGTTTTCGCCTTTTGGCAAAGTATTACGCGACTCAGCCAGGCATTTCCCGCAGCGTTGTGCCGCCCCGATGACTGCCGCACGTTGCCTTCGTACTTCATCGTTGTTAACTTCCCCTCGTGCTGGATCCGACCAAGCGATTCTCAAATCGCGTAGAGGACTACATCAAGTACCGTCCCAGTTATCCTCCCGACGTTATCGGCTTGCTTGAGGTCGAGTGTGGCCTAACTCCAGCGTCAGTCATTGCCGATGTTGGCTCGGGCACCGGAATCCTGAGCGAGCTGTTCTTAAAGCACGGCAATCGCGTGTTCGGAGTTGAGCCGAATCGCGAGATGCGCGCTGCAGGCGACAAACTTCTCGCAAAGTATTCGAACTTTTCCAGTATCGACGGTGCCGCGGAGGCGACGACGATGGTTAACACCTCGGTCGATTTCATCACGGCGGGCCAGGCTTTTCATTGGTTCGATCGCCAAAGGTCGCGCGCTGAATTCGAGCGGATTCTGAAGCCGGGCGGTTGGGTTGTGCTGATATGGAATGGTTTTCGAGTGGAAACCAGTCCTCTGAACAACGCTTACCAGCAATTGGTGCTGGAATACGGCACAGACTATCAGGAAGTACGGCGTGAAATCATCGGGTGCGACGTCGAATCATTCTATGCGCCGGGAGTTTGTCAGGTCGCCCGTTTTGAATTTCAGCAGCCTTTCGATTTCGAGGGTCTGAAGGGGCGTTTGCTGTCATCGTCGTACGCGCCTGAGCCGGATCATCCGCACTACCAGCCAATGCTCCGCAAGCTCCGGGAGATTTTCGACGCTAACCAGAAAGACGGCAAGATCATCTTCCACTACGAGACTGAACTCTACTACGGACAGCTTTCAGCCAGATAGAATCCGGTTTGCCGCGGCTACGCCCGCAATCATTGTCAGATCGCGCGTGTCGGTTGTACACTCTGACTGCATCCGCGAACCGATTGAAGGAGATTGATCGATGATCAAGAAAGCCCTCAGCTTTGTCTTCCTGCTGGCTGCCGCGTCAATCGCCGTGGCGCAAACACCAATTCCATCGCCGACACCCGCCAAAGCGCCACCGGCTGCGCCGCACACTAATTTGAAAGTTGGCCAGGCGGCGCCGGACTTTACGCTCGCAAGCACCGCCGTGGGACCGGACGGACGGAGCCAGCGGTTTAAGCTCAGCGACTTCAAAGGCAAGAAGAACGTCGTACTCGCCTTCTACGTTTTGGCTTTCACCGGTGGTTGAACGAAGGAAATGAAGGCGTATCAGGCTGATATCGCCAAATTCGAAACTACCGACACGCAGATTTTCGGCATCAGCGTAGACAGTGTTCCCGCCAACAAAGAATTTGCCAACAAGATCGGCGTTACCTTTCCTTTACTCAGCGATTTCAAACGCACGGTGGTGCGGGATTACGGCATCTTCAATGAAGACGGAGGCTACGGCAATCGCGCGACCTTTGTGATCGACAAAGACGGGATTATTCAACACATCGACGAAGGGAACGTCGCCATCGATCCAACCGCCGCCGAGGACACCTGCAACATCCTTTCGCACAAGAAGACGACGCCGTAGGAGTCCCTTCTAAAGTGTGCTGCGCAGAAATGATTGAAGTTTCTCGGCATACTGTTTATGCGCCAGCACGCTCGGGTGAGTGTCGTAGGGGAGACTGTTATTATCCTTGATACTCAAATCGACCCAGATGCTTCTTGACCTAATCCCTTCGCGCTGACACTATCAGAGCATGTCAGAAGTGTACTAGAATCGCGGCTAGTCGTGCTTCTGTCCGGTCTTAAAGGCTTTCTCAATCGCCGCGCGCAGACTGTCGGCGCCCAGCTCGGTGAGCAGCACGCCGTTGATGAAGATTGTCGGGGTCCCTTCGATGCCGTACATCTCGCCGTCTTCGATGTCGCGGCGAATGTCCGCGTCGTACTTGCCGCTTTCAAATTCCAGATCGAATCGTTTGCGGTCAAGCCCAATCTGCGTCGCGTACTTCTTCAGCGAATCGGCGTCCAGGGTGCTCTGGTTCCGAAACAGGATATCGATGTACTCCCAAAACTTTCCCTGGGCGTTTGCGGCGCTGGCCGCCTGGGCCGCGCGGAAGGCGTTCGGATGCGCCACAGTCAGTGGAAAATCGCGAATTACAAAGCGCACGCGGTTGCCGTAAGATTTCAAAACGTCTTCCATAACCGGATACATCGCGCCACAGGCCGAACATTGAAAGTCAGTGAACTCGATGATCGTCACCGCCGAGTTTGCGTCTCCGCGCGCCGGGCCGTTGCTGGCGCTGACGTTTATGACGGGCGGCACGGGCTCTGGTAAAAGCATTCGCACCTTTGCTCCGGCGCGCAGTCTTTCAGAAAGCGCGGTCTCCAGTTTCTCCTGCTGCTGTTCCTGCAGGTAGGTTGCAATCGCCGGGCGGGCGGAAGCCAGGTCGCCGTTGATGCGCGTCTTGTTCTCGTTGTAGAAATTCGCGATGTCGGCTTCGGTCGGAGGTTTCAGCTTGTCCGTGACTTCCGCGCGCACAATCTCTTCCGGGCCAATTTTGCGTTTGTTCGCTTCGGCAATCAGCAGGAGATCGTTGATGCGCTGATCGACCGCGCCCTTTTGGATGGCATAAATCCGCGTTTGTAACTTATACACGTAAGCTTTCATCCGCTGGTTAATCATGTCGACGCGGATGGGATCGCCGTTGACCGCGGCCAGCACTGTGCCGGGCGCGAGATTCGGCGCGTTCACGTCGGCGCGTTTGGCTACTGCGTTAGTCATCCGCAGGCGGTTAAGGTAAGACTCGTACAATTCCTGGCGGCGCTGGCTGCGCAAGTAATTGATCAATTCGGGCCGAACCTTCTCGAGATCTGCCGTGCCCAGTTGAGCCCGGTTCGCCTCGAAGGCCGCCTGGATCTCCTGCTCGGTGGGCGGCGTAATCTTCGCGTCGATTTCCGTTGCGACGATTTCATCGGATGACCTGGAACGCTTCCTCGCCTCGGCGGCAATCAGCAGCGAATTGATCCGCGCCTCCAGCGCGCGTTGGCGCGCTTCTTTGATCTCCTTCTCCGGATCGAGATAAAACGCGCGCAGATAGAGATCGGGATCGTTCGAAATCGCTGCGTTAATCTGATCGGCAACGTCCGACTGTGTGATCCTGGCGTCGTTGACGATGGCCAGCGTCGCTGGCGGCGGATCCGCGGGCTGCTGCGGTGGGCTGCTGACGGACGCAGGCGTCGGCGTGGGAGTAGGTTTGGGCCCGGCCACACCTGTGCGGCGGCGGGGCGTCTGCGCGACGGCTATCGCCGCGCAGGCAATCAGTGTCATTGAAATGATTAAGAGTCTGGTTCGATTCATAGCAGTCTTTCTAGTTATTGATTAGTCGGATTATCAACTTGCTTGTTGCCTTCGACAAGCTTTCTCACCGTCTCCAGCGTATCGATCTCGTCAACCGTCTTGTCCGGCCGCAGGCGTACGATGCGCGGAAAGCGCAAAGCGTAGCCACCCTTGTGACGATTTGATGGCTGGACCCGGTCGAACGTGACTTCAATTACGATGCGTGGCTCGACGACGCGCACGCGGCCGTGCGCAAATTCTTTTACCGTGTGGGCGCGAAACCATTCGGTCATCTCGGCGATCTCGGCGTCAGTCAATCCTG
>WNFB01004786.1_pt1 | contig 12062 bp, 9 predicted proteins | sample 5400501 | NCBI WGS metagenome assembly WNFB01 (sample SAMN13153341, study PRJNA577476) | soil metagenome | isolation source: 200 cm saprolite under Douglas fir tree site 2 hole 1 | place: USA:California | collected 2015-04-18 | reverse complement strand
ATTGAATGTGCCTGCGCCGTCGCCACCTGTGCCGCACGTGTCCAGAGCCTGAGATGCGATGTTCTCTACCAGGTGAACCTGCACCGCTTTTTCGCGCATCACACGCGCCAATCCTGCTATTTCCTCTACTGTTTCACCTCCTGAGCGCAGGTGCAAAGCGGTTAGAAAAGCACTCATCTGTGACGGGGTGGCAACGCCTGTCATAATTTCTTCCATCACTTCCGCAGCCTCTGCTTCGCTCAAAGTGGCTCCTGTGACGATATGCGCGATCGATTCTCGAATCATCTCTTACTCCTCTCGGCTTCATGCATTGTCAGGAAATTATGTAACAGGTCTTTCCCCGTTGGAGTCATGATTGACTCCGGGTGGAACTGTACACCTTCGACAGGGTAAGTACAGTGCCGTAGACCCATAATTAATCCGTCCGCAGTCTCAGCGGTAATCTCCAGTTCGGCCGGGAGAGTGGAGCGCTCAACAATGAGGCTATGATAGCGGTTGGCTTCAAAAGGAACAGGCAGATTGCGAAAGACTCCCTGACCCTGGTGGTACATCATTGAGGTTTTACCGTGCATCGGCTCTGGTGCTCGCAAAACGCGCCCGCCATAGACCTGTCCAATGGCCTGGTGACCAAGACAGACTCCCAGTACAGGAGTGCACGGGCCGAATGTTTCAATAACCTTGCAGGACAGGCCGGCTTCTGTGGGAGTACCTGGCCCTGGTGATATTACAATGTGATCAGGCTGCATTGCCTCAATCTCGTCCAGGGTCACGTGGTCGTTCCGCCGCACCTGCACGTCGGCTCCCATTTCTGCCAGGTATTGATACAGGTTGTAGGTGAAGCTATCGTAATTATCGATTAATAATAGCATGTGTCTCTCCGCTCTTTTGCGATGATTTCGGCTTCGTCGAGAGCGCGTAATAGCGCTCTTGCCTTATTCATACTCTCCTGGTATTCCTCGGCAGGATCGGAGTCGGCGACGATGCCTCCACCGGCTTGAATATAAGCGCGGCCTTTCTGCATAACCATGGTACGAAGGGCGATGGCAGTATCCAGGTTACCTGAATGGCTGAAATAGCCGACAGCCCCGGCATATACGCCTCGCTGTTCTTCCTCAAGTTCGCTGATAATCTCCATAGCCCGAATTTTTGGTGCTCCTGAGACGGTACCGGCCGGAAACCCTGCTCGTAGCGCATCGTATGGAGTAAGGCCCGGTCGAAGCTGACCTGTAACGTTTGAGACAAGATGCATGACATGAGAGTAGCGCTCGATTTCCATGAACTGGCTCACCTGCACGCTACCAGGGATACTCACTCGTCCGACATCATTACGACCGAGATCAACCAGCATTACATGTTCAGCACGCTCTTTGGGATCGTTTTTCAATTCGTCGGCAAGTTGTTGATCACTCTGTGGATCATCCCCACGCCTACGTGTACCAGCAATAGGATGAATGGTGACTTCGCGATCCTCTACGCGCACCAGTAATTCAGGTGAGGCGCCAATGATATGAAAGTCCTGTAAATCCAGAAAGAACATGTAGGGTGAAGGGTTAATGGCTCTTAGCGCTCGATAGACGGTAAAGGGAGCTGCATCGACGTGCCGGCTCAGGCGTTGTGAAAGCACTACCTGGAAGATGTCGCCAGCGCGAATGTATTCTTTTGCCTGGCATACCATGGCCTCAAATTCACCGGGCGAGCGATTTGAAATAATCTGCGATGGGGCTGCATCGTCTTCAGGTTCTGGTTCTTCTGGTAACTGAGGCGACTGTCGAAGGCGTTGTTGCACATCCTCGATGATGGCCAGCACATGCTTGTATTCTGCATCCAGGTCGGGAGCATCGAGGTGCAGGTGTGTGACAATCCTGACGCGATGTTTGAGATGATCAAAGACCAATACCGTCTCGGTGAAGCAAAAGATTGCCTGCGGTAGTCTGAGTTCATCTTTTTGTGGGACAGGTAGATGCTCGAATCGTGCAGTCGTCTCATAAGCCAGATAGCCAACAGCACCGCCATGGAAACGCGGCAATTTATCATGAGTGATGCCAAGGGGCGTGACCAGGCGGTACTGCTCCAGTTCGGCTTGAATTAGTTCGAGGGGATCATGACAAGGAACTTCTTCGGTTGAGTAACGACCGGATTTATCGCTGCCGGATTCTATTCTATTTAGTGTGACTGTTTCGCCACACTGTTTCAGTACCAGGTAAGGATCGATACCGATAAACGAGTAGCGAGCAATATGCTCACCGCCTGTGACACTCTCCAACAAGAAGCTGTATGGTCCTTTGGCGGTTTTGCAATAGGCTGAAACAGGTGTCTCCATATCGGCGAGAATATCACAGCAGAGTGGCAGCAAGGGCCTGCGATTATCAGCCCTTGTTGCCATTTCTGCATCTCGCAGTTGCCTGACCTGGTCGAGTGTTGGATAGTCCATACTTTACCCCAGACCTACTACATCTTTAACACGCAGCAAGGTTTCTGCTGCCATTGGGCGCACCTGGTTGGCGCCCTGCTTGAGAATGTTCTCAAGCAAGGCCGGGTCGCCCATCAACTCATAATAGCGCTTCTGGATGGGTTCCAGGGTCGCCACTAATTGTTCGGTAAGCGCTGCTTTGAAGTCGCCATAACCTTTGCCCGCGAATTCTGCTTCTATCTCTTGCTGCGACCTTCCCGTCAGCAACTGGTAGATGGTCAGCAGATTGGTAATGCCGGGCCGCTCCGGGTCAAAGGCGACAAGCCGCAACGAATCTGTTGTTGCTCGCGCAATCTTCTGCTTGATGGTCTTGGGATCATCCAGCAAGTTGATGCGAGAGTTCGGATTCGGGTCGCTTTTGCTCATCTTGTTCACAGGGTCGTCCAGCGCCATGATGCGCGCACCCACCTCGCGAATCTGAGCCTCAGGGATCGTGAACACCTGTTGCCCATAAAGTGAGTTAAAGCGCTGGGCGAGATCACGTGTGAACTCGATATGCTGCCGCTGGTCCTCGCCGACCGGCACGTAGTTCGTTTGATACAGCAAGATGTCGCAGGCCATCAAAACTGGATAACAATAGAGACCGGTCGCGACCGAATCTGGATTCTCCCCCGCTTTAGACTTGAACTGCGTCATGCGGTTCAGCCAACCCATCGGGGTAAAGCATTCCATAATCCAGCTCATCTCGGCATGCTCATGTACATGCGACTGGACGAACAGTTTGCAATAGCGCGTATCCAGACCAGTAGCCAGGTAGAGTGCCGCGAGCTGGCGTATGCTATAGTACAACTCCTTAGGATCGATTGGTACAGTGATCGCGTGCAGATCAACAATGCAGAAGATGTTGTCGTACTTTGTTTGTGTTTCCTCCCAGTTGCGCAGAGCGCCCAGGTAGTTGCCGAGGTGAAGATTGCCTGTTGGTTGTATACCGGAAAAGACACGTTTTTTCACCGGCGTGTTCGCAACTGAAATGGATGGTTCGGGTTTTACATTTTGGTCTGTTTCAACCGGCATTGCTTTACCTCCATCGGTATGCCAAAAAAGAACAATAAAAAACGCCGCTCCTCCCATATAAGGGACGAGAGGCGTAACGCTACGCTTTCGTGGTGCCACCCTGATTCAGATTAGCTGGGCTTCGTAAAAATTGCAGCTAATCCCTCATTTGCCGGATACACTCTGATATTCTGTCCTCGGTATTTCAATCCCTCCAACCGATTTCAATCCCTCCAATCGGGCTTACGGTCATTCCGATTTGTGAGAATAGCAGATGATATCCTGTCCTCGGTAACGGGGGACATTCCGAACGAGTACTACTAGTTCAATCAAGAACGTTCGCTCTTTGCTCCCAGGCCCATTCTACGACTGCTTGGTATCGGTTTCCACCTACCCCGACTCTCTATACCCTTGACAGGTCGTATACTCTTCCTGTTCGATGCTTTAAAGTATTCAATTGTGCCTGTGAAGAGTATACCGGGTGAATTGTGGTCTGTCAAGTGTTTTTGTTTCAATTAAGAGTTAATTGTTTCAGGGTCGTCCAGAAGGAAAGCGAATTTTATGATTTTCATGTTCCTTGACGATCGGTTTTAGCGGGTGCTAAAATCCTAGTATATTAGTCGGAACAAGCGATGTCACAGGAGGAGAAGTATCTTGAAAACGGAAGAATCTCTGAGCGCAACTGTCGAGGAATACCTGGAAACAATCTACAATATGAGTGCCGAAAATGAGGTAGTGATTGGTGCGAGGCTGGCAGAAAAGTTTCGTGTCTCTCCTCCAACTGTAACCGAAATGCTCAAGCGTCTCGTGCGAGACGGGTATGTTGAGATGGATAACAAACGCCAGGTGACATTGACAGAGGCGGGAAACCAGGCGGCTGAAGCGGTGCTGCGCAGGCACCGGCTCACGGAGCGCTTCTTAGCCGATATGCTAGGTATGCAGTGGCACCAGGTGCATGAAGAGGCAGGTCGCCTGGAACACTTTATATCGGGCGCAGTCGAGGAGCGTGTGATCGCCAGCTTGAACTATCCGACGACCTGCCCGCACGGCAATCCTATCCCCGGCTCGGTACCGAATGCGCGAGCTTATCTCAAAGATCAAGGCGCTGTACGTCTCTCCACAGTAGCGCCTGGCGAGAAAGCCACTATTCTGCTTATCTCAGAAGTGGTGGAGGATGAAGAGGCGTTGATACTGTACCTGCACGAGAAAGGGTTGACACCGGGAACATGGTTAATAGTGCTTGGCCAGGATGATAGGGGCAATGGGGATCAACACGAGGAGGATTTCAGGTTACAAGTCGAAGGTCGCGAGGTGCGTATTAGTAAGGCTGTCGCTGCTAAAATCTGGGTGACACGCTGATAATGTGACTCTATCGTGATATCTTTGATTTGTTTGATCTTGACTTTTAATATTAGGGTATGCTAATATCTTACTAAATTAGTAGGAATTAGAAAGTAGTGGTGGTCATAAATCCTATTGATCCCATCATTTCTTAATTTAGAGAAGGCCATATATGGTAGCGACATTCGTTCTTTTTCTGCGTGAGGGGCTGGAAGCTAGTTTGATCGTAAGTATGCTCTTTGCCGCGCTCCGTCAGCTCGATCAGATGGAGAAAGCCCGTGCTGTATGGATCGGTGTTGGCCTGGCGATCCTGGGTTCGCTTCTTGGTGGATTGGCTCTTTATGTGTTCGTGCATGAATACGCTAATACGACATTCCAGACTATCTTTGAAACGATAACCTACCTGGTAGCAGTTGTATTACTAACCACCATGACCTTCTGGATGCAAAAACATAGCCGTTCCATGAAACGAGAAATTACGACCAGGGCGAGTGCTGCTGGTTCTGCCTTTGCGCTAGGGCTTCTCGCATTCACTTCAGTTGGGCGGGAGGGGTTAGAGAGTGCGTTTTTCACACTGGCCTTCGCGTTTCAGACGAATGCAATCCTATTGCTCACTGGCGCATTATTAGGAATGCTGTCAGCGGTGGGATTATGCGTATTGATTTATAGGTTAGGATACCGGCTTGACTTCCGCGTCTTCTTTCGTGTGATGGGCATACTCCTGCTATTCTTTGCGGCTGGCCTCCTTTCAGATGCTGTGCAAAATATGCAGCAGTTAGGTTGGATTACCTTTGGTACAGCAGCTCTCTGGAACACTTCGCACATCCTTAGTGAAGGTAGTACTCTTGGTGACTTGTTACATGGAATCATAGGTTACGCCGAGGCCCCAACAGTCTTACAAGTTATATTTTACACAACATACCTCGTTATCCTTGGTGGTATCTTTACCTGGATGACACGTAAACCCCGTACAGGGAAACCTGCGGCTTCTTCTACATCGGCAGTCAATAAGTATCTTCATAGCCGTGCATTGGAGAAGTAATTACGAAATTCGTCGAAAAAATGGGCGATTCATTAAAATTTCGTACAAATTCTTCCCATTTTCCTCTGAATAATTGCTAAATTCATGGGCTTTAGGTTACAATGATACATAGTAGGCTTATAGATGTCATTCTTTATGCCTGATGCGACCTTTATTTTCATAGAAACTTTTTAAACCTGTTCCTCCTATCCCATGAAAGGAGCTTTTATGCTTCGGGAACCAATCACGATTAACCGCAGCCTCGCAAAAGAGATTGTAGCTCGCGAGGAAGCAGAATTTCGCAAGCGAACACCTGGTTCGCATAAGATTCATGAGCGTGCGAAATCCACATTGCCAATGGGCGTTTCCAGTTCATTCCAGGCTATTCTCCCGTATCCTCTTTTCATCGATCATGCTGAGGGTAGCCGTATTTGGGATATCGATGGTAACGTATATGTCGATTTCCATCTCGCCTTTGGTAGTCTGCTCGTTGGTCACTCTCACCCCGTTTTGGTAGATGCTCTGCGTGAGCAACTCGGTAAAGGCAGCCTTTATTCGTTGCCCTGTCCTGATACTGTGTACCTGGCAGAAGAGATGGTGCGACGATTTGCACCAATTGAGCAATTGCGTTTCTGTAATTCAGGAACCGAAGCAACAATGGATGCGCTTCGCGTGGCTCGCGCACATGCCGGTCGCGACAAGATTGTGAAGATTGAGGGATCATATCACGGTCATCACGATACTGTGCTTATGAGTACGAAGCCTTCGGTTGAAGCCGCTGGTCCAGCAGATAGGCCAAACACCGTTCCAGCTTCAAAAGGTATCCCTGCTGATGTAAAGAGCAATACTATTATTGCTCCTTACAATGATGCGGAGGCTTTGGATCGCATCCTGACCGAGCACGAAGGCGAGGTAGCGGCGGTCATCACAGAAGCGGTCTTGATGAACGTTGGTGTCATGCTACCAGATGATGGTTATCTCCAGAGTGTGCGTGATGTGACTCGCCGGCATGGGGTGCTGCTTATTTTCGACGAAGTCAAAACTGGCGTGACTGTTGCCCCGGGTGGCATCACGGAACTCTACCCGGTGGAACCAGATCTCATCTGCCTGGCGAAGTCTATCGGCGGGGGGATGCCTATTGGCGCCTTTGGTGGTCGGGAGGAGATCATGCGCCATATCAACCATAGTGAAGTGTTACACCTGGGCACATTTAATGGTAATCCTATGTCCATGCGAGCTGGCCTTGTGACACTCACACAAATTCTTACGCCTGAAGCTCATACGCGTGCAAATGGTCTCTCCAAACAACTTGGGGACTCCTATATTGGTATTATCGAGGAGTTCGATTTGCCAATGCACGTTGCCCAGATTGGCGCGAAGGGTTGTGCCATGTTCCGTTACGAGCGCGCGCGTAACTACCGCGCATGGTGGGAGATTGATATGGATGTCTCGTATGCCTACTGGCTCTTCCTGGCAAATCGGGGTATCCTGTTCCCGCCGGGCTTCGATGACCAGTGGACGGTCTCAATCCAGCATACGCAGGAAGATATTGATCGGCATGCACATGTCTTCCACCAGTTTGCGACTGAATTAACTCGAGTCTCTTGATTCAGCAAGCTGCCGGTGGTATAGACGAACCTCTTGTATTTTGCTATACTCACTCCGTGACTTTTTCCCGCATTGTTACGTATACACATCTAAATCTTTATGCATGGGTATAGCAGAAAAGTGAAGTGGTGTATGATGAACAGTCAGAACCTCTTATGGCCACCGGATGATACTACACAGAATGGAGAGGAGCCAGGAGACACAAAAAACACGCGCGAGAACGTTTCACGTGCGTCCGATACCTCGGATAGTCCACCCACGCTCAAAACTCGACTATCGAAAGGGCTTACACCTTTTTGGCATGATCGCATCGTTGAGGCTGAGCTTATCCTGTCGATGGCCCTCTATTACGTAGTTGGCAATGCAAACCTTGGTACAGAGCGGCTTTTTCATATAAATCCGCTAATCGCCTTGCCTTTTTTGTTGGTCTTTGCGGGGCTATGCTGGTATCGCTTGTCCTTCGCTGTAGCCCTGTTACCCCTGGCGCTTCCCTATTACCCGCAACAAAAAACGGTGTTCAGCCACTATTCTTTCAGCATTGCTGAGATTGCTCTGGCAATCTGTGTTGTAATAGCTCTGGCGCAATTTCTCCTACTGCGAGATAACTGGCGTTATCGCTTGTCATGGCAGGAATTGCGAGATCGCCTCGGGCCATTTGCTTTACCCATCATGATCTTCTTCCTGGCGGCAGGTATTTCTGTCTTGATAGCAAATGAACACCAGGTAGCTCTACGCGCTTTTCGTGAAGAGGTGTTTGACCCGATTCTTTATGTAATGCTTGCCATGTTCTGTCTGCGTACTCGCCAGGATGTTATCCGCTTGCTGCTTGCTATGCTTGGATCGGGGCTGATTGTGGCATTGCTGGGTATGGCCCAGTATTTCCTTTTCAGGAACCAGCTTGTGATGGAGTCCGATGGCATACGACGCGTACATGCGATGTACGGTAGCGCGAACAGTATAGGGCTGTTCTTTGATTATGTCTTGCCGATTGGACTTGCGTTGATACTAGTTAAAATACGGACTGCCTCTGGTATTTTTGGATCATGGTGGGTGCGTATCGGCGCAATCGCAATCTGCGTGCCCTTGCTCCTGGTGCTCTATCTGAGTCAATCGCTTGGTGCGTGGATAGCTATCTTCGTTGCAGCACTCTTCGTCATCGCCCTTAAGTTTAGTAACCGCAAAGTAGTACTTTTGAGTGGACTGGTTTTTGTGATTGCGTTGAGTGCCATTCTCCTGGTCTTCTATAAACCTATCACGGCTATTATTTTTGAGCATCATGCAAGTGTAGCTGGTGTGGGTACACTGACGAAGCGATTGTATCTCTGGCAGAGTGCGTTGAGGATGATTCACGACCATGTCTGGTTTGGTGTGGGTATGGAGAACTGGCTGTGCTACTACAGCTACAACTCAGTTTGTTTCAGTCCCGCATTGCTTAATCATCACTATTGGATTTTACGCGACCCAGTCACTCATGCTTTGACTGGCCTGCAAGATGAGCCAACGCTCTCGCATCCACATAATATCTTTCTGCATGTGTGGGTAAGCATAGGTATCTTTGGCCTGTTAGCGTTTATTGCAGTGTTGGTATTTTTCTACTGGCTGTTTGCACGCATCCTCATTTCTCTTCGTAACGCAAAGACTGCATACGATCCATATCTGAGGTGGATGACTGTTGCTGTAGGGGCAGCTATGCTGGCGGCTCTGATCCAGGGACAGGTTGATAGTTCCTTTCTAGCTCAGGATTTGTCGTTCTGTTTCTGGATGCTGGTTACGGCTCTGCTTCTGCTGCGTGTGTTAACGGGCACACCCTGGCGAGGACGCTTAAAGCAAAAGCATGCCACCAGTACCGAAGACGAAAGCCAACAAGCACAAGCAGTTGCCAGTCAGTAAATAGTATACTACCTCACACATTTAAAGCGATATAGCTCATTGTTGCTCATTTCCTGCTGATCTATACTTGGCGTGTAGAGTATCTCAGTAAGGGGAGCGCAATGTTGTTCGATATCTCCATAACCACCCTGCTCATCTGGTTGGCATGCCATTTCGTGGGAGATTTCGCGTTTCAAAGCACCTGGATGAGTGTTGAGAAAGGCAAGAGCTGGGAAGTCACTTTCTACCATTGCGCTACATACACAGCTGTATTTATCCTATTTGCGCACCCGTCAATCCTTGCCACGGCCATCTTATTTGGAACCCATTTGGTGGTTGATCCGCTTAAATCACGTTACAAGGTGATTGGTCCGGTTTGGGTCGATCAACTCCTGCATATTCTAACAATCTTATTGATACTTGCCTTTAAACTTTAATCCGGCATAATACTTTTAGTTTTCAACTTGATGAACTTGTTTCAGGACTTGATCAAGTTTCTGTACAGCTCTCTATGAGAGAAACCAGGTCTGCATCAGTGACCTGTTTCTTCTTATCTGCGAGCTCGAGGAAGCGGTCATAAGCGCGGTTAAATACCTCAGCTTCTATAGTGTAACCTAGCTGATGGAGTCGGTGTTTGAAGGCATGGCGTCCAGATCGACTGCTTAAAATGAGTGGGCTCGCAGTCAAACCAATGTCCTCAGGTGACATTATCTCGTAGTTCATCCGGTCTTTGAGCACACCATCCTGGTGAGTACCTGAAGTGTGGGCAAAGGCGCTTGCTCCGACGATTGCCTTATTCGGCTGAACAGGAATTGAGGTGAGCCTGCTCACTAATTCGCTCGTGTGTGCAATCTGATGCGAATTGATGTTAGTACGCAATCTCAGCAACTGTTCGCGCGTCTTGATCAGCATGACCACTTCTTCAAGGGCAGCGATCCCTACACGCTCACCAATACCGTTGATTGTACACTCAATGCGCCTTGCTCCATTCAGAACTCCTACAAGACTATTGGCGGTCGCTAGGCCGAGATCATTGTGGCAATGGACACTCACGAGGACATCGTGCATATTGCGAACGGCATGGAAAAGCATGGCGACTAGCTCGCCGAATTCAGAGGGGATACAATAACCAGTCGTGTCCGGGATGTTGACGCAAGTTGCTCCAGCCTCGATCACTTTTTCAACGGTTTCAGCTAAATACTCGCGGTTTGCACGTCCAGCATCTTCAGGCGTGTACTCTACCTGGTCAAAGAGGCTGCGTGCATATTTGACCATCTCAATTCCCCGTTCCAGTACGGCTTTACGGTTACTGCGTAGCTTGCGTTCGATCTGGATATCGGAAACGCTGAGTGCTATGTGAATTTGCTTTCTCGGGGCATCTTTGATAGCATTCCACACAGCATCGATATCAGCTTTCATGGCACGGGCGCCCGCAGAAATCGTTGGGCCATGCACCTCGCGGGCTACCCGTTGCACCGCATTGAAATCGCCAGGAGAACTGATTGGGAAGCCAGCTTCGATCACATCTACTCCTAAACGAACGAGTTGATGGGCAATCTCAAGCTTTTCATGGGTTTGCAAGATTGCTCCTGGAGACTGTTCACCTTCACGTAGTGTAGTATCCAAGATTTGGATAACATTGTTGCTGTTGGTCACAAAGCTAGCTCCTTTCAACGAGGGTAAGACTGAAATTTCAGAACGCACCAAAGCTGTGAGCACATATTTCTGATGCAGAAGAACATGCTCCCAAGTCGAGCAAAACACGGATTTCCTTTGAGAAGGGATGAGGCTGATTACTGATGTTACTCAACCTCCGCAATGCTAATAGAAGGGAGGCGGAACCTACCCTTTTGTTGACTCAAGGCAGAGCGCCTACAAGAACAGAGGTTAAAAGCATGAACAAAAACAGACTTAGTTCCGCAACAATACCTCAGAATCTTTGGAAGAGGTGTTAAGGAAGACAAAGCAAAAATAGGTGTCACTGAAATCGGAATGAGTATCGCTTTTCAATAATTTACCGTACAGTATTTTTCACTTGATAAAGTGTAAACAATGCGTGTGATATTGTCAAGTAATTTAAAATAAATTTTCTACTTTTGCAAAATATATCTTAAGTTAGGACAAGACTAAGTTCATGCCCTACTTCAGTAGAGGCATTCCATTCGTTCTACGCAAGGGCCGCAATGGCTGAGGCCAGAAAGGCTGCGTCTTCCCCCACGGCAAATAACAGGTTCTAGACAGATATTGTCTAGAGAAAACGTGTGTTTAAGCTATACACAAGCGGTTTTATAGCTAGTTCGACGTTTTTTCCTGTTTACTATTACAGCAACCCCAAAGGGGGTCGTTTTCACAACGGGGAATGATAAGGTTTGGAAAGGGGGAAAGGCCGCGGGGTCCTACCTATGCATGCTTAAACAAGGAACTTGGCAGCAACCAGCGAGAAGCTGGCGCTCCCCTGCTAGCCTGTCGATATTATTGTGACATCCTTATATGGTGGGCTTGATGTTCTGATACGAAGTTGCGAACTGAGATGCAATCTTCTCGTGACTGTTTCTGTTCCTCTCAATTACGATCTAGGGGTGCAATTCGCCATTCTGCACCCTCATCAGCAGCTTCACCCAAGCGAGGACTTGCGGCGTAGAGGTTGGCAGGATGAACGTGTAAGGCAGGTCATGATCCCCCCTTGCTCCACGTTCTAGCTCGCCCCTTCTCTTCTCCAGTGAACTTACGCCTTTCTCATCCAGAATCTGCGCTTCCCCG
>WNFB01011849.1_pt1 | contig 12063 bp, 12 predicted proteins | sample 5400501 | NCBI WGS metagenome assembly WNFB01 (sample SAMN13153341, study PRJNA577476) | soil metagenome | isolation source: 200 cm saprolite under Douglas fir tree site 2 hole 1 | place: USA:California | collected 2015-04-18 | reverse complement strand
ATCGTGGGCTGTTCTCCCTTGAGCATTTGGACGATGAACTTGGCCAGCACGCCCGAATAAGGCGAGGTCGGATCCTGGCGTGGCCCAAAAATATTGAAGTAGCGCAAGCACACCGTCTCCAAACCGTAACACTGGTAGAAGGAAATCATGTAGTACTCGCTGGCCAGCTTTGCCACGGCGTAGGGCGAGATCGGGTTTGGCGACATGTCCTCGTGCTTGGGCAGGGTAGGCGTGTCACCGTAAGCGGATGACGAGGCCGCGTACACCACTCGCTTGACTTTCGCATCTCGTGCGGCTACCAGCACGTTGACCGTGGCGTCCACGTTGGTGCGATTGCTGCCCAGCGGATCCAACACGGATTTAGGGACGGAAGGAATCGCGGCTTCGTGCAGGATGTAATCCACGCCGCGACAAGCTTTGTGTACCGCGTCAAGATCAAGCAAGTCTGCTTCGAGGAGATCGATGCGACTTACGATCTCCGTGAGGTTCTCGCGGGTCCCGGTGGACAGATTGTCCATCCCCCGCACCTGGTCTCCTTGCGCCAGGATCGCCCGCGCCAGCGCTGATCCGATGAAGCCCGCAATGCCCGTTATGAGGTACGTGGCCATAAGCAATTCATCATAGCGGATTGGTCCCGAGGGGACGCACATCCCGGACGCACAAAGGTAACCTGACAGAGGATGAAGCTGTCATTTTCCACAAGAGTGCCCAGCATTCAGCACACAGAGACCAAATCCGTTGTCGCTCCGAGAGCATGGGCACTGAATGGTGAATGCTGAGTGCTGAATCCTCCAAGCGGGGGCTCAGACAATAATCACAACCACGATGATGCTGTCGCAGGGTTGTCCCAGAGTGAAATCGGTGCGGACATTTTGATCAATGGGAAACAGGCCGCGCTGGTCACCACAAAACCCGATAGTGGAAGACGTACCGTTCAGCAGAGTGGAAGACGTGCCGTTCAGCAGAAAGGTGACGAATGTGACCTGTACCGTCGTCCCGCCCCCGCTGGTGACGGTACTCAATTGCACAATGCTGACGGACCCGCTGATGGTCGAGAACCCGGGCCGGAGGGCTCCCCGGATGAATATGTTTCCGCAGGCACCGGAGACCACCACGAGGCAAACCACGAGAAGAATGGACAGGAGGCGTTTCACGGCTCACCTCCGAACGCGGGTTACGGAAAGTTTACACCCACTTGGTGGAATGGACGCAATTCACAAGAGGGCAGCGCGCTGGCTTTCCACCGCCAACCGGATTTCCTGCCAGAGTTCTTCTCGCCCAGTCCTCAGTCTGGCCGAGTAGGGAACGATGCGTATTCCGGGGTGTTCCTGTGTCAGGGTCTGAAGGGAGTTCCGCAACTGGTTGGCCGAAAGCCGGTCACTCTTGGTGGCGACGATCAGGAACGGACGTCCACTTGCGCTCAGGAACTCTAGAAGTTGGCGGTCGCTGGCTTGTGGAGGCACGTTGACATCCACGAGTGCGAGGCACAGCGCCAGGCACGGGCGCTCCCTCAGATAAGGCTCGACAAAGCCCGGCCACTGCTGCGAGATTTCCCGTGCGACGCGCGCGTAACCGTAGCCGGGCAGGTCGCTAAAGATCAATTCAGGCTGCGGTTTGCCCGGCCAGCGAATTTCGAAGAAATTAATGGACCTAGTTCGTCCTGGGGTTGAGCTGGTCTTTGCCACCTTGGCTGCAAGCAACGAATTGATGACACTTGACTTGCCCACGTTCGACCGTCCCAGGAAGGCAACCTCGGGCAGAGCTGGAGCAGGGAACTGGCTGGCGTCGGTCGCGGCCATTATGAATCGAGCCAGAACTCTCATAAGAACAGTTTCCAGTTTCGCGTTTCTGGTTTCGAACCTCGAGGCGGGCCTGGGTCCTGACGCCCGGAACCGGCTTCAGCGGTCCAACCCGAGCGGACGCTTGTGTTCGATGTCTTCTTCCTTAAGTGGCTTGAACTTGTGCCAGAGATAAAGGATGCCGGCTACCACCAGGCCGATTCCAACGCTAATCAGGAAAAACCAGCGATAAGCAGGCAGCCAGATCAGAAGAATCAGAACCACCGCCACGGCGACAATCAGGCCTGCCGCGCTTCGGAAATGACTCTTGGGTTCGGCGGGTTGAGGATTCGGTTCCATGCAGCACCCGGCTCAGGATTATTTTACCGCTGTGAAATCCTCGTCAACAAAAAAGCCCGCATTCGCGGGCCTTCACGGAGAACCGAGAACTGAGAACTCAAAAACTGAGACTAGGGAACCAGAACCCGTAACTACTGATGCGCCGTCGGTGCCTCCGCGACCGGCGGCGTGATGGGAGCGATGGGCCGCGCGGCTTCTTCGGTTGTTTGCGGCAAGGGTTGCTCCAGGGCTACGGCCAGCACCTGGTCCATGGTGTCCACAAAGTGCAGCTTCATGGCGTTACGCAGATTTTCCGGCACTTCGGCCACGTCTTTCTCGTTCTCCTGCGGCAGAATGACCTCGAACAACCCGGCGCGGTGTGCGGCCAGCAGTTTTTCCTTCAGCCCGCCGATGGGCAGCACCTTGCCTCGTAGCGTTATCTCGCCGGTCATCGCCAGATCGCGCCGCACCGGAATCTTGCTCAGCGCGCTGGCGATGGCAGTGGCGATGGTGATCCCCGCCGATGGTCCATCTTTCGGGATCGCGCCTTCGGGCACATGCACGTGGATGTCAAGATTGCGGTAGAAATCGCGCGGCAGCCCCAGGCGGGCAGCTCGCGAGCGCACGTATGACATGGCCGCCTGCGCCGACTCCTGCATCACATCACCCAGCTGGCCGGTCAGCATCAGCTTGCCCTTGCCGTCCACTACCGTGGCCTCGGTGCTCAGGATGGAGCCGCCCACCTCGGTCCAGGCCAGGCCCGTAACCAGTCCGACTTCACTCTTCTCATGCGCCAGCGTGTCGCGGAACTTGATCACGCCCAGGTAATCATTGACGTTTTCCGGCGTGATGACCACGTTAAAGCTTCCGCCTTCCTTTACCACTTTGCGCGCGACCTTGCGGCAGACGTTGCCGATCTCTCGCTCCAGGTTGCGCACGCCCGCTTCCCGCGTGTAGGAACGAATCTGCGCGATGATCGCCTGGTCAGCGAACCTGAGGTTCTTCTCCGTCAGCCCAGCCTGCAACATCTGCTTCTTTACCAGGAACTGCTTGGCGATTTCGATCTTTTCCAGCTCGGTGTAGCCGTGCAGCCGCAGAACCTCCATGCGGTCCTGCAGCGCAGGCGGAATGGTATGGATTACGTTGGCGGTCGCGATAAAGAAGACCTGCGAGAGGTCATATTCCACGTCGAGGTAGTGGTCCACGAACATGAAATTCTGCTCGGGATCGAGCACTTCGAGCAGCGCCGCCGACGGGTCGCCGCGGAAGTCCATGGACATCTTGTCCACTTCGTCGAGCATGAAGACCGGGTTCTTGGTTCCGGCTTTCTTCATCATCTGGATGATCTGCCCGGGCAGCGCGCCGATGTAGGTCCGGCGATGACCGCGGATCTCGGCCTCGTCGCGCACGCCGCCGAGCGACAAGCGCACGAATTTCCGCCCAGTAGCCTTGGCGATAGACATGCCGAGTGAAGTTTTGCCCACTCCTGGAGGTCCAACGAAACACAGGATCGAGCCCTTGGGGTTCTTTACGAGCTGGCGGACTGCGAGGAACTCGAGAATGCGCTCCTTGATCTTCTCCAGCCCATAATGATCTTCGTTCAGGGTCTTCTCGGCGCGGCTGATATTGCGGATTTCCTTCGACCGCTTCTTCCAGGGCACGGCCAGCAACCAGTCCAGGTAATTGCGTGAGACGGTGGACTCGGCTGACATGGACGGCATCGCCTCGAGCTTCTTCAATTCCTGCACCGCCTTGTCACGCACGTCCTTAGGCATGCCGGCAGCTTCGATCTTCTTCTTCAGCTCGTCAAACTCGCTCTTTTCGCCCCGCCCCAGTTCCTTCTGGATAGCCTTGATTTTTTCGTTGAGGTAATACTCTTTTTGCGCCCGCTCCATTTGCCGCTTCACCCGCGACTGGATGGTGCGATCCATGTTCAATTTCTCGATCTCGATATCCAGCACATCGCCGATGCGGCTCAGGCGTTCGGCTGGATCGAAGATCTCAAGCAGTTCCTGCTTCTCTTCGATCGAAAGCTGCAAGTTGGCGGCGATGGTGTCGGTGAGCTTGGCCGGGTCCTCCATGCGCACGGCCGCGATCATGGTCTCGTAATTCAGCGACTGGCAGAGCTTCACGTACTGCTCGAACAGGGAAGTGACCCGCTGCATGGCAGGTTCGATTTGCGGCGCGGGCTCGGCGGTGTAGCGCGCCACCCGGACCGTAGCCTGCATGTAACCCTCGCTCTCGCTAATCTGCAGGATTTTGCCCCGCTCGATACCCTCGACCAGAACCTTGATATTGCCGTCGGGCAGCTTCAGGCTCTGCACGATGTTCACGATCGTGCCTACCTGGTAGATCTCGTTGGGCTTGGGCTCGTCCACGCTCGCGTCGTGCTGCGTGGCCAGGAAGATCTTCTTGTCCGCTGCCAGCGCTTCTTCCAGCGCGCGCACGCTCGATTCCCGGCCCACCACGAACGGGGTCATCATGTAGGGAAAGATGACCACATCCCGGATGGGCATCATGGGCAGCTTCTTGGTCTCGAACTTTTCCTTGGCTGTGGTCACTATTTCTCCAAACTCCGCTCCTTATTAATTGTACCGCCGCCGTACTCTATCCCGCCTTCTCCATCATAGCAAGGGTAACATTGCGCTTCTCCACCATCTCTCGCGTTACCTCGAATTCCTTGACCTTTTTCTGGCTCGGGAGGTGGAACATGAGGTCGAGCATCAGTTCCTCCAGGATCATGCGCAAGCCCCGCGCCCCCACTTTCCGGGCCATGGCCTGCCGTGCGATCGCCCGCAGGGCCTCGTCGCTGAACCTCAGCCGCACATTCTCGAATTCGAACAGCCGCTGGTATTGCTTGATAATCGCGTTCTTCGGACGGGTCAGGATTTCAATCAGCGCAAACTCGTCCAGATCCTCCAGCACGCCGACTACGGGCAAGCGGCCCACAAACTCGGGAATCAACCCGAATTTGATCAGGTCCTCGGGTTGCACATCGCTGAGTAGTTCGAAACTTCGCTTCCGGTTGGTTGCCGCCTCCTCCGTTTCGGCCTCTTCGCCCACCTTGAATCCGAGCGACTTCTTGCCCACACGCCGCCCAACAATCTTCTCCAACCCCACGAATGCGCCGCCGCAGATGAACAAAATGTTGGTGGTGTCAACCGGCGTAAACTCCTGGTGCGGATGTTTCCGCCCGCCTTGTGGTGGCACATTCGCGATGGTGCCTTCCAGGATCTTCAGAAGCGCCTGCTGCACGCCTTCGCCGGAAACATCACGCGTGATCGAGGGATTCTCATCTTTCCGGCCGATCTTGTCCACTTCATCGATATAAATGATGCCGGTCTGGGCGCGGCCCACGTCGCCGTCGGCCGCTTGCAGCAGCTTGAGGATGATGTTCTCGACATCCTCGCCGACGTACCCCGCTTCGGTTAGCGTGGTCGCATCCACGATGGCGAACGGCACGTCCAGCATGCGGGCCAGCGTCTGCGCCAACAGCGTCTTGCCCGTGCCCGTGGGCCCGATCAGCATGATGTTCGACTTGGTCAGCTCGACCCCGTCGCCGCGCTGGCGGTTCATGTAGATCCGCTTGTAGTGGTTGTAAACCGCCACCGCCAGCTTCTTCTTGGTCTGCTCCTGGCCGATCACATACTCCTCCAGGAAGGTCTTGACCTCTTGCGGCTTGGGCAGCTGATTCGGTGTGGTGGTAGGAGGCGTCGCGGCGCGGTCATCTTCCAGGATGGAATTGCAGACCGCCACGCACTCGTCGCAAATGTAAGCTCTGGGATAATCGCTGGGGGACGAGATCAGCTTGGCCACTGCGTCCTGCGATTTGTGGCAGAACGAGCAACGCAACATTTCCTCGGTGCCGGTCCTGTTTTTCACTCGGCTTTGACTCCTTATTTCCCGCGCTCTCCCCTGGCTCCTGGCGTCTTTTGCCCGGTCGGCAGCGGGAGATTGTTTCGCGCCGAGACCAGAAAACTGATCGGCGGAAAGACCGATAATACCGCTATCTGGTCTTATAGATGATATCGTCTATGATTCCGTATTCCTTCGCCTGCTGCGCGTTCATAATAAAGTCGCGCTCCACGTCCTTTTCCACCTTTTCCAGCTTCTGGCCGCTGTGCTTGGCCAGTAACTGGTTTGTAATCTCGCGCATACGCAGGATTTCCCGCGCATGGATGTCAATATCGGTAGCCTGGCCCGAGAGCCCGCCCATGGAGGGCTGATGGATTAGAATTCTCGAATTTGGCAGCGCCAGTCGCTTCTTGTCCTCTCCCGCCGCCAGCAGCAGCGCAGCCATACTGGCCGCCTGGCCAATGCAGATGGTCGTAACATCGTTCTTTACATACTGCATGGTGTCGTAAATCGCCATGCCCGCCGTGATTGATCCTCCCGGCGAATTGATGTAGAGCTGGATGTCCTTCTCCGGATCTTCCTGCGCCAGGAACAACATCTGGGCAATCACCAGATTAGCGATGTTATCGTCAATCGGCGTGCCGATGAAAATGATGTTGTCCCGCAGCAGCCGGGAATAAATGTCATACGCCCGCTCACCCCGCCCGGTCTGTTCGATGACCATGGGCACCAGCATCATTTGTGGTTCTTTCACATTCACCTGCCACACTCCTGCCCCAGAGAACCTGGCCTATGGGGAGGGTCGAAGTGGTCCGCCCTAAGCGGACTGGTGATACAGAAAATCGAGGGTCTTTTCGTTGCGGATTCTATTTCGAATTCTATCGAGCGCCCCATCACGTGTCAAACGAGCCCGGATTGCTTCCGGAGTCTGTTTCGACTGTTTGGCCAGGGCCTCGACTTCCTGATCGATCTCCGCGTCGCTGACCTCGATATTTTCCTCCTCGGCGATTTTGTCCAGCAAAAGCGAAGCCTTTACCTCTTGCAACGCTTGTTCCCGCTGTCCGGCCCGGAGCCGGTTAAAGTCCATCTTCTTGATGTCCTCAGGCTTCATGCCCTGCGCCGCCAGCGCGCGCAAGCCGCGCTCCAGCCGGATATCAATCTGCCGTTCCACCAGCGCCTCGGGCACTTCGAATTCGTTGCGCTTTACCAGTTCAGCAACCAGCTTGTCCTTGGCCTCGCGCTCGGCGGCATGCTTGCGCTCTGCCTCCATGCCTTCCCGAAGGCGCTTCCGCACCTCGTCCAGGCCGGTAAACTCTCCCAGCTCTTTCGCAAACTGGTCATTCAATTCCGGCAAACTTTTCTGCTTGATGGATTGCACTTTGACCGTGTACGTAAACGTCTTCCCAGCCAGTCGCTTGTCGGATGAGTCCTCAGGATAAGTCACATCGAAGCTGCGCTCGTCGCCGGCCGCGGCGCCGCGCAAGTTCTCGGTGAACTCGGGCATGGTGTTCTTGCCCGCGATCTCCACCAAGATGTCATCCATGTGTACGGGATTGCCTTCGCCATCCTTCGGCTTGCCATTGAGCGAGACTTGGGCAAAATCGCCGTCGGTCAGCGGCCGGCCTTCCACCGAGGTGAACATGGCGTGCTGCTCACGGAGATCGTTCAGGGACTGCTCGACTTCCTCGTCCGTAACGGAAATCGTGGGCTTATCCGCCCGGAGCTGCTTGTAGCCTTCGGCCCTGATTTCGGGAGACAGGGATCAACCCCAGCTTGTCAGCCTGCTTGCGAAAGTAGCGCGGCACCAGCGCATCCACCACGTCGTTTTTGATATCTCCCGCGAAACGTTGCCGGATGATAGAGGCGGGCACGTGTCCCCGGCGGAAGCCGGGCAGGCGCGCCACTTTCTGATACTTCTGAATCAGGCTCTCGGTCTCGCGGGCCACTTCCTCGGCAGGAATCTCGACCTGAATTTCCCGCTTGGTGCTGCTGCTGGTTTCGGTAGGACTCACATATTTGAGTGTAAAGACAGAGGGAGAGCAGCGTCAAACCCGCGCGGGATTACTCTCGTACCGAGGTAGGCAACGTCAGCCCCGGTAGCGTGCCTCATCCCGCCGGTTGCAAGTTGGATATCCAAAGTGGTATCTTTTGATCCTTCCCTCCGGTCTCCGAAGCACTCTTCTTCCCTCGGCATACTCGATTCGAACTTGAGCAGTTGGAGGTTGCCATGCCGCAATCCAGTGGAATCGCCAGACGGGCTTTGTCCGTCTCTCTTTTCGGGATTTTTCTGATCACCGCGTTCGCGGACGACAAATACGTCAAGAGTGAGGAGCCGGTCTTCTCGGCCGTGTAGGCCGACCATGCCTTGGTCTACATTGCCAGGACGGAATTCAAGCATCTGATTCCGCTTCAAACCTTCAAGGTCTTTGTGGATGGCATGCCGGCAGGTTGGCTGCCGCAGCGTTCGTACCTGGCAGTGCAAGTGGAGCCGGGGGCAGATTGGTGTGGGGGCCGCAGGAGAACGACCCGCAGCGCTTCGACTTCAAGGCAGGCCAGACGTACCTGCTGCTCCTAGTTGAGAGGTATGACCCTGCGAACAACAGTGTTGTTAGGAACACCTCTTGGGTCTCGGCTGATCCTGCAGATGTCAAGGGTCTGGTGGCGGACAGGAAGTTGTCCTATGTGACCCCCACCGAGGAGGCAATGGCCAAACTCCGGGAGGAGGGCGCCAAGGAATTCCAGAAACAGAGCAAGAAGGCACCGGATACCGCCGCGCCACCCCTGCCCGCGACCTTCGAAACCGTGTGGTATCGACCCGGAAAGCGAGGCTTTTCTTTCAAAGCCTACGAGGCGAGCGGAACCCTAACAGTCGGTAAGGAGCTGATCGAATTCAAGAGCACCAAGAAGACGCTGGCCATACCGGTCAAAGACATTCAGTCGGTTTCGTACGATAAGGTCACCAGCGCGGCCAATTTCGCCGACCCGAATTTGTGGGGCATCGTTAGGTTCGGGGCAACGGGGGAAGTCGGTGCTTTCCGTGATGGACACTTCTTGGGTTCTGGGGCCGGCGACAGCGAGAAGATCTACTTGACGATCCGATCCGTAGTGCAAATACCACAGACTTCTTCCTCAGCACCGCCGCCGCAGGCATCCCCAGCATCGCAGCCGCCGTCTACCGCCACAGGTTTCTTCTCCACAACCACAGCCCAAGACTGCCCAAGCCTTACCTGAAGGGTTTGTTCTCTACGACGGCATGAAGGATCAATTCACGATTGTCATCCCGGAAGGATGGATGGCATACGATCAAGACCGAGTCTTGAAAGGGGCGCCTGGGCGGTTTGGCATGGTCTTCTTTCTCGCGTCCAAGGACTCCACATCGGAAACTGGGGTGGGGCCATTCATGCCGGTCGGGGTCATGAGAAAAGTTGACAGCGGCGAGTTTTCTTCGTTCTTCCTCCAAAGGCAGGCCGCGGACAAGGGGATGTCTTGCACTGGGTTTTCCGAGAAGGCAGAGAAAAAACTGGTAGATCTCATCGGGAAAGATCCGGACTTCAAGAAGAACGCACTGGAACCCGCGCATGCGGAACCGGCTGCTGTTGGCGGTTGTAAGGGAGTCAGGGTTCGCGCCAAAAGTCAGCCACAGGGTGGATCTTCCTGGGTGGCGGACGCCTACATGGCATCGGACGGGGAGACGCTCTACATCTTTAGCCTACGTAATCGCGCCGAGAACTACGACAAGAACGTGGATATATTTCAGAAAGCTGTTTCCACCGCGAAGCTTTCCGCGGCGAAATAGGGCACAGCGGGTGATATAACGGTTCTAACCTTGACACCGCCCGAGGTCCAAGTCGTCGCCTGCACGCGCTGCCCCCGGCTCGTGGCCTATCGCGAGCAAGTCGCTCGCGAGAAGCGCCGCGCTTACCGCGATTGGGAATACTGGGGAAAGCCCGTCCCCGGTTTCGGTGATCCCAACGCCCGCGTGGTGGTGCTGGGGCTCGCGCCGGGAGCTCACGGCTCCAATCGCACCGGACGCCCTTTCACCGGAGATGCGTCCGGCAACTTCATGTATCCCATTCTTTACGAAACCGGATTCTCCAATCAGCCCAAAGCCACCGACCGCAATGATGGACTCAAATTAAGAGATCTCTACATCACCGCCGCCGTTCGTTGCGCTCCTCCGGGCAATAAGCCTCTGCCGCAAGAGCTGGCCAACTGTGCTCCTTATCTCGATCGCGAAATGGATGGTCTCAAGGGCCTGAAGGTGGTTGTTGCCCTGGGCAGGATTGGCTTCGATGCTTATCTGAACTACCTCAAGCGCCGCGGCCAGCTTCCGAGCAAGAAGCCGTACGTTTTCCGGCATGGCGCCAAGTACAAGATGCCTGACGGGAAGACCTTACTGGCGTCATATCATCCCTCGAACCAGAACACCCAGACCGGCAAACTTACCCGCCAAATGTTCAAGCGAATCTTTAAAGAAGCGGCGCAATTGGCCGATAAGTAAGGAGAGGCGGCTGCTGCCAGCGCGGGATCGTTGCACCCACCCCATGCACGGGGTCACAAATAATCAGGGTCACGAACCGGGGCGGCGTCGCCTCTGATACTTGTTCTTGAGCGGGAAATAAAATTCAATTTGAGGCACAGCGTGAGGTCCGCCGTGCCCTGCAACAGCGCTTGGTTCCGCTTCGCCTTCGCGGTCCTCTTGCTTTGTGCTGCTGCCCTGGCGCAAGAGAAGGCCTCCGCATCCTCTTCCAGTCAACCCGGAATCCAGGACAACAGCTTCCTCGTCGAAGAGGCTTACAACCAGAACTTCGGTGTGGTGCAGCACATCTCCAGCTTCACTCGTTTCTGGAACAGCAAGAACTGGGCGTACACCTTCACCCAGGAGTGGCCGGTCCCCGGTGACGCGCGTCACCAGCTCAGCTACACGCTGGCTTTTCAGCATGCCGGGGCACTCCCCAGCTCCGGAGTTGGCATCGGTGATGTCGCTCTCAATTACCGCTATCAGTTGGTAGGAGACTCAAACGCTCGCGTCGCTTTCGCGCCCCGTTTCAGCCTGTTCTTCCCCACGGGCGATTCCACCAGCGGTCGCGGCTCTGGAGGTTTCGGCTTTCAGACCAGTCTTCCGCTCAGCGTCGTCTTGAGCCGCAAATTGGTTAGCCACTGGAATGCCGGCGCCACTTTCGTTCCTCACGCCCAGGACGAGTTTGGCGACCGCGCTTCTGCTGCAGGCTACAACCTTGGCCAGAGTTTCATCTGGCTCGCACACACTCGCTTCAACTTGATGTTGGAGACTGTATTTGCCAGCGCGCAGTCCGTGGTAGCACGCGACAAGACGGTGTGGTCAAATTCGCTCTACATGAGCCCCGGCATTCGCTGGTCTTACAACTTCAAAAACGGCCTGCAGATCGTTCCCGGCATCGGTGTGCCCATCGGCGTGGGCCCCAGCGCCGGCGAAAAGGGCATCTTCCTCTACCTCAGTTTCGAGCATCCCTTCCGCAAGCTGCCGAAAAAGTGAAACTCGGCCGAAGGCTCAGAATCCCACAAACACGGGCTCCGGCTCGAGATGAATACCCCAGATATCTTCTACGCGCTGCTCGATGTGCTCTTTCAACGCCAGAATCTCGGCCGCCGTTGCCTCGCCGCGGTTCACGATAGCGAGCGCGTGTTTGCGGGAGATACCGACTCGTCCACTGCTATACCCCTTGCTGAATCCTGAATGTTCAACCAGCCAGGCGGCTGAAACCTTCCTCTGGGCTTCAAGTGCGGGATAGCGGGGAATCTGCAGCCCATTGGCCGCCGCCCGTTTCGTGAGCTCAGCGTACTGTTCGGGCGAAAGCACCGGATTTTTGAAGAAAGAGCCAGCGCTGCAGCAGTCCTCGTCACCGGGTGTGATCAGCATCGCCTTGCTCGCCCTTATCCGGCGCACGGCTTCCCGCGTTTCAGGCAAAGTTGGAGCCTCGCTCCAGCCGGCAAAATGTTTCTTGAGGTCGGCATACTGAATACGGGGCTCACCTCCTGGAACGAGTGTGTAGGTCACTCTGAGGATGATGTACCGTCCCCGCTCGGTAGTGTTGAAGATGCTGGTGCGATA
>WNFB01004784.1_pt1 | contig 12064 bp, 12 predicted proteins | sample 5400501 | NCBI WGS metagenome assembly WNFB01 (sample SAMN13153341, study PRJNA577476) | soil metagenome | isolation source: 200 cm saprolite under Douglas fir tree site 2 hole 1 | place: USA:California | collected 2015-04-18 | reverse complement strand
TTGGAACCCGTTGCAGAACATGGTCGAGGGGCGGGTTCGTGAGGCACGTTGACTGATTCCCGGACGTCGCCACTGTGCGTGGTGGCTTCCCGGCCTGAGCGACGACCCGCTGGCATTCTTTGAGTACAAAGCGGCGCTCTACGCCATTCCATACTCAAAGATAGAGTCAGGCCCATCGGAAACTGGACGATTCGGTCTTAGGGTGGGCGCTCTGAAGCCTGGAAGACCACGCTCCGTGAGAACGAAGCGGGATGGTGAACGTTGCGCCCACGCCCGGCACCACTCCCTTGAAAAAACGGTGCCGAGTGGGTAGGGACGGTCGCCCGAGTGATTTGCAACAGGCTCATTGCTGGCTGTTTCCTGCCAGACGTACCCTCGATCGGGGGTCGGCTGGGGGGCCGCCCTCATCCTCAGCCTCGGACGTCCCGGACGATCCCGGTTAAGTAAACGGTATTGGGGCTAGGACCTGCTGCGGTTAGGACCCTGCTGCGGGCCGGGGCGGCAGCTGCTGGATGGACCAGGCGTTGCCATCCGGGTCCTTGAAGTAGAGGAACGAGCCCCACGCCAGGACCTGAACCTCGCCGACGTCGAGACCCCGCCCAAGAAGTTCGGCCCGCGCGGCGTCGATGTCGTCGACGACCATCTGCATGCCCCGGACGGAGCCGGGCGCGGCCTCGGTGATCCCGATCCCCAGGCAGATCGAGCAGGCGGATCCGGGAGGGGTCAGCTGAACGAAGCGAAGCTCGTCATTGACGGTCTGATCGTGGTCCAGGTGGAAACCGGCCTTGTCGACGTAGAAATCCCTCGCACGGTCGACGTCCGAGACCGGGATCGCAACGAGTTCTATCTTCCAATCCATGGTGTACCTCCAGGTTGGTGGCTCAGGGACGTATGCCCTCGAAAATGAAGTTGTCCGCCACGTCGGCGGCTTTCCGCCGGTCGGCGTCGGTGCGCACGGTATAGGCGACGATGGGGAGCCCGCCCTCCCTCGCTGCGGTCACCGCCGGATGGGGAAGGGCATCGAGCTCGTACCCCACGAAGTGCGGTTCGCTGAGCCCATTCATCGCGAGGTTGCTCAGGGCCGCCTTCAGGTCTCCGTGCAGGTCCGAGTCCGCGAGCGACCCACTGATCTGGCCCCGATGCACGTCCGGGACGTGCTCCTTGAACCAGCCGAGCGACATCGGGTTGAAGGACCCGACCGCCCAGCGGCCGCGGTATGCCTGCAGTTCGGCGGCCGCTGCCTCCTCGAGGGGTCCCGGGGCGGCGTAGTTCTTGAGTTCGATGAACAGCGGTACCCGGCCGTCCACGAGGTCCAGGGCCTCGGTGAGCGTCGGGATCCGCTCCCCGGTGCCACCGAGCCCGAGGCCGGCGAGCTCGCCGAGGCTGCACGCGCCAACCTCCCGCTTGCAGCCGGTCATCCGGAGGAGATTGTCGTCGTGGAAGACCACCACGACGCCGTCGCTCGTCAGGCGCACGTCGAACTCGACGGGGTAGCCAGCCTCGGCCGCCGCCTCGAATGCGGCGAGCGAGTTCTCCGGTCGGCCCCGGGTGGCGTCGTGCAGCCCCCGATGGGCAATGGGCGCTGCCCGTATCCAGTCCATGCCGGCCCCCAATGTAACCCCGCCCGTAGGAGTGCGGGAAATGCGGTTTTGACGGAGAACGGAGCGGGTACGACCGAAGCAACGTGGGCGAAGACGAGCCCACCCCGGTACCAACCACATGTGTTGCATACCTGTCCCTGGTCGACCACGCCCCAAGGAGGCCCACCTGTCTTCTCAACGATCCCGCCGATTGGTAGCAACCCTTGAGGCCCGCTTGCCCGATGGGGTTGGAGGCTCCACGCCCGAGCCGTTCCGCGCGGCACCGTCCAACGCTCCTGCGGAGGACCTGACCCACCAGCCGGTGACGCAGGTGCTGCAACGGGTGACGGAGGAATCCAAGGCTCTCATTGGCGAGGAGCTGCAACTCGCCCGCACCGAGTTGACGTCCAAGGCGAAGAGCGCCGGCAAGGGAGCAGGCCTTCTCGGAGCCGCCGGCATCGCTGCCATCTTCGGGGCCATGGCGCTGACCGCCGCCATGATCCTGGGGCTGACGCTGGTCATGCCCCCGTGGGCGGCTGCCCTCGTCGTGGCCGGCGCCTATGGCGTCCTCGCGGCCACCCTGGCCCTGGCCGGGCGCAAGCAGGTGCAGGCGGCGACCCCGCTCGTTCCCGAGCAGACCGTGCGGTCCCTCGGCGACGCGGTTCGCAGAGTGCAGTCCGCGTGGAAGCGCGGACAGTCGAGGCCCTGAGGGCCATCCGTCAACGCAACGAGAGGCAGGAGACGTACATGGGGCGGACACCGCAGCAGCAGGAGAGCGAGGGCGACATCGGCACGCGCGTGGAAGAGATCGACCGGACCGCGGACCGGCTCGCCGCCGCAGTCGAGGCCCTCGCCTTCAAGAAGGCGCACCTGAAGGACGAGGTCATCGAGATCGCCGAGGAGAAGGCCGACCGGTTCCTGGAGAAGGCGGAGGAGACCAAGGACCAGCTGGTCGCAAGGATCGGCGAAAAGATCCCCGAATCGCCGGCAGATCAAGGCGATGGCATCGACGGTCGCGGGCAAGATCGGTGACTCGGCGGTCGAGGCCAAGGACCTCGTGATCGAGAAGGCCACCGAGGCAGAGGAACGTGTGGCGTCCGTCGCCGCCGAACGGCTGCCCGAGGTGAAGGAGGCGGCAACCGAAGCTGCCGAGAAGGTCGTGGAAACCGTCTCCCGGGTGGGGGAGACCGCAATCCACAGGCTTCGGCACCCCACCCGCTAGGTCCAACCCCAATCTCATGCACAGGAAGCGCCGGGCGACCAACTCACGAGAGAAGAAAGGACACGCACATGCAGACGAAACCTGGTCAAACGTTCCAGTACCTTCCCGACGAGCCCGAGGAAACCAACGACCGCAGCGCCGGTGCCCGGGTGAAGGACGCGGCGGGAACAGCGGCGGCACAGGTCAAGGAGGCACTCCCCGAGCCCGAGCAGGTCAAGGAAGCTGCGGGGAAGGCCGTGGCCCAGGTGAAGGAGGCGCTCCCCGAGCCCGAGCAGGTCAAGGAGGCCGCGGGCAAGGCCGTGGCTCAGGTGAAGGCCATCCTGCCCGATGCCGAGCAGATCAAGGATGAGTTCATGGAGGCCACCCATCGCCTGCTGGAGATCCTCCCGGACGGCGACGACCTGCGTGCGATGCTGCAGCGGACGGTCGACGCCGTGCGCAACGACCCGACCATCAAGGCCCACATCGAAGCCGCTGCGGACATCGTCGCCGAGCGGGTCGAGACCACGGTGGGATCTGGCATCGACACCGTGACCGGGAAGGCGAAGACCGTCGTCGACAAGGTCGGCCTCGAGCCCCTCGAGTACGTGGCGGAGCGCATCGGGGAGATCGCCAAGGAGGGCGTCGAGGAGTTGGTCCAGGAGACGAAGAGCAAAGCGCTGAACTAAAGCGCAGGCGAGTCGCCCTCGCCCGCCGGCCTCAGGCGGGATAGACGTGGAGGCGTGACCGGGGGATCGGGGGAGAGGCCACGAGGCTGCGGCCGACGAGGTCGGCGAATGCCTGGCCCCCGATCCCGCCGATGGGCATGTGGACGCCGTCGGTGTAGAACCAGGCAGGGTTGCTCCCTGCCAGGGCCTGCCAGTCGGCTATCGTGCAGTCCCGTGACGGCAGGCACCCGCCGAGGATCAGCTCGTTGTTGCGGGTCACCCACGTGCAGTAGGCGCAGTGGTTCGTCAGGAAGATCATGCGCCGGCCCCCTGCGAGGGCAACGATGCGGTCGAACTGTCCACTGCTGAACGGTCCATTGGTCCCGAGGCCGATCACCACGGTGGTGCCGAGGCGTCCGGTGTTGGCCAGGTTCTGCATGGCGGCGATGCCGACGTCCACCTGGCGTCCTGCGACCGCGTCGATGGTGATCCCCGGGAACGTCGACCTGAGGTTGGGCGCAGCGTCCACCATCACCGAGTCGCCGATGGCGATGACAGCCCGGTACTGCCCGGGATCCGTCGGGGTGGGGCTGGGGGTCGGGCTCGGGGAGTCGGTCGGCTCCGGCAGGGGGGTAGCCGCGGGCACGTCAGAACCCCCGGGCACGTCAGAAGCCGTGGGCACGTTGGAGGAAGGGTCCAAGGGCGCCGCGGCGGGTCCCGCGGCAAAGGTCCCGGGGACCGCTTCCGTCCGCTCGACGCAGCCGGCCACCGCCACGCACAGCAGCAGGAAAAGAATCGGTGGGAGCCGGGTTGCGATTCTTGATCGTGCTGCGTGTCTCGGTCGGACCATTGGTTGTAAGTCCTTGGGGCCTTGGCGGCTACTTCAGGGCGCCGACGATCAGATCACGGTAGGCCGTCGCACCGACGAGCCGCAGATGGATGCCGTCCGGCCACAACCACTCGGGATGGGCTGACGCTGCTGCGTTCCAGTCTACGAGGTGGATGTTCGGGCGGTTGAGGGCGGCTTCGGTGAGGATCTGATTGTTCAGATCCTGCCAGGGGCGTGGCACGTGGTCGGTCACGATGACGATGCGCCGGTTGCCCAGCCGGGCGAGCAGTGCGTCCAGCGCGGCAGGTTCGATGGTCCCATTGGTCCCGATGTGCAGGATCACGTCGGTGCCGACGCGGCCGCTGCCGATGAGCGAGTTCATCAGGCCGAACGCGGTGGAGGCCTGGCGACCCTCCACGGCGTCGACGTACGCTCCCGGGAGGGCCTGCCGGAGGACGTCCTGCGCTCCCAGCATGACCGAGTCGCCGATGACGGTGAACGTGCGCGGGGTCGGTGTGGGCTCGGGGGTGGCCGTGGGGCTCGGCGGGGGATCTGCCTTCGGCGTCGCCGAGGGGGCGGGCGGGGTCGCCGCTGTCGCGGTGGAGGCGGGAGCCGCCTTGGTGGGGTTCGGCGCCTGGACGGGTCCCTGGTTGGCGGTCCGTGAGGATCCCCTGGCCGAGCCGCTCCGAGGCGTCCGCAGGGCCACCCGCCGGGCGGATGCCGCGTTCCACACCGGCGAGGTGCCCGACCGGTACGGGCCGAGACCCACCAGCAGCAGGATCGCCAGCAGCCCGAGGCCTGCGAAGAAGTACTGACCGGTCGGCACCTGCCGCAGGCGCCGGACGACCGGAGCCGATCGAGTCGCCCAGCGGCTGCGTGCCTGGATGGCGCTCGCGCGCAGTGCGACCGCGGCCTCGGACCCGCGCAGGATGAGCGCCCCGAGCCACGCCCGGACCCCGGTGGTACGGATGGGCCGCTCGACGAGGCGGTAGCTGGCCTCGGCCAGGCCGACGACGAGGATCAGCCTGAGGACGACGTCTGCGGTGCCTGCGAAAGGCACGTCGAGCTGCGGGCGGGTGAACACGAACACCGGCCAGTGCCAGAGGTAGAGCCCGTAGGAGCGGCTGCCGACCCAGCGCAGTGACCGCCCGCCCAGCGCCGACTCGAGGCGACCTCCCGGACGGCTGACCGCGACGGCCGCCACCCCGGCGACGGCGGAGAAGGCCCAGAAGCCGCCCCGGTACAGCCCCGGGGAGAACTCGGTCGTGCGCAGCATCGCCCAGACCATGATCGCCAGCGAGGCCAGGCCCGCGGCGTCGAGCGCCTTGGCGGCCCGCCGGCTTGCCGGGAGCTGCCACAAGGACCCACGGGTGGCGGCCAGCAGTGCGGCGGCGGCCACGCCGATCAGCAGGCCGGAGGCGTGGGTGTCGGTGCCGAAGTAGACCCGGGACGAGTCGGCGCCGTAGGGCAGGTTGTGCTGGATCGCCATGACGGCCATCACCACCGCAGAGGCGCAGGCGCCCCCGACGGCCAGGGCGGCGGTCTGCAGCAGGCCCCGCCTCGACGAGAACTTGTTCCGCAGGGCCAGCAGGCCGAGCGGCGCCACGAGGTAGAACTGCTCCTCGACGGCCAGGGACCACAGGTGCTGGAACGGCGACGGCCGGCCGCTCGCGATGAAGTAGGACTGGTGCCGCACGATGAACCACCAGTTGGTGACGTAGCCCAGCGAGGCCACGAGGTCGCCGCGGAACCGGGCGACCTCCCGGGGCCAGAAGAGCACGAGGGCCAGGCTGGTGACGACGAGCACGACCGCGAGGGCCGGCAGGAGCCGCAGGGCCCGCCGCCGGTAGAAGGCCGCCAGGGCGATCCTTCCCGTTTTCTGGATTTCGCTGATCAGCAGCGAGGTGATGAGGAAGCCGGAGACGACGAAGAACAGGTCGACGCCGAGGAGGCCTCCCGGGACCCACTCCACGCCGGCGTGGTAGAGGAGCACGCCGATGATCGCCAGGGCCCGCAGCCCGTCGAGGCCGGGCCGGTAGCGCTTGTTCGGCGCTGGCGGCTTTTCCCAGGGTCGTGGAGACGGAGGCTGTTTGGTTCGTTCGGTGTCAGGCGTCCAGCCTTGAGTGCCGGCACTCGTCGTGCCGGGCGTCCAGGGCTGCAGCAGTGTCTTCGCCCGCGAGATCGCCATATCGCCGTTCCTCGCCGGCCGAACGGCCGCCGAATGGGGAAGGGTATCCGCTAAAGAGTCGGATGCACAATGCCGGTGCCTGGTTGCACGGCCTTGTCGGAATTCCATGTGCCCAATGGCCGTGCGATCGTGGGGGTCAAGGGCCCCTCCACCACTGTCCGTGGCCGGCAGGGGCCTGGGCCCCGGGCGCCGCTTATGGATCTGAGCCTGGAGGCGACCACGCTGCGTGGCGGGCCGCTCGCGAGAAATCCCACGGATGTCGGCTTGGTTTTCCGTCTTCGGCGGCCGGGGTAAACAACAGTGAAAGGATTCCAGGTTATGGAACCTCACAGTATGAAGCCCAGACTGACGCCCAAACTGACGCGGGGAGTGATCGGCCTGACGCATCACGCCGGCATGCACCAGCTGGCTGCGGCCGCCGCCATCCTCGGGATCGGGGTCCTCGTGGGACTGCTCCTCTCGAGGGTGGTCCTCGCGCGGCTGCGCCGGAGCGACCGGGTGTCGCAATGGGCGGCGATCAGGGCGGCCCAGGGCGTCGTCATCGTCGCCTCGACCGCGATCGGTGCCTACGGGGCCAGCCTGGCCTTGCCGCTCACCCGGGGCGTTGCCAGCCTGGTGCGCGACAGCGTCGTCGTGGTGCTGCTGTTCTGCGCCACCGTCTTCGCCTCCCGCGTGTCGGCGGCCATGGTGCAGCACTATGCGATGCGGTCCGACGGCTCCGGCATGTTCGGGTCCATCTTCCTGAACATCACCCGGCTGGTCGTCTTCGTCGTCGGCGTCCTCGTCATCCTGCAGACGCTCGGCATCTCCATCACCCCGCTGCTGACGGCCCTCGGCGTCGGCGGCCTCGCCGTCGCGCTGGCGCTGAAGGACACCCTCGCCAACTTCTTCTCCGGCATCCACCTCATCGCCGCCAAGTACATCCGCGGCGGGTACTACGTGCGGCTGGACAGCGGCGAGGAGGGCTACGTCGTCGACATCAACTGGCGGCACACGTCGCTCCGGCAGCTCCCGGACAACCTGATCCTGGTACCCAACGCCCGCCTCGCCGGGGCCGTGCTGACCAACTACCACGAGCCCCAGCGCGGTCTGCGGGTGCCCGTCGAGGTCGGGGTGAGCTACGACAGCGACCTGGAGTTGGTGGAGCGGGTCACCGTGGAGGTCGCCCGGGAGGTGATGCGGGACGTCCCCGGCGGCGACCCCGACTTCGAGCCGTGGGTGTGGTTCGGTGCCTTCGGCAGCTCCAGCATCCAGTGCACGGTCTTCCTGCGAGCCGCCGAGTTCGCCGACCAGTACCCGATCCGCCACGCTTTCGTGAAGCGGCTCCACGCCCGCTACCGCCGGGAGGGCATCGAGATCCCGTTCCCGATCCAGACCCTGCGCTGGGACGGCAACGGGACCGGCGCCGCGGGGGTCCTCATCCCGCACGAGGCCGACGACGCCGCCCAGCGTCGCCGGCGGCCTCCCGGTCGGAACGGGCCAGACGCCTGAGCGGCCAGGCCCTGCTGCCCACCCCCGCATCAGCTCGGGTGCGATGGGCGTGGCCATGAAGTTCTTTGTGTGCGTGGGGCTCATAATGAGCCCTGGACGCACAAAGAAGCTCCGGAGCCCTGCAGACCCGACCACCGGCCGTATCTGACGTCGCGCGAGCTCCTGGAGATCCTGCGTGGGATATGACCCGCCGGCAATGAGCGCCACGGTCCGTGACGGCCCAAGGCGTTGGGGCCACGGCGCCGGAGGCCCTGCCCGGATCCTCCGTCGAATGGCCATCCGGCCCCGCTCGGCGGCCGACGGGAGCCTGCGCCACGCCCGCCTGCAGATGGTGCGCCTTGCGATCTGGATCGGGTTCGCATCGACCGTTGCGGTCGGCGTGGCCACTCTGGTGCCGCATCACGAGAATCGCTACACGAACGACGCCGCGGTCTACGTCCTGGCGGTGGTGGCCGCAGGCGCCAATGCCGTCTTCGGGCTCCTGGCCTTGCGCTGGTGGGAACGGCGTGGCGAGGAACTGCTGCTGCTGGTGTGGGGAGTGGCTCTCGTCGGGTTCGTGGCCGCCCTCACGTACTTCGGCGGCGGGTACAGCTCCGACTACTACCTCCTCTACTTCCTTGCGATCTCCTTCGTCGCCGCGACGCAGCGGCCGCCTGCCCAGGCATCGCTGTTTGCCCTCCTGGTGGCGGGCTACGCACTGGCGGTGTGGGCGGTTCCCGTTCCCAAGTTCCCGGGCAACGTCGTGCTCCGCCTCGGGGCGCTGGCCGGTGCCGAGGTCCTCGGCTGGTACCTCGCAGCTGCGCTGCGGGCGGAGGCGACGCGGCGGGCCCGGGTGCAAGCGGAGTCGGACCTGAAGAACGTCCTCGCACTGGAGGCCAACCACCGCATCAAGAACAACCTCCAGCTCATCGCGGATCTGCTGTCTCTGGAGGCTTCGAAGCCGAGGGCATCCCTCCCGAGCGTGGTGGATGTGACCCTCGGACGGGTCCAGGCGGTCGCCGCGGTCCACGCGCTCCTCTCCTCCAGCGGGAATGGGCAGATCCAGACCCGCCTGGTGCTGGAGCGGGTGTTGAACCTCCTGACCGAGCGCATCGGCGCGGAGATGCCGGTGGAGGCCCGGGTCGTCGGGAGCTTTCCGGACCTGGACCCCCAGCGCGCGACCTGGCTCGCCGTCGCCGTGAACGAACTGGCGACCAACGCCATCCTCCACGGCTTCTCCGGGGGCGGGGGCCGGCTCGTCCTGCGCCTGGAAGCGGCCCCGGACTGTCGCGTTGTCGTGGAGGACGACGGCGCCGGGACCTGCGGCAGGGCCGAGGGCCTCGGGCTCAGCCTCGTCCGCCGGCTGGTCCAGGAGGGGCTCCACGGCGACTTGGACATCCATTCCGACGGTTCGGGGACCCGGGCGGAGATTGTCTTTCCGGTTGGCCCCCCGGGAACGACCGGGACAACCGGCTCCGCCCGGGCGGAGGTGCCCTCCGCATGAACGTGTTGATCGTCGAGGACGATCCGGTCATCGCTATGGGCCTCGAGCAGAAGCTGAACGAGCTCGGCTACGGCGTGGCCGGCCGGGCCGGCACCGGCACCCAGGCGGTCGAGCGAGCCTTGGCATTGCGTCCCGACGCCATCCTCATGGACCTCGTCATCCCGGAGATCGACGGCCTTGAGGCGGCGCGCCGGATCTCTGCCGCGGGCCTGCGGGTGCCCGTCGTGGTGATCACCGCCCACGAAGACCCCGACCTGGTGGATGGCGCGATCTCGGTTGGGGTCGCGGCCTACCTGATGAAGCCGGTCAGCCGCGCCCAGCTTCGCTCGGCGCTGGAGCTCGCCGTCTCCCGGCAGGAGGAGTTCGAAGCCCTGCGGTCAGAGAATGCCGACCTCCGTCAGGCCATCGAGACCCGCAAGCTGGTCGAGCGGGCAAAGGGCTACCTGATGGACCAGGGGAAGATGACCGAGGGCGACGCCTTCGCCGTCATCCAGCACCGTGCGCGCGGGTCGGGCCGGAGGATGGGCGATGTGGCGGCCGAGATCGTCCGGGCGGTCGAGGTGCTGTCCGATTCCCTGAAGACCCACCCCCATCGATGAGTCCCGAGCGAGTCGCGCGCCGGATGACCAGGCTTGCGAACGATTAGGCTTCCACCATGAGCGAGAACCTCGGCCCCCTGTTCGGCGTCACCCCCGGGCACAACCTCGGGATGGACCTCGTCCGAGTCTGTGAGGCGGGTGCCCTCGCCGCCGCCCGCTGGCTGGGGCGGGGCGACAAGGACGGTGCCGACGGGGCCGCCGTCGACGCCATGCGCACCATGCTGGCCACCGTCTCGATGGATGGGCTGGTGGTCATCGGCGAGGGTGAGAAGGACGAGGCCCCCATGCTGTACAACGGGGAGCACGTCGGCAACGGCGAGGCCCCCGTGGTCGACGTCGCCGTCGACCCCGTCGACGGCACCACCCTCACGGCCAAGGGCCAGCCCTCCGCCCTCGTGCTGCTCGCCGTGGCGGAGCGGGGCTCGATGTTCGATCCCGGGCCATGTTTCTACATGGAGAAGATCTGCACCGGCCCCGACGCCGCGGACGTGATCGACATCGAGGCGCCGATCGGGGAGAACCTCAAGCGGATCGCCCGAGCCAAGCGGGAGGACGTCGAGGAGCTCACCGTGGTCATCCTCGACCGCCCACGCCACCTCGAGCTCATCGCCGACGTGCGTGCCGCCGGTGCCCGCATCAAGCTGATCCCCGACGGCGACGTGGCGGTCTCGGTCGCCGCGGCCCGGGACGGCACGGGGATCGACCTCGTCGTCGGCATCGGAGGGACCCCCGAGGGCGTGATCACCGCCTGTGCCATGAAGGGCCTCGGCGGCGTGATCCAGGGACGCCTGCACCCTCGGAGCGACGAGGAGCGAACGGCGGTCCTCGCCGCCGGCTACGACCTCACCCGGGTCCTGGCCACGAACGACCTCGTCGCCGGCCACGCCTACTTCGCGGCAACCGGCATCAGCGACGGCGACCTCCTGCACGGGGTGCGCTACCGGGGGGACCGGGCGACGACGCAGTCGATCATGACCCGCTCCGAGTCGGGCACGGTCCGGATCGTGACGGCCGAGCACGCCTCCCACAAGCCCTGGACGCCTGCCCAGTAGGATCCAAACAGATGCGTCCGGCGGACGCTCTGGGTTATGATGCTCTCTGCTTGACGCGTCCCGATCCACGATGGTCGACGACGTAAGGGCCACGAAGCCGCAGTCCCTCTGGGACTCGCGGCTTTTTTCGTGCAAACAGGGGTAGTGATTTTGTAAAGGGCGGCCCAGTGAGCAGGACCTCGTGAGGACGGCAACGTGATCAGCCAGGCGCTCGGCATGGGGCGGGCAGGGGCCCGGCACACGTCTGTTGTGCGGGACGCTTTGGAGGCGTACCTCACGGAGATCGGCAAGGTGCCCCTCCTCACGGCCGAACAGGAGGTGGACCTTGCCATGCGCATGGCGGCCGGCCTGAGGGCCGAGCGGCTCGCCATCGATCCGGCCATCCAGCGCGACGGTCGGGCTGCCAAAGCCAAGCTGATCGAGGCCAACCTGCGCCTTGTGGTCTCGATCGCCAAGCGCTACCGGGGCAAGGACATGCAACTCCTCGACCTGATCCAGGAGGGCAACCTCGGTCTCATCCGGGCGGTCGAGAAGTTCGACCCTACGAGAGGTTTCAAGTTCTCGACGTACGCCACGTGGTGGATCCGGCAGAACATCAGCCGCGGCATTGCAGACCGGGACCGCACCGTGCGCCTCCCGGTTCATGTGGTCGACGCCGTCCACCGGCTGCGGCGTGTGCACAACGATCTCGTCCAGGACCTGGGAAGGGAACCCGGAGTCGAGGACGTCGCCGAGCGGATGGGGATGGACCTCGATGAGGTCAGGAAACTGACCAGCATGGCCCGGGGGACCCTCTCCCTCGACACCCCCGTCACCGATCAAGGGAGCGCCCGTCTGGGCGACTTCATCGAGGATACCGAGGCCGAACAACCGGTGGACGCCGTCTGCACCCTCCTGCTCCAGGAGCGCCTTGTTGCCGTGCTCCGATCCCTGCCCGACCGTGAGAAGCAGGTGATCGAGCTGCGCTTCGGTC
>WNFB01004783.1_pt1 | contig 12066 bp, 12 predicted proteins | sample 5400501 | NCBI WGS metagenome assembly WNFB01 (sample SAMN13153341, study PRJNA577476) | soil metagenome | isolation source: 200 cm saprolite under Douglas fir tree site 2 hole 1 | place: USA:California | collected 2015-04-18 | reverse complement strand
GGGATAAGTGTGGTGAGCGGAGGAACGCTGATCGAAATCGCGGTCCAGAGAGGTATTACACTCCAAATGCTGGAGAGGCTCAGGGCGCTCGGATTCGACATGATAGAGATCAGCGAATCGGCGGGAGTAATACCGTTAGAAAGGAAGGGTCAGATACTGGACGAAATCTCAAAGCTCTCGATGGGTTACATTTTCGAAGTGACATGGAAAGATTCGGAACGAGCGAAGCCTCCGGCTTCGATGTTTTCCAAGGTACAGGAAGCCTTCGACCTGAAGAGTGACAAGGTGATAGTCGAGTTGAGGGAGGAAGACACGAGCGGTCGACCATACACTGCTCGTGAGGGGATGCCTTGGGATATGCTGAACGAAATCGCTGGGCGATTCGGGCCGCCGAATCTCATCTTCAAGGCCACTCAAACCTCGCAACGGACCGGCCTGATTTTGGAATTTGGGCCGGCGGTGAATTTGGCTGGGGTGCCGGTCAATGAAATTCTCACCCTTGAAATGCAGAGACTCGGTCTCACACCCGAGACGCTCGGATTATCTCGACCGGTCGAGGACGATGCAGGATCTCCGGCATCGAAGTTCGTGTACCACCTGATAAAGGCCGAGCACCCAATCGACCAGACAACTCTAATTCTAAGGTCCGGGCTGCCGAAGAGAACTGTACAGGGCGCACTAAGCTACTTGGTGAACAAAGGCTTAGTTCGCGTTGTTTCAGAATCTTCCGACATGCGGAAACACAAGTTTACTCTTAGATGAAGTGACTATCTTGTACGACAATACCTTGTCTTCGTTGAGTCGACCCGGTCCACAGTTTCATTCATTCAACACCCTCTCAAACCCAGAGGGCCCAAAACAGTGCGCCTCTCCAGCGACCCTGCAATCAAGCCGCACTTCAATTCTTAATCTGATTACCTAGTTCCACACTTAGATGGGTTTGTCAGGGAGTTCGGAATTTTCGGGGGAAGCGTCCGAAGAGTACTCAGGCTCCTCATTGATTCGTGATTGGTCGAAGATCGGAAATTGCCTAATTACCACCCGAATGACCTGGCCATCGAGGGTAAGATCTCTGCTAGAGAGTCCCCCAGCGCGAAACCCGCGCCGGGAGTCAGACGCGTCCTCGGCCGTAGTCCTCCTCCCGTTCTAGACGGGATTCAGCTTAGCGGCCTACCTTTGGTCTGGCGCAGGCGCCTCCGATCACAAATTCTCGGGTGGACTAGAAATCACGGAAGGTAAAATTGTGGTGATGGTCCTCCTGCCAGGTGGATTAATCCGAACGAGGCTCCGTTAAAAACGTCCCGTGAGCTCATAGTGAAGGGAACTCTCTCGCGACTCAGGTCTCAGCTTTCGCAGAGGATTTGATCTGTCTTCTCGCATTCGGATTCGCCTTCGCCGTGCTTGGCATCCTGATAGCGACGAATGCTCTTAAACCGAGATAGTGGGAGCAAACAGAAAAATGGACGGCTCGACATTGATTGAAACTCTCTTTTCAATCAAGGCGACGATAGGAGTCGTGATTTTTGCGCTTGTGCCCTTGCTCGAGGGCATTACCTTGAGAACGACCTCAGAAAAGAGGGCAACGGACATCAAATTCGAATTATACGAAGAGATGAAGACGCTGGCCGCCTTTTTTGTTGCGGGAACGCTTGTCGATTCAATATACCTGGGTGCGGGATACTCGCTAGCGGTCGACCCCGGCTTCAACTCTTTCCTTCAAAATTATCCGGTGTTGGTTACGACGGCTTCGGTAGTCTTCGACCTGCTTCCCTTGTTGTCCCTAGGTCTAACTCTTGGCATTGTGATACTCGTGGTGGCTTCTGGGTTCCAAATCATCGAGACGCTTGAGAAGAAGCACGCGGCCGAATCACCAAAGTAGTGTTAGCTGAGGTTTCCGGGTCACGCCCAACCTGCTCAACAGCACGGCCCTTCTGCCGGAGCCGAAGCGGCTGACAAATACCACAAGCTGATGATGGACTGATGATTCAACCTCGAACAGAAGGCACGAACTGTCTGGGTAGAACGGGGGTTTGTCCCACAACCAAGGGCGGACCTTTTCCGCCCGAGTTGTGCTCGACACGTCTCGGCCGTAGTCCTCCTCCTGTTCTAGACGGGATTCAGCTTAGCGGCCTACCTTGGTCTGGCGCAGGCGCTTCCCCGACCATGTTTGGCCTTGCTCTGCATGGGTCGGCCGTTTCATCCCCAAGCCGCCGAACTCAGGGTCGCCCCATCACCGCGTCTGGCGACCGGGGTGTCGTTTCTGTTCCGTTGCCCGCCGTCTCCGGCGGTGCCTCTCGGCACCATGCATCCTGCGATGAGGGAGGAACTTCCCCAGGAGACCCCCGTGGCCCGTCCACCGACTCGCGTCAAGGGAGGCGAATCGGCGAGTCGGCTTAAGGGTTTTCCCATTCGTGGACCGATACTGTATGGTACAACCATCTCAGGAGGCGTCCGGAAAGGGGAGAATCGCGCGGGAGGTGACCTGGTCGGAGCGGTAACACCGCCCCACTGCCGAAAGACTTATAGTACCAGAGTACTGTGGTACTCACCGATGGCGCAACTGAAATTCGTTTTGGACGACGACCTTGTCAAGAAATTCAAGCAGATCGTCATAGCAAAGCATGGTAAGATTGAACTTTCCTCCGAGGGTGAGGAGGCCATAAGGCTGTACGTAAACAAGTACGAGCATGCGCTAACCAAATCCAAGCAAGAAGCGGACCCGCTCAAGCGAGTGATTGGAGCGATAAAGTCGCCCAAACCCTCCGATGCGCTCGAGGATCTCAAGAGGCTGGAGACAGGAGAATTTCGATCTTCATAGACACCACGATGTGGGTCTCTGCGATAGACGCGTCGGATAGGCTTCACGGCGACGGGAAGGCCGTCCTGGAACAGTTGATCTCAGGTCGCCTTCCCATGGCTCTGACAACAGACCTCGTTCTTGATGAAACGCTCACTATCTTGAAGAGGAGGGGTGCGAGGATTCCCTCAATTCAGCATATTGCGAACAATCTTCTCTCTTCGCCTTTGTTGAGAGTCATCTATGTTGACGAACCACTCTTCAGGCAATCCCTCTTGGATTTCGGGAAATACGAACAACTAAGCTTCACAGATGCGGTGAGCTTGGCGCTCATGACTCGTCACAAGATCAGGGAAATCTATTCACACGATAAGGACTTCGATCTAAAGGGGATTGTGAGAAAGGAAAGGCCGTAAGGTCACGCGCGAGACGAGAGGCGGACAAATTTCCGGCGGCGACTCCAGTCCTTGCGCGCCAAGTGCAGGAACGACTCCCTCGTTCAAGGCGTCGATGGTCGGGCCCCACTTGTAGAGCGCGAGGAGCTTCTATTGACGTTTTTGCGATTCTTTATCTTCAGGCGCTCGAACGGGATTCAATTGTTTGTCCAGTCTTTCGGATTCGTTGAGTATCAGTGTCGTCAGGTTTCCTTCCGGCACAATAATCTTTGCATTGTTCATCACGGACTGAATCGCTTCCAGTTTCTTGAACACGACCGCGTTGTCCTTGAAGTAGGTCGTCAAAGCCTCGTTTCTTAGTTTTGTAGCTCCTGCGTCACCCTCAGCTATCGAGATTGTCGCCTGTCTCAGTCCCTCAGCCTTGAGGATTTGCGCCTGCCGTTCTCCCTCAGCTTGTGCTATCGCCGCTCTCCTCTGGCCATCAGCTTGGGCTGCCAACGCATCTGCCTGATTCACTGCAGATTTCTTGGTGTTTTCCGCCTCGATAATTTTGTTCATCGAATCCTGAATGTTTTGCGGCGGTCTGATGTCCTTGATTTCCGCCCTGACGATGTCGATGCCCCAAACATCCGTTTGGGTCTCGAGCCTTGTTAGTAGCTGTTGATTGATGACATCTCTCCCCTGGTTTGCTTCTTCGTAGACCATGGAGCCTAAGATATCCCTCAGGGCTACATGCCCCAAGACGTCTATCTGTTGTCTGTAGTTGTTCACGCTGTATTCGCTATTCTTCACTGATGATTCGTCGGGTCGGACCTTGTATGATACCACCATGTTGATGCTCAGGTTGAGTCTATCCTTCGTGATGATGACCTGGGGTTCCGGTTCGGTTATCTGTTCGGTGACGTTCACCTTGATCAATCGGTCGATTATCGGAAGGAGGAAGGTTAGTCCAGTGTTCACAAGTGGTGGTATCTGCCGTTTCTTTCCACGAGGCCTCGTTGCGTAGGTCGAACGATGTGGAGGGATCTTCCCCCGATCCAAGCCACAACAATGAGCGGAATTATGATGCTTGCTGCCTGGACGAGATCAACCATTGCCTACATCCTCTTCGCAGCTGGTGTTCGCGATTATTAGAAGTTAGCTGGAAATTTGCCCGTAAATGCTGTATCCTAGGCGCGAGAAAACGGGACCTCGAGCTAGCTCTCGAGGCGTCTGGGAGGTAGCACTTGGAAAGTCGATACCCCTGCCCCGAACAAAAAAGTCAGCTCAAGGGTTTTCCCATTCGTAGAGCTGGGGAAAGAACTCGCGCTCCAACTTCAGGACCTCCGCCTCCGACCTCGCGTTCCTGTAGGCTTCAAGCGGCTCCCTGTTCAAGCTCTCGAAGGTCGGGCCCCACTTGTATAGCGCGAGGAGCCCCTCCGCCCGCGAATCCTCTCCGAGGATGAAGAGCGATGCAGCGAGGGCCTCGAGGGAACTCAGGATACCCAGCCTCGAATAGTTCGTGGGGTTGGCCGCGAGCAGCCCGGGGAGGCGGCGATGCTTCCCCCCGAGTTTCCTGAAGAAGACCTCCTTCGCCTGCTTCCAGGAGCAGTCAAGGACGAGAATCCCCTTCACCCCCCTGTCGTCTGGGGAGATCGTCCTGTGCCCGTAGGGATTGAGGACGACCGTGCTATCCGAGGCATGGAACTTGCGGTTCACGCTCCTCGCCATCTCCATCCTGACCATCTTTCTCGCGGTGCATTTCGTCGGGTCGTCCTGCCCGTACTCTAGGGCGTAGAGGTCCATATCACCCAGCTCGCCCGAGGACTCGTCTGTAGCGGTTCCTCCAGTACCGCTTGACGAGAGGGGAGAGGTGAGTAGCGACGAGAGCCAAGACGTGCCCGGATGCCCCAATGAAGACGTCCCCCTCGGCGTCCATCTCGAGCGCCTTCACGACGGTTTTCGAGACGTTCGTCGCGTCAAAGACACGTCCCGGCTTTCCCATCTCCTCCCTCCTGCCTGCCCTCCGGCCAGCATCGGTGGTGACCTCAGCCTTCTCGAAGTCGGTGCGGATGTATCCCGGGTAGACGCCGATGACCCTTATCCCCAGGGGTCGCAGCTCAATCTGCATACTCGTGCTGAACGCTCTGAGCGCAGCCTTTGTCGTCGAGTAGAGCGAGAGCCACGGCTGGGGTGCGAACGCGGAGAGGCTCGAGATGTTCACGATTGCCCCGCCTCTTCCCTTCATCAGCGGGATCGCGGCCCGCGTGGAGTAGATCGGCGCCATGAGGTTCGTCGCGGTTACCCTTTCAATCGCGTCGTCGGTCGCCTCCTCCAGCGGCCCGAAGAAGCCGACCCCGGCGTTGTTCACGAGAACGTCGAGGGAGCCGAACCTCTCGCTTGCCTGCCTCACGACGCTCTCGGCGCCTTCTCTTGTCGAAACGTCGGCCACAAGTACCGTGGCCTCACCACCTCTCCGCGTTACTTCGCCGCTTACCTCCTGGAGAGGACTCGAGCGCCTCGCCGCCAGAAGCAACTTCATCTTCTTCGAAGCCATATCGAGGGCTATCGCCCGGCCTATACCGCTGGAGGCACCGGTCACGACGCCCACCTTATTCTCTAGATTCAAGAAGGCTCGTCCGCGGAGGCCGTTACTTAAGAGAATGGCGCGATAGGATCCCGCAGCGATAGTGATTCAAGCCGTCGTCTCACGGCCAAGGGAACATCCAAATAGTTGGCAACCGAGGTCGTGGCTGGATTGGTATTCGGGTTCGGAAAGAAGTACAAGTGCGATGCGTGCGGAGCCAAGTTCAGCACCGAGAGCGAGCTGATGGAGCACAAGAAGACGCACATGATGCCGGGGCAGTCCACCTCAGCACAGGTTCAACAGTTCAAGTGCAAAACCTGCGGGATGATGTTCGACTCGCAACCCGATCTCTCGGAGCACACAAAGCGCGCTCACCGCATGTAACCCATTCGCCTGACTTCAGGGTGAGGGGGGAGGAAGGGAGGGACCGGAGAATCATTCCACGATGCCCCTGAGCCTTCCGTACTCCTTGAGCAAGAGTTCGATTGTTGGTTTTATGTTTCCCCTCACCTGGTACTCCTCCAGCGCATGATAGTACTGCCCACGATTCCGCAGGTCGATGTTCACCGGCGGGAGACCATGTCTGAGTAAGACGTTGATCAGTAGGAGTCTGCCGACCCTTCCGTTACCATCTTTGAAAGGATGAATGGTCTCGAACTGGTTATGGACCACGGCTGCTAGGACGAGCGGCTGATAGGAGTCCTTGTTCGCCTCGTACCACCTCACGAGTCGCCGGAGAAGAGGAACGACCTGTGTTGAAGGAGCCCCCCTGTGGACGACGTTGCCGAGTGGATCAACGACCGAAACCTCTACGCCCCTCTGTCTGAACCTCCCGGCAAACTCCTTCGAATTCCCGAAGACGATCTTGTGCAGCTCTTTGATGAGAAAAATCGAAACGTGTTCTGGGGTGTTCCGGATGTATTTCACTGCTTCCGCGACGCCTAGGGTTTCGGCTATCTCTTCTTTCGGCCGCTCAGGCCACATGCCTCCCGCGAGCACCGCCTTGACCTCCTCGTCAGTAACTGTGGAACCCTCGATTGCGTTGGTATTGTAGGCAAAAGCCTCGGTGAACCTTTGCCAGCCCTCCTCGCTCAAATGAATCATCCTGACCTTGGTATCGGAAGCCAGACCGCGCAGCTCTACAGTTTCGTAACTGTCTAGGCTAACCGTGTACGGGTCGCGAATCTGCTTGAGCGCACCCGCCCGGTTTTTGAGACGGACGCGTGCGGCCTTCAACCGCTTCCCCAGTTCCCCGCTCGAAAGGTCGTACCCGAGGAAGACCCTTACCTTTTCTGGCCTGCCCGCTCGTCTGTACGAATGAGCCAGATAGTACTTCTTCCTTCCCCGCACCGACCGGACTTCGACGTTCATCATCTGTGTAAGGTGACTACATACACTTAAGGTTGTCAGTCTGGTGACTACGCTCTAAGAAGGCAGTGACCGCTGGGTGACTACGTGGATCATGCCGGATTGGGCAGAATACGTCAGGCCGGAGTCAGACCCGAAATCGTTTGGCTTTACCAGAGGGACAAATCGCGACATCTATCCTGTCAAGGTAGCCCTCCACTTGTGTTCCGACGCACTTCCGAGGTCAAAGACTAATTAGTCGCTGGCACGTTTTATCCGACGTTGTCCTCTCGCACCAACCGCAACCCTGAACAGCCTTCCGACGCGGGGTTCCGTCAAAGGCGCGGCTTCGGTCCTCAGGCTCGCCCGGCTCAGGCTCCCGTCGTCCCGGTGTCCGACCAGAGGCTGAGGGGGCTTGCCAACCTCAAATGGTCGTTCTTGTTTTTCATGGTGGGCGGAGCGCTCACATTCGTCCCCTTCGTCGCCCTGATAGGCAGCCTCTTCTACATTGTCGCCTTGGTCTTCCTCATCGTCGGATGGCGGGATCTTGGCAGGTCGACGCTTGCCGAGGCCCCGCGATACAAATCCACCGGCAGTTGGCTCATCTATTCGATTGTAGTTGCCGTAGTCGTCGCAGTGATTGGAGGTGTCTTGGTTTCTATCCAGTTCGTCAGTGCCGTGCCAGCGTTAGGAAGCACGCCTCCAAGTCTCCAAGCCATCTATCAGAGCCAAACTTTTCGAAACCTCGAAAGTGAATTCATAGCGGTCGCCGCCGCGGCGTACATAGCGCCCCTCTTGGCATGGTACAAGGTCATCACCTCCCTGAGGAGACTCGCCGACGAGGTCTCCCAGCCTCGGCTCAGGACCGCTGGCTGGCTCTTACTGACTCTCGCGTTGGTCGGGTTGGGTTCGTTTGCGGGCTTTTCGGCGATGCTCTACACAGGTGTAATTTCATTCCCCACGCCGACGACTACCGGGGGTCTAGGAGTCTTCTATGGCCCCTACTACTACCTATCCTTCTTTGGATACGGAGGTGTTGTCATTCTCGCTATCACCTTCGTTGCTGACGGCCTCCTAGTTCTGGCCTCCTACATGGGTTACAGGGGAGTGAAAGGAGCGCTTCAAGGTTAGTATTACATACCCAGCGATGCGGAGCCAACCGATCGTGCGGCTCCTTCGCCTCCGTTCTACCGACACAAGTCTAACTAAACCTCGCCCTTTACAAGCACGTGACCCCTCTGCTTGTCACTGCCAAGGATTCTACGGATAGTGGTCCTGCTGTATTGAGGGTAAGCCTTCATCAATTCGTTCAAGCGTCTGCCCTTCTCGAAATGCTCTTGTCTAATGGCTTGGAAATCTTCGGGCGTCACCTTGGCTCGATACCTTCCCGACACATCTCTCAGTTTGACATTCCGCAGCAGTTTCATTATTCTGTCGCCGTCGAAGTAGCTGTGCGGGACGTGAATAGGGACCTTCCGCGGCCGCCTCTCTCGGCGGCCAGCTTCCACCTCATTTTGGAATATGGCCATCAGCGCGTTCCCAGTAATCTTGCCTTCGTAGTAGTCGAGGGCGGCTTGCACTTCATTTGCTTTCTTGTACAGGTGCGGCAGCATTTGCCGTAGGGTCTCTCTAACCGCGGCGAATCGGCTTACCGCTATCATGTAGGCAGTTCCCTTTGACGCCCTCAGCACGTTGCCCGTCCTGACGCCGCGTCCGTTCAGGAATTCTCTGATATTGTTGATTTGGTCTTTGGATTGGTCGACAAAGATGAGCGAGAGGCCGAGCTTGTACGGTTGGTTGCTTGTATCGTAGAAGCTTATCGTACCATCACCGTCGAAGTAGCCTGCAACCTGTTCCCACGATTTGTACTCGGGCACATCAAGAAACCTGCTTGGAGGATAAAAGCAGCAATGGTTAATACGGAATGGTTCCATGGCGGGGCGAGAGGTAGTGCGCTAGTCCGTGCCGATGGCCTTCGTGTTAATTAATGCAGATTTAGGCGCGGAAGAGCAACTGATGAAGGAACTGAGATCAATAGAGAACGTAAAGGAAGTTTTTATTGTATATGGCGTTTACGACATCATAGCCCGAATCGAAGGCCAGACGATGGAGAAGGTCAAAGAGACTATCACCTGGAAGATTCGACGCCTCGATAGGGTTCGCAGTACCCTAACGATGATCGTCGTAGAAGGCTAGCCCTCGAGCCAATGACATCTGCGGAAAATACAGACGACCTAGCGTCCTCTGCGCATCTTTTGCTGCGAACGCCCCGCCTCATACTGGTGTATACGTCCAAGCGCTTCCTGTAGCGCTCTCACATTCAACCTGACCTTTTCGATTTTCGCTCGGAGGTCGAGACCCTTTGTTTTTATCTTGGCATTCATGTATAAGATAGCGACGCCCTTCCCAGAATCATACCTCATCCGTAGTTCTACGCCGTATTTCTGCGAAACATCGGCGAGCATTCCTTCGTACTCTCTCAAATCTTCATCAAACAGAGGAAAGCGACTCGCCAACTCCTTCCTTACAGTAGAAAAATCCCTAAAATCCATTCGAGTAGCTTGAATCGCACTCTCCTCGCCGTAGTGGTGTCCAATCCAGTCGGTAGTGTTGCCGAGGAAAATCGACTCTATGTACAAATTGCCTTCTCCATCTTCCCATATTTTGCGAGCGGGAGCTGTTTTTGACAACTGACTGACATCGGGGGCAAAAATGTACCATGTCGCGGAACTCGCAGGAGGAAAGTTGGGTTCAGCCATTCTTATTTCGTAGTCAGCGTTAATCGCTTCTGAGACTGCGCGACGAAGAGTTTCGGCCTCCCTAGGAAAGGCGGCCGTTTTACCAGACTCGCTCAATATGCAACTCACCGACCTTGCTCTTCATCCTAAGATTGATTCCTACAATATAAGCGCCCCTTATCTGACCCCACTCACCCCTCGACTTTTCATCAGGCGCACGCTTCATCACCTCCTCCTTGCCGCTCTCCAGCGCCGCGCTAGTGTTATCCCACCATCTGATTTCGAAGAGGAACAACTCGCCTCTCTTGTTACGCATCAACACATCTGTGCCGTGCTTGTACGATTCAGGACCCGGACCATACTCCGAGAAAGGATGTCTAGCTACTACTTCCCAGCCTAGCCTGTAAAGAACAGCCACGCCGATATTCTCTCCCAATTCACCCCTCTCTCCAAAATAATTGCCTTGGCTGATGTTAATCGCAGCGGTGAGCCTTTCATAAGCGCGTTCGTAAACCGGCGATTCAAGCAGGAAACGATGCACTCCCTCAATTTCTTCCCTGTATTCGAGCAACTTCACGCTCTGAATAACTTCGGGAACCTCCAATCTGTTCTCTTTCAGTAACGATGCGTCCGATCGTGCGGTGAGCAGTCGCCCACTCATCGAGTATTTCATCTCAAGGCGGTCGTTATTTGCTCTAAGACTCTCAATAGTCCACGAGCCCCCGAACTTCGCGGTCGCCTCTTTCCCATCGAACCAGAACCTGATTTCCCTCTGGAACGGTTCCAGATTGCACCTCAGCAAAGCTTGCGTCCTGTGCGCGTCGAGATTGTACTCGCTAACCTCGAACCTCACATCGTCCACGAACATACTCAGCTTCTTTCCCTCGAGCTGCAGCCTGACGTTCGAAAGCTCCCGCGACCGATATTTGTTGAAATCCTCGACAAACCCCCCTTCGGAGTATTTCCGTGCACGCTGCAGGTCGCAGACGTCACCGACCTTCGCCCCAATCCTGTCCATGCTCATGACCACCAGCGACTCCTTTGGCTCCACCTTCGCGAACAGCCTGTGTGTCACCCCTTCCGAGCCCTTGAGATTCAGCTCCGTGACAATTTTTTCCTCCTTATCCATGCCGTCGAGCTTCAACCCCGCGGCTTCAAGCGCCCTCTTCTGTACCGTGAGCCTTGGGAAGCCACGTGTCCCCTCCGTAACGTGGTATTCCCTCTTCTCCCGCACCGATTCCACCGTCAGGTCGTACTTCTGACCCGGCGTGAGGTCCCTCGCGGACTCCCTCGGCGCGAAGATGAAGAGATGTTGACTTCTCTCCGCGCTGCGCGTCACCTTGAAGTCGCACACGTCCCCAATCCTCCCCCTCACCTCGTACATCTTCCCCTCCTCGAACCTCACCCCCGTCCTCTTCTCGAACGAGGAGACTAGGAGGTCGAAGCGCATCAAATCCTCCTTTCCGGGGATGCGGTAGGCCGTGGCTGAAAAGACCCCCAGATGCTCCTCGTTTCGCGAAATCTCTTTCACCGAACCAATCCGCACCTCGTACTTCTCTCCCGGCGTAATCGATTGCGCGTACTCCTTTGGAGCCAAGATTGCCATGCGGTAGCTCTCTCCCGCCGAGTACATCTTTCGGAAGTCGCAAACCTCCCCGATCCTTCCCTTGATCTCGTACGTCTTCTCCGTCTCGAATCTCACACCCGCCTCCCGGAGAGAGTCGAGACGAACCTCGAAAGCGGTGCTATCGTCTGAACGCCTCAAAGCAGTGGCTGAGAAGACCCCCAGGCCCTCGGCCGGCTCGGCTCTCCCCCGAGTTTCCTTCGGCTCAATGCCGACCTCCGGTTCATCTAACCTCGAGGATGGGGCCGCACTCTTTTCCACATACGTTTGTCTCGATTCAGCGCCGACTGCCGCTACGCCCCGTTCCGGTCGCGAGTTTGTTTCATCGGTCTTCGAAGTCGTGCCTTCGTGCGACTTCGTAATCTCCGCGTGACCTTCATCTGTTTTTGTCTCCTTGGCTCGTTCCTCGTCCCCGGCTTGGCTGACCCTTGCCTCTCCTAACCTAGGGCTCGCTCCCACCCGAGCAGGTTCTGCCGCCTCTTTGGGGTCATTCCCTCTTTCAGGCAACTCCGAGACGCCCTCCCGCTTCGCCTCCGACCTCGCCGATTGCTGCTCCAACGGGTCATCATTCTCTTCCTGCTGATAAGCGCCCACCTTCA
>WNFB01004782.1_pt1 | contig 12068 bp, 9 predicted proteins | sample 5400501 | NCBI WGS metagenome assembly WNFB01 (sample SAMN13153341, study PRJNA577476) | soil metagenome | isolation source: 200 cm saprolite under Douglas fir tree site 2 hole 1 | place: USA:California | collected 2015-04-18 | reverse complement strand
ACCACGCCGCCCACCATGACAGCGACATCGAGGATCGCGGTGTGAATATGGACCGGCATGCGCTCGACAAAGACTTTTGCGAGAAACGCGCCGGGCAGCGCGATCGCGCCGATCAGAACGGCAAAGGCGAGCACTTGCGCGGTGACGACGCCGCTCAGTCCGAATACCGAAATCTTGATCATGCTGGTCGTGACCGAGATCACCGCGTCGGTGGCGATCACGGCCGCGCCTTCGAGGCCCGCCGCCATCAGCAGCGAGAGCAGGATCACGCCCGAGCCCGAAGTGCCGCCGACCAGGACGCCGTAACCCACCGCCCCGGCGGCGAGACCGGTGTCGCCGATTTTGACATCGCGGCGTTTGAGCAAGCGGCGCAGCGGCACGCTCGATATCAGCATCGCGCCGATCACCAGCGCCGCGCCGGCATTGCTGAGCCGGGTATATCCGTAAGCGCCGAGCGCGGTCGTCAACGCAGCCGCCGCGACCACGATTCCCGCGCGCCGGAGATCGGCATGACGGAGATAGGCGGCGAAACGGCTGCTGTTGGTGAAGATCGCGGAGATCGCGATGATCGGCACCACCGGTTCGGCGCCGACCAGCGGCACCAGCACCAGCGGCATCAGCGCACCGGTGCCGTAACCCGCCAGCCCGCCGACGACAGAGGCAAACAGCGCGACGCTCGTCACCAGCAGCAGTTGAGCTATCGAGATATCGGAAAAACCGGAAAGGATGTTCACGGCCGATGGTCGCGGGTGAAACGGATGACGGTTTGGTCGGCGATGGCTTTTAGCGCAGGTCCATCCTGAGGGAAATCCGCCGCCAGCCACGCGTCTTCGGCCAGCGCGAGCACCCGCCCGAGCGCCGGACCTTCGGTGATCCCGCGCGCAACGAAATCGGCCGCCTTCAGCGGAAATTTCGGCGCACTCCAGCGCTCCGGCAAGGTTGCGAGTTCGCGCCAATGCGCGGAATTAGCGCCCGCTCCCGCCCGCGCCCACGCCAGCATCAGCCGGTCGCGGTAGCGGTCCTTGCCGAGCCGATAGAGCCGTCGCCTGGCGATCGCCTCGTCCATGCCGCCGAGCCGCCACCAGCGATGCCCCAGGGAATCGAGCGCCTTTGTTTCGGCATTGGAGAGCCGCAAGCGCGTTGCAACCCGCCTGGCGTCCTCGGTGACGGCGACCGCGAGCGCGCCGAGGCGACGAACCGCGTCGGGCTTCAGTCCAAGCAGGCGCTCCGCCGAGATCATGGCAGCGAACGGCCCGGTGTAGCCAATGCCGCCGAAAATCGGCAGCAGCAACCCGCCATCCGCCATCGCCGCAACCGCGCCGGCAGCGCCGTCGGCGATCACCAGTTTCAGCATTTCCATCCGCACGCGTTCTGCGGAAAGGGTCGCAAGGCCGGCGCGCGCGCGAATGCAGGCGAGGTACCCATTGCGGTCGAGCTCGCCCGCGCCGTAGGCGGCATGAATGCGGAAAAACCTGAGGATGCGCAGATAGTCTTCGGCGATCCGCTGATCGGGGTCGCCGATGAAGCGCACCCGTTTAGCCAGGATGTCATCGAGCCCGCCGACGTGATCGTGCACGACACCGGCGGCATCAACGGACAGCCCGTTGATGGTGAAGTCGCGCCGCTCGGCGTCGCGGACCCAGTCGCGCCCGAATGCGACCTTGGCCTTGCGGCCGAACGTCTCGGTATCCTCGCGCAGGGTGGTGACCTCGAACGGCTGCGCATCGACGACCAGCGTCACGGTGCCGTGTTCGATGCCGGTCGGGACGCTCTTGATGCCGGCCGCCCGGGCGCGGCGGATCACTTCATCGGGCAAGGCGGTGGTCGCGATATCGATATCGCCGTGCGGAATCTGCAATAGCGCATTGCGGACCGCGCCGCCGACCACGCGCGCTTCCTCGCCATTGCCGTTCAGCAATCCGAGCACGCGGGCGGTTGGGCCGGATTTGAGCCAGGGCGCGTCGTCGAGCACGCGCGCATTGCTCATTTTTCAACTCCGGGAACGAACTTGCCGTTCTCGATATGCGCGGGAATGTAAGTCGAATTCGGCGGCGCGCCGGAGAAATGCGCCAGCAAGATAAAACTGATCACCACCAGGACCAGCGCACCGAGCACCAGTCTGCCAATGATATGTATCGGCCATGACGACTGCACCAGAAGTCCGGAGCGCGTCGCGATCAAAAACAGCGCATACACCGCGAACGGGATCAGGAAAATTCCGATTTCGGTGAAGGCCGGACGGATCATGGCAGGCAGATCCGCTCATACAGCACACGCAGAATCCCCGCGGTTGCGCCCCAGATATAACGCTCCTCGAACGGCATGGCGTAGTAGGAGCGCTCCATGCCGCGGAATTCCTTGCTGTGCACCTGATGATTCGCAGAATTCATCAGGAACGCCAGCGGTACCTCGAACGCATCGTCCACTTCGGCTTCGTTGATGCGCAGCCTGAAGCCCGGCTTCACCCGCGCGACCGTCGGCAGGATGCGAAATCCGAACCCGGTTGCGTACAGATCGAGATAGCCGATCGGATCGATGAATTCCCGCGCAAGGCCGATTTCCTCCTCGGCCTCGCGTAACGCCGCGTCGAGCGGCGAAGCGTCGGTCGCGTCGATCTTGCCGCCGGGGAACGAGATCTGGCCGGCGTGATCGTTGAGATGCGCCGCGCGCTGCGTCAACAGCACGGTCGGTTGCGTATGCGCCACCACCGGGATCAACACCGCCGCGGGACGGATCGGCTGTTCGCGGGCGACGATCTGCAGCATGCGATCGGTGCCCTGATCGCCGCTCGGCGGCACCACGCTGGCATCGGTCATTCCCGCGGGGATGTCGAAGCGCAGCCGCGCGCGGGCCCGATCGAAAAACTCCGCCGAGCCGATCGCAGCGGGGTCCATCCTCAGCACCGGCTCGTTCAAAGCGCGCCCCTCACCTGCTCCGCATCCGCCATCGAAAAGAATTCGCCGGCCGAATAGATCCCGAACATTGGACGACCATCGACCACCCGCTCCTCGCCCATGTCAACCAGATCGTAGTAAAGCGCCCGCGTCACCTTGGCCCACAGGTCGGCGCGGACATGAAGATAGGGCGTGAGGCCGCCGTCGGCCGCGGCCTCGAAGCGCAGCCGGTGGGCGGAATCGCAAGGCACCCAATCGTCGACATTGGTGCGGAAGCGCAGCACTCGGCCCCGACGATCGGTTTCCTTGAGCATCTCGACGGCGAGAAACGGCGCATCGTCGACGCGGATGCCGACCTTCTCCACCGGTGTCACGAGAAAGTGCTTGCCGTCCTCGCGCTTGAGGATTGTCGAAAACAGCCGGACCAAAGCCGGCCGCCCGATTGGCGTCCCCAAATAAAACCACGTACCATTGCTGGCGATTCGCATGTCGAGATCGCCGCAGAACGGCGGGTTCCACAAATGCACGGGGGGCAGCCCCTTTGCGGGGCTGGCGTTTGCAACGTCTCTGACGGCAGCAGTCAGTCCTTCGAGGCCTTGATGGGTGGTCTGCCCTTGCTTCGCCATGGTTTGCCCTGAGTTTGATGGCCTCGTTTTGGCACGATTGGTGCAAGACTTCTGCAAGTCATCCGGTGAGTGTCTCGGCGAGTTCCCGGAACCGATCCTAAGGTAAAGTCGCCACATCGTGATGCAGTTCATACCCCGAAATGCCGATAATGTGGGGATAGTTTAATTCAACGAATACATGGCCTTCGCATAGGTTGTGCAAGGGGTTCATGACATCGCGTCGCATCCGGCGACGTTTAAGGCAAGGAGTGACCAATGGCTGGCGCAGACAGTGTCGAAAAACTCGAGGACGTGATCGTCCGTTCGGCCGAGCAGGTCGCCGGCCAGATCCGCGCCGCGAAAGATGCGATTTCCACAGTTATCTTCGGTCAGGACCGGGTGATTGAAAATACCCTGGTAACGATTCTGTCGGGCGGTCACGCGCTTCTGATCGGCGTGCCCGGCCTCGCCAAGACCAAGCTGGTCGAAACGTTAGGCATTACCCTCGGGCTCGATGCCAAGCGCATCCAGTTCACGCCGGACCTGATGCCCTCGGATATTCTGGGTGCGGAGGTGCTGGACGAGAGCACTTCCGGCAAGCGGTCGTTCCGTTTCATTTCCGGACCGGTGTTCGCACAGCTTTTGATGGCCGACGAAATCAACAGGGCCAGCCCGCGCACCCAGTCCGCGCTGCTGCAGGCGATGCAGGAGCAGCACATCACGGTGGCCGGCGCACGCCACGATCTGCCAAAACCGTTTCATGTGCTCGCGACCCAAAACCCGCTGGAACAGGAAGGCACCTACCCGTTGCCGGAGGCGCAGCTCGATCGCTTTCTGATGGAGATCGACGTCGACTATCCCGACCGCGACGCCGAGCGCCGCATCCTGTTCGAAACCACCGGCGCCGACGAGACGCTCGCCAAGGCCGCCATGAACGCCGACATTCTCATCACCGCGCAACGCCTGGTGCGGCGGCTGCCGGTCGGCGACTCCGTCGTCGAAGCGATCCTGACCCTGGTGCGCTCCGCGCGTCCGGGTGAAGAAGGCGGCGAGGCCGGCAAGTTGATCGCCTGGGGACCGGGTCCGCGCGCCAGCCAGTCGCTGATGCTCGCGGTTCGCGCACGGGCCTTGCTCGACGGCCGTCTGGCGCCCTCGATCGACGACGTGCTCGATCTGGCCGAACCGGTGCTCAAGCACCGCATGGCGCTGACATTTTCCGCCCGCGCCGAGGGCCGCACGATTCCGGACGTGATCCGGCAATTGAAGACGCGGATTGGTTGATGGCCGCGGAGACCAGGCACGCAACCCAGGAGATCACAGCAATCCGACGCGCCGATGGCGAAAGCCGAACGCTCGCCGCATCGCTGCCGCGTCTTGTGCTTGAAGCTCGCCGCATCGCCGCCAACGTCATTCATGGCCTGCACGGACGGCGGCGCGCCGGTGCCGGAGAAAGCTTCTGGCAATACCGCCGCTTCGTTTCCGGCGAGCCGTCGCAGAGCGTCGACTGGCGGCGTTCGGCGCGCGACGATCATCTCTATGTCCGCGAGCAGGAATGGGAGGCCGCGCACACCGTGTGGCTGTGGCCGGACCGCTCGCCGTCGATGGCGTTCGCATCCAAGCAGGCGCGCGACAGCAAGCTGGAGCGCGGATTGATCGTGACGTTCGCGCTGGCCGAGCTCTTGGTCGCGGGCGGCGAGCGCGTCGGCATCCCCGGCCTGCTGAGCCCGACCGCGAGCCGCAGCGTGATCGACAAGATGGCGCAGGCGATGCTGCACGACGATGCCGCCCGCCTCAGCCTGCCGCCGTCGTTTGTGCCGTCGGCGCTGGCCGAAACCGTGGTGCTGTCGGATTTCTGGTCGCCGATCTCCGAGATCAGAACCATGCTGGCGGGGCTATCGGCCTCCGGCGCGCATGGCACGCTGGTCCAGATCGTCGATCCGGCAGAAGAGAGTTTCCCCTATTCCGGCCGGATCGAGTTCGTCGAGCCCGAAGGCGGCGGTGTGATCACCGCGGGCCGGGCGGAAAAATGGGCCGGCGACTACGTCGCGCGCGTCGCACTTCACCGTGACGAGATCCGCAGCGAGACCAACAAGCTCGACTGGCTGTTCTCGACCCACACCACCAGCCGCTCGGCCGCCGAACTGCTGCTGTTCCTGCATTCGGGCATGATGGTGGCCAAGGGAAGCGTGCGCACCGCGACCGTCAAAGCGGGGCGAAGCGCATGATCGCGGGGCTGCCTCTTTCTTTCGCGGAACCGTTTCTGCTGCTGGGCCTGTTGAGCCTGCCCTTGCTGTGGTGGCTGCTGCGGGTGATGCCGCCGCGGCCGCGGCGCATCGAGTTCCCGCCGACGCGACTGTTGTTCGACATCGCGCCGAAGGAAGAAACGCCATCGCGCACGCCATGGTGGCTGACGGCGCTGCGCCTGCTGGCCGCGGCGCTGGTGATCCTGGCCGCGGCGGGTCCGATCTGGAATCCGCAAACCGGTCTTGCCGGCAATAGCGCGCCGCTTGTCATTCTGCTCGACGACGGCTGGAGCGCGGCCTCGAGCTGGGATGCGCGAATCAAGGCCGCGGACGAATTGATTGCGAATGCCGACAGCGACCGCCGCGGCGTGGCTCTGGTTCCGCTGTCCGAGCCCGCCCGCGACATCACCCTGATGCCGGGGGGCACCGCGCGGGTGGCGTTGCGCCAGCTCGTGCCGAAACCTTACTCGATCGAGCGGGTCGAAACCCTGCCTGCGATCGAGCGTTTCCTGAAAACCACGGGGAATTGCGAGATCGCCTGGCTGTCGGATGGCGTCGATACCGGACGAGGACCGGAGTTTCTCGAAGGCTTGAGCAAGACGATCGGAGATCGCGCGTTGACGGTTTTTGCAGGCGGCACCCCTTCCCCACTCGCTTTGGTCGCAGCCGAAAACGCCGCGGCGAAGATGACCGTGAAGGTGCTGCGCGCCGATAGCGGCAATGCCGCGGGCGTGGTGCGCGCGATCGACCAAAAAGGCTCGCCGATCGGCGAGGCCCGCTACACTTTTTCGCCGCAGGATCGCGAGACCGAAGCCGCGTTCGATCTTCCGGTGGAGTTGCGCAACGACATCGCGCGCCTTGAAATATCGGGCGAGCGATCCGCCGGCGCGGTGCAACTGCTCGACAAACGATGGCGGCGGCGCGCCATCGGCATCGTCAGCGGGTCGACCAATGATACCGCGCAGCCGCTGTTGGCATCGACATTCTACCTCACCCGGGCGCTGGCGCCGTTTGCCGACGTTCGGCTCGGCGATCGCGGCGCGCCGCAGCAGGCGATCGCGCAATTTCTCGACCAGAAGCTGCCGATGATCGTGCTCGCCGATGTCGGCACGCTGTCGCCTGAAATTCGCGAGCGCATCGGCGCGTGGGTGGAGCAAGGCGGCGTATTGGTGCGTTTTGCCGGCCCGCGCCTGGCGCAGGCGGATGACGACCTCGTGCCCGTAAAACTGCGCCGCGGCGGACGCAGCCTCGGCGGCAGCCTGACTTGGGAAAAGCCGCAACACCTCGCCTCGTTCGCGGCCGATGGACCGTTCGCCGGTCTTGCCGTGCCCAAGGACATCACCGTCAACCGGCAGGTCCTCGCCGAGCCGGACGCGGTGCTGGCGACGAAAAGCTGGGCCTCGCTGGAAGATGGCACGCCGCTGGTGACCGGCGAACATCGCGGCAAGGGCCTGGTGAGCCTGTTCCATGTCAGCGCCGATATGCGCTGGTCCGATCTGCCGATGTCGGGCAGCTTCGTCGAGATGCTGCGGCGGATCGTCGACGCCTCCGGCTATACGTCCAATCCGGGCCCGGGCGTCGCCGGCGAAGCCAAGGTCGAAACGGTCGCGCCGCTGCGAACGCTGGATGGATTCGGCGCCTTCGGACCGCCGCCCTCGACCGCGAAGCCGCTGCCCGCCGACTTCCGCGATCGGGCGGCGATCGACCATCCGCCCGGCTTCTATGGTCCGGCCGATGGCCCGCTCGCGGTCAATGCGCTGGCGGCGGCGGATCGCATCGCGCCACTCGACACTTCGGGCCTGCACGCGCGGCATGCCAGCTACACCAATGCCGAACCACGCGATCTCCGAGGCATCCTGCTGTCGGCGTCACTGGCGTTGTTCCTGATCGACGCGATTGTGGTCGCCATGCTGGGGGCCGGCATCGCCGCGTTGCTGCGGCGGCGTGCCGCCCCTGCAGCGCTGGTGCTCGCGCTCGCACTGTCCGCGATGCTGGCGATGCCATCGCCGTCCCGCGCCGACAATACCGACGATTTTGCGATCAAGGCGGTCTCGCAAACCCGGCTGGCCTATGTCGTCACCGGCAATGCCGACGTCGATTCCATCGTCAAGGCGGGGATGGCCGGACTGACATTGTTTCTCGCCCAGCGCACGGCATTGGAAGCCGGCGACCCCATCGGCATCGACCCCGCGCATGACGAACTTGCGTTCTTCCCGCTGATCTACTGGCCCGTCATGCCTGGTGCTGCGAAGCCGCCGCAGGACGCCATCAACCGGATCGACGCCTACATGAAGCAGGGCGGCACCGTGTTGTTCGATACGCGCGATGCCATCGAGGCCTCACCGGGAGAAGGCGGCGCCTCGCAGACGCCGGGAATGCTGGCGTTGCGCGATATCCTCTCCTCGCTTGACGTTCCCGAGCTTGAACCGGTGCCGCGCGAACACGTGCTGACCAAGACGTTCTATCTGCTGCGCGATTTCCCGGGCCGGTTTACCTCGGGCCAGACCTGGGTTGAAACCTTGCCGCGTGACGACGACGACGAGGCGGCTTCGCACCCGGCGCGAGGCGGAGACGGCGTCTCGCCGATCATCATCACCTCCAACGATCTTGCCGGCGCCTGGGCGATACGCCCGGACGGCCAGCCCATGCTGCCGCTGACGCCGGGCGAGCCCAAGCAGCGCGAATTCGCCTTCCGCGCCGGCGTCAACATCGTGATGTATACACTGACGGGCAACTACAAGGCCGACCAGGTGCACGCGCCGGCGCTGATCGAACGGCTCGGACAATGAGCGCCGCCGTCATCCTGAGGTGCGAGCGAAGCGAGCCTCGAAGGATGGGTTCGATTGCAAACAACATGTCCTTCGAGGCGCGCCGCAAGTGCGACGTGCACCTCCAAGACGAACGCAATGGCGTTCGCTCGGGGATGACGCCGCCAACTTTGCAGGATAAATAAATGAATTATGGCATTGCGTTTACGCCGCTGGTTCCCGCGCTGGTGCTGTGGCTGGCGGTCGCGGCGATCGTTGTGATCGCTGGGTTGCTGCTGTTGGGCCGGGCGCGCGGTGCCGCGGTGCGCGTGACGGCGCTGGCGCTGATCGTGCTGGCGCTGGCCAACCCGTCGTTTACCCGCGAGGACCGCGAGCCGTTGTCATCGGTGGCCGCGGTCGTGATCGACAAGAGCCCCAGCCAGAATTTCGGCGAGCGCACCCGCGAAACCGCGCAAGCGCAGGAGGCGCTGGTCGACAGCCTCAAAAAGATCAAGGGGCTGGAGGTGCGCGTCGTCGAAGCCGGCCAGGCCGACGGCGAAACCGATGGCACCAGATTATTCGGCGCACTGTCGTCGGCACTGTCCGACGTCCCGATCGATCGCGTCGCCGGTGCTTTCATGATCACCGACGGGCGGGTGCATGACATTCCTGCCAACGCGACGGCGCTCGGATTTCAGGCCCCGGTGCATGCCCTGATCACCGGACGCAAGGATGAACGCGACCGGCGCATCGCGATTTCCGCCGCACCTCGTTTCGGCATTGTCGGACAGACCCAGACCATCACCTACCGGCTCGACGACCAGGGCGTCAGCGGCGACCGCGCCAAAGTCGTGGTGCGCCGCGACGGCGAGGTGATCAACGAACGCACCGTGCAGAGCGGGCAGACCGTCAACATCGAGATCGACATCAAGCACGCCGGACCGAACATCGTCGAAATCGAGGCCTCTCCGCTCGACAATGAACTAACGCTGGTCAATAATCGCGCGGTGGTTGCGATCGACGGGGTGCGCGACAAATTGCGGGTGCTGCTGGTTTCGGGCGAGCCGCATTCCGGAGAGCGCACCTGGCGCAACCTGCTGAAGTCCGACGCCAGCGTCGATCTCGTGCATTTCACGATTCTGCGCCCGCCCGAAAAGCAGGACGGGACGCCGATCAACGAATTGTCCCTGATCGCGTTTCCGACCCGCGAACTGTTTCAGCAGAAGATCAATGAATTCCAGTTGATCATCTTCGATCGCTATGCGCGCCAAGGCGTGCTGCCGATCGCCTATTTCGACAACATCGCCCGCTATGTGCGCGCCGGCGGCGCGGTGCTGGTGTCGGCGGGTCCCGACTACGCCTCGACCACCAGCATCTGGCGCACGCCGCTGGATTCGGTTCTGCCGGCCGAGCCAGTTGGCGTCACCGAAAAACCGTTCTACGCGCATCTGAGCGACGCCGGCAAACGCCACCCGGTGACGCGCGGCCTGGAAGGTTCGGCGAGCGAACCGCCGCGCTGGAGCCGGTTCTTTCGCACCGTCGACACCCGCAACGCCTCTAGTCCGCCGGTCATGACCGGCGCCGACGGCAAGCCGCTATTGCTGCTGTCGCGATTTGGCGAGGGACGCGTCGCCTTGCTGCTGTCCGACCACATCTGGTTGTGGGCGCGCGGCTATGAGGGCGGTGGACCGCATCTCGACCTGCTGCGGCGAATGTCGCATTGGCTGATGAAACAGCCTGATCTCGACGAAGAAGCATTGCGTCTGCAGATCCAGGGCAAGGACCTGGTGGTGCTGCGCCAGACCATGGCGGACAGCGTCACGCCGGTGACGGTGACTTCGCCGTCAGGGGCCACGCGCGAGCTGACGCTGAGCGCGAGCGAGCCCGGGACATGGCGCTCGACCATACCGGCGAGCGAGCTCGGCCTGTGGCAGGCAACCGACGGCACGCTGAAGGCGCTGATCAATGTCGGCCCGACCAACCCGAAGGAATTTTCGGAAGTCACCTCCACCACCGAAATGCTCAAACCCCTGGCGCAGGCCACCGGCGGTGACACGCGGCGCGTCGTCGATGGCTCCAGCATCGACCTTCCGCGCATCGTGCCGGTGCGCGCGTCCGGCGTGTTCCGCGGTGACGGCTGGTTGGGCGTGAAGATGCGCGATGCCAGTGTCGTCAAAGGCGTCGGCGTGCTGCCCTTGTTCGCCGGCCTGATCGGCTTGCTGCTGCTGCTCGGCGCGTTCGCGGCCACCTGGCTGCGCGAGGGACGCTGATGGTGGCTCGCGCCGCCTGACGTTGCGTGAATCACACAGACCTTGCGAATTTTCGCACGTGCGAAGAGACCGCGGTTGACACCCTGCTGATATTCCTGATGTTATAATATAACGTCAGGGTGGCCGGGATGCTGTGGCCTCCCGACGCAAGGTGCATCGCTGCATGAAGTGGTTCCGGTCGAACATCAAGCACGGCTCGCGTCTCGCGCTGTTTGCGCTGGCCGTTCAGTTCGCGCTGTCGTTCGGGCATTTTCATGGGATCGCCGTGCAGGCCGCGCCGGCTACTCAATCCGGCCCGGTGCTATCCGACCCTCTTTACGCCAATAGCCTTGCCGCGCCCGATGCGGTCAGCGAGGCCGGTCAGCCGTCGCCGTCCGACCAGGATTCCGACCGGCAACCCGCCGACGCTTGCGCGATTTGCGCCGTTATGGCGCTCGCCAACACTCTGTTGTTTGCGACGCCGCCGCTGTTGCTGCTGCCGCAGGCGGTCGAATTCCTGTACCTGACCACCGATGCCGAGTTCGTCCATCTGAACTCCGCACGCGTCGCCTTTCAGCCCCGCGCTCCCCCCGCCTCCTGACATCGATTGATTTGTGATCCCTGAGGGATCGCCGCATCACGCGTGGCCGATTCCCCCGGGATAAATCGAGATCGGTCCGTCGCACATCGACGGCAAGCGCTTTTCGAATTCGTTGACGACGACGAATCTGGCAGCCGCTTTATCAGGATCGGGAATAATGACGCTTTCTGTAAGAACCACTCTCCTCCTCTCCAGTTCAGCGTCGCTGCTGCTTGGCCTGGGCGGCGCCGCAATGTCGCAGACCACAGCGCCCGCGGGCGGCGGCAGCACCGCGCTTCCAAAGATCGAGGTCATCGAGCCGCGGCGTGCACAGCCGCCGCGTCGTCCCCGGACGCGCGTGACCACAGGGCAACGTCGCGAAACGCCGGCCGCACCACCGCCACCCACCGAGGCGCAAGTGGTCGCAGGCAAGAATGACAAGTTTGACGAGGTTCGCCAGAATATCGTCGCGCCAATCGGCGCCACCTCGTATCAGATCAACCACCAGGCGATTGAAGCGCTGCCGCAGGGCAGCAATGCGTCGCTGGACAAGGTGCTGCTGCAGTTCCCCGGTGTAACGCAGGACTCATCCGCAAGCGGCGAATTGCATGTCCGCAACGAGCACGCCAATATTCAATATCGCATCAATGGCATCATGCTGCCCGACGGTGTCGGCGCCTTCGGGCAAATCCTCGATACCGGCATCGTCGGCAGCCTTGCCCTGCTAACCGGTGCGCTGCCGGCACAATA
>WNFB01004781.1_pt1 | contig 12069 bp, 9 predicted proteins | sample 5400501 | NCBI WGS metagenome assembly WNFB01 (sample SAMN13153341, study PRJNA577476) | soil metagenome | isolation source: 200 cm saprolite under Douglas fir tree site 2 hole 1 | place: USA:California | collected 2015-04-18 | reverse complement strand
ACAGGACATCTTCGAATATATCGAGGTGTTCTATAATCGGAGGCGCCGGCACTCGACTCTCGGCTATGACTCCCCGGCCGAGTACGAAGTGAGAACGGCTGTGGCTTAACCGGGTGTCCACGGAATTGGGGGAAGGTCACCCGCCCTACTCCACAATTAAGAGGGAGATGATGGTGGCTTGCTTTTTAGATTTTCTGGGTCTACGCTTCCGAAAACGAAACTGAACCAACAAACCAACCAGAGATCAAAGCAAGAGCAGCAAAATATGATCTGCGCATTCCTCGCTCACAGCAGCGCTGACAAGGCAGGTTATGTCCGCATTGTGGCTGAAAAATTAGGCCCTCAACAAGCCAAGTACGATGAATACACATTCGAAGCTGGAATGATGTCGATCGAAGAAATCATAAGGGGCCTGAACGAATCCCAAATCTTTGTGGTTTTCTTGTCTGGAGCGGCACTTGATTCTGAATGGGTGAAAAAAGAAATCCTCCTCGCTCATGACAAGCTGGCTGCAAATGAACTACAAAGAATATTCCCCATTATCATCGACCCTAGCATCACTCATCTCGACACAAGAATCCCTAGGTGGATGCGGGATGATTACAATTTAAAATACGTTGCGCGGCCAACTGTCGCAGCTCGACGAATACGCCAACGACTCAGAGAGACATCCTGGGCTCAGCATCCTCGTCTGAAAGAACGCGATGCGATTTTCGTCGGCCGGAACGAGTTAGTTGGACAGATTGAGCAACGCGTAGACGATTTAGAGCAAGGGGTTCCAACTTGTTTCGTAGCGTTTGGCTTGCCCCGCATAGGTCGCTCTGCCTTGCTTAGCCACGCACTTGTTAAATGCAATGCAGTTCGCCAGTCATATGAGTTTCCAACAATTGCCCTCCGACGTGAAGAAAGCCTCGAAGATCTCATTGTCAAGCTTTACGACCTAGGCTTTAGTCCCCCTCCCTATCCCACTGACCTAATGAAGCTCAGCATCGATGAACGCATTAATCTGGCGGAAACAATTGTGCGAGACATTCAAGCAGCGCAAGAAATAGTCCTTGTGCGAGACGAGGGCTGCCTCATCAATAACGATAGAGAGTTTCAGCCATGGTTCGACGAAATTCTTCGCCGGATTGCCACCAAACAGAAACCAACATTTATAATTTCCGCAAGATACCGGCCCCTTCCAGAAACCATTCGGGAAAAGCACTATGTTTTTTCCTTGTCTGTGCCGGAATTGACTTACCCGGAACGACGTGGATTATTCCGGCGCCTTGCAGAGTTTGAAGACCTTGTTCTCGCACACGAAGATTTTGTTTTCTTTTGTGGGCTCTTTCATGGATTTCCAGATCAAATTCGATTTGCATGCGAAATGATTCGCGAAATGGGACTTCAAAAAGCTCGCAGTGACTCGCACCTACTGACGGATTACAACTCTGATAAGGCCGCCACAATCCTTGCAAGATACGCAACCCAACAAAAAGCACTCGACTTCCTTTATCTCTTATCTGAATTTGAATTCATTAGTCTGGATATTCTATTTTCAATTGTCCCTGAAGCAGAGTATGCGGTTTTCTTGAATGAGTTCATTGCCGGGTGCATTTGCGACTACGTAGGTATCGAAAAAGAATTTGTGAGGTTGAATGATGTAATACGGGACTACGTCCGCCGCAATCGATTGAAGATTCCGGAAGAGTTTCGAGGCAAGCTCAATAAGCATCTCAATGAATTCCTTACTTCATCGGACAAGCCCGAGGATCGAGATATTTCAGACATTCTCTATTCGTTGAAAGAAGGAATTAAAGCCGGACGGCCTGTGCCGGACAAATATCTAGTTCCATCTCATTTTCTACTCAGCATCCAAGAGCTATACCAAGAACGAGGTCATCTTGATCGTGTTATAGAGCTCGCAGATAGACTTCTAGCGAAAGAACATCTTCTAGACCCTGCAGTCACTCAGAATGTCAGACACTATCTATGTTTGTCTCTCGCAAGAAAAAGGGACCCCCGTATGCTTGCTGAGGTTCAGAAAATCCACGAACCGGACCATGATTTTTTACTTGGATTTTATTATCGGTTGCAGGGGCGACCCGACGATGCCATTCAACGCCTTACGAAATGCCTTGATTCACGAGTAGCCACTCAGGCGAAGCGAGAACTGGTACAGGTTTATCTATCGATTGAAGACTTCGATGCAGCTTCCGTCCTTGCGCAGACCAACTATGAGGAGAATCGCCGAAACCCTTTCCACATTCAGGCTTACTTCAATACTATCGTGAACTCGCGTCAGGCTTCCGACAAGCGTAATCTTTTGCAGCAGCTCATCACTGAGCTATATCAAGTTAATTCAGAAGTCGCAATCCAGATGGCAGACATCGCTAAAGCAGAGATGCTTGCCAAGTGTGACAATAATTATCCAGCTGCTTGTGATGCCATTGACGATGCAATACAGAAGTACCCTGACAACCACTATCCCCTTCTCGCCAAGGCATTCCATGCAGCTAAGAATGCGGATAAGAAACGATTACAAACTGCATATGATCAACTTGAGCAGGTAGCGAAAGAACGAACCATCTCCGACACATCCCTGGCAAGACTTAAGTCCTATCTCATAGCAATGAGTGGTGATCTTGACAAAGCCATCGCTTATGCAGAAAGCAATCTCCGGCGGTGTCCATCCTACTCACTCCCCTGGTTTATTGAGAGGCTAAAAGAGGCACACACTAAAACTCGGAGCAGATCCTAACAAGTAATCGGAAATTGGAAAAAATTTGGACATTCAGAATTTAGTGAGACGCCCGCCGATGGCGACGAACGATCCTCCTCTTGTTTCCCACGCTCCGCTTTGCTCCGAGCTATCGGCTATACGCTCTCCCGCAGGATGCTCAAAAAGGCCAGACTTCTCACCCGCCCAACCCTAGCGGCTACTTCACCCGCCCGCCCTGAGTCTGCCAAGACAGCCTCCTCGCCCAGGGACGCGCCTTGTCCCAAGCAAGGCCGCAGCTTCGCAGCTGACCCTCGTTTCACGTTTCACGCCTCACGTTTCACGATTTCAGCATCCTGCTAGTGTGATGGAGGGAGCACCGCGATCACGCGCAGCGGGCCGCCGGTACCGCCGGCAATTTTCATCGGCAGGGCGATCACGTCGAATCCCCGATGCGGAAGATCGCGGAGATCTGCAAGATTTTCGAACACCGGCACGTTCTGGGAGAGGAGCGCGACATGCGTCTCAAATTTGGTGGCTTGTCCATAATCAATCGAGGCGGTGTCGATTCCCACGGCCTTGACTTGCCGCTCACGCACGAGCCAGGCCGCCGCCTCGGGATGCAAGCCCGGGAAATGGAGCGCTTGTACACCCTCCTGCCCTCTCAGCTCTGTTCCCAGATACTGTCGCCGCGACGGCCAGTATCGGGCAAAGCCCGTGTCGAGCAACACGATCGCTCTGTTTGGAATTCGCCCGTGCCCTGCCTCCCATTGCTCGAAATCTTGGATGGTGACGAGGTAATCTCGATCACGGGCACATTGGGCTGTGACGTCGATTCGGACACCAGCTCCAACCAAGCGTTCGATCGGGACCTGATCCAGCGTCTGCCCACCCTTGGCAAAGTGAATGGGCGCATCGATGTGGGTGCCCCCATGTTCGGCCATCTCCAGGCGATTCGAAGCGTAGTAGTACCCGCCTGGCGTCTCTCCCGCCTGCTGGAGGACGAGCCGGAAGTCCTGTTCAGTCGGCCATACAATCGTGTCCGCCCCGAAGGAATGAGTGAGATCGATGAGCCGCGACTGCTCCCAGGCAAGGCGGTCAAGCCGAGAATGACCGGCAGCGCATCCCGCACCAGCCAGCACGCACAGCACAACAAACCAGCCGGCTACCTGATGACCCACATACACCCATGAACAATTCGTTGGCTCCTTCAGCATGGCATGCTCCTTCGTTCCGAAAACCTCAGGCAAATATTGTCAGTCCGCTGGGCAAGAAAGCAAACGGAAGCATTCTGATTTTCCAATCCATGAATCGATCGTGATTCACGCGGGGTGTGATAGAGTGCTGACGGGCGCTGAGATCGTACAGACCCGAGGCTCCTATGAGATCGACCACATTCCTTCCTGTTTCGCTCTCCGATTACGAGATTTCTCATGAACAGGGGTTTCTCCCGAAGGACCCGCTTGAAAATCTTCCGGACTTGCCGACGCTCACCCATCTTGGGCATGAGTTGCCGAAATTGCTGAGCGCTCGGACGGTCCGGCGGTTCATCGACGAGCAACGCCAACTGCTCCCTTCCATCCCTCCAACATGGCGCACAGAAGACTATCGGGCTGCGATGCGGATTCTTTCGTTCGCCGGTCACGCCTATGTGTGGGAAGTGCCGGACCAACCGGTTGCGACATTGCCACCACAATTGGCGCAACCCTGGCACGAAGTTGCGCAACGGCTTGGCCGTCCGCCGGTGCTTTCCTATGCCTCCTATGCGCTCGACAACTGGCGACGACTCGACCGAACTAAGCCAATTCAGCTCGACAACATTGTGCTGCTCCAAAATTTTCTCGGCGGTTTGGATGAAGAGTGGTTTGTCGTGGTTCACATCCAGATCGAACGGGAAGCGGGATCGGGGCTGGCCGGACTCCTGCGCGCAATGAGTGGTGCGGCCGAGGATAAGGAGGACGAGGCCTTGATCGGGCTCAAATCCTTGGCGTTGGCCCAAACGGCGATGCGCGACACGTTGCTCAGGATGCAAGAGCGCTGCGATCCCTACGTGTACTACAACCGCGTGCGGCCCTACATCCATGGCTGGAAGAACAGCCCTAGCTTACCGAACGGGCTCGCCTACGAGGGTGTCGAATCCTATGCCGGGCAGCCGCAACAATTCCGAGGTGAGACCGGCGCGCAAAGCTCTATTGTGCCCTGTCTCGACGCCGGACTCGGAATCGCCCATGCCCCTGATCCTTTGACCCTGTATTTACAGGAAATGCGCGAGTACATGCCTCCGCGCCACCGGTCGTTCCTGCAGGTCCTAGAGAAGGCCACCGATGAGCTTGGCCGTCCGTTGCTTGCCGGCTACGTTCGCGATCGGAAATTCCGCAACCCCGAGCTCTGGACTGCCTATGGCGCCTGCGTCGATCTCCTCGTCCAATTTCGCGAGATCCACATCGGCTATGCCGATAGTTACATTCACCGCCAACACCAATCACACGCGAGCAACCCTACGGCCGTGGGGACAGGCGGGACGCCTTTCATGCAGTACCTCCAAAAGCACCTGGATGAAACGAAGCAGGCGATCATCGAGTAGCGCAGCACCACCTGGGCGGTCGTTGACTTACTTTCGCTAGCAGCGTATCGTTTCCCCTAACTCCAAAAGGAGGGCACGAGATGTCAGTTATGTGCTCCCTGGCGGTCTGCAAAGCTCGGGAAGGGATGTGCGGGCATGAGAAGGTGATGCTGAGCGTCGCCCTGCTCGCGGCCATCGGCTTTGGCGCCTTCTTCCTGATTGGCTGACTGCACGTCACGCCGAATGTTCGCCCTGACGGTCCTTCGACGGCCGGAACGGCCTGCATTCCACTCCTCATCTAATTCCCCTCGTGGACAGTTGTGTCTGCAAAATCAGGCCATTTTGTTGAACCCTCCCCCCTTCGGGTTTATCGTATCTTACATTGTCTTTCTTTATTGCTGACCGAGGCAGGTTCATGTACCTCGATCAACCGGTTCGGAATCGAACTGACTTGCGCACCTCCTCCCAAGCCAGTAGGACTTCATGTCTGCTCCCCTTCGTCTGCTGATCCTTGAAGATTGCGCGGCCGATGCCGATCTAATGGTTGAGATGCTGCTTTCTGCCGGGTTCGAGCCGACGTGGAAGCGGGCGGACAATGAGCTCGACTACCTCGCCTCCCTGGACCCCTACCCCGACCTGATCCTGTCCGACTTTTCCATGCCGCAATTCGACGCGCGGCGAGCTCTCCATTTAATGAAAGAGCGCGGGCTCGACATTCCCTTCATCGTCGTCTCCGGCTGCATCGGCGAGGAGGTCGCCGTGCAATGTATGAAGGACGGCGCGAGCGACTATCTGCTCAAGGACCGCCTGGCCCGTTTGGCACCGGCCGTCACGCACGCCTTGGAGCGCAAGCGTCTGCAGGCGGAAAAGAAAGCAGTGGAAGAACGGCTCTTCCACGAGACCTTTCACGATGCGCTTACAGGCCTCCCCAATCGCGCTCTTTTTCTGGAACGGCTGGAGCGGTCGCTGCTGCGGAGCAAGCGGGATCAGGCCTATGTCTTCGCCGTGGTATTGCTCAAACTGGAAGGCGTTGCCGCGATCAACGAAAGCCTGGGCCCCTCCACGAGCGATCAATTGCTCATCGGAGTCAGTCAGCGGCTCACCAGGAATGTCCGTTCGCTTGACTCAGTCGCCCGGCTGGCCGGCGATGAATTTCTCATTTTGCTCGACAACTTGAAGACCGCCACGAACTCGAGCCGCGTGGCCACGCGCATTCAAACGGAAGTGGCCCTTCCGTTCATCCTCGGTGGCCATGAGGTCTTTTTAAGTGCCGGCCTCGGCATCACGGCGAGCCCCACAGGTTACAATAGCCCTGAAGACATGCTCCGCGATGCCGGTGCGGCGCTGTACCGGGCGACTTCTCTGGGCAAAGGCAGCTTCGTGATGTTCGATACGACTATGCATGCCCACGCCATGGCGCGCCTCAAACTCGAAGCGGACCTTCGGCGGGCGCTGGAACGAGAAGAATTCAAGCTCCACTACCAGCCGATCGTCTCGCTCGAAACCGGTCGCATTGTCGGATTCGAGGCGCTGCTGCGCTGGCAGCACCCGGAGCGTGGCCTCGTCTCGCCGAGCGACTACATTCACGTCGCGGAAGACACCGGATTGATCTTGCCGATCGGACGATGGGTTATCCTCGAAGCCTGCAGACAGTTGCACAGCTGGCAGACGCGGCACGCAGCGGCCGCCTCCCTGACCATAAGCGTCAACCTCTCCGGCAGGCAATTTAACGATCGGGATCTCCTCCCGTTTATCGAACAAATTCTCAGAGACACGAATCTGGCCGAAGACACGCTACAGCTCGAGGTCACGGAATCCGTGATGATGGAGAACATCGAATCTTCCGCCGGGTTACTGCGGAAACTGCGGTCCCACCATATCCGCATCTGCATCGACGATTTCGGCACTGGCTACTCGTCCCTTAGCTATCTCCAACGATTGCCCATCGACTATCTGAAAATCGACCAGTCGTTCGTCGCCCGCATGGGCGACGATCCCAAGAGCTTGGAGATCATCCACACCATCATTTCGCTAGCCCAAACCTTGGGGACAAAGGTCATCGCCGAGGGGGCGGAGACAGCGGAGCAGGTCGCTCGCCTCAAAGCCTGGAAGTGCCAATACGGCCAAGGCTACTATTTCTCCACGCCATTGCCCCCCGACGCCGCAGCGGATTTCCTAGTGGCGGATCGCCACTGGTAAGGCCCGCACACCGCTCTTTGCCTCTCCCCCTATTCCCCTTTCTGCTATAATTCTCCTCCGCTTCCCCGTGACTCCCCTGATGGGGGCCTGCCCATGGCGATTGCCTATCAACACGATCCGAAGCTTGCACAACAGCTCGTGCTCGACGAGCTGTTCGATCTGTCGCTCTACAAGGCGCTCCGCAGCGTGACGCAGCCGGATGTGCACCACACCCTCGATGAACTGATCAAGGTGGAAACCTCCCACCTGGCCTTCTGGCAGAAGTTCTTCGACCTCAAGCTCAACGAGTTGAACTTCGGTCGGCGGATTAAACTCTCCTTCATGATGCTGGTCTGCCGGATCTTCGGCTCGATCGCCGTCCATCTCGTGCTCGAAGCGATCGAAGTCCATGGCGTGCGCAAGTATCTGGCGCTGTGGCGCGAGTATCAAAGCAAGCCACTCGGCGAAGCCTTGCGCGGCATTTTGATGGACGAGTTTAAGCACGAGGATGTGCTCGTCACGGAACTGACAAAGCGGAAAATCAACCCGGAAAGGATTCGAAATATCTTTCTGGGACTCAACGACGGCTTGGTAGAAATTCTCGGCGCGGTGAGCGGCTTCTTCGGCGCGTTCGGCAGCGCCAGGATGGTCTTGATTGCTGCCTTGACGACGGCTGTGGCCGGCGCGCTGTCGATGGCCGCCGGTTCGTTCTTGGCCCTGAACAGCGAAAAGGAAGTGAAGACGACCGAGATTGCCAGAAAAGTTTTCTTGGGCGAAGAATCGGACTTCACACCCATGGAAGAATCGCCGCTGGGATCGGCCGTGGTGGTGGGGATAGCCTATATCACCGGCGCACTGGTGCCGGTGTTGCCCGTCTTGGTCGGTGCGAAGGATGCGCTCTTCTCGGTCTTCACCGCCGGCCTCATGGTTATTCTCGTCTCGACAATTCTGTCATTTCTATCCGGCATGGACATCAAACGACGGATCGTCCTGAATCTGGTCATTATCACGGTGGCTGTCAGCGTGAGCTATGCGATCGGATTGGCGGCAAAGCAGATCTGGGGGATCGCGGTTTAAGAGGAGAGCCGCCTCGCAGGATGCTCAAAATGGCCGTCCAGCAAGGCCGCAGGCGGAGCAAGAACCGGAGGCGTACCCTCAGGGGTACGTTGAGGATTCTTGCGAGCTGAGAACGCCGCTGGCGGACTTTTTCAGCATCCTGCGCTAGCGGGCTTGGAACATGGGCAGTTCGCGAGACCCTTCCGCTTCCTGCTGAATCCGCAACCGTTCCAGGCGGGAGGCTTCCATCACATCATGAAGCATCTCATCCGTGAGTTGCGTGAGCTGTGCCGCAGCATCTTTCATCTCGCCATGTTCGACCGCCCTCGAAAGTACCTCTGCCTTCGTGGCGCCTTTCTTTTGTCCCAGGAACGGCTTGATGATGAGGTAGGCCACATCCCGCGCCGGCATAAATCGGAGAAACCGTCGCAGCAACCGGAACGTCTGGAGGGGATAGTGTAGGAGTTTGTAGGTGAACAGTCGCTTGAGCCCTTGACGGCGGACCTCATTGATCACTTCGCCGGGCAAGCAAGTCGGATCGATCTCAGAACACTTAAAATACTTGTACCAATCGGTGGTTTCGCTGACCAACCCGCGCCTCACATATTCTTGCCAGAGCGGGGTCCCCCGATACACACAGAGTCGATTGAAGCCGAACGTGTCGAGCGGCAGCTTGGAGGCCAGATCGAACGTGGCGTTCATATCTTCGACCGTTTCATCGGGGTTGCCCACGGTGAAGAAGCCGTGCACGATCTCGATGCCGGCCCGCTTGGCGTTCTTGACGGCGGTGGCCACTTCCTCCAATGTCTGTTCTTTCTTGAGACGATCGAGAATCTTCTGACTTCCGCTTTCAATCCCGAACATGACCGTCCGGCAATGGGCCTTGGCCATGGCTGGAAACAAATGCTGGGCAACCGAGTCCACGCGCCCCTCGATGCCCCATTGAATCGCGAGCTTCGCATCCATAACGCCTTGGCAAATCGCCTCGATCCGCTTGGGTTGCAGCAGAAAATGATCGTCGACAAAATAGACGGACCCGTAGCCGCATTCTTCGAGGTACTTGAGTTCGCTCACCACGTGCTGGGCACTCCGCGCGCGCCACTTGCCTTCGTTGAAGATCGGAATGTCGCAGAACACGCAGGGCCACGGGCAGCCTCGGGAGGTTTGCATCGTCGTGAACCGCTCCATCGAAAGTACCGCCGGCACGTCGAGCGGCATAGATTCCACAAAGTCGAGCGGGAGGCCTTCGCGATCGGGGAAGGGCCACTGATCGAGATGGCGCTCCATCGGCCGGCCGGAGTTCTGTACGACCTGGCCGTCTTTGGCCCAGGTCAACCCAGCGACGCCAGCCGGGTCCTCAAACCGTTCGAGTAGATCCAGAAGTAACTGCTCACCGTCTCCGCGACAGACGAAATCCACTTCAGGGCACTGCAGTTTGACCAATGCGGCGTTCAAGCTTGCAAAGACGCCGCCGAAGGCCAGTTTGACCTTCGAGTTGGCCGCGCGAATCTGACGGGCCAAGATCTTCGCGTAGGGATAGCTGGTGGTACTGAGGAAACTGAGGCCGACCAAGGCCGGCTGTTGCCGGTTGATTTCCTCGAGGATCACCTCGTTCGGCGTGTCGGGGTTCGCCTGATCGAACATCACACACTCGTGGCCTGCCTGCTTGAGCACCGACGAGAGGGACATGATGCCGATGGGCGGAAAACCCATAACCCGGATACGACCGTTTTTTGCGCGTGTTTTCGCCGGGAGCGCGTAGAACTGTGGATCGCGAACGTGGATCAGAAATACCCGCATGGCTCCACCCTAACACGAATAACATGGCAGGCGAAGAGAAATTACTCGTCTACCCGGGAAAGAAGACCAAACAGGGCTGAGCCTAAACGAGACACGCGAGACTGGCGAGACGAGCGAGACGAGCGAGACGAGGTGGGAATCCAATCTGTCCACGGCGCGCCTTTCGCGCATGTCTCGCGCTTCACGCGCCACGGTCTCTGTCTAACTTAAACGAAGCGAGATTCTTACTTACCGCCCGAGCGCAACCTTGACCGCATTGCCGATCTCAGCCGGGTTCTTCACCACACGCACGCCAGCTGATTCGAGAGCCTTCATCTTCTCAGCTGCCGTGCCCTTCCCACCGGAAATGATAGCGCCGGCATGGCCCATACGCCGTCCTGGCGGCGCCGTGATCCCGGCAATGAAGCTGATGACTGGTTTCTTCACGTGCTGCTTGATGAACTCAGCGGCTTTCTCTTCCGCATCGCCACCGATCTCGCCGATCATCACGATCGCCTGAGTCTCGGGATCTTTCTCGAACAACGCCAACACATCGACGAAGCCTGTGCCATTGACCGGATCGCCACCGATGCCGACGCAAGTCGTTTCACCTAACCCAAGCGTCGAGAGCTGATGCACCGCCTCGTAGGTGAGGGTCCCGCTGCGTGACACGACGCCCACAACACCCTTCTTATGAATGAAGCCCGGCATGATGCCGATCTTCGCTTCATCAACCGTGATGACGCCGGGACAGTTTGGTCCGACCAGGCGGACGTCGCGGCCACGGAGCGCGCGCTTGACCTTGACCATGTCGTTCACCGGAATGCCTTCGGTAATACAGATCACGAGCTTGATGCCGGCATCGGCGGCCTCCAGGATCGCATCGGCGCAAAACGGCGGAGGCACAAAGATCAGCGAGGTGTCGCACTGGGTCTTTTTGACCGCATCGCGCACCGTATTGAAAACCGGAATACCCTCGACCTCTTGCCCGGCCTTGCCAGGCGTCACGCCCGCGACGACCTGCGTCCCGTAGGCCTTGCACTGAGTAGCATGGAACGAGCCCTCTTTACCTGTGATTCCCTGCACCACCACCCGCGTATTCTTATTAACGAGAATGCTCATTGTCTCAGTCCTTTGGCAATCTTATTGAACGAACATTACATTTCCTACTCTTTACAACGAAACTGTAGGCCACCCAATCTTCTTCATTGTAACCGCTGACCATCAATAACAATTCCCCCACGAACGAGCCTATATGGTCCCTTATGGCCTTCCCTACCTGCTTCTTTATTTGCTCAAGATTTGCAGTGAAGTCTCTATCTGCAACATACGTTAATAGGACTTTCAACACACTAACGTCATTGCAGAGCTTTGCTAGTTCACTAGAAAGATCCTCCGGCCGATTCTCATGCTCGATAAATATAATGCTCGCGTTATTCCTAACCCATCTTTGATCAGATCTTCCTCCACCCGCAGTAGAGTCTTCACTTGTTACTTTGCAACCATGGCTGCTCCCCATTTTTCCTGAAACTTTCAGTGTTGCTTGTGTCCATTTCGATTCAGCCTTCTCCCGCTTCTCGCACAGTCTCAAAATCTCAGCATCGTCGTAATACTGGTCATAAAACTCAGGAGCCCACCGTTTAGCCGTTATTACTTTCACAGTTCATCCGATCTGGCTTAAGCGAGGCCCAACTCACAAACCAATGAGGTTCCTCTCGACACCCTTACTCCCCTCCACGGGCAAGGCGGCACCAGGCTGCCGAGAGCGACCTTGCCGAAGGAGCGGGGACCC
>WNFB01013418.1_pt1 | contig 12070 bp, 11 predicted proteins | sample 5400501 | NCBI WGS metagenome assembly WNFB01 (sample SAMN13153341, study PRJNA577476) | soil metagenome | isolation source: 200 cm saprolite under Douglas fir tree site 2 hole 1 | place: USA:California | collected 2015-04-18 | reverse complement strand
TTGAGCCTTACATCGCTCTCATTTCAGCTTATCAGGCAGCAACAGAAATTGCAAGCAATCTCCTGGAATAATTTCGCAGGTACTCATGTTATCCATTTTGAATGTCCTGACTAACAAAAGGTTAGCACCTGCACAGGCTCAATTTTCCTTGACAAACAAAAAACGTGCGTGGTACTCTTTTTGTAAGAACTAATAAATAGTAAGTTGATACACTTAGTCAACAATATCGAGAGGTAATTTGTCATGGGTGATGCATCTCGCGAGATTTTGCGGCGAGCTCGCAAACAGGTGCCGGAGTGGTCCCCTTCACAGGTACACGAGGCCTTAGCAAATCAGCATGAATCTGGCCATGAAAACCAGGAGATTGTCCTTGTAGACGTACGTGAGAAGCACGAATGGAACGAGGGTTATATTCCAGGCGCTCTCCATGTACCCCGTGGCTTCCTCGAATTGCAGGTAGAAGAAGCTGTTCCCGATAAATCAAAGACGGTCGTGCTCTACTGCGCCGGTGGGGTGAGGTCGCTCATCGCCGGAACCACCTTGCAGCAGATGGGTTATCAAAATGTAATCTCTATGTCGGGTGGCTTTGGTATATGGAAGGGCAGTGGATTGCCGTTTGTGCAGCCCCGCACCTTGAGTGAGGCCCAGTCCAAGCGCTACAGCCGCCATTTGCTCGTACCCGAAGTGGGTGAACAGGGCCAGTTAAAGCTCCTTGATGCACATGTCCTGCTGGTAGGTGCTGGTGGTCTCGGTTCTCCTGCCGGGTATTACCTGGCTGCCGCTGGCGTCGGCACGATTGGCATTATTGACGCAGACGTCGTGGATGAGAGCAATTTGCAGCGCCAGATTTTACATAACACGAAGCGCATCGGCCAGTTGAAAGCCGAATCGGCCCGCGAAACGATAGAAGCGCTGAACCCCGATGTGAAGGTTATCACGTACATCGAGCGTCTCGATGAAACCAACGTGGCACGCATCATAGCGGATTACGATGTGATTATTGACGGCACAGACAATTTCCCCACGCGCTATTTGCTGAACGATGCCGCGTTGATCGCCAACAAACCCGTCGTTCATGGCAGCGTCTTCCGCTTCGAGGGCCAACTGACCGTCTTCAAGCCTTATGATGGGCCATGCTACCGCTGTCTCTATCCCGAGCCGCCGCCTCCCGAGCTTGCACCGAGTTGCGCTGAGGCCGGAGTACTGGGCGTATTGCCTGGCATCATTGGCCTGTTGCAGGCGACAGAGACCATCAAACTCTTGCTTGGCATCGGTGATCCACTGGTTGGCCGCTTGATGACCTATGACGCCCTGGCAGGCGAATTCAGTGAACTGCGCCTCTTCCGCGATCCCGAGTGCCCGGCATGTGGCGAGCATGGCCATCCAGAGAATCTGCCAACCTATGCAGATGTCTGTGCGCTTCCAGTAAGCTAATCGAGAACCTTGGTAAAAAGGAGTAACATATGGCAACGGTACGTCTTGCGCCTGTCTTACGGGCCACGGTGGGTGGCTCGAAGCAGGTGAGCGCCCAGGGAAGTAATCTTGCGGAAGTTTTGAACGACCTGTACGCTCGTTTTCCGGCGCTGAAAGAGCAGATTCAGCCGGAGGAAAACCTCAGCCGCTTCATTAATGTCTACGTCAACGACCAGGATGTGCGCTATCTGCAGGGCCTGGAAACACATGTCGGTCCCGCTGATACCGTCATCCTGTTGCCTGCCATGGCTGGTGGGCGCTAATATAACCAGGAATGAACTGATGCGTTACAGCAGCATATTGGATACTATCGGAAATACACCGCTGGTAGAGTTAAAAAGCTTCAGCCCACGTCCAGGCGTGCAGATTTTTGCCAAGCTGGAGGGTGTCAATCCCTCCGGCAGCATTAAGGACCGCATCGCTAAGAAGATGATCGAGGAAGCTGAAGCAAGCGGAAGATTGACCCCTGGCTCTATTCTTCTGGAGCCGACCAGTGGCAATACCGGCATTGCACTGGCGATGATCGCCCGTGTAAAGGGCTATCCTTTTATCGCCGTGCTGCCTGACAATGTGACGCAAGAGCGCCGGCAGATGCTGGAACTCTATGGCGCCAGGATCATTCTCTCCGATGGCACCCTGGGCAGCAATGGCGCTGTAAAACTGGCACAGGACCTGGCAAGCAAAGACGACAGGTACGTCATGCTCTACCAGTACGGCAACGATGCGAACCCTCGTGCTCATTACGAAGGCACAGCGCTAGAGATTATCAATGATCTGCCCGACCTGGATGTGTTCGTAGCTGGCCTTGGCACCGGCGGCACCCTCACCGGCAACGCCCGCCGCTTGAAAGAATACAACCCTGCCATCAGGATTGTCGCCGCCGAGCCTCTACAGGGTGATGCCGTGCAGGGTCTGCGTAGCCTCGAAGATGGTTTCGTGCCGCCAGTGCTCGATCAATCGCTGCTCGACGCCAGGATTTTGGTATCCAGCAGAGATGCTATACGCAGGACACGGCAGTTGAAGGATCAAGAGGGCATCTTTGCCGGGCCATCGTGTGGCGCAGCCCTCCACGCGGCATTGCGTGTGGCCGCCAGCATGGAGCGTGGCAAGATCGTCGTAATCCTTGCCGACGGTGGGTGGAAATACCTGAGCGAAGATCTCTGGACGCGCGACCTCGATCAACTAGAAGACGACTTAGAGGCCAAATTGTTATGGTAGCCGGTTTCGTCGTCCGTATTCCTGAAGCCATTTACACCGAAATGGCGGCGCACGTGGTGGCGGGCTTTCCCAATGAAGCCTGTGGAGCGTTAGGCACAAAGGATGGTCGAGTAGTCAAACACTACCCGACCGCCAATGCTGCCGAGCACCCCGATGATTTCTCCATCATTGGTGATGCTGACCTGTTGCGTATCTACGAAGATATCGATGAGTACGATGGCGAGATGATCTATTACCACTCGCACCCCAAATCTGAAGCCTATCCCTCCCAACGCGACAAAGAGTGGGCGAAACGCAACAAACTCTACTATATTATCTTCTCTCACCAGTACTACCCCGAACCACCCTATGCCAGGGTGTACTCAATCAATGAAGATGATTCGGTGATCGAGGGAAAGATAGTATGCATTTAGCGCAGAAACCTGGCAAAACTTACGTTTAATTGGCAGGGAAGAAGAATATGCCCATTAATCCCCATGGCATAGAAACCGTCTGATTTGCCGTGCTTATGTAACCGAGAGGTGCCGTTTGCAAGAAGTGCAAACTACCATCCCATTGGGTAGTATTTTACGTGAGCGTTACGTTGTAGAAGGTCTGCTTGGCAAAGGCGGCTTTGGCGCAGTTTACCTGGTAAGAGATTTGCGAGTCAAGGGCAATCTCTACGCGCTTAAAGAAGCAGTCAACCCGCCAATGAAAGACTGGGAACGCTTTCTTTTTGAAGGTGAGCTGCTCAAGCGCTTAGATCACCGCTCGCTTCCTCGTGTCTACCGTGTTTTCGAGGACGATGCACCTCATCGAGCGTATTTGCTCATGGATTATATTGAGGGGCCAAATCTGGAAGCTTTGCGCCAGCAGCAGCCTGGAAAGCGTTTCTCTTTACCCCGGGTTTTATTGACCCTCGTCCCTATCATCGAGGCAGTGCACTTTTTACACTGCCAGCATCCTCCTGTTTTGCACCGGGATATCAAACCATCCAACATCATTGTCCCGGCATCCGGTGATGCCGCCGTGCTGGTCGATTTTGGCATAGCGAAGGAATACCATCCCGATTGCACCACAACTGCTTTTCGTACCGGTTCGCCAGGATATGCAGCCCCCGAGCAGTACAGTACAGGTACCAGCACGCGCAGCGATATCTATGGACTGGGTGCAACTGCCTATACGCTATTGGCCGGTTCGATTCCCGCCGATGCCCTTTTCCGCATTACACACATAGGCGACGGCAATGCCGATCCGCTGGAGCCGCTCAACCAGCTTAACCCTGACATTCCGCAGCATATCGCTGACGCCATTCACTGTGCCCTGTCCATAAACAGCAATGATCGTTTCCCAACTGTAGAACGGCTCTGGCAGGCCTTCGAGACTGAGCCAACGTGGAGACCACTAAACACGCCGGTTAGTGCTCCATCAGCCCCGGCTTCTCAACCACGTTTTCCCCAAAACCAAATGGAAAGCGATACTTCCACTCCTGCTGCTATCACCCACCGCAAACAAGCGCCCATTCGTCGTTCCAGGAAATCCAGGGCGATGTTACTTGTCTTGCTCGTTCTCCTTATCGCCTCTGGTATTTGGGCAGCTTTATTAGCCTATCTTGCCTCTCATCCAGCCGCAAACCCTGCCGCCCTAACACACCAGGCCGGTGGGGCTGCTACTGTTACTGCGGCGGCTTCTCCCACTTCTCATCCAACACGAGCGTCTGTCACCGTCACCACAACGCCTCGTCCAGGAGCCACATCGACCTCCCAGCCCATTAATGCACGTACTCCTTTTCCTACTTCAAGCCCAACACCTCGCCCGACGGCCACGACTACACCATCTCCTACGCCTACGCCTGACCCCTACCCAGATGTGGCCGGCAATTACAACGGTACAATTGATGATACAACAAACAACATCAAAATATGACTCTTTCGATTCAGCAGCAACCAGGTCAGGGCAATATCAGCGGCCATTTCACGGTAAACCAACCGCATTCGGGCAGCGGCCCTTTCACCGGGACCGTCAACACGTCCACATACATCCAGTTCACCGTAACAGGTAAAAATACTAGCTCGCTCTATTTTTCGGGCTGGGTGCAATCGAATGGCGACCTCAATGGCAATTATTGCAGCCTGAACATGCAAAATCAGTGCGATCCAAAGGCCGGGGCCTCCGGCACCTGGAATGCTGCTCCGGTGACTGGCGACATGACACATCGTCTTCCTTGAAACGGATTTGCTTTAAGTCGCGTAGTGGTGAGGCAAGCCTCACCCTTTGCTTGCAAAAGCGTGGAGGTTTGGCTGCAAATTTGTATTAATTGTCTTTCTTATCCATCCATGCCTGCCAGGAGTTTTCGGAGCGTGGCGAGGCCCTCTTTTGCTCTGACATCCACTCATGAATCCGGCAAGTCAGCTGGTTGGCGCATTTAGGAAAAGCGTAGTTTTCAGCGCCAATATCACTTCTGGACTAACTTCAACCTCATTGAGCTCTGAGTTATAAGTGGATGTCAGCCAATTGGAGGATTAACAAAATAGGCACATTGCTTAAAAACGAAGTCGAAATGATCCTCCATAAGCAGAAAGGAGTTTCTCCCTTGGATTGGCTCAAACAAAGTGACAGGTGTACGAATATACTCAATAAGAGGCATATCTTTGCTCAAAATAGGATTCACTAAATCAGTTTCATCTGATTTCGGGATTTTCCCATATTGAAACTGCTCAACGAGTACAACATTATCTACCAATAACATGAAACATGATGGAGCAGAGCTATAGAGTTTTACTTGGAGATTCTTGCTACCAACTCTTACAATACGCCGAATCTGATCAATACTCTCATTCGTCTCACGATAAAGTCGATCTTTTTGGCGTTCCTGTTGATTTTTTTGATACTCATGTAGTGTCATAGGAGGCAGATCTGTTCTAAGAAGCCGTTCACGAAAGGCCCTGTACAATGCTTGATCAGACTCGGGATCAAGCAAAAGAATTTTAACCTCTACACCACGAGCGACGGCCCTTTGGATTTCTGTATAGAGGTTATATGGAGAAAGACCTTCATCAAAAAAAGAATGCAGTGAGATACCTTGCAGCCAAATACGGCGTTTTGCTTGCTTAAGATGCCACACCATCCTCCTTCGCGCTTGTTCGCTATCCAGAAAGACGTTGATCGCTCCACATTGATGGATTCCTCTGTCTATCCCCACATAGTGCTGCTCAAAAAACTGCTCTGGAGAGATAGAGGCTGACTCCCAGATAAGGTCGAAGTGATCCTTCATACCACGCTGAAGCAGTGAACTGCATCTGTAAATCGGCATGGACGCGGCTGTACTACGTGACGCCCAGAAGTAATATGACTCTATATAGCTAACCATGTTAGTACGCAAGAGGAAAAGTATTGGTGGGAGTTGGTAGAAGCGAAAGTGGAAACTGACACCCGTTGTATCATAATTTTTATCAGCAGCCTCCTTTAACATTCGTAGCGGTTTAGCAGTCCTATAGACATCGTCAGAAAGTCTCGATCCACGAATATTGCTCTCGCGATTTTCTCCTACTGAACGCAAATAGGCGCCTAGAGTCTGTTAGTAATTCAAGGTCGAGAATGTGGTACAATGAAGGATGAATCCTTCACGAACCCCCTACCCGACCGATGTGAGCGACGACGAATGGGCCTTTGTCGCTCCCTACTTGACGTTATTACCCGAAGACGCCGGACAACGTACCTACCGCCTGCGCGAAGTCTTCAACGGCTTGCGCTGGCTCGCGCGAGCAGGCGCGCCCTGGCGCCTGATGCCCAATGACTTGCCACCCTGGTGGGTGGTCTATCAGCAAACCCAGCGCTGGCTGGCGGCAGGCTGCTTTGCCGCTCTGGTTGACGACCTGCGCTTGCTCTTGCGCGAAGCCAAAGGACGCAACCGACAGCCTTCAGCAGCCATCTTCGATAGTCGCACGTTACAATCGACGCCCGAAAGCGGCAGCCATGCCGGCTATGATGGTGCCAAGCGGCGCAAAGGCAGCAAAGTGCATGCGGCCGTCGATACGCTGGGCAACCTGCTGGCCCTGCTGGTCACTCCGGCCAATGAACAGGATCGCGCCCAAGTGGGCGAGCTGGCGCAAGCCGTGCAAGCGGCGACCGGCCAGACGGTCGAAATCGCCTTTGTGGACCAGGCCTATACCGGTGATATCCCGGCGACGGCGGCCAAGCAGCACGGCATCCAGTTGGTCGTCGTCAAACTGCCCGAGGCCAAACGTGGTTTTGTCTTGCTGCCGAGGCGATGGGTGGTCGAACGCTCGTTTGCCTGGACCGCTCGGTTCCGACGGCTGGTGCGCGATTATGAGCGGCTTCCTGCCACCCTGGCTGGCTTGCACCTGGTCGTGTTTGCTTGCCTCATGCTTCATCAATGGACGGCCTGTTCTAGTCCTTGACCCGTTTTCGAGATCGAGTCCCTAACAGACTCTAGAGAGTTGGGATCAATGATGAGTACTTTAATATCTAGAGGAGGGTTTTGTTTAGGAACTGGAAGTTCGGGCCGAATATATGCTTCGATTTCCTTCCAAACCTTATGCAAATCAGTCTTTTCGTCTGGAACGAAGTCGTTTAGTGAAATACCTATAACCTGTATTTCAGAAAGGTTCTTATCTCGTAGGTCCTGCACAATGTCATCAGCAGCCTCGCCACGTTTTGCATAAACACGAGAGATGCCAACTTGATTTAGCGCTACCAACGATTTTGAGATGCCAATAAGACCTGTGGTCTGCTGTCTGATATCGTTTTGAAGTTCTCCCAGTGAGTTCGATGTGTCAGTTCTAAGTCCTTCAAGTTCATGAGTAGTATCGGTTCTAAGCCTCCCTAGTTCTGTCGTAACATCCTCTTTGAGGAATGTATTAAGTTGCTCCTGAAACTCCTTGGGAGATCTCGCAATCAACAAACTAACGACGCCTGAGGTAACCGCTGCAATCACCAATCCTACACCAACCCCTCTTGTGAGGTCTGTAAATAAATTTGGAGACTTTATGAAAGGTGAAGTATATGAAAGTGCAGTTATAACTACTCCAAAGATCGTCAGCAAGATAACGCCTAACGCAACCTGTTTCGTGACCAGCTTAGTTCCAGTAGTAATCACCCACTTTCTCGAATCGTTCTCATTTTGATTGCGATGCTTTGATTTCTGTTGTTGCATTATCCTGCCTCCATAGATATACAAAATGTGGAAGACTTATACATCACATTTTTGGTAATACTTATTTCTCTCGTATTGGTGTTTGGACTAAATTCTTGTGAAGCAAGATGGAAAGCCGTACGAGCCATATTTTATGAGAGCACGTGACCCCACTCTACAAACCGCTTGACGCGAAATTAGTCTAAATATCAAACTCTTGTAACATAGGAAGTATCATTTATTAACAATAAACCATGATTGACATCATGTCAATCATATGTCCCTGACATCTACTCATAAATCAGACAGATGGCTTTACTGGTTCACTGAGAAGAGTATAACAGCCTGAACCGAAAGCACTTCTCGTTTAGTTTCAATTTTGTAGGCCATAATTTATGAGTAGATGTCGGTCTTGCTCCCTTGACTTGCCACATTCATTTCGTATATCATATTATTAGATTATCGAAATGATGGTAAGGAACTAAGTGGATGGTACACGAACAGGTACACAATAAGACAGACCTGGCAGAGGCGCTCCTCGATATCACACCTAAACTGTTGAGACGCCTGGGGGCCGACCTGCCTCTGGATGATGCATCCGGGGCTTGCCCTGGCTGGCGCGAGGTGGTCGAGCTGCGTGCCACACCTGGACAGTTGACACTCCTGCACGTCCTTGTCGAGCATGACCGCTGCACGATGCAGGAACTCGCAGAGCACCTCGCCGTGGCGCCCTCTACTGCCACAGCAATGGTCAAACGCTTGCTTGCCCAGGGCTATGTCGAGCGGGGTCACGATGACGTGAACTGGCGAACAGTATGGGTCAAACCCACCGAGCCAGGACGACTGGCGGTGCATGTCTCTCGCCAGGCCAGTTTGAACTCGTTGCAACGACGCCTCGATCGCCTGAGCGAAGCTGAACGCACCAGCATTCAAGCAGCCTTACCCGCGCTCGAGCATCTGGTTGAGGTATAGCCACGACTTACGGTGTCAACGCCATCCGTGGTACACTACTGGTGTACAATGTAGCCACGATCCTGTTAGATCTTACAGTGCTAATTGCATTTACAATTGTTATGCTGGTGATAGCTATACTTTTAACGCGACCCGAGGTCTAGTTACTAGGTAGAAGGAAATTTATGCGTACTTTTGGTTCCTCTTCTTCAGATACTGCCGCTGGTACAATAAAAGAAACAAGCCCTCTAGCAGGTGCGCCAGAGCAGAAGGATGGCTACCAGTGGACGGCGCTCTCCGTCACGACCGTCGGCGCCTTGCTCGCCTCTATCCAGGGATCGGCGCTGCTGATAGCACTTCCTAATATTTTGACCGAATTGCACATCACATTTTTCACAATAATCTGGGTACTCCTGGGCTATCTACTCATTATCACCGTTCTCACTCCAGTTGTCGGACGCCTGGCTGATATGTGGGGGCGCAAACGGCTGTACAACAGTGGTTTTGTCGCCTTTACGCTTGGCTCACTCGTCGCAGGCTTGGCACAGCCGCAATTGCATGGTGCTGATCTTATCGTTGGCCGGGTCATTCAGGGTGTAGGGGCAGCCCTGCTCGTCACGAATAGCACGGTGATTGTGACCGACGCATTTAGAAAGGGTCAAGTCGGACTTGGTTTAGGGATCAACCAGATTGCGGGTGCGGCTGGCTTCTTGATTGGCCCTATCGTTGGTGGCCTACTCACTGAATGGTCGTGGCGGTGGGTCTTTCTCTTCAATGTTCCTATAGGTATCTTTGGTGTGTTATGGGGTATCTGGCGACTTCGTGAGCCTGTACGTCCATTAGCACACCAGCCTATTGACTGGTTTGGGACCGTTACGCTGACTGTTGGCCTCTTTGGAGTGCTCTTGGCCTTGACAATGCTTGCGTTTCCTATTCTTCCTCAGCCAGTCACTATCGCCATTCTTCTTATTGGTATTGTGAGTGCTGGATTATTCATTGCCATTGAGCCTCGTATTCAGGTACCACTCATTCAATTACGCCTCTTCCGTAATCGTCTCTTCGCCCTGGCGAACTTGAGTGGATTACTCAATGGCATTGCACGAGGCGCAGTGCTGTTCCTGCTGATTTTCTTTCTGCAAGGCCCCTATGGGAAAGACCCTCTCACTGCGGGGTTGATGCTCATTCCCTTTGGCGCTGCATTTATGGTGATTGGCCCCTTGAGCGGGCGGCTCTCTGATCGCGTCGGATCACGATTGCTCACACCGATTGGATTGGCGATCTCTGCGATTGGACTGTTCGGGTTAACTACCATTACGCAATTTACGCCTTACTGGTTGCTGGCTCTTTATATGGCACTCATGGGTGGGGGGTCAGGCTTCTTCATCTCGCCCAATACCAATGCCATTATGAGTTCTGTCGAGCCGCATACGCGAGGCGCGGCAGCAGGTATCTTGAGCATGCTGAATAATACAGGTCAAATGCTCAGCATTACAATTGTGTTTCCGCTCGCGCTGAGTCAGATACCATTTGTTGTTGTCCAGCGAGTCTTCATTAATGGCGGGGGTCTGGGACACTTTTCATCAGCAATTGCGCCGTTTCTCTCAGGCTTGCATCTTGCATTCTTTGTCTCATTCGTATTAAGCATAATCGCCGCAATTGTCGCGGCATTGCGGCCAGCACATGGACAGCATCACCCCTTGCAAATATTTTAGAAATGTGATATCCTACTTTTAGGATGGTAAAATTTCATTTGCGAGGTGATAAAATATGGAAGAGCCAATCCAGGAACTTGCCCCACGCATCAGTGATTGCCTCAAGGTCATCTATGCCATGCAGGAACGCGGCCAAAAGGTCACCACCTCGGCTGTGAGCGAACACCTGTGCGTAAGTGATGCCACCGTTACCATGCTCTTCAAAGATTTTGCCGCAGCCGGCTGGGTCGAACATACACCTTACCGTGGTGTGACTCTCACACCCCTGGGCGAGCGCAAAGCAATGGAGGTAATTCGCCATCATCGCCTGCTCGAACTCTACCTGGCTCGTGAACTGGGCTACAGCTGGGATAAAGTGCATGCTGAGGCCGATAAATTGGAGCACGTTATCTCTGAAGAGTTTGAAGATAAACTCGATGTCCTGCTTGGCCACCCCACGGTCGATCCTCACGGTGATCCCATTCCCAGTAAGGATGGCATCATCGCTGCACGCAAGGGATGTACGCTCCAGCAGTTAAAAGAGGGGCAGCCCGCGCTGATCCTGCGTGTCAGTGACCAGGACCCTGAAAAGCTGCGCTATCTCGGTCAACTTGGCCTCTACCCGGAAACGCGGGTGGAGTTAGTAGCACGAGCGCCCTTTGGTGGGCCGCTCCATATTCGTGTGGGAGAAAAGTCTCAACAGGTAGAGCACATGCTTGGCCCAGAACTGGCCGAACACATTATCGTTACACCAATAGAAACAGGCGAACTGGCAAACAAATAAAAATGCATCACTCTCTGGCGTTCTCCTCCAATCTGTGCTAGAATCGCCTCGTATCCATCCATGCTGAACAGGGAGAATACGCCGAACAAGGAGACCTTGCATTTGACAACGCACGATAAACGCTATGTGATAATTGGCAACGGGATAGCAGGAACGACAGCCGCTGATACATTACGAAAAAATGACCCGAATTGTAGCATACATCTTCTCACCAATGAACCCTACCCACTATACAATCGCGTCTCACTCCCACGCTTCCTGCAGGGAGTGATCGTTGAGCAGAAAGTGATGATACGCGATTTTGCGTGGCACGAACAGCGCAACATCCGCCTGATAACGGAAACATTGGTAACGGATCTCAACACCGAAGAACGCACCGTCGTTACCGATAAAGGACAAAACTTGCCCTATGACGCGCTCCTGGTCGCAAGTGGAGGCTGGGCCAACCCACTAAGAGTGCCGGGCGTAGAGGGCACGAAGCATATTTATAACTTTGTAACCCTCGATGACACCAAGACCATTATCGCTCGTATGCTCGAATCCCGCACCGCGCTGGCTTATGGCGGCAGCTTCATTTCATACGAGCTGTGCGATGGGTTCGCTGTACGCAAGCTCGACACGACCTGGATAATGCGAGGCCCTTTCTGGCTGCGCAGTTGCCTTGACCCCGATGGCGGTGAGGTTATCGATAATATCGCGCAGAAATTTGGTGTCGAGGTCGTTCACGGCGATGAAATCGACCGCGTGGTTCCCCAAAACGGGGTTCCCGGCTATGTAATCACAAAAAAAGGGCGACACATACAGGCAGATCTCATCGGT
>WNFB01008479.1_pt1 | contig 12070 bp, 11 predicted proteins | sample 5400501 | NCBI WGS metagenome assembly WNFB01 (sample SAMN13153341, study PRJNA577476) | soil metagenome | isolation source: 200 cm saprolite under Douglas fir tree site 2 hole 1 | place: USA:California | collected 2015-04-18 | reverse complement strand
TCGGCGTCGCGCGCGGCGTTCACTCTCGGAATCAAGAGCGACCTTTCACATTCCTGGCGCGGACATTTTTTCAAAGCGGGGATCGACTTCGTACGCCTGCGCGAAGGCGAAAGTTTTTTCTTCGACGGCCGGGGCGACCCGGATGTTTTTCCATCGTTCCAGGGTTGGGGCAGGGGCGGGCAGGCCAGCTTTTACGTGCAAGATCATTTTTCGCCCATTCGAAACCTGACCGTTGATCTCGGCCTTCGCTACGATCACTTCGATCTCGTGGACGCGGATCAGCAAGCCAGTCCGCGCGTCGGCCTCGCGTACCACCTCACAAAGACCAAATCGGTGATTCACGCGGCGTACAATCGTTTGTTCTCACCGTCTCCTATCGAATATTCCTTGCTCGCCAGTTTTATCGGGCACAACGCTGTCAATCCGGCCCAGCGCGTCGGCAACGTGCGTCCTTACACACAGCACTATTACGAAGTAGGATGGGCGCAGGAAGTTGCGCCGCGCGTGAGCCTGGAGCTGAATGCGTATTTGCACACCGGCCGGAACAGTTTCGAAAACCACGAAATTTCAATCTCGCGGATTTTTGTGCCCATCAATTTCGATGCCGCTCGTTCAAAAGGCATCGAGCTCGTCGCGAACATGCGCCAATTGGAACGCTTCGGAATTTCCGGACGATTGCAATACGCGCTGGCGAAAACTTATTTTTACGGCCCGATCACCGGAGGCTTCGCCGGCGACGAACCGCTGGTCGCGGGCGAAAAAATTATTCCCGCCTTTGATCAGACGCACACTGGGACGGCGCAGATTTTTTATCACAACCAGTGGCGCGGATTCTGGGCGGGAAGCGCGATGCGCTACGGCAGCGGCACCATCATTGAACACGGCCCGCGGCTGCCGCAGCATTTTACCTCTGACCTCGCGGCCGGACTGACGCTCTGGAAAACCGAGCCGCGCTACCTGGATCTGGAATTCGACATTACCAACGTCAGCAACAGCATCTACAAAATCGCTAAAGAGAGCGAAGAAATTCCCATCCAGTACGCGCCGTCACGCACGGTAGGCGGCAGCTTGAAATTTCATTTCTAAGCGCTTGACGCAGTGACAAGCTTCTGCGCTTGGCCCGCGGAAAACAGAGCAGGCATTCGTGCTGTGCGCGGGGCTGCCTGCCCTGTTGCGTTCACCAACACCAGCCAAGAGCCCGCCAAAAAAATGGAAGGCCAACACTCGGTTAAATCCTAGGACGCGCCTAGCGCGGGCTAGGTTACAGCGTGCCTGTTCAAAAATTCTTGGAGGGCACGCCAATCAGCCGGAGTGCCCTCCAAGATTAAAAGTTAATGCCTAACTTCTTAGCTCTTCGGGGCCCAGGCGGAGGCGACCAGGTCATGATCGAAGGCCGGGGGCACCTGCTTGAAACAGGCGTAGCGATAGAGCGCGGCGTTGAAGACGCCCTGCACCGCGGACATGAACACCGAGAGCAGGAGGAAATAAAGAATCATCAAGACCGTGCCGACGAGCAGGCCCTTGATCCCACCGAGAACCATCGCGGCAAACCACAGGCCGATCCCCGGCAGCATGAGCACCAGAGAAACCAGGCCGAGGCTGAATCCGCCCATGACTTTCTCACCCCAGGTATCGCGGAACAGTTTCGAGGAGCGCTTCACGGCTTGGATCGGCGAGAGGTCCTCGAAGGCCAGCACAGGAACGACGAAGTAGCAGGCCAGCGTCCAGACGACGCCGATGATGCGCATGATGAGGCGGCCGACGATGCCCATGCGCTCTTCGAGAGTTCGCAGGATGACGCCGACGGTGGCGGCGACGAGCGCCCACTGAAAAATGGTGCCCTTGCGCGCCCAGGCCAGCTCGAGGCCATCGCGGAACGTCCACGTGCCGCCCATCAAACGGCTATTGGCGACGCCGACGAGCGCGACGTTAAAGAAAACGATCACAAAATAGTTGGCAACGTACAGGGAAAACATCCCCAGCAGGAAAACCGGAGACTGATTCGGATTGAAGCGTTCCCCGGCCGCCGCGGCGGAAGTCATCGCCGGCAGCATGAGGACTGCGCCGCCGGTGGCGATGATGGCCGTGACAAGCAAACAAGCGATAGCCGACAAAACCGGGAACAGCATCAATTGTTTATCGGAACGGAGAATCGCGAAGCTCTGCTTCACGAGCTCCCAACTGCGAGAAAATTTACCCATCACACCCTCCCATGCAAAAGAAAGAAGGAACGGTGACCCGTAGGCAGTTTGTTGGAGGGAGCGGTTCGCTCCAATAGTACGGAGGATGCACGTCCTCGGGACAGGTAACCGGTCGGGCAAAGAGCTGACTGGTGACAAAGATGATGACTGGTGATCCGTGACTGGTGACTGGTGGACCCGAGAGCGCCGGGGTAGGCCGGTGACTCGTGAACCCACAGTCTGCGTGTTTTTGGCAATGACTGCGGAAGAGTATGAAAGGAAATGGGATAGATCTGAGAATCGTTGTCCGAGCGTCTGAACGCTGAGGGTGGATAGGGACCCCCCACACCCCCTATCCGATGCATGAATATCAAAACAAAGGGGATAGAAAATGGGAAATTTGTAAGTAATTGAACATGAAGGGGATAATTCGGGGACTCGGCGGCACGATGGAACGCCGACCCAGGAGAAGGCTGGTTAGCCATAACACCCCCTCCCCCCATGTTTTTCATAAGTGTTGATTCTAAATAACTTAGGGAGGGAATCGTAAGTCCACCGGTCTGAACAGGCTGCGGAAAAAGTCTTTAAGTTCTTTGAAATCTGCCGTGATGCTTAGCCTTCGCGGGGAGCAATTTCTCCAACCGGACCAAATTCGCTGCGGCGGCGTATAACCGGAACTGCCAATCCACCCGCCGCCGCCCGCGCAATTTTGTTTTTCGCAGACCCGCCGAACTCTTCATCCACCCAAATATCTTTTCGACGAGTTTCCGTTTCCCCTGGCTGATGGCAAATCCCGGATCTTCCCGCTCGCTCGGCAAAAGCCAATTCTTGCTTAACGGCGTCTCTTTGTCGTACTCCGCAATGTGCGGCACAATTTGCAACTCCCGCAGTCTCTTAATGAATTTCTCGGCCTGGTAACTCTTGTCTGCGGCCAGTGTCAGCGGCGCAAGCTCTTCTCCGGCTCTGCGTTTTTTGTTCTGTTTTTCCGCCACCGGCGTCACCATCTCTTCCGCCGCTTCGCGTTCCGCCTTGCGTCCCGATGGCGTCACACACGCTTGCACCACCAGCCCGTTGCGGTTTTCCATCAGCACGTGACCCAAATAACTCGGCTTGACTTCGCTCGCTGCGCTCTTCTTGTATAGCCGCGACTCCGGATCGCTCTTGCTCTCGTGGGTGTCGCGCAGCAATTTCTCCCCTTTTGAGCCGCTCCCCTTTGTCGGTGGCGGATTCTTCTCCTGAAAACTCCGGCGATTCGCCCACGCTTCAATCAGCGTTCCGTCCACAGTGAAATGTTCGTCCGAGAGCAACCCTTGTTTCGCCGCCTGCGCCAGCACCTGATCGAAAAATGCTTTGGCTATCTCCCCCTCGATCAACCGCTCGCGGTTCTTCGTGAACACCGTCACGTCCCACACCTCGTCGTCCACATTCATCCCTACAAACCAGCGGAAGAGCAGGTTGTAGTTCAACTGCTCCATCAACAGCCGCTCGCTGCGTACGCTGTAGAAGGCCTGCAACAGCAAGGCCCGCAGCAACTTCTCCGGAGCAATCGATGGCCGTCCCACGCGCGAATACAGCTGCGCGAACAGCGGCGACATCGCTTGCAACGCCGCGTCAGTCATCCCTCGTATCCGTCGCAGCGGATGATCTTGCGGTACCCGCTTCTCCGGCGAAATGTAACTGAACATGCCACCTTGCTGCTCATCGTGTCCGCGCATGTTCTCTTAGACGCCGCTACTCCGTCGCCCGTAACCCAATCCACGACTTTTTCCGCAGCCTGTAAAGACCGGCCACAGCAAAAGTTCGCAAGAAATGCGCGGAGGACCGGACGAAGAGGGGCCGAGATGATCGGGAACCGAGGCGGGCGGGTGGCGGAGAAGACTCCTACGGCTCTCGATGCTCGCTCAGGAGAAGCATCCTTTGTCGGATGCTTCGAGCAAGGATGGGATTCGGGATACACGAGGCAGGATAACATGGAAGTATCAACTGGTTAAATACTATGCAGGGAATAGTCGGAATTGAGGATTGCACGGCTACGGAGGCGGGATGAACGGCGCGAACAGCGGCAAGTGCGCCACCTGCCTGAATCAAACAACCTGCGGCGCATTAGGTGCATCCCACGAACAAACCCAGTCCAACCCCTGCGCTTAGAGGAGTGTGTCCAATGAACCGGCCGCGTCTAACTCTATCCGCTCTGATTGTCTTGAGCATGCTCGCGATTTACAGCTGTAACGGATCCAACATGGTTCCGCCGCCGGTGACGGGGGGCGTGCCGATGTCCTTAACGATCACCGACGCGCCGCCTGCGGGCGTGACGGTGCTTTCGTTTGAAGTCATCGTCACTGGAGCGACGCTCAACCCGGGGAACGTGGACTTGCTCGGGAACAGAGGTTCCGTCCGGATCGAAGTGAAGAGGCTGGAGACGGAAGCAGCTTTTCTCAATACCACCAATGTGGCTCCGGGGACGTATACGAGCCTCAACCTGACGTTTGCCAACCCGGAACTGACTTTCAAGAACGATACAGCCGCTGTGCTGGCGGGCTGCGCCGTCGGAGCGGTTTGCGAGATCAAACCGACGGGCGCGCTGACGTCAACATTTACCTTCCCGTCGCCGGGGATCACTGTCGCAGCGAATACGCCCTCGGCGATTCAGGTAGATGTGAACCCCAACGTCATTCTCAGCGCGACGCTGGGAGTAGATTTCAGCCAGTCCGGGGCGGTCAGCGCTCAACAGTTCACACCGAAACAAAACGATAACAATGACGATAACGATGAGATGGACAGGCTGGATGATTTGCAGGGCACGGTTCAGAACCTCGACACCACGAACAAGAAGTTTACGCTGCACACCGCAAATGGTGATTTCGCAATCACCACCGACAACAACACGCAGTTTGAGTTCGCAGGGTGCATGGCGAACAATTTTAGCTGCCTGCAAAACAACCAAGTAGTCGAAGTGGACGTAGCGATGATGGCTGGGGGAGTATTCCTCGCCAGGAAAATCGAATTTGAAGATCAGGTCGAAGACGACGAGCTGGAGGGCGTGGTTTTCAAGATTGACGACGCGACGCATTTCGAGATGGTGGTGCTCGACGAGCTGAGGTCGGTCAACAATGTGTCCGTCGGCAATCCAGTGGTCGTCACGCTCAGCAGTCCGACCTTCCGGGTACACACGGATGGGCTGACTGTACCGAGCGGTCTGCAGGGGGCTTTCGAAGGCGCAACGGATACGTCGCAACTCTTGACTGGGCAGTCCGTGGAAGTACGGCTGACGGGTCCGGCCAACGCTGGGCCGCCCATCACCGTGACCGCGAACCGGGTGCGTCTGCGGATGACGCAGTTCACCGGGAATGTGAGCGGCGCGCCTGTTCCGCCGAATTTCAATGTGGGCAGCCTGCCTGCTCTCTTCACCGGCGCGGGAATCACCAGCATTCAGGTGCAGACCTCGAGCAATACGAATTTTCAGGGGGTAACGGGTGTCAGCGGCCTGGCCGACGGCAATACCGTTTCCCTAAGAGGGCTGCTCTTCAAGAACGGCGGGAATCCACCGGTGCTTATCGCCAAGAAAGTGCGTAAGCGTTAACGAGAATCACGCCAAAGGAACGGAAAGGCCAGGGAGCCAGCCCGCTCGCGTTCCAAGTGGACGATGAGTCGAGAATTTTCCCCAGCTGTGCTGTCGTCTCGCTGCTTTAGGGGTGTGCCACCTGCACGCGCCACCTGCACGCGCTCTTGACTTCGGCACCAGAAGCGGCGAGAATCCGCGCCGTTTCGCCTCATCGGACGGGCAGTTCCCACCAGAGAGTTAGCGCCTAAGGCGAAAGGAATTGCCGGGGCCGCAACCCGCAAGGAGAGATTGTCATGCGAACCTTGACGCTTCTAGGTGCTGCTCTGATCACGCTGCCGGTAGTGGCTGCGGAGAGCGATTTCAAGGCTATGTTCGTGAAGCACTGGCAGGTCGCAAAGGAGTTCACCTTGGCCGTGGCCGAAGCCATGCCCGGCGAGGCCTATGATTTCAAGCCAAATCCCGAAGAGCTGAGCTTCGGCCAGCTTATGGTCCATATTGCGGCCCAGAACTCGGACAGCTGTGCGACCGCGACCGGAACCCAGGCACCACCATCAATTCCATCCTCGAGCGCCGCGCCACCTGCGACGGATAAGCAGACTGCCATCAAGTTTCTCACCATTTCTTTTGACAAGTGCGCCAAGGAGCTTGATGCCATGCCGCCGGGGCAGTGGAACAAGGAGGTTTACAAATTCCGAGGCCAGCCGGTGCTCGCAAGCGAGGCGCTATGGTACACGTTTACGCATATGGCGCATCATCGCGGACAGGCCGAAGTTTATTTGCGCGCAAAGAATATCAAGCCGCCAGCTTGGCGATTTTAGCTTTTGATATTTCGCCGGTAAGCCAAGCCCCTGCGCCGGGTTAGCCGCCCCGGGTTAGCCGGGGTGGCGGTCTGTTACTTCGCCGGTATGATATCGAATTTCCCCGACCCTTCCTCATAAAAGAGCGCGCCTTCCGTCTTGTCGCCGCCGCTCCAATGCCTGTGGCCGCCCGGGACTCGGAGGAAATCTCCCGGCCCCACATGCTTTTCGCCCGCATCATCTTTATAGAGATAAGCGCCTTTGATAACGACTATCCACAGATCGCTTGTATGTGTGTGCATTCCCGCGTCGTACCCCGGCGTGAACTTCGTGAATGTTGCGTGAGGCCCCTTGTCCGGGTTGCCCCAAAGGACGGCCATGGAGACCCCCGCCGACGGCGATTCCTTGAACTTGGCCTTATCTGCAGCCACGTAGATCACGCTCTTCTTCTTCGTGCTCGACGCTTTCTGGGCCTGCGCAAGACCCATCGACGCCCCGGAAATGATTAAAGCCGCCACTCCCAACACGATCAGTGATTCCTTCATTTCGTTTTCCTCCGTATGTTCTTCAGCTGGAATTTCTATTGGGCCGCCCGGATGGGCACCGTTATACGCTCAAGTCCGCCGAGTACGGCAAAGTATTGTTCCCTAATGATCCCCGACTCATTAGTTGCCGGTCGGAATGATCTCCGCGTTTTCTACCATGAGTACCACGGTGCGCTGAGGGGCTCGCGTGCGGTGCATAACACTTTTGGGAACGACGAAGCCCTGCCTCGGGCCGAGACTTACCAACCGATCTTCGAGATCGATCAAAAGTTGCCCCTCAATTACGTAAAAAAACTCGTCGTCTTCATCGTGTTTGTGCCAATGGTATTCACCACAAAAGACCCCCAACCGCACGACTGAACCATTCACCCGGCAGAGCGTCTGGTTGTACCACTGAAATTGGCAGTCATCGGCAAGCTGCTTTTCTTCCACGATTTCCAGAGGCTTATAGTAAATATTCAAACGAGTTTCATAAGGATAAGGCCGTGTATCGCTCATTCCAACCCCCCAAATCTTCGTACGTGGATGATATATCTCAACGAGAATCTCATCCACATTCCGAGTCCTAACGAGCTCTCCCGGCTTTTAGAGTAAGCGAGAGAAACTTGGGGGGTAGATGCAATATGGACCGTTTAATCATGGACGCTGTTAGCGCGCTGCGGTCGTCTTGGATTCGGCTCGGGAACTTCCATGCGGATGGATTCTTGAAACCAAGCGGGGCGCGGCTCTAGGGCGTTGTGAAAAATTCCCACATGGCTGGTGCGGTGGCGGCGTCTCCCGGAAGCTTGGTCACGCCGAGACCTTCGAGCGTCAGGCGAAGAACGCTTTGATGTTGATAGAAAGCGATGGACTTGTAGCCACGCTTCGCCAGCGGACTGACGATGACGGCGGCCACGTGGCCGCCGCCGGCTGTGAAATCCAGAGTGTCCGCTTCGTCAAAGACAATGATGAGCAGGCCGTCCTTCTGGAACACGGCGCTCCGAATCACCGGGTCGAGATTCGTCTTCAGCCAATTGTCCGCCGTGGTAAGAGAGCAGTTATGCGCGTCGTTGCAGAGGTTCGGGACGATGAAAGAATAGTCAGGCAGGTTTGCCGTGGGCAGGTCCGCGGCAAACTGGCTGAAGGGAACGAGATTTTTCGTTTGCGCGGGGTCATTCTGCACATCGGTCATGTACGCGATCGGATTGTGGCGCACGGCGTAGTTGCCGCTGTCACCGCCGGTATAGCCAATGGAGGGAAGATCCTCAGCGTAGGATTTCCAGGTTTTGCCGGCGGCGATCAGCTCACGGATGACATTGTCTTCGGAAACGGGGAACGAGTGCGGTGTCGAGGCATCGATGATCGTAAGAGTCTGTCCAGTGGTGAGCTCGAAATAGTTTGGGATCGAGGGATGCGCGTTAGCGAAATAGTTCGCGGCCAAGCCGTACTGGTTGGCCAGGCTGTTCAAGTAGGGCATGGACGGGCTGGCCACGACGTCGGCGTAATTGTGGTTTTCCTCGACGACAATGAAGACGTGGCCAAAGCGCACACTCTGAGCGGGCGGAGGCGGGGTTTTCGCTACCGGTCCTCCGATGCAGCCGGCCAGGGCGGAAACGCAGCAGACCAGCGCGAGCCATCGAAACCTGGCGGCGGGCAGAATGCGTAGGCAGGATGCGTACATAGGTTTAGATCGAATGTTGAATTTTTCTTAGAGAATTCGGCCCATGGGCCCTTTCGAATTGCCCGGAGCACTCCATCGGCAGCTTCTTGATAGTGGCTTATTCTTTGCTCTCCGTCTGTCCACATTGGGACACTCACGCAAGGGAGAAAGTGCAGACGAAGGTCGGCCACCCGCCAAGCAGAGCGGGATTAACGGTGCGACGAGGACAGGGCGAAGCGAAGAATGGCCTCAGCTCAGATTGGAACGCTTGATGACTTTTCACGGAGAAAATAGAGGCCCAGTATGGTTCCGAGGCCTTCGGTGATGAGCAGCAGATAAGCGGTGACGACGAAGACGATGCCCGCCGGACCAGGGGGTTGTGCTGAGACATGATCAGTGCCGCGAATGAGAAAATGATGGTAGAGACCAAACACTGAGGAAGCTGCCATGGAGGCGGTTAGCAAGAGCAAGCCCACGCGTTTTTGAGAGGTCCACAGCAAAGCAAGAGCGAGCAATGGGCCAAGCAGAATCACGATAATCACAAAGAGCATAGCGGCAGGAGGCAGGTTCACGTGGAGTTCCCGATGAGCGGCGCCGTGAACGATGTTGATGAACAGGTGTGCGACTACGAGAACGGTTATGTATTTGTTGGCGCGGTTCACGGTGTTTTGCTGAGGTCCGACTCGCCCGGTGACGCCCAAAGCGATTCCATCCTCTCACGCTTGCAAAACCCACGCGCGGCGTAGTGTTGCATTTCGTAGGTGGGAAGCGTGGCGAGTTCGGGGTTCGTCACGCTTCCGGGGGTGGGGTGCATCTGATACTGGCGAATCCTCCCTGGCGTCAGCTACAAGAGCGCGCCGAAAAGATTCCGGGAGACAAGAAGCACGTGGAAGGCATCCACTCATAGAGTCAATGCGTCGCGCAGTTCAATACAGCACAGAATCGCCTTACCGGACAACTGCCGGGGCGTTCTCGCGGATCGAAGGTCGGCCACGCGCCAAGGCGATGGGCCAGTCTCAGATAGCCAAGAGGTATTCTCGGAAGACTTTCTGTGCACCAGCGGCAAATTAGAAGCTAGAAAATTGAAACTAGAAAATGGAGCCCGTCGAAGCAGATCCCCCCGGACTCTCCCCGCCGATCTTATGGCACGGTTACTGTCAGGGTTGCGGCGGAGCGGCCGTACTGGTTTGTTGAATACAGCGTGTAGGTCGAGGTAACGGCGGGGTTGACGATTACGCTAGTGCCGCGCGTCGCCCCAACCTTCGGCGAGATGATGTTGTATTCAGCTCCGCTGACGCTCCAGCTTAATGTTACCATCTGCCCCTTGACCATGGCAGACGGCGGGTTGGCGGTGAAGTTGCTGATGGCGGGTAGAGGGCCGGTGGGTACGTTGGCGGGGGTATAGATGGTCCCCATCGCTACCACTTCGAAGTTTGAAGCCGTGATGGTCTTGAGCAGGTTCAAGTCGGAATTGTTCCAACGGTCGTCCGGAGCACCGCTGATAAAGATACCGCTGCCATTGTCGGCCAGAATCATCCCGTATTTTTTCAGGGCGGTCAGGATCACCTGGTCATCGGCCGGGAAGCCCGAAATATCGAAGCTCGCCTTGAGACGAAGTCGCGTGCCCATGGGCGGGGCGCTGGTATTGGTCACGGTGGAAGCCCAATGCGACGCCGGGGCCACGAAGGCTTTCTGGGTAGTCGGCACGGTGAACCGCAGCGCGTGGTTAATGGCTCCTGCGGCGACTTCGTCGTAACGCGCCAAGCCGGGAAGGATCGGCAAGCCGGCGGCATCCGCCGAAGTCCAAGTATAGGGACGTTGCTCATTGATGGTCATGTCCCACGCGGCGGCCGAATCGGCGCTCCAGGTTCCGTTCTTGTTGAGGGTGGCGTTGTAAAGCTCGTAGAGCCAGCAACCGTCTTTCTCGAGCAGCAGCACGTGCCGATCGCCGTTGCCGGGTTTGGGGTAGCCCTCGATCAGCGCATTGGAAGGAATCGGCATCGGCCCGGGATCGCTATCGCTGGCGAAGGCGCCGAGCGAAATGGCGACCTTGGCCTGCGTGCCCGCCACCACCTGGCAGGGAATCCCGATGGTCTGCCTTCGTTAGGTGCCGGCACCAAAGTCCGGATGCAGCGTGACGGTGGAGCCAATGAAGTTGATGATGCTGGCGGAATTGAGGTCCACTGCCGCCGAAGAGATGTCGGTGCTCCACAGGTTGCTCACAGGGAACGGAACGAAGCCGTTGAGGCTCGCCCCGGCGCCGGTGCTCATCCCGTTGCAGGTGGCGCTCTGCGCAAAGGCGGCGCCGCTAAACAGCAACACCATGGCGGTTACGAGGAAAAACTTCACTTTCATTTTGCCTCCCTGGGAACTTCTCGCATCATTCTCGCTCAAACTCTCCAGACCCATATTCGGAAGAAAGCTTCTCCAGTTCAAGCACGGTGTTCCGTGGTGTCTGCTTTTTGCCAACACCATAGGTTGAGTATGCCCACCCATTTCCCGGCGAGCGCTCGCGAGTAGCGAGTCAGGTGCACCGCGGTCCTCGCCAAGATATCGCGGTCATCCATACCCAAGCCCATACAAGACAACAATTGCTTGGGGCATTGCCACGTCTTGTAAACGATTGTTTCTAATAGAGTTAAAGGTGGCGGCGGGAACGGCAGAAAGAAAATGAAAAAAAAGGCTTGCGTTCTATTTAGTGTTGTAGTTGACTATCACACTAGTAGTCGATCCAAAGGTTGTCGCTCGCACCTGAGTATGCGAGGGCAAACCCTGACCCGAGAGTAAAGAAGCTTAAGGAGAATGAAAAATGAAATCCATTCGTACTATGTTGCCCGTTGTTCTGCTGTCGCTCTCCGCCATGGCCTTCGCGCAGTCTGACGTGCACAAGATGGACGCGCCAAAAGCCGCCGCGCCGAAGTCCGAGGCACAGACTTCCTTCGACACCATGAAAACCCTCGCGGGGGATTGGGAAGGCCCCGTGAAGACCGACATGCCGGTAGCGGCGAAGGTGGACATTAAGCCGCTGCACGTCTCAATGCGCGTGACCTCGCGGGGAAACGTCCTCGTGCACGAGTTCCAGGAAGCGGGAACGCCGCTGGACCCGGCAAAGTACGACCATCCCGTCACGATGCTGTACGTCGACGTCGACGCAGACCGGCTCACGCTGGTCCACTATTGCGACGCGGGGAACCGACCGCGCATGACCGGCAAAATATCGCCGGACGGAAAGACGCTGGAATTCGATTTTGCCGATCTTTCCGGCAGCAATAAGTACGGACACATGTATCACGCCGTGTTCACCATCATTGATGCGAACCATCACACGGAGGACTGGACGTACATGA
>WNFB01004780.1_pt1 | contig 12070 bp, 9 predicted proteins | sample 5400501 | NCBI WGS metagenome assembly WNFB01 (sample SAMN13153341, study PRJNA577476) | soil metagenome | isolation source: 200 cm saprolite under Douglas fir tree site 2 hole 1 | place: USA:California | collected 2015-04-18 | reverse complement strand
ACATTGTCGAGGACATCGTCCGGCGTGAGGCCTTCGGTCTGCCCGTCGAACGAACGCGCGATGAGCTCCAGACTGCGCGCGTCGTGGTCGAGCAGGAAGGTCGCGAGGCCGATGGGCGAGTCCGCAAACCCGGTCATTGATTGCGGGCGCGATGCCATCCAGAAGGCGTAGTAAACATGCTTGTAGAAGAAAACGAGCTGTTCGTACGCGCTTCTCTCCTCGGCGGAGAGACTGGACGGCGCCGGGGCGCCGGCGAAAGATGCCTGGTCGATTTCTGCAGGAATCGCGCCGGGCATGTTGGTGTGAATGCCGAGCAATTCCGGTGGCGCCTGCACGCCCAGCATATCGGTAACGACCGCGCCCCAATCGCCACCCTGCGCGACAAAGTGCTTGTAGCCAAGGCGCCGCATCAGCGTGGTCCAAGCGCGCGCGATGCGCTCGGGGCCCCAGCCGGTCGTCGTCGGCTTGCCGGAGAATCCGTAGCCGGGCATCGACGGGATCACCAGATGGAAGGCGTCCGATGCGCTCCCGCCATGCGCGGTGGGGTTGGTGAGCGGTTCAATGATCTTCAACTGTTCGATCACTGAACCGGGCCAGCCGTGCGTTACGATCAGCGGCATCGCGTTTTCATGCTTTGAACGGACGTGGATGAAGTGGATATCCAGCCCGTCGATTTCGGTGATGAAGTTCGGAACGGCGTTGAGCCGCGCCTCAAGTTTGCGCCAGTCATAGTCACTCTGCCAGTAGCTCAGAACCTGCTGGACGGTCTTGAGCGGTACGCCCTGCGAATAATCGGTGACGGTTTCCTTGTCGGGTAACCGGGTCTGCGCTAGGCGCTGGCGCAGGTCGGCCAATGCCGCCTCCGGAATGTTGACCCGGAAGGGATGGATGGATTCGTTTGTGGGTGTCTTGGTGGTCATTGGTGTTCTCCTTGAGATTGGTTGGCTTGCGTGGCTGCACTTTCGTGCTGGACAAGACCTACGCTCGCAACGCCGAGAACACCCGTTAGCCGTTGTTAGGCCTCGTTTGTCGCTGATAATGCTGGTTTTTCTGGCCAGATTTGATGCGACGCGCTATCAATGTTAGCGCCATGGCGATTGCCCCAAACGAGACCAAGGACGAATTGTCGTTCGGTCCTTTCCGATTGCTGGTGGGGGAAAGGCTCCTCACCAAAGGGGGCACTGCTGTCGATCTTGGCGCGCGCACCCTCGACCTGTTGATTGCTCTGATTTCCTCTCCGAACGAAGTCGTGAGCAAGAAGGATCTGATGTCACGCGTTTGGCCGGACGTCATCGTCGAGGAAGGCAGCTTGCGGTTTCACATGAACGGGCTCCGCAAGGCGCTTGGCGATGGAAAGGACGGCGCGCGGTACATCGCGACACTCCCAGGACGGGGCTATTGCTTTGTGGCGCCCGTCTCGCGTCCGACTGGTGCGCCCGATGCTGCACCCGCCGATTTTCCGCACGCCAATCTTCCGAGCTGTCTGAGCCGGATGGTCGGCCGGGGGGAAGACGTCCTCACGCTGTCAGCGCAACTGACCGCATCACGCCTTGTCACCATCGTTGGCTCCGGCGGGGTCGGCAAAACTACGGTCGCGGTCGCAGTGGGAAATCATCTGAGTGGGGCCTTCAATGGGGCCGTGCTCTTCGTCGATTTCGGGATGTTAAGCGATCCCAAGCTGGTAGCCCCCGGCGTTGCGTCCATGCTGGGGCTAGCGGTTGGCTCCAACGACGTGCGGCCGAGCCTGATGGCGTATTTGCGCAACAAGCGAATTCTGCTGATCCTCGATACGTGCGAGCATCTCATAGACGCGGTCGCTATGCTCGCGGCGAGTATTTTCGAGTCTGCGCCACAGGTTCATGTCCTGGCAACAAGTCGCGAGGCTCTGCGTATCGACGGTGAACGCGTCTACAAGCTGGAGGCCCTTGGCTGTCCGCCAGACGATCCGGAGATGACGGCGGAGGCCGTTCTGTCGTTTCCGGCGACGCAGTTGTTCATGGAGCGCGCGGCAGCCAGCGGTGTCCGTCTCGGCATCGGCGATGCGGACGCACGCGTCGTCGCGAGCATTTGCCGAAAGCTCGACGGCGTGGCGCTTGCGGTGGAACTGGCCGCGAGACGGGTTGAGACCTGCGGCCTGCCTCAGACCGCCGCGCTTCTCGACCAGCATCTGACGCTGGGGTGGTTGGGGTCGCGCACGGCGCCGCCACGCCAGAAGACCCTTCAAGCCACACTCGACTGGAGTTTCGGGCTCCTCACTGAACCGGAACGCGTCGTGCTTCGCCGGCTCGCGATATTCGTAGGATATTTTACGCTCGACGCGGCGCTTGAGGTCATCACCAGCTCGCCCCTGGATCGATCGACTGTCTTCGGTGCGATCGACAGCCTTGTCGCCAAATGTTTGGTGGCCACCTATCCGATCGGCGCGATGATGCGCTACCGGCTTCTGGACACCACACGCGCTTATGCGCTCGAAATTCAGACGGACGACGCGGAATGCGCCGAATTGGCCGCGCGCCACGCAGCTTACTTCCGGCGATGGCTTGAGCAGTTCGGAGCCGACTGGCCGACCTTATCGACCGGAACAGAACGCGCGCCTCACTTTGCCGCTCTTAATAACGTCCGCGCGGCGCTGGAATGGTGCTTTAGTGCCAAAGGCAATATTGAAATCGGTGTCGGACTCGCTGCCGCTGCCACGCCCGTCTTTTTGGCGATGTCTTTGCTTCCGGAATGTCATCGCTGGTCGCAGCGAGCGTTGCTCGCATTGGACGACACCATTCGCGGTGGGTCCGAGGAGATGCATCTGCAGGCGGGCCTCGGAATTTCCTCGATGTACACAATGGGGAGCAGTGAGCAGTCTCATGCCGCCCTCACGAGAGGTCTGGAGCTCGCGGAGAAGTTTTACGATCCAGTCGAACAGTTTCGCCTCATTGGCCAGTTGCACAGTTTTTATAGACGGGCGGGCAATTTCGATCGGATGCTCGCAGTCGCCCAGCGAGGCGAGGCCGTCGCGAAGGAAATGGCCGATCCAATCGGGATAATGGCCGCACATTCGCTGATCGGCCTCTCGCATCATTTGATCGGAAATCAGGTCGAGGCCCGCGCTCACTTGGAGGCCGCGCTCGCGCCCGCGTCCAACTCCGCCGAAGCCCGCCGCTTCGGTTTTCATTACGAACGCCCGCGGATCGTATTGGCTCGAACTCTCTGGTTGCTGGGCTATCCGGAACAGGCGGTTCAACTCGCACGTAAGACAGTCGATGGATTCGCGGCGATTGAGCCGGTTACCATTCCCATCGCGCTCCTATGGGGCGGTTGCGCCTTCCGCTGGAGCGGCGATTTAGCCAGCGCCAAAGAATGCATCGATCGCCTGATCTCGGAGGCCGAGCGGCATGCTCTGACGCCATACCAGGCTGTCGGTTACGGCCTCAAAGGCCAGGTGTTGATCCAGCAGGGAGAAATCGAGACCGGTGTGGAACTGTTGCGCGGCTCACTCGCAACCCTGTCCGCGGAACGATATGAGCTGTATACGACGGAGTTGAACGGCTCGCTGGCGCAGGGTTTTGCGATGATGGGTCGTCTTGACCAGGCGCTCCTGACCATTGATAAAACGATCGCCCAGCTAAAGCGGCATGGCGAACTGTTTATGCCGGAGCTGCAGCGCATCCGGGGAGAAGTCCTGGAGAAGACCGCCGATGAGCGGGGCGCCGAAGAGGCGTTCTGTCGCTCGATCGAGCTAGCCGACCAGCAATCGGCGCTATCTTGGCGGCTGCGCGCTTCGATGAGCCTCGCTCGGCTGCAATTTCGACAAGGTCGCCGCGAAGAAGCTCGGGAGGCGCTTGCGGAAACCTACGCTCGTTTCAGCGAGGGATTCGATACGGCAGATTTGAAGGCTGCCGAACGTCTATTGGCAACACTGAGCTAGCGTCAGCTCGGCGTTGCGCCGCCGCTCAACGTTCCGCAGAATCGATCGACAGCTATCGACTGCAATCGCAGCGTAACAGTTTCCTTGTCTATCCTTTTCTACCCCATTCTACTCTACAGTACTCTCCCTTACTCCCACTCAATCGTGCCCGGCGGCTTACTCGTGATGTCATAGACCACGCGGTTGACGCCCTTGACCTCGTTGATGATGCGGGTGGCAGTCTCGCCCAGGAATTTCATCTCGAACGAATAAAAATCCGCGGTCATGCCGTCGGTCGAGGTCACCGCGCGCAAGCCCACCACATACTCATAGGTGCGACCGTCGCCCATCACGCCCACCGTCTTCACCGGCAGCAGCACCGCAAACGCCTGCCAGATCTTGTCGTAGAGACCGGCTTTTCGGATCTGGTCGATATAGACGGCATCCGCGTTGCGCAGGATCTCGAGTTTTTCGCTCGTGATTTCGCCGGGGCAGCGGATGGCAAGGCCCGGCCCGGGGAACGGATGCCGGCCGACAAAGATTTCCGGCAGGCCGAGTTCGCGCCCCAGCACGCGCACTTCATCCTTGAACAGTTCGCGCAACGGCTCGACCAGCTTCATGTTCATGCGCGCGGGCAGACCGCCGACATTGTGGTGCGATTTGATCGTCACCGACGGGCCGCCGGTGAACGACACGCTCTCGATCACGTCGGGATAGAGCGTGCCTTGCGCCAAAAAGTCTGCGCCGCCAATTTTTTTCGCCTCGGTGTCGAACACGTCGATGAACAGGCGCCCGATGGTCTTGCGCTTCAGTTCGGGATCGCTGACGCCTGCGAGTTCGCCGAGGAAAAGCTTCGACGCATCAACATGCACCAAGGGAATGTTGTAGTGGTGGCGAAACAGATCGACCACGGTCTCGGCCTCGTTGAGCCGCAGCAGCCCGTGATCGACGAACACGCAAGTCAGCTGATCGCCGATCGCCTCGTGGATCAAGACCGCGGCGACAGCGGAATCGACGCCGCCGGACAATCCGCAGATCACCTTGCCCTTGCCGACCTGGCTGCGGATTTTTTCGATCGCCTCCTCGCGGAAGGCGCGCATGGTCCAGTCGCCGGTCAAGCCTGCGACCTTGCGGACGAAGTTGCGGATCAGTTTGGCGCCGTCCGGCGTGTGCACGACTTCGGGATGAAACATCAGCCCGTAATATTTGCGCGTCTCGTCCTGGATCACGGCGAACGGCGCATTCGGCGAGACCCCGGCGACGACAAAGCCCGGCGGCATTTTGGTGATGCGGTCGCCATGGCTCATCCAGACCGGATGCCGCTCGCCCATGCCCCAGGTGGAATCGAACAGCGCGCTTGCGGCCTTGACCTCGACATCGGCGCGGCCGAATTCGCGGGCATGGCCGCCCTCGACATCGCCGCCGAGCTGGGCGGCCATGGTCATCTGGCCGTAGCAGATGCCGAGCACGGGCACGCCGGAATCGAAAATTGCCTGCGGCGCGCGCGGCGAGCCCTCTTCGTGCACCGATTCCGGCCCGCCGGAGAGGATCACCGCCTTCGGCTTCATCTGAATAAAGGCCGCTTCCGCCTTCTGGAACGGCACGATTTCGGAATAGACGCCCTCCTCCCGCACCCGGCGCGCGATCAGTTGCGTCACCTGGCTGCCGAAATCGACGATCAGAATCTTGTCATGCGCCGAGGCCACCGAAGGCAAGGACTCGCGGGCTGGCTGTGCTGCTGTCATGGCAAGGAATTACGCGACGGGGGCCGCGCTCGCAACCTCACAAACGATTGGCCCACATTCTTCTGCAGGCATCGACAAATCTATATAGGTCAGTATTATTGACTCAATAACAAGATCTGCGAATATCTGCGGCTGAATGCGGAAGACAAGATCATCCAGGGCTCCGCCAATCATCTGGCGCATTAGAGCAGGATGCGGCACCCCCACCCCAGCCCTCCCCCGCAAGCGCCAGGGCTATCGCATATGACTAAATTGAGCCGTGCGTTGATGCGGGCGTGACCTGGTACGAACTCTCAGCGGGTCGTCCCGGCGAAGGCCGGGACCCATAACCCCCGGCATCAAAAGTGGAAAAAAGGCCTTTGCTCCAGTGCCGAAACGAGAGTCCGCGCCGCCGCGATGAGCGCAATTGCGCTCACGCTGGGGTCCCGGCCTTCGCCGGGACGACTCATCGAAACGCCAAGCATGGCAAAATTCCATATGCGATTCCCCTCCCCCGCAAGCGGCCGCAAGCGGGAGAGGGGGCGCACTTCCGTTGTTGCTGCCGCTCAATCTAAACTCCTCTCGCATTAGAAGATTGCGCTGTCGCCCGGACATCAATGGAATCCCGCCGCCAGCCCCACGACCTGACCGTCGACGCCATTGAAGCCGTGATAGGCCCGGGCCTCGCAGGGATCGCCTTCGCTTGTTCCGCCGCTCACCCAGGCCGCCCGCGCGCGGCCGGCTGACCATTTGACGAACGGCTCGACACCGGCCGGCAAGGTCGACCTGCAGCTATCCTGCCTGTGATGGATGACGAGCGTGCGCGGCAACGACGCCGGCGAGCCGAGGATCGACATGACATTTTGACCGCTGCCCGACTCGGCGCTGAGAAATCCTGAAGTCAGCACCAGCGCGTTCGGCCGGGCGCCGCGCGCGATCCCCTCCGCGGCGCGGATCGTGCCGCGACTGGTGGCGATGACGGTGACAGGACGCTTGATCGCAGCCATGTATTGAACCGCGGCGTCGAGGGGGGTATTCGCATCGGCCACCAGCACCGCCAGCCCTCGCGCCGCATAGGCGTTTTTTGTGCGGACCAGCTGGTTGAAGTTAAGCGAGTGGATATCCCCGTGGTCGCCCGCATTGATTGCCCCGTCGCCGCCCGGCAGCAGGATCACGCTCGCCCGCGGCGCGTCCGGCTTTATCAATACCGCGCGGGAGCCGCCGATGTTGACGGTCTCATCGGCAAAGGCCGAACCAGCGGCAAGGCCAAGAAATATTGCGGCGGCGCCCAACAAATCGATCCGATGGTATCGCTTCATGATGTTCTCCGTTCAAATCCGTACTCAACTAAAATTACGATGTATTCCTTTTCAGTATTGAGACAAAAAACCCATCCGTCCCGGTGCGGCGCGGCGTCATCAATAGCCCCTCGGGGGATTGCAGCGTCGCGGCGGCGAAATCCTCCGCTTTGTCCCACAGCACCGTCACCGTCTGCAACGGCGGCACCACGGAAAATTCTGGGTGGCGCGCGAGAAAGCTGCGGATCTGCTCGCCGTTTTCCGGCGGCAGTACCGAGCAGGTGATATAGGCGATCCGCCCACCCGGTTTTGTCAATGCCGCGGCGCGATCCAGCACCGTCACCTGCTCCTTCAGCCGCACCTCGAGCGCTCCCGGGCGCATCCGCCATTTGGCATCCGGATTGCGCCGCCAGGTGCCTGTGCCCGTGCAGGGCGCATCGATCAGCACGAGGTCAGCGGAAGCATGGATGTCGACAAGCGTATCGCCCTCGCCCTTCGGGGTGCGGATATCGCAATTGTGGACGCCGGCGCGCGACAGCCGCTCATAGATCGGCGCGAGCTGCCGCTTGTCGTGATCGGTGGCGATCAGCCGGCCCTTGCCCTGCATCATCGCCGCCAGCGCCAGGGTCTTGCCGCCGGCGCCGGCGCAGAGGTCGATCACCTGCTCGCCGGGTTTTGCGGCCGACAGCAAAGCCGCCAGCTGCGAGCCCTCGTCCTGCACTTCAATGGCGCCCTTGATAAAATCCTCCTCGGCATGGATGCCGGGATTGCGGGCGTCGGCGCCGAGCTCGATGCGCAGGCCGATCGGCGACCACGGCGTCGGCGTTGCGCCGAGATGCGCCATCGAGCCGAGAATCTTCTCGCGCTTCGCCTTCAAGGTGTTGACGCGAAGGTCGAGCGGCGCCCGGCTCGCCATCGCGGTCGCCTCCGCGACGCGGTCATCGCCAAATACCTGCGCCAGATATCCATCGAGCCATTCCGGATAATCGCCGGCGATGGGCGCCGGCGCACCGGCAAGCGACCGCGACGTCAGCGCGGCGCGCTCGGCCCCGCTCAACGGCTCCGGCGCGAACCGGCCGCCGTCGCAGAGCGCGGCGATGGCATCGGCATCCATGGCGCGCTCGACCTTCAGCATGCCCAGCACGCGCGCGCGCGCTGTGTCGTTGTCCATGATCCAGGCGCTTGACGCCCGCCGCCGCAGCACGTCCCAGATCAGGCCGGAGATCGCGGCGCGATCGCCCGAGCCGGCATAACGATGCGCGGTGCCCCACTCCTTCAGCGCCTTCGCCGCCGGGACGCGTTGCGTGTCGATGGTGTCGATCAGTTCGATGGCCGCGGAGAGCCGCGCTGCGGGAGTCATTCAAAACCTTCAGTTCGAGCACCGGTGCCAGTTCGGGGACACTTCGAGGGCACTTGGCTCAGATCAGCAGCAATACCTTGAGCGCGAAATAGAGCCACATCGCAAACAGCACCAAGACGCCGGCGAGCCACGCCTGCGACCGCTGCTGGACGTTGTTCGACGTCACGAAAATTCCGGCATGGGCAAAACGAGTAATCACGAACACCCACGACAGCAGCACGATTACGAAGTCGGCATGGCGCAGCGGCAGCGCCAGCGCGATCAGGATGTAGAACAAGACCGGCAGTTCGAACTGGTTGGAAAAGCAATTGCCGATCTGGGTGGCGTGGGTGGGCCAGTTCGGCTGACCCAGCGCGATGTCCTTGGGGCTGGTTTCCCGGCCCGAGAGCGCCTGGCCACGCGCCGTGGCCATGGCGAACAAAAGCGCAAAAGCGAGCCCCACCAGGACCAAGACCGGCAGCAAAACCATTTGAACGGACATCGGAATTCTCCGCGGGACCAGGTGCTAAGCCCCCGCTATAGCGGCAGCACTTGCCCCTGACAATAAATCCTGCGCGGACGGGTTGAACCACCATGCGCATTCCCGTGACTAACTTTCATTAGATCAAGTGATTTCAGTCTCGATTAGGCACCAAACGCGACCAGCGAGAGGCTGCGATGAACATTATTTCCCCGATCCCAGAGGGCGCGGCCCATGCGGCCGGGCCGCCCGGTTACGCCGTGACCTCGTTCCTCAAAATGGTCGTCGACAGCAGCGGTCTTTTCGCCGACGACAGCCCGGACGGATTGCTCGGTATGCTGATGTCGGGGCTGGCGGGCGTCGCGACCGCGCTGGCGGTGGCCATCGTCCTGACCGTCTATTTCCGCAGCGGCTATCGCAGCGCGCGCGATATCTTCAAACACGGCTTCGCCGCCGCGGCGGTGCTCGCGCTTCTGGCCTTCGTGGCCTCCGACATGCGGCATGCCGCGCTGGCCTATCTTGGCATCAACCCGTCAAAACCCGCGGTCGAGTTCGAAATCCGCCTGCCCAAGGCCGCTGCGTCCTCCGTGGCCAACAGCCAGATCGAACTGCACACCGACCGCAACCAGACGCTGGCCCAGGTGCAAGGCGCGCTGGGATCCGATGAAGACGGCCGCAGCATCATCAGGGGATCGGTGCCGCTCGAATTTCGTACTACCGAACGGGTGGTGATCCTGAACCTGCCGGGTCAGCCGCAATGCCAGTTCAAGCTGCGTCTCGCCGCAAGCCCAAGCCGCTCCGATCAGTTCGGGCCATGGCATCTGGCCGATCGCGTCGCTTCGGCGGTCGGGGGCGAAGAAACCCGCACCGAGCAGAATGACGCCTTCGCGATCCGCTATCGCGTGCTGTGAACGTGAACAAACGACTAGTCGTCATGCCCCGCCACCGGGCGGCGCGTTGCGCCGACCGGGCGGCGGATGATGACGGCCGTGGCTGTGTGAGGCGACGCTGGTAAATTGTCATCGTTTCGACTTCCGCCAAAAGGTATAATTGGGCCGGGAGGAAATGTTGCATGCCCGAATTTCGCCTGACCCAGATTTCCGACACCCATCTTGCCCGCCGCCTGCCGAGTTTGACGCAAAACTTTCATCGGCTGAGCGAATACATCGACGCGACGCGCCCCGATCTCGTCATCAACAGCGGCGATCTTGCGTTCGACGGGCCGACCAATCGCGACGATCTCGAATTTGCCCGCGAGCTGCACCATGCGCTTCCCGTCGCCTGCCGCTATCTGCCCGGCAATCACGATATCGGCGATAACCCGACCGCGATCGGCCCGGTTCCGTCTCAACTGGCCAGCGAAGCGGACCGGCAGACTTTTCTTGAGATTGTCGGCGAAGACCGCTGGCGTTTCGAGGCCGCCGGCTGGTGTTTCATCGGCCTGAATTCGCTTGTCATGAACACCGCAATTGCGAGCGAGGCCGAACAGTTCGACTGGCTCGCGTCAGAACTCTCCAGCACCAAGGGCAAGCCGGTAGCGCTGTTTCTTCACAAACCACTTTACCTCAATACCCCTGACGATCCGGAGCTTCCGGCGACATCGATACGTTACGTTCCGATGCCGGCGCGCAGCCGCCTGATCGACATGTTGCGCGCCGTCGATCTGCGGCTGGTCGGAAGCGGCCATGTGCACCAGCGCCGGGATTTTACGTTTGGCCACGTCCGGCACGTCTGGGCGCCTTCCGCCGGCTTCATCATTTCCGACAAGATGCAGGAAGTGATCGGCACCAAGGAAGTCGGCCTCGTGGAGTATCGCTTCCAGCCCGACAGTTTTGAGGTCCGTCACATCCGCGCGCCGGGCCAGATCGACGTCAACCTGGATTCGCTGATCGGCGCGATTTCGAAAAGCCAGGACGCGCCCGTGCAAACCTGACGCGCAGCGACGCTGAAACGCGTTGGCAGCAGCGATTTTCGCGACAGGATCAATCCAATGACGGCAATGAAGCCGATCACTCGGCGCGCGCTACTGCACTGATCGAGCCCGACGCGCCGATCGAAGGAAATATCAACGCCGTGCCGGCATTCGACAAATGGCGCAGCATCCATACCGAATGGCTGCTGACCGGCCGCGTCACGCAGCCCGACCACCGCCTCAAGGTGGAATTTCGCCTATGGAATGTAATCAGAGGCACGCAGCTGCTCGGACAGCAGTATTTTCTCCAACCGGAACAATGGCGCAACGTTTCGCACGTGATCGCGGAGGCGATCCTCAAACGGTTGAACGACGAATAACCACGCCAATAGCAGGACCTGGTTTGGATCGTTCTAATTCCGCGTGATGCTCCCGGTCACCTGTGGAGCGGATTCCGGCGGAAGCCCTTGCTTGGCGCGTCGCTCGGCCCTGGAAAGTTTTTTGCGCCCGCGTTTTTGAGTTTGGCCCATCAGAAATTCACCAGCTTGAAGCTGACCTGTCTGGGTTTGATCTGCTGGAGCTAGCCCTATCTGCACCTGACTCGCTGGAGTCTGCCCCGTCGCAGCAACATCCTTCTCTGCCGCAGTTGCCTTCGCCGGCTCCTGTCGAGAACTCTGCAGGGGTACATGCAGTTGTTGCTCCGGAACGGGGCCACGCTCTCGCTCGATCAATTCGCGGCACTGCATCGGAAAAACAAGGTCACCCCGGGCGGTCAGGCCGATCGGCATGCACCCGCCGACGGGCACATTGTCCGGCTTCGAAGCCTCTGCTTGTGCGCTGCGCAATTCCGTTCCGTTGGTCGGCTTGTTAACCGGCTGCGCCGCCGCCGAAGCGGCGAGCAGCGAGATAAAGCCTGCGAGCAAGAGCTTCATCAGAACGTCCTTTACGCGTACGCTAAAGATTCTGCACTACCACGGCGCTGCTCGAAATATCAATCGTCGAATGCCCGAAATATAAGCATTTGGACCTGGCGCTATCACGTGAGTCCACACGTGATGTAATTATATCGCGCTGTACGGATGCAAGCGAACGCCAACGCCCTGCCGGGCCGGCGCCTCGACGATCCCTCCGGCGGACCGCTATCGGAGACGGCAATGATCAGAACTGCAATCACGCTGGCGATGCTACTGTGCGCGACCGCGGCGCAGGCCCAAACCGTGATCGAAAAATTGTGCATCGTGACCGCGGCGCAGGATTTGCCCCACGTTCCCGGTCTTGCGATCAAAGCCAGTCGCATCACGACGGCGCCGGCCGACTATCTCGGCAACCAGGACATGAAATATTTTGGTGCCGAGATCGACGTCGTGGCCGCCGGCCAAACCATGACCTTTGCGTTTGCCTGCGGAACCTCGCCGCGG
>WNFB01006321.1_pt1 | contig 12072 bp, 8 predicted proteins | sample 5400501 | NCBI WGS metagenome assembly WNFB01 (sample SAMN13153341, study PRJNA577476) | soil metagenome | isolation source: 200 cm saprolite under Douglas fir tree site 2 hole 1 | place: USA:California | collected 2015-04-18 | reverse complement strand
CCATTATCGCCGGGGCAAATATGGTGTTGGTGGATTTTCATCCGGTTCCACAAAAGGCGCTGGTAGACGGCCCGCAGGCGCTGTTATTGGAAGAATTGCCTTATTTTCTGGAGGATATCGCGATCGCGCGGGAGGCTTACGAAAAACGCCGTCGTCTGGCGCAGCGCTTCACCGGGCAAAAATAGGGTGGCGGTACATCTCTATACCGCGACGGGCAGAAAGCCCAAGTGCCGCAATAGCGCAGGCGACCCACAGGGATGTGGGAAGATACGACTCCACGGATGGAGGAGGTAGGGCCGTGTCGGGAACCGCGACCGAGGGCAACGCCGGGAGCAGTTGCCGGCGACCCACAGGGATGTGGGAAGGTAGGGCGACGCCGGGAGCAGTTGCCGAGAGGCGCGAGAGCGGCCACCGCAGGGTGCTGAAAAACGGAGTTTTTCAGCACCCTGCCAACGAGCCGGCGGTGGTAAGGTGCTAAAAAGTATCTCTGCTCCCGCCGTATGCCTTCTTGCTGCCGGCGTTTAACGCGTATCCAAGATCCACGCGCAGCTGAAGTTTAACAAAAGATCTTAGAGTAAAACGCAGACCTACGCCGATGCTGGTTTTTAGATCCAGTAAATCAATATGATTACTGGGGTAGGCATTCCCCACATCCATAAAAATCACGCCACGTACTTGTTTCTGATCAAATAATGGCGCCAGGTATTCCACATTCGCCAACGCGAACGACCTGCCTGAGATGCTGTTGCGCTCATACCCTCGCAGCGTGTCGCTGCTGCCTAAAGAAAAGGCATTGCCGGGAACGCCGTCTGAAAACCCGAGTCGCAATTGCAAATTGAGATTATGATGCGGCTTCTCAGTGACTAGTCTATAGTTGCGGAAGTAGAAATTATGCCTGACATATTCATAATCCGAGCCTAGGCCGGAAAGCCCCCGCTCGATATTATATCCATAAGATTCTCCCGCGCGGCTATATAAATAATCCCGTACGTCGGTGTAATCAATCAACCCTGTCCATGCCGTCGTTCGACTATTCGCATAAACATCCGGCGTCCCGGAAACATATTGATATTTATCTTCATTCCGAACTATTCCACCACCTGCCCGCCAGCCCCGGCTCGGACCCTCGCGTTTGAAAAAACGCGATACCTGGAGATTCAGGTTAGTCCCTTCATGGTTGTATTGAGCGGTTGGTATGCCGCTGGTAATCACGTCGATTTCATTACGCGTATTATCCGCACTGAAATCAATATTGTAAGGGGTTCCCATAATGCGGGGGTAAGAATAGGAGAAAGACAGGTCCTTCGCGGAATTAGTGTTGGCAGCAGCGGATTGTTGCTTTTCGTAGGTGAGTTTCATCTGCTGATTCAGGCCGGCTATATTGTCCAACCGCAATTGTCCGCCATAACTAATGTCGCCGTCGGCGTTTCTATTCACGAACGGAAGGGGTACCCCCGTCTGCCGGCAATAATTCCGCCTTCACTTCTTTAAAAAGACCCAGGTCCATAATCGCCTGGCGCGATGTTTCAATCCGCCCGGGATCAGCCGGATCGCCGATATGCACCACCATTTCCCGCCGCATGACCTGCGCCTGGGTTACGGTATTGCCGACGAAACGGATATCGATAATTTTCTCTTGGACAATTTCCTCTTGGGCCAAAGCAAGAGCGGAAAAAAAGAACAGGCTCCAGGTAAAATTCTTAGCGAAGAATCCTCGGCCTGGGCATAGAACTAGACGACGTAGCAGTATCAGTAAGCCAAGCAAATTATTCCTTGCAAGTGCCCGCTACTTCTTTTGCGGATAATGGCGCAGTGTTTTACCGATGTAAATCTGACGCGGCCGGTCGATTCCGTGTTCCGTATCTTGATGCAGCTCCAACCATTGGCTGACCCAGCCAATGGTGCGCGCCACCGCAAAAATGGCGGTAAACATCTTGCTTGGCAATCCCATCGCGCGCAGGAGTACGCCGGAATAGAAATCGACATTGGGATAGAGCTTACGCTCGATAAAATAGTCATCCTGGAGCGCGATTCTCTCCAGCTCCAAGGCAATTTCCATCAAGGGATCATTCTCCAGACCCAGGTGTTTCAGAACTTGTTTCGCGCTTTGCTGAATTACGCGTGCGCGCGGGTCGAAGTTCTTATAAATGCGGTGGCCGAACCCCATCAAGCGGAAAGGATCATTCTTATCTTTCGCGCGCGCAATGACCTTGGGAATATTTTCCGGTTTTTCGATCTCAATCAGCATCTTCAGCACTTCTTCATTCGCGCCGCCATGGGCCGGGCCCCAAAGACTGGCGATACCGGCGGCGATGCAGGCGAACGGATTAGCGCCGGAGGAGGCCGCTATGCGCACGGTGGAAGTAGAGGCATTTTGCTCATGGTCGGCGTGCAGCACGAGCATTCGCTCCATGGCGCGCGCCAATATTGGATCGACGACATATTCTTGATTGGGCGCGCCGAACAACATTTGCATGAAATTGCTGGCATAATCTAAATCGTTGCGGGGATAACGATGAGGCCGCCCGATGCTATACGTGTAACTGGCCGCCGCGATGGTTGGCATTTTAGCCACCAGCCGAATCGCGGCATTGACGCGCTGTTTAGTATCCTGAATATCGATATTGTCGTGGTAAAACGCGGATAAGGCACCCACCACGCCCACCATAATCGCCATCGGATGGGCGTCCCGCCGGAACCCGCGATAGAAGCTGATCACCTGCTCATGCAGTAAGTTATGAAAATTAATTGTCTCCCGGAAATTAGCCAGCTCGTTTTTGTTCGGCAGCTCGCCGTACATCAGCAAATAAGCCACTTCTATGAAAGTGCTTTTCTCGGCCAATTCCTCAATGGGATAGCCGCGGTAGAGCAATACTCCCGTGTCGCCGTCGACGAACGTAATCGCGCTTTTACAGGAAGCGGTGGCGCGAAAACCGGGGTCGAACGTCAATAATTTGTGCCGCGCGTATAAACTTTGGATGTCAACCGCTTGCGGGCCGAGCGTTCCCTCCAGCACCGGCAAACTGCCCTCGGTCGGAACGTTAGCGGCGGTTATATTGACATATTTACTGGTCATTTTTTATTTTCCCATTCAAACAAGTTAAGTTGATCAATTAATTTAGCAGGGTGCTGAAAAACTCGTTTTTCAGCACCCTGCGGCGGCCGCTCTCGCGCATCCCTGCGCTTTCGCGGCACTTGGGCTTCCTGCCCGTCGCGGTATAGGGGCGAGGCGGAATTAGAGGAAGGTCCGGTGGACCTTCCTCCCGCCGAGCGGGCCGGCCACGGAAGGCCGGCCCTGGCTTTCAAGCGCAGCAGGAAGGCGCAGCGCAGAAAGTACCGCCATTTTTGCTTGACGCCTCCCTGCGCCAAGCCCCTCCGGGGCCGACGCGAAAATCCGCTCCCGGCGGATTTTTCAAACACGCTAAGTGTTTGAAAAATGAAGCAAAGCAAAAACCATGCTGTGCAGGATGCACGAATGCCGGTCGTTCTCGGCATCCTGCCTCTCAGGACACTCGCACATCCCTGTGCATCGCAGCATGCGCAGGAGCGGCCGCTTTTTGCTTTGCGTGTTGAAAAAGGCCACGGATGGACTTTTTCAACAACCTGTTAACAAGGCAATGTCCTTCACGGCCGCTCATACAACCATTTAAGCAAGGCGTCTTGCACCTGCTCGCCGGCGCGCGTATCCGCGGCCGGATGATTGTGCAGGCATACTACCACTACCCGGCGCCCGTGCTGGTCCAGCAAATAACCCGCGATGCTTTTCACATCTTTTAAACCGCCGGTCTTGGCGTGCAAGCGCCCCGCCAGCTCGCTGTCGACAAAACGCTTCTGCAAAGTGCCGTCGGTGGCCGCAATCGGCAGTGAGGACACAAACTCAGGCATGTAACGACTATTATAGCCAGTGAATAAGAGTTCACCCAAATGCCGCGCTGAAATTCGCTCCTCCCGCGAAAGTCCTACGCCGTTTTCCAACACCAGCTCCGGAAAATTTAATTGGTGCTGTTGCAGCCAAGTCCGAATGACCTGCAAACCTTTCTCGGTGGTTCCCGGCGGTCCGATGCGCTCGGCACCCAAGGTCAGCACTAACTGCCGGGTCATTACATTATTACTATATTTATTAATGCCCCGCAGGATCTCCGCGAGCGGCTTGGATTCGACTGCATCAAGCCGTTGTGCCTTGCCCGGCAACACGGCCTCGCGCAACACGCCATCTAAACGTCCGCCCTGTTCCGCCCACAACGCCTTAAACACACCATAAACATGACGCGGGGCATCGGTAAGGATGTGGAATCTATCGTGCTCACCGCAGTTGGCGGCATAACTACCGGTAAAACGCACCGTATCTTGCAACACGGTATGGCTGACTTGCATACCTAATCGATTGGCCCATCCGCGGCAGGGCTCATTTACCATGTTGACCTTGTTTTCAACAATGAGCGTATCGGGATGCGGATCGGCGATGATGCGTAAGCTGCGCGACGCCGGATCCGGCAAGAAACGAAAATTGATCGCCTGAAAGTTAATTAAGAGCGCCGCCGGTTGCGCATTATAGGCACGGAATTTTTGCCCGTCAAAATCACCGCTAGTCTCCTCTGCAGGCTGTAAATAACTGCTATCCAGCACCAGATCGCCGGCAATATGCGTAAGCCCTCTCTGCCGTAAACCATGCAACAGTTGCCAAAAAGATTCGGTAATTAAATAAGGATCGCCGTAGCCTTTTAAATATAGATCGCCGTCTAAACGTCCCTGCTTGATTGACCCGACGGTATAAGCTTCGGTTTTCCAAGTATAGGCGGGGCCTAATTCATCGAGCGCCACTAACGTGGCAAGCAGCTTCATGGTAGAAGCCGGGTTACGCGGTGTATCGGCAGCGATTGCGAGTATGGGGGTGGAAGCACCGATTTCCTGGGCAAATATACTTAATCCATCTGTGGTCATGCTGTAACGGCTCAATATTCGCTGTACTGGCAAGGGAAGCTGGTCTGAGGCGGAGGTTTCCAAAGCGCCGGCATGCCACATCAGGCCGAGTGATAAAATCAGTAGGGCACGGATAATATCGATCATACGATGAGCACGCTTATTGACACAAACGGCCGAGAGTATGGCGGCAGTCATAAATTATGTAAATATCGTCGATACTATTTTTGGTGGACGCGATTTAACAGACCGAAAGTATCTGGCGGGGATCGCCGCGTAATGGTATGGTTCCTGCAATTCTGCGGCCTGAATTCAGCAGTTTTTCTTGAAGTGATTTATGCGTAATTTGTTTCTGGTGCGCCTATCACTTTTCACCTCTTGTGGAAGCCGGCTTTCCCCCAATGAACGGCAAAGATTAGCCCGGCCAACACGTTAGTTGACGGCGGATAATGGATGACATGAAGACAGGGGTAACGCACTCTCTATTAAATAAAGAGGCGCGCAATCAAAGATTGATGAGGATTCTTAAATCAAAATTTGATCTGGTTGATTTTTTCACCAGAGTAGCTAAAGCCGAGGTGCGCGCGTTGCTGCTTGATTATGATGGTACCCTTGCGCCTTTCAATATCGCCCGTCACACTTCCTTTCCTTACCCCGGCATCGTTGAGGCCCTGCAATCGTTGCATGATGCCCGCCACACTCGACTGATATTAGTCAGCGGTCGGCTGATTAAGGACTTGCTGCCGCTGATTCAGCTTAAACCTCAGCCTGAGATATGGGGTTCGCATGGCTACGAACGATTACTGCCTAATGGAGAATATGAAACAGAAGAACTGAACCCGCGGGCATTGCAAGACCTGGCTGATGCCTATACGTGGATTGAGGAAATGGGGCTGGCAAACCGGTGTGAAAAAAAACTTGCCAGCCTGGCAATTCATTGGCGCGGGTTGCCACACAAGGATGTCGGGATAATCCGCGCACAAATTCTACAGAATTGGTCTCCTCTGGTTCCCAAAACACGATTTCGCCTTTGCGAGTTCGATGGCGGAATCGAACTTTCCGTTACGGGACGAAACAAGGGCTATGCGGTAAAAACCGTCCTTTCAGAGCTGGGTGCTGCCGCCACTGCCGCCTATCTCGGTGACGATTTTACCGATGAAGACGCCTTTAAAGCCATGAACGGAAAAGGCTTAAGCGTGCTGGTGCGCGAAAAATACCGGCCTACCTCAGCAGATTTATGGCTTAAACCGCCACAGGAGCTATTGGAGTTTTTAATGCATTGGCAAGACAGTGCTGAGGCGGAGCATGGGGCTTCTTAATTCAACTTATTACGATAATAAACTTGAAACCTGGCTTTTTGCGCTGCTGATTTTTATTACGATTTTAATCGCTCTGTATACCCTGAAACAAATTATTGTACAGCGCCTCACCGCCATCGCCAAAAGAACAGAAACCGACCTGGACGATCTGGTGATCGATCAGGTTAAAAAAACAAAATTATTTTTCCTATTTTTTGTTTCACTTTACCTCGCTTCGCTTTTATTGAATTTACCGGGCGCAGCCATGCGCACAATCCACGTCGCTATGGTGATCGCGCTGCTGACCCAGACTGCCATCTGGGGCAACGGTTTCATCCACTTATTCGTTTCTCGTTATAACAAACAAAAAATAGACCAGGATAGCGGCCGCCTGGTTACCGTCGCGGCGCTCGGGTTTGCGAGCCGATTAGTGCTCTGGTCATTTCTTCTGCTGCTCGCACTCGACAATATCGGTATCAATGTCACTACTTTAATTACGGGCTTGGGCATTGGCGGCGTAGCGGTGGCGCTGGCGGTGCAAAATATTCTTGGAGACTTGTTCGCCTCGCTCTCCATCATGTTGGATAAACCATTCGTACTCGGCGATTTTATTACCGTCGACGAGTATATGGGTAAAGTGGAATACATCGGCCTCAAAACCACGCGCCTGCGCAGCTTATTCGGCGAGCAGATTATTTTCTCTAATAACGATTTGCTGAAAAGCCGTATCCGCAACTACAAACGTATGCTCGAGCGGCGCGTGGTGTTCACGATTTGCGTCACTTATGAGAACCCCTATGAAAATTTAAAGGCCGTCCCTGATCTTATACGCCGCATCATTCAAAAACAGCCACATGCCCGGTTTGATCGCGCTCACTTTAAGGAATATCGCGACTTTGCTTTGAATTTTGAGGTGGTCTATTTCGTGGATAGCCCCGACTACAACTTATATATGGACACTCAGCATACGATCAATCTCGCTTTGTTCCGCTGCTTTAATGAACGCGGGATTGAATTTGCGCACCAAGCCAGTGCTCACACTCAACAGGTAACCGCAATCCGTGCGGCTAAGGAAGCCACCCATGAATGATTCCTCCATTGAACCTTCTGTTAATCGGCTGGTTGTCGTTTCAAACCGCCTGCCTTTTGTGCTCAGCGCCGAAGCCGATGGCCGCTGGGCACTGAAGCCCGGCTCGGGCGGACTGGTTAGTGCAATAGCTCCAGTGTTACGCAACCGTGGCGGCATGTGGATAGGCTGGCCAGGGTCGGCGGAAAATGAGATTGACGACCTGGAAAATATTTTAGCCCGCGCCACAAAAAATTCCGGCTATACGCTCAAACCTGTTATTCTCACAACTGAGGAGAAAGAAAAGTTTTACCACGGTTTTTCTAATGAGGTGATCTGGCCTTTATTCCATGACCTGCACTCCCATTGCAATTTCAACCCCAGTTACTGGCATGCCTATCAAAAAGTAAACCGCAAATTCGCTCAGGTTATCGCCAGAAACAGCAAGCAGGACGATTTCATTTGGGTGCACGACTACCATCTCATGAATGTCGCCATGGAATTACACCAGATGGGAATTCAGTCGAAGATGGGATTCTTCTTGCACATTCCGTTTCCGCCGTTGGACATTTTCGTCAAACTGCCATGGCGGTTTCAGTTATTACATGCCTTGCTTGAGTATAACCTGATCGGATTTCAGACCCCGCGCGATCGGCGCAATTTTATTCAATGCATCCGCATTTTAATTCCCGATATCAGTATTGTCGGAAAAGGCCAGGTTGTTACCGCCCGCCTTCCGCAGCGCGAGGTCAGGATAGGCGCCTTCCCGATTGGCATAGATTTTAACGAATTTGCGAAAAAAGCCTCCACGGAAGAGGTAGCAGAAAAAGCCAGGCGTCTGCACCGGGATTTACCCAACCGGGAAATAATTCTGGGCGTGGATCGCCTGGATTACACCAAAGGAATTTGCCACCGGTTTGAGGCGTTCCGGCATGCGCTCATGCGTTTTCCAGACTTACATCACAAGGTCACCCTCATCCAAGTGGTGGTACCAAGCCGCGAGGATATCCCCAAGTATCACGACCTTAAGATGGAGCTGGAAAGGCTGGTCGGAGAAATCAACGGCCAATTTACGCAATCGGGATGGGTGCCGATCCACTATATCTTCCGCAGCCTGGAACGCACCGAACTGCTGGCTTATTATCGTACCTCCGAAATCGCCTTGATTACCCCATTAAAAGACGGCATGAATCTGGTGGCAAAAGAATTTTGCGCGGCGAGCATAGAAGAAGATTGCGTGCTGATCTTGAGCGAATTCGCCGGCGCTGCTGCCCAGCTTCAGCGGGGAGCGCTGTTAGTCAACCCTTATAATGTGGAAGGCGTGGCGGAGGCCATCCACTACGCGGTCAATATGAGCAAGGAAGAACGGCGCGTGCGCATGCGCAAGCTGCGCCGTTCTATCCGCGAATACGATATCTTCTGGTGGGTCGATTCCTTCTTGCGTGCGGTAATCGCCAAGGATCTCAGCGATTTCCCCGCTCCAGAAGAATATATTCCCCAGACTGAGCAAATAACATTATGAATGAGCCAGCAGGTGCTTAAAAACTCTGTTTTTCGGCGCCCTGCGGGCGCGCTGCGCGCGTCCAAATTCGCTGAAGAAAGGTCCGAGTCAAAAAGGCCTGGATGGACTTTTTCAGCTTCCTGTTAGTCGACTGCCCCGTTCAACCCCGGTTGCCCGTCCCGGATTAAGTCCTTGGATCGCCTTGCGCAGGTCGTCCATCGTCAATTGCCCGGGATCGCGCGCGACTTCCGTGCGCTGGGCAAGCGCGGCAAGAATAAGCTTGCGCACGCGGCGGCCGTCCCAGCCGGCACAATGCGTTGCCAATTCCTCAAGCTCGTCTTTCTGATCGAGCAAAGTCCGCACCGTCGGCCATAGCACCGCAAGTTCAGCCAGGGAATGGTGTAAGATGGAAACAATCGTCGTCTGCTCCGGCAAGGCGAAATGCATCACGAGATCAGCGCGCGACAGAAACGCTTCGTCGACGGCTTCAATGAAATTAGTCGTAGTGACAAACAATACCGACGGCAATGAAGCGCTCACGGCGTCGATACCGGCAAGAACCGCGTCCGTGGCGCGATGTACGTCGACCGGATTGGTCTCAAACGAAGCCACGCTGCGGCGCACGGCGAACGACTCCACTTCGTCGATCAATACAACGGTGTGGGGGCGACGCGCCGCGATCTCCGGTATGGTGTCTTGCATCAGGCGGGTGATATTACGTTGGCTCTCGCCCAACATCTCGCTTGGAAAGGCGTGCGGATTAATTTCGGCCAAGGTAGTGGCCCCGCGCGATGCCAACGCCAGCGCCGCTACTTGTGCCAAACCGCGCCCCAGCGTGGTCTTACCGGTCCCCGGCGGGCCCGCGAGCACAATCAAGCCATGCGGAAGACCCGCCAGCGTAGAGAGCTTTTCCCCATGCAGCAGCGTCAGAAGCGCCTGATTGAGCAGGCGCTCCTTCACCTGTATCGGCACGAAAATGCGATCCCAATCTTTATCGTGATGCTCCGCGGGTAAAACATGCAGCGACAAAACCCCGGGCGGCAGCGCTTGACGCTGAGTTGCCATTATTTATTCGGCCGTTTATCGTCGGGCCAGTCGATCTGGGAGATTTCCTGCATCGACACCAAGGTGTCCTCCGCCTCTTCAAACAGAACCATCGGATCCATGAGGGCGCGCATGGTCTCAAGCACGGAATCGAACATATGGATGCGCACCAACCGCGCTTGGTTTTTCGGGTCATCATTAAAATGTTGATGCCAGAGAAAGTGATCCACGACAATCAAGTCACCTTTCTCCCATTTAAAGTGCTGTCCCTTGTCGGGCGCAGTGCCCATAAAACTATGCCCATATCCCTCAACGACGTAAAGCCAGGCTTCACCCGGATGGCGGTGCAGCGATTGGGTCTTGCCCGGAGCGAACTGAATCATCACCTGGGTAATGCCCGAGGCCTCATTGCCGATAGCGCGGTCAACCAGGAATTTCGTGCGCGTGCCGCGCGGCGTGGCCAGTAATTCGATGTCATCGTAGCTCGTATGGATGCGCCCACTGCGGCGCTTTTTCTGCTCGGTAGCCAAGCGGCGCACGCGCCGGGCATAAGGGTCGTCACCTGAAATACTGAGGCTATAAGGTGGGCGCGGCGGCAATTTAGAAAAATCCTGATGGCCGCGATCCTCAAGCACCGACATGCCGAAACTATCCAGCATCGGCTCGGAAGAGTAGCTCATGAAGCGCGCTGTTTTGTCACCATCATTGCCATGCCGGTGCCAGGCCCATGCCGGTAGATGAATCGCGTCCCAAGGCTTCCAATGATAGCGCACGCCATCCACTTCGGTCCAACCGGCACCTTCGACAATAAACAGCATGGCATCCCAAGAATGGCGGTGAATCGTGGAAACCACGCCGGGGTCGATTTCATGCGCCAATGCATCCATGGTGCGCGTAGGCGAATCCCCGTCCCTGCCGATATAGATCCCGCAGCGCATGCCGCGAGCGGTGTCGTGCATGATAACGTCCTCCTTTCTTATAACAGTCTTACGATACTTGCGCCATTCCTCAATAAATTCTGCGCGCCGCTTCTTCTGCACATGATAGTGCGTGACACCAGTCGTTGTCTTACTTGCCATGCTTAAAACCTCCGCGGGCTTATAAAAATCAGGAGTATTTGCTTTCCCGGCAAAAACTTACCATTAAGTCTGTTAGAGTGCCTACGGGGAAATCGGGTAACGTCGAACAACCCTATATATTGATGGAACCATTGCGGACCGAACCATCATACCGGTTTTTATTTTTTGGCACAGTGTTCCAAATATATCATAGGTTATGGCAAAATGAAAAATGGGCCAGGGAACCTCTGATTAAGTCAGAGGTTCCTGCGGCATAAGGATGTGCCGCCATTTTTCAATTACGCAAGTAATTGAAAAATGAAGAAAAACGAAAATCATGCTATGCATGGATGCATGAATGCCGCGAGCGCAAGGATGCGCAAGAGCGGCCACTTTTCGTTTTTCGTCTCTGAAAAACGTCAGGGATGACTTTTTCAGAGTTTCCCTAGGGCAATAATTGCATCGCTATCGTCAATATATAAGTCGGCACGAAAGAAAATGTTAAATAAAAGGTATTTTACTATTTTTTTTCTTATCTCTTGCCTCACTGCTGCTTCAAGTTTAGCGGTAACCACGAATGAAGAGATTTACCTTTATAAGCGTCCTGATCGCGACAAACAGCTCATAGAGAAAGCAAAGCAGGAAGGAAAAGTAATGCTTTATTCATCGATCATCCTGACTGATTCTATAGCAATCACCCGGGCCTTCGAAAAAAAATACGGCATCAAAGTCGAGCTGTGGCGCGGTTTGGCCGATAAAGTCGTTCAACGCACGGTCAGCGAAGCGCGCGCCAATCGCCATACCGTCGACGTCATCGATACCAATAGCCCGGAATTGGAAATGCTGGCCCGGGAAAAGCTTCTTTCAGAATTTTACAGTCCCTACTTGGCGGATTTACCGCCCGCCGCCATTCCCGCGCATAAACAATGGGTCGCTGACCGTTTTAATTTTTGGGTTGCGGCCTATAACACTAATAAAATAAAAAAAGAAGCGGTTCCCAAGACTTATGAAGATTTTCTTGATCCCAAGTGGAAAGGCAAGATCGGGTTGGAAGCAACGGATACGGAGTGGTTCGCGACCCTGGTAAAGATTTGGGGAGAAGAAAAAGGCTTGGCCTATTTCAAAAAATTGGCCGAGATGAACCCGGATATACGTAAAGGCCATATCTTATTAGCCGAGCTAGTC
>WNFB01004777.1_pt1 | contig 12074 bp, 12 predicted proteins | sample 5400501 | NCBI WGS metagenome assembly WNFB01 (sample SAMN13153341, study PRJNA577476) | soil metagenome | isolation source: 200 cm saprolite under Douglas fir tree site 2 hole 1 | place: USA:California | collected 2015-04-18 | reverse complement strand
GGCTGCGTAGTTACAGCTCGCCCGTGTGGCTCACGGTGCAACTGCTTCGGCCGGGGCCGGCCAGGCTGACTGGGCTGGCTTCGGCCGGGCCGGGCTGCGTAGTTACAGCTCGCCCGTGTGGCTCACGGTGCAACTGCTTCGGCCGGGGCCGGCCAGGCTGACTGGGCTGGCTTCGGCCGGGCCGGGCTGCGCAGTTACAGCTCGCCCGTGTGGCTCACGGTGCAACTGCTTCGGCCGGGGCCGGCCAGGCTGACTGGGCTGGCTTCGGCCGGGGCCGGGCTGTGCAGTTACAACTCGCCCGTGATGCTCCCGCCGTCGGCGAGCGCTGCCCGCAGGACGTTCTCCGCCGCGTCGGCGGCGGCCCGCGCGGTGATCGCGTGCGTATGGGCCCGGTCGAGCTCGCCGAGTCCGATGCAGTCGAAGGCGACCCTCGCGTCGTGGGCGGCCTGCTGCAGCTGACGGGCCGCCTCAGTCACGTCGACGGCGTTATTAGCTGCTGCTGAGATGCTCATGTCTCCCACATCCTCACTCGTCCGGCACGGACCTGCGGCGCCGCGCCCGAATGCAGGCACCTACCCCCGGTGACCGCCGCCATTCGCTGACGCGGCCGCGGCGGCCCAGACCGTATGCCGCGGGTTCCAGTCGCCGTGGCCATCCGTCCTGGTCAGCAGGCACCGGCCGAGCCGGAACTCGAAGAACTCACCATCGCCGAAGCCCGGCGGCTCACCGTCCATGTCGCGCTCGGCCAGGAACTGCGCAGCGGCGGCCCGGGCGAGCGATGCATCGCCGACCACGGCGGCGCGACCGGTGATGTAGAACGCGTCCTCATTGTCATCGCACGGGACCGAGTGCATCGCGTACCGGCCGTCACGGTGCAGGTCATCGCGCTTGGCTGAGGGGATGATGTGCGCAACCAGCGTGCCATCGACGAGCAGCGGGCACATCGGATGCAGCCGCGGGCCGCCGTCCGGCCGGACCGTGGACAGGAACGCCAGCCCCACGCCGACTTGGTAGAACAGTGCACGGCCGGCCTCGGCAAGGTCGGGCCGCTCGCGCCCGAACTCAGACCAGCTCAGATTCGTCGTCATGCCCGGCATTCTGCTCCCAGGGCCGGCCGCCCCCTGAATTGCCCAGGCCGGGACCGGCCCGCCCGGAACTCAGCCGTTTGACCGAGTGCCGCACGGGACCGCCCGAGCCGGGGCCGGCCCACCCCGGAACTCGGCCCGGGGGACCAGCTGACGAAGGTGACGGCGCAGCCGGATTCCGTCCCGCCGTGGCCAGCTTCGTAACGGCGCTGTCTTGACCACAGGTGCCTGGTCCTCGCCCTGCGCTGCGCGATCTACGATGGGCAGCGCCAGAGGTCCCGCACGAGGATGTGCCGACAATGCCCGATTTCAGCTACACCGACCTGCTGCCGCTCGGTCCGGACAGCACCGGATACCGCCTGGTGACTGATGCCGGGATCAGCGCCAGGCGGGCGTTCGGCCGGGAATTTCTTGAGGTTGAGCCGGGGGTCCTCACCCAGCTGACGGCAGCGGCCATGCGCGACATCGCTCATCTGCTGCGGCCGGGTCACCTCCGGCAGCTCCGCTCGGTCCTTGATGACCCCGAGGCCAGCGGCAACGACCGCTTCGTCGCGCGTGACCTGCTGAAGAACGCGTGCATCGCGGCCGGCGGGGTGCTGCCGATGTGCCAGGACACCGGCACCGCGATCGTGATGGGCAAGCGCGGCCAGCACGTGCTCACCGACGGCCGGGACTGCGAGCACATTGCGCGGGGCGTCTACGACGCCTACACGCAGCTGAATCTCCGCTACTCGCAGCTCACGCCGCTGACCATGTTCACCGAGCGCAACACCGGCACGAACCTGCCCGCCCAGATCGAGCTCTACGCCACCGCAGGCGGGGAGTACAGGTTCCTGTTCATGGCCAAGGGCGGCGGGTCGGCGAACAAGTCATTCCTGTACCAGCAGACCAAGGCGGTGCTGAACTCCGCGTCCATGCTCGCGTTCCTCGAGGAGAAGATCCGGTCCCTGGGAACCGCCGCCTGCCCGCCCTACCACCTTGCAATTGTGGTCGGCGGGACCAGCGCCGAGTTTGCGCTGAAGACAGCGAAGTACGCATCCGCCCGCTATCTCGACAGCCTGCCGCGCGCGGGCGGCGGGGCCGGGCACGGGTTCCGCGACACCGATCTTGAGCAGCAGATTCTCGAGATCACCCGGCGGACCGGGATCGGCGCCCAGTTCGGCGGCAAGTACTTCTGCCACGACGTGCGGGTCATCCGGCTGCCCCGGCACGGCGCGTCCTGCCCGGTGGCAATCGCGGTGTCCTGCTCGGCCGACCGGCAGGCGCTGGGCAAGATCACCCGGGACGGCGTCTTCCTTGAGCAGCTGGAGACCGACCCCGCGCAGTACCTGCCGGAGACCGCCAATGATGAGCTGCACGACGACGTCGTGCGGCTCGACCTGAGACGGCCGATGCTCCAGATCCGCGCTGAGCTGTCGAAGTACCCGATCAGGACGCGGCTCGCGCTCACCGGGCCGATGGTGGTCGCCAGGGACATCGCGCACGCGAAGATCGCCGAGCGGCTGGCGGCCGGCCAGCCGATGCCGGCCTACCTGCGTGATCACGCCGTCTACTACGCGGGCCCGGCGAAGACGCCGGAGGGCTATGCGTCCGGGTCGTTCGGGCCGACGACGGCCGGCCGGCTGGACTCCTACGTCGATCAGTTCCAGGCGGCCGGCGGATCGCTGGTCATGCTGGCTAAGGGGAACCGGTCAGCCGCCGTCACCGCCGCATGCAAGGAGCACGGCGGGTTCTACCTTGGCTCGGTCGGCGGCGCGGCGGCGAAGCTCGCGCAGGACTGCATCACCAAGGTCGAGGTGCTTGAGTACCCCGAGCTCGGCATGGAGGCAGTCTGGCGGATCGAGGTGCGGGACTTCCCTGCGTTCATCGTGGTGGACGACAAGGGCAACGACTTCTTCGCCGACGCGACGGGGCCCGCCACCCCGTTGCTGACCATCGGCTCCGGGCCGGGCGCCGGGCCGGGCGCCGGGCCGGGCACCGGGCCGGGCGCCGCGCCGGGCGCCGGGCAGAGCTAGGAGGCGGGCCAGTGCCGGACGGCGGTTCCGGGTTCCGGACCGAGCACGATTCGATGGGCGAGGTCCGGGTACCCGCCGATGCCCTGTGGGGCGCACAGACGCAGCGCGCTGTCGAGAACTTCCCGATCTCCGGCGAGCGGCTGCACCGGGACCTGATCATCGCGCTGGCATCGATCAAGGGCGTCGCAGCGACCGTCAACGGCGACCTCGGCGTGCTTGACCCTGGCATGGCGGCGGCGATCCATGATGCCGCGGCCGAGATCGCTGGCGGCGGCCATCTTGACCAGTTCCCGCTTGACGTGTTCCAGACCGGGTCGGGGACCTCAAGCAATATGAATGCCAACGAGGTGATCGCCGCGCTGGCCACGCGCCGGCTGGGCCGCACCGTCCACCCGAACGATCATGTCAATGCGTCCCAGTCCTCCAATGACGTGTTTCCCTCCGCTATTCACCTGGCAGCGTCGTGGCTGCTCGCCCGGCGGCTGCTGGCGGCGCTCGGCGAGCTTGCCGTGGCGCTGGAGGCGAAGGCCACCGAGTTCGCCAGCTTCGTGAAGAGCGGCCGGACTCATCTCATGGACGCGACCCCGGTGACGCTCGGTCAGGAATTCGGCGGTTACGCAGCCGCCGTGCGCAATGGCATCCGGCGAGTGCAGGCCGTGCTGCCCGATGTCGGGGCCCTGCCGCTGGGCGGGACCGCCGTGGGCACCGGGCTGAATGCGCCAGCGGGATTCGCGGCTGCCGTCATCGCCCGGCTGGCCGGGGACACCGGCCTGCCGCTCACCGAGGCAGCCGATCACTTTGAGGCGGCCGGCGCCCGTGATGGGCTGGTCGCGGCGAGCGGCGTGCTGCGCACGATCGCGGTCTCGCTGCTGAAGATCTGCAACGACCTGCGGCTGATGAATTCCGGCCCGCAGACCGGGCTGGCCGAGATCCGGATCCCGGACCTGCAGCCCGGGTCGTCGATCATGCCGGGGAAGGTGAACCCGGTGATCTGCGAGGCCGTCTGCCAGGTCTGCGCTCAGGTGATCGGCAATGACACGGCCGTGGCGTTCGGCGGGTCGGCGGGGAACTTCGAGCTGAATGTCATGATGCCGGTGATCGCGCGTAACCTGCTCGGCTCGATTAGCCTCCTGTCGGCGGCGGCGAGCCTGCTCGCGTCGCGGTGCGTGACCGGGATCTCGGCCGACCCGGCCCGGCTGCGGCGGCTGGCCGAGTCGTCGCCGACGATCGTCACGGCGCTTAACCCGTTCATCGGCTACGAGGCCGCGGCAGCGGTGGCGCACGAGGCGCTGGAGACGGGGAAGACCATCAGAGCCGTCGTGCTTGACCGCGGGCACGTGGCCCGCGGCGATCTCACCGAGGCACAGCTGGACGAGGCACTCGATGTGCTCGCGATGACCCGGCCTCCGGGGCGGTAGCCGTATCGGGCTCGGGCCCAGAAGCGCGGGCCCAGAGGCACGGGCCGGTCGGCTACCGGTGGTACACCGTGTCCGCTGCCAGCAGCGGAACGACCGCCGGGTTCACGATCGCGGTCCCCGACAGCTGGCAGGCCAGCAGGCAGGGGTTGATCACCTACCTGACCTATTCGTCGGGTACCGCGCGTGCGGAGATCAACCAGACCCCGTTCCTGCTGGCGAACCCCGTCGGCGAGGCCAGGCTGCAGCGCCCTGTGGCCGTCCGGCAGGGTCAGTACCCGGGGTACGTCGGCATCATCGTGCCCGGGACCTTCCGGGGCGCGGCAGACGCCGTATGGCGGTTCGGCTGGCGGCCGGGCGCCGTGCGGCAGTCCGTGATCGATCTCCTGGTCAGCCTCGGTACCAGCGCGGGCGAGCAGCCGTACGCGCTCAGCATGTCCGCGCCGAGGCCAGACGCCCCGGCGGCCGCGGGCGTGTTCCGGCAGATGCTGCAGACATTCACGCCGGTGCCCTAGCGAGCGGCACTCCGGCATAGCCGTGCAGACCCCGGGCATGCGACTGGCCCTCCCCGTGTGACCGAGGAGGGCCAGCGCCGATGGCGGCTAGCCGGCATCCTTGACCCGGAAGTACATCGTCGGGTGCCACCAGCGGCTGCGCCGGTGCCAGCCGACCCGGGTTCCGGGCTTCAGCGCTCCGAGCGTGTACCTGCGCCCGGCGACCAGTTCGACGTGACCGGACCCATAGAACGCCAGGTAGCCCATCCGCGCCCGCCGCCGGCTCACCCTGACCAGCCGAGGGGAGGCCAGCATCTCAGCCGTGTCCCGGCCGAAGTAAATACCTTCGTGCCGGTAAGCGGCCATGACGAGACCGGAGCAGTCGAAACAGCCGCCCGTGCCTCCCCAGCAGTAGGGCTTCCCGCGCTGGCGTGCCGCCCAGAGGTAGGCCCGCCAGCGGCGGGAGCTGTGATGGGAGCGAGCGGCGGTGGTGACCTGAGCGGTCACCACCGCCGCCGGGGCGGTCGCGGCTGCCTGAGCGGCCGCGGTGACCTGAGCGGTCACCACGGCTGCCGGAGCGGCCGCGGCTGCCTGAGCGGTCACCACGGCCGCCCGAGTTGTCGCGGTCGCCCGAGTTGTCGCGGTCGCCCGAGTTGTCGCTGCCCGGGCTGGCACCGCCGCCCGGGCGGTCGCGGCGTGGACCGCCGGGTGTCCGGCCAGGGCCGGGGTAACGGCAGCGGCAGCCACGATCGGAACCACGAGCGCGCGCTTCAGCATGAGTACCATGGGTTTCCGCCTCTCGCCTAGTACGCGCCGGTCGCGAGCTCGTGAGACCAAGCGCCGCAGGGCGAGCCGTAGAGCGCCCTGATGTAGCCGAGCCCCCAGCGAATCTGGGTTGCGGGGTTCGTCGCCCAGTCGGCGCCGGCGCTCGCCATCTTCGATCCGGGCATGGCCTGCGGGATGCCATAGGCTCCGCTGGGGTTCGCCGCCGTCGGATTCCAGCCGCTCTCCCTGGTCCACAGCTCGTCCAGGCAGCCGAACTGGCTGGATGGCCAGCCATAGGAGCCGAGCATCGCCATCGCGATCTGCTGCGGCGACCCCGACGGCTGCGCCGCTGCTGGCGACGCCGGCGACGCCGGCGGTACCGAAGGCTGGCGGGCGGCGCGCGCGGCGGCGGCGCGCGCAGCCGCTCGCCGCCGCGCGGCCGCACGGCGAGCGGCGGCGGCACGCCGGGCTTCCAGCGCGAGACGCCGGTCCTGATACGCCATGAACTCGGGCTTGAAGATCAGCAGCTGAGCGCCGATCCGCCCTTGGCCGACCGCGCGCGCACGCGCCGCGCCGGCAGCATAATGTGCTCCGCCACTGCCCGCTGCATCCGTCGTGGCCTCAGCGGAGCCAGCTATCCCGGCCGCCAGGGACGTCCCGGGGAGCTCACCGGTCCCGGCGAGTCCAGCGGTACCGGAGGTCCCTGTGGCCGGGCCCGTGGCGCCCGCCTGCTTCGCCATGCCCGCCTGCTGCGTCGCCGCGCTTGCGGGCCAGATGGCCACAGCGGCCGACGCCACCGCCGCCACCGCGACGGTCGAGCCCGTTACTGCAATCGTGAGTCGTGAGGGTTTCCCGTGTTTTGAGGGGATACGGGACAAGATGATCCCTTTGTCGGGCGTGCCGGGCACGCTCGTCCGTCACCCCGGACGACGCCAGCCTGCGCAGGAGCGCAAGCTGGCCGCGGCGCGCGGGCGTGACGCGGGTCAGGGCGACGGGTTACGGAAAGGTAACCGCCACGCACGCGGGGTGCTGTCAACCATCTACACTGCCGACCCAATGGCCTGTTCGTGCCCGCATTCGCCACAATTCCCGTATGAGGTAAATCACAGCCCGACTGTCCTAGTTATGGACTTATCGCGCCGTACGGCCTTCGCCACCTGGCTTTGTCGCTTCCTCGCAGCTAAAGGCGAGCAGATACGGTCAGCACCACGATGTAACAGTTGCGGCCCGCAACATCACTCGGAGTTATCAGCACTGGCCAGGCCAGCCAACTCAAGTTGCGGAATTTATCGTTCCTTAATCATCCACGCCAGCGACGCAGGCGCCTATCGGCTGCTTTCCGCGGCGTCAGGGAACCAGGCTGCTGGTCAGTACCAGCCGTGTGCCAGCCAGAATGACCAGGCGCCGCAGGGATCGCCGTAACGGCCCTGGATGTAGCCAAGACCCCACTTGACCTGCGTGGTCGCGTTCGTCTGCCAGTTGGGTCCAGCGCTGGCCATCTTGGAGCCCGGCAGCGCCTGCGGGATACCGTACGCGCCGCTGGCGTTCTGAGCGGTGACGCTCCAGCCGCTCTCGCGGCTCCAGATGTTGTCGAGGCACCCGAAGGTGGTGCTCGGCGTCCAGCCGAACGATGACAGCATGTTGTAGGCAATTGACTTGGCCGTTCCCGGACTAGGCACCGGCGCGGTGACGGTCACCGGCGTGCCAGGGGACAAGCCGGCCGGGGCCGGCGCCGGGGCCGCCGATGGCCTGGTCGCCAGTTTCGGTGAGCCCACCAGGCTGAGCGTCTTCGTGGCAGCGTCCATCAGGATCATGCGCTGGCGGTCCTGCTCTAGCAGGGCGATGGAACGGCTGCCCGGTATTCCGGCCACTACCAGCGCCGCCGGATCGGCTCCGCCGCCGCGGGCGCGGGCCACGTAGACGGCCGCGCCGGCAGCGCCGATCCCGGCCACGCAGACAGCCATCACGAGCAGGAAAGCGCCGGTCCGCCGGTGCTTGCGCTTCGCAGCCGGGCCGGGCTTCCGGTGTCGTGACAATGCAGTCCTTCCGTCGGTCAAACACGCCGGGCGGAACGCTCAGCGCGCGGACCGCTGCGGTACAGGGCAGCGAGTCGCGTGACGGTCAGGCCTAAATTCGGCGCGGCCAATGGATTCCTTAGCAGGCACAACCGGCCTGCTTCTGGGCCCACCTCCGTCGGCGCACCACATTGCCAGAAGAGAGGTGGGTGATCCAAGCGATTCCGCATAAAAAGCTGTGCCGGCGCGCCGCGATTAGCACCGCGCGGATCACAGTTTGGCAATACGTAATGGAGCAATTACCAACCGTAAGATGAGCCATCCTGTGATCACAACTGCGGCTCTGGCCGCCGGAACGACACGCCGGCGACTACCGCAGGCGCGCGCCGTAGCGCTAGTTTTCAACCATGGCCAGCATGCAGCAGCGACCGCGCCGCCGGACCTGGAGTGTCGACGCCGGTGATCCTGCCACCGTGCTCGCCGAGGCAAGGAAGGCCCTGTTCGTGATGGTGGGATTCCTCGCCGTCATCTGGATCGTGCAGGTCGCCAACTGGGTCGACCACTACCAGCTCACCCAGAGCTACGGCATCAGGCCGCGCGACGTCGGCAGCCTGCCGGACATCCTGACCGCGCCGTTCCTGCACGTCAGCTGGGCCCACATCGAGGGCAACTCAGGCCCGCTGTTCATCTTCGGCTTCCTCGCCGCCTACCGCGGCGTGACCAAGTTCTTCGGCGTGACCGCCCTGGTCGTCCTGACCAGCGGGCTGGGCGCCTGGCTCACCGAGAGCACCAACTCGGTCGGCGTCGGCGCGAGCGGCGTCGTCTTCGGCTACTTCGGCTACATCATGGTCCGCGGGCTCTTCGACCGGCCCGCTATCGACCTGCTCATCGGCGCGGTGATGGCGCTCTGCTTCGCGTACCAGTTCTCCGTGCTGCTGCCGCACGCGGGCATCGGCTGGCAGGCGCATATCGGCGGCCTCGCCGGCGGGATCCTGGCGGGCTGGGTGCTGCGGGAACGGCGGTCCGGGCCGACCACCGCACGCCCGCCCGCGCTGCCCAGCAGGCAGGGACGGCCGGCCACGCCGCCTGCCGACGGACCGCGTGCAGACCTGCACAAGCAGCTCGACGATCTGGGCCTCTGACCGCCCGCGCTGCCACCGACTGGACATCGCGGCCGGTCCGGCGACACAGTCGGTGCCATGCCTGCAGCCTCGCGTGGATCAGGCCGGCCCGGGCTGTGGCGGCACCGGGACTTCCTGCTGCTGTGGACCGGCCAGTCGATCAGCGAGCTCGGCTCGGCGGTCACTGTGCTCGCGCTGCCGCTTACTGCGGTCGTGGTGCTCAGGGCGTCGGTGTTCCAGGTGGGCCTGCTCTCCGCCGCGACCACCGTCCCGTTCCTGCTCGTCGCCCTCCCGGCCGGCCTGGTCGTGGACAGGGTCGCCAAGCGCACGCTGATGATCGGCTGCGATGCGGCGCGGATGCTGATCATCGGGTCGGTGCCGATCACGGCCGGGCTCGGAGAGCTAACCCTTTTCCAGCTTTACGCGGTGGCCGTGGCAACTGGCGTCCTCACCGTTTTCTTCGACGTGGCCTACCAGAGCTACACCCCGGCGCTGATCGGCACCGATCAGCTGACCGACGGCAACGGCAAGCTCCAGGCGACGCAGTCGTTCGCCCAGGTCGCCGGGCCAGGCCTGGGCGGCGGGTTGTTCGGCCTGCTGCGCGCTGGCGCGATGACCGCGGACGCGGTGTCGTATGCGGTCTCCACGCTCTCGCTGCTGCTGATCCGGGACAGGGAGCCAGCGCGGCCGGCCCCGGCCGCCGGGACGGCAAAGCCCCGGCTGCGGGCGGAACTGTTCGCCGGGCTCAGCTTCGTCGCCCGTCATCCCGTGCTGCGCAAGATCGCAGCCTGCACGGCCACCGCGAACCTGTTCACCGCGACGGCAATCTCGATAGAGATCATCTTCCTGGTCCGCGTGCTGCATGTCCGGCCCGCCTACACGGGCCTGCTGGTCGCGGTCGCCAGCCTCGGCGGCGTCGCGGCCGGGATCACCTCAGGGCGGCTGTCCCGCTGGATCGGCTCGGCCAGGATCATCTGGGTCTCCATGCTCGCCTTCGATGCGCCCGGGCTGCTGCTGCCGCTGGCCGAGCCGGGCTGGCGGCTGTCCTTCGTCGTCGTGGGCGGAGCAAGCCTCGCCTTCTCCGGCGTGCTTTATAACATCGCGCAGCTCAGCTACCGGCAGGCGATCTGCCCGCCCGGGCTGCTCGGCCGGCTGAACGCGGCCGTCCGCTGGATTGTCTGGGGCACGCTGCCGCTCGGCGGCGTGATCGGCGGCACACTCGGCTCGCTGCTCGGCGTACGGCCCACCATATGGATCGGGATGGCCGGCAGCTGGGCAGCCGCCCTGTGGGTGCTGTTCTCGCCGCTGCGCGGCATGCGCGATTTCCCTGGGCCAGGGGAGGAGTATGGCCCCGGGTGGGCCGGCGGGCCCCGGCCCGGCGGCCCGCAAGGACCGGAACGGCGCAGCGTACCTGGCACCAGCAAGCCGGCGATGCAGGAGCCGTGATGCCCGTCGTCGATGCGCACCACCATGTCTGCGACCTGGCCGCGCACGACCAGCCCTGGCTCGCCAGCGACGCGCAATTCGCGCCGCTGCTCAGGAACTTCACGATCGCGGATCTGGCCGCCGAGGCCGCCGCCCGGGAAGTCACGGCTACCGAGGTGGTGCAGACGGTCAGCGAGCCGTAGGAGACGCCCGAGATGCTTGCCCTGGCCGCGTCCGGCGGCCTGGTCGCCGAGATCGTGGGCTGGTCGACCTGGAGTCCCCTGACGTCGCCGGCTCGCCCGCCGAGTTGCGGGATCTGCCCGGTGGCGCGCACCGGCCGGGCGGCCCGGACTCGGAGCTGACCGGCGAGGTGGCCTCACTCCGGCGAACACCCGGTTCCGCCGCTTACCTGGCGCGCCACGACGATGGCCGGTGCCTGGCCAAGCAGGCCGATGCGGCGGGACGAGACCTGAAGGCGCTGCCTGCGCAGCCGCGCGACGAGCTGGTCTTCGTGGGTCGTCAGCAGCGCGGCAGCGCCGCCATCGCCTAGCAGGTGCCGCGCGAGCCGGGCGGTGGCGTCGAAGAGCGCCAGCCGGCCGTCCACCGTGACCTGCTTGCCCCAGGGCATGTTTCCGGCCACGATTCCGGCCCTGACCCTCGGCGGCGGGCCACGGCGGACGTCGTGGGTGAAGACACGATGCCGGAGCGAGGCGGCGGTGTCCGGCGCGGTTCCCGGCAGCTCGGCGGCCAGCCGCCGCCGGGTCAGCTCCGTCGCGCGCTCGTCGATGTCGGAAGCGAAGACCGGCAGGCACAGGTGGGCGGCCTCGGCCACGACGGTGCCGGTTCCGCAGAACGGGTCGTACAGGCCGCGCCCTGCCACGTCGGGCCGGGCGCCGCCGATGGCGAGCCGGACCAGGGCTGCGGCCACGGTCGGGCGCAGCGCGCCGGGCCGGCCCGGCCCGGCGTCAGCGCGCTTCCCGATCGGGCGGCTCCACAGATTCAGCGCGATGTGAACCGCATCGCCGTCGGCCTGCACCCGCAGGTCGACGGGGCTGCGCTCAGCCGCCCGGAGGTCAGCGCCGGGAAAGTGCCTGGCCAGGGCCGGCGCCGGCGTCCAGGCGGGCGCGTCGCGCCAGGACGGACTCCGGGCGGACAAGGTGACCGACCAGGGATCTGACGAGTGCCCGTCACCCGGCGCGAGCACATCACGGACCTGCCCGGCCGCTGCGGCGCACAGGGCAGCGAAGCCAGCCTCGCTCTCGATCCGCTCCGGGCCGGCCACCAGCAGGCGCGCGTCATCGACCGTGCGCGCCTGCCGGCCGAGACGCGCGGCCTCGGCGGCCGTCAGTGCCAGCACCAGGAAGCGATCGTGCTCCTGCACGATGGCCGCCGCCGGGACGATTCCGGCCGCCTCGGCGGCGACAACGTCGCCGAGACCCTTGGTGAAGTACAGCACGAGCCGGATCCGGGTCGCCCCGCCCTGCTGGAGAGCCAGTGGTCTCATCGCCGCTTTCCTGGTCACCTGCGGTTCAGCGGATTCGCCGGCCAGTTTCGGCGGCTGCCTCAACACGAGCCGGACCCTGCCCGCATTCTCGCAGGACGTCGGCCGAGCCGGGGATCGTCGCCCTCAACAAGATCGACGTGCCGCGGCCCGCGAGCGCTCCGGGCAAGTGGCGGGCAGGCTGCGCCGGCCGGGCCGGGGATCGTCGCCCTCAACAAGATCGACGTGCCGCGGCCCG
>WNFB01004775.1_pt1 | contig 12075 bp, 11 predicted proteins | sample 5400501 | NCBI WGS metagenome assembly WNFB01 (sample SAMN13153341, study PRJNA577476) | soil metagenome | isolation source: 200 cm saprolite under Douglas fir tree site 2 hole 1 | place: USA:California | collected 2015-04-18 | reverse complement strand
CTCAATTTTGCTGATTTTGGTCAGGTATAGGTGTGGTGTTGAAGCGGAATGCGCCACAATAGCAGATCAATGTCGACCAGCCAGGCCAAACAATATCCGATTTTGTTTCTATGCCTGTGCTTACATTAGTACCTTTATCATCAAAGGCAATATGATTAAGAGAAAATAACAGTATAATTAGGACACTAATTTATCTCATATGTATTTTGTGAAAATACAACGTTACGCGCAAAATGGATTTCTTGGACAGATTCCGTCCCACGCACTATGGTAAGCTTCAAATGCAGGTGAGTTGAAGTACTTTTCTGAAAACTTACTACGTGAAAAGTACATTCATTTGCAATACTACATGTTGGCGTTGAAAGGGATATTATGGAGAGTGAGTTTTCTACAGCGCGACCACCGGATGCGAGACGTCCGGGCAATAAGGTGGCCAGTCCCAGTACCGATAAGGCGCGGCGCACAATGCTGCTGGCTGTACTCTTTCAAGTGTCCTGGCCGAAACGCCTCACCCGAAGCGAAATTACCGATCAGTTGCACATGTATGGAGAGAATCCCAATCGTGCCTTCTATCGAGACATTGAAACGCTTACCGATACACAGGTCGATGATCTGCCTGAGCCGGATGCTGAACACCTTGCCGCCTGGTGCGTTGAGCAACAACGCCTCAAGCGGCTGGCCATCACTTATGAGCGACGCACATTCACATTTGGACTGGCTCAATCCATCTTTTCGCTGGACATCAACGAAGACGAGGCGCGAGCCTTTGTTGCTCTACAGGAGGGATTCGCGCCAGGGACACCCTACGCGGAGGCCGTGCAACACCTGTTGAAGCGTTGGGAGTGGCTGTTTACCGAAAAGAGCCATCAACTGGTGCGGCAAAAACGCAAACGTCATGCCCGGCCTGTTCTGCTGCCATTGTCACCGGTCGTCGACTATAGCCAGCATGGCGAGACCATTCTGCGGCTGGACCAGGCTCTTGAGGAGGGTGCATACGTCTCATTTGCCTATACACCTCTCACGCAAAGTTGGGACGCGGAACCCATGTTGCACGAGCATACTGAACCCTACGAATTGGAGTATCGCGACGGGCACTGGTACTTTACCGCGTATGTATTCGATCTGAACACATTCATTGACTATCGTGTGGACCGCATCCGTCCAGGGAGCTTGCGCAGGGACAACGACCGCTTTTACCCAGGATTACGCCAACGCCCAGGTGTGAAAATCCGCTACTGGATCTCTCCCATGCTAGCGCGACACAACAGCCTGAGCCTGCGATTACGCGAGCAACAGGTGACCATGCTGGCGGACGACCAGGGAGCCATCATCGAAGGATATGCGAAGTCGGTCTGGTGGGCCAGACGCCTATTGTTGGGCTACGGCGAGCAGGTAAAGGCGTTGGCACCGGAGAAGCTGGTGCTTGCAATGAGAGAGACTGTACAGGCGATGTACGGGCTGTATGAAGAGGAAAAATAAAATGACACTGCGATTATCTATTCTCCCTGTCTACTCGGAGGAACATCCTGACCCAGGTCAGCAGATTGGCTCGATGCGCTTGCTAAAGCATCAGGTCGAGACGCTGGCAGCCTTTAATGATCCCGGAGTGGATGTCATTTTCAACACTGCTATGACCGGTGATGGCAAAAGCCTTGCCGCGTATCTGCCGGTATTCGAGAAGCAGAAAAATATCGTCGCTATGTATCCTACCAACGAACTAGTGCAGGACCAGTACAATGCTCTGCCGGGGTATGGTGAACGCCTGGGCAAGCGTTTACCGCGGTATAGTACCATGTACAGCGACAAGATCACTCAATTGATGATTGAGCATGATAATAAGGTGCGCCTGGAAGAAGTGCGCAAGCTCCTGGAGAAAAATGGCATTCTGTTGACCAACCCGGACCTGATTCACCTGATGATGAGTCATCAATACGGCTGGGATCACCAGCGCAAGGAACTGCCGGTCACCGTAGGAGCGTATTTTGATTATTTCCTTTTTGACGAATTCCATATTTTCGGCGTGCCTCAAGTTATCTCCGTCATGAATATGCTGGGATACCTGATGGTCAATTATCGCGATCGGCCTGCCGATCGCAAGAAATTTATCTTTCTATCCGCCACCCCAAGTAAACTCATGAACGATCTGCTTGAGCGGAGTGGTTTACGCTACAAAAAGATCGAGGGAAGTTATCGCTCCTCAGAGCAGCCAGGGTACCGCCGTATCTTACAGCCTTGCGAGCTGGAACTGCACGAAATAAGCCAGGAGACCTCAACTGAGGCGTGGATAGAGGAACACCTGGAAGAGATTCACGGCTTCTTTAAACAACACAAGGACTCGAAGGCGGCTGTCCTGGTCTATTCGGTGGCGACCGCTCGCCGCCTATATACGCGATTGAAGGACTATTTTGAGCCACACGGTATCACGGTCGGTGAAAATACAGGTCTGACACGTCGCGATGATCGCCGGGCTTCGTTTGAAAAACATATCCTGGTTGGTACCTCGACCGTTGATATCGGTGTTGATTTTCGTATCAACTACCTCATCTTTGAGGCGTACAACGCCGGTTCATTCTTACAGCGTTTTGGTCGCCTGGGACGCCATGAAGGTTTCCCGATCTATCGCGCCTATGGGCTGCTGCCCCGCTTTGTGCTTGAGCGGCTGGCAGAAAAATTTGGTGCGGTGAAAGAAGTGGAACGCGGTAGTTTCAATGCTGCTATCAATGAAGCGTTTCCCGCGGAGGCAGAATTTAAGAGCTATACGCAGCGTTGGGGCGTCGTGCAGGCTGCCCAGGTGTTGGCAGAGTTGCAGGGCCAGAGTAAAAGGGATGCTAACGAGGCCTTTAGCAGTGCATTGACGGATCAGTATGAACTGTTCTATGGGAGCCCGGCACAGTCTGTGATGGTCAAGGCACTGAAAAAGTATTGGGCTATTCGTGGAAAAAAGCCTGAAATAATAGCTGAGTTAAACAGCTTTCGCGGCCTCAGCCCGCTCTCGTGTGGAGTGTGGGATACCGATGGTCATCTGCAAACCTATGACCTTTTCTTCTTGTTGGCAAATACGGAGTTTGAAGTCATGACCGGTACGTTATTCATGCAGGAGGTAAAGCGGCAAGAGCTAGAAGAACGGGATTTTAAGGACAAACTCCTCTACCTCAAAGTTTTGAAATATGTACCGGAACGCCAGCAATTGATCCTGGGCTTACCACACGATTTTGGAGAATTTGCAAACACGTTACATCAAGTACAGGTATTGGACAATTTCTTTGTGCGTGAACCATATTTTAGCGGGCGTGACCAGGTGAATCGCAGCCTCAAAGCGCAAAGCCTCGCCTGCATTGTGAGCGATATGGGGCGTAAAGAACTCAAGCAACGGCTGAACCTGGGCTCCATGTTCCCGATACAGCGATTGCAGGATAAAACCGGAGCTGAATACGCGGTGGTCTTTGGTCAGGAAGCCTTGCTACTTGACTCGCTGCTCTTCTGGCGCAAGACCAAGGGCGACCAGGCTATGTATCTGTGACTATTCAGGCCTTCTCGTCGCCTACGGCGGCTTGCTGATTGGTTTTTGTTGCTGCATTGTTGCTGCGGGCTTTGCAGCCGAAGGCTGCAAAGCCCGCAGCAACAAAACAAAAAGGAGTGGACGTGTTTTATCTGGATTTTCTTACACAGGCGGTTGACCCCGCCGATCATGTGACGCGCTCATTTATTGAACACATGATCCCTGGACTGATGGAGCATTATGGCATACGGTCGGCGAAAGGAGGCGACCATACAAAAAGTGCTCGCTTAGACGAGCAGACAAAGCGTAAATTTGAGGAAAAAGACGACCAGAGTATGCTCAGCCACCAGTTGAATGGCATCTTTCCCACACTGCGCCTGCTGAATATGCTTGAAGCTGAAGGACTCGTTTCTGTGCCGTTTTCAGCGACCGAGCGGCAGGTGTACATTCTGGCGTATCTCATGCACGATGTTGATAAGATAGTGGACATGCAGGGTGTGGAAACGAAGTCCCGCGAAGACATCGAGCAGGCAAAAGACCTGGTCGCGGAACAATTGCGCCTGTGCAACGTAGAAGCATTCTTCCCCAATTTCGCCAGCTATCTCGAAGATATCGCGTACCTAGTGGTCAATACACAGCAGAAGTGGGGCACGAATCTACACACCTACCTCTGGCGTTTCCAACTGCCGGAGCGGCGTATCTTAGTGCTGCGGCGGCTCTGTACCTACTCTGACCATATTGCCTATCTTGTGCCTTCATCCTCGGCCATCCTGGAAGATGCCGAGACAAAAACATTGACCACCATTCTAGCCGAACTGAGCGACGATCAACTTGTCTTTACTTATCACCAGTTGCGCGAGGTGCGCGGCCTGTTCACTAATGTAGTCAATAACGGCATGATCCAGCTCTACACCGCTGGACGAGATGGCATCTGGCCGTATCTGTTCTTCTCTGACGGTGTGGTATACATCAAACGCAAATCGCTCCAGCTAGCGTTTACCAACGAGCAGATCGTGGAAACGGTGCAGGCACGCTTGCGTGAGATATGTGCCGGGGCTATTAAAAGCCACGCGCCTGGATTTAAGTTTAGCATTCAAGGTATCGCCAAACATCCAGGATACTACTTTGAATTTTTATCACTGGAGGAATATGCCGAATTGCTGGCACGCTTTACCATAAAGGGTACCGGTAGGGATATTTCAGCGGGACCGCTACAAAAAGTGCGCCAGATGCAGGCTAATGGTGAGATAGCTGCCAATCTCGTCACCGATTTTTCCTTTGATATCCATATTGGTATGTTAAGCCGCTTCTTCTCAGTGATTTTTGCTTCGGTATTAGGCATGCTCGATAAGAAGCAGGATGCCTTGCGAGAACACGTTGAGCAGGAAGTTGTGAAGCACCTGGGCCTGTCTCCATATTGGGCACAGGCGCAGACTATTCCAAACAAAGGAGGTGTTGAATATCGCTGGTTCTGGTTGGGTGCTTGCTATCTCCGCGATCACCCCGGTATCGATGTCTATGATGGTAAGGGCAACCTGTTTGATGTCTTTCATTCCACGTTACAACTTGTCATCAAAATGGCGGCCGAGGAACTACGCAAGCAGATGCCTCAACGCTACTTGAATCACTTAACACGCTACCTGGATGGCATTGTTGAGGTGCCACTCTCAATGCGTGCCGGTGGAACCCTCCCTGATTTTCGAGCCGAATTGGAACGATACACGGGGGCGAAAAGTAAAGGGCGTAAGCTCATCTGCACGCTGTGTAATAGTGCTTATCCCACCGAGGAACATTCGGACAATGCGGTACTCTTCCAGCCCTGGGTGTACAAGAACAAGCTGTCGCTGTACGCTGGCAAAAACGCCGGGGGTATCTGCGCCATCTGTGCGCTTGAATTGATGCTGCGACAGATACTGCTCAAGGGACAATTGCGCCTGACCGGCAGTAAATTTGAAGCTCTCAAGACCAAGTACCTCGCCATCTATCCCAACTTCTTCTTCACAGCGGAGACAGGAGCCATGGTGCAGGGGATACTCGATCAACTACAGGATGTCAACTTCTTTACCATACGTCGCCAACTGGACCGCAAAGATATCACCGTTCAGGATCTTTTACAGTTAGATGTCTTCACGGCCCCACAAAAGCCCAGGACACCGCAAGTCCCTGCTTACGATGACGATGATGATAACGAAGATGAGGAGTCAGGTGGCGAAGCGGAATTGGAGGAGGCCGCGAGTACACCTGAGCGCAGCTATATCAAATATGGATACCCAAAAGATAGCTATCCTGGCCTGTGTTTCTTTGGCATGAGGGCGGGCAAGGATGACAACGATACTTCAACCTGGGCCATGCCTGCCTTCCTGGCTCTTGCCTTGCCGCTCGTGACAAATACGAAAGTGGTGATCTCTGAGATGTCACTGCCGATGTTCTCATCAGGGCACGATTTCCGCGAGACCGTTATCTTTGATGCGCCACATCCCTACCTGGATCGCCTCTTGAAAGGCAAGCGTGTGCGCGTCAACGAGCTGATGCAGAAGTTACGGGTGCTTTCAAGCGTCTATCAAGTCAACATCGATACCTATGCGAAACAGGGCAAGCCTGAATGGAAGCACTTGAGCGGCATCGCCCGCGATTTGGAGACCGATCCCCTGTACTTGTTTAGTTATCTGCGTAGTCAGCAGCGTGGAGAGTCGCTGTATGCCAACGATGTGGAACAATACTTGCACATCTATGAAAAGATTTTGGAGGAAGATTTGGGCAATATTCAACGTTGTGTAGACCGCTATGTGGTCTTTTACCGCGGCGGCTACCTGTCACACTCGATTTTGAAACCCGTCGATATCGTCGCCAAAGCCATTATCAACAGCCCCTTGAACATCGAGCGCGATGATTTGCTCTGGCAGATACAGGGCGAACTGAAGAACTGGCTTGACCGCGTGCGCGGCCACCAGGCAACAGGCTATGCCATGTTTTGGGGCAAGGACATCGACGCGAAAGAGGCTCCCGCTGTCGAGGCCTTTGTCAAAGGCTTTTACGACGAGGTCTTCATGGACTATTGCCAGGGAGAACGCGGTATATTGCGCAGCCGTATCAACCGCTTCAAGGATGGCTGCGAGGCATATTATACCAACCTGCGCACAGCAAAACGCATCCATGAACAAGAATCCGAGCCAGCAGCGCAGCCCAGCACATAGCTTCTGTACCCAAAAAATGAAATGTAGTGGCAGTCCTTGTGGCTGCCAGGTACCGCACCGATGAAGAACACATAAATAAAGGAGGAGTTACCCGATCATGTTTTTGAACAGTTTATCAAACACAAACGTTTTCCACCAGGACATCCCTAAGCTGCCGATGGGCAAGTATGCCCATATCGTCATGCTGCGCGAGACGAACTCATTTGCCTTGTTTCAGACCGATGGAGAGCTAAACATCAGCCGTGTCAGCCTGGGGCGTAAAGAACAGACTCCTGGCACGCGCATTGTGCTTTTCAAGCGCAAGCAGTCTACGCCAGAGCGTTTAACCGGTCGCGAGTTGTTGCGCCGCTATGGCCTTGTTGAGAACTGTAAGTACAATACCGCCGACTTTTGCAAACGCTGCCCCGATTGTATCTACTACGGTTTTGCGATTGGCGATTCAGGTTCGGAACGCTCGAAGGTGCTGGTCGATTCGGCTTTTTCGATCACCGGCTACGATATGTCTCACCAGCAGTTTACCTTTAATGCGCCATCTGAGAATGGCACGATGAGTGAAGATGGCAAGATGAAGACAGCCCTGGGTGAGCAGGATTATGTGCTGCCGCAGGTCTACTTCCCCTCGGTCGTCACCATCAAAGATCCAACCGAGGCTGAGTTCATCTACGTGCTGAATAATATCCTGCGCACAAAGCGGTACGGCGCACAGAATACTCGGACAGGGACAGTCGAGAACCATATCACGGGTGTCATCTTTTCCGATGGTGAGATCTTCTCGAACTTGCAGCTAACCCAGAGCATTTACGATGCCCTGGCACCAGAGCATCGCGCGAAAACACCTCTGCCGCAAGCAGAGGTCCTTGAAGCAATGGCATCTATCGTCCCAACATTGCTAGCTGAAGATGGCGTTGTTACGCAGCTTTTCGATGGTGAAAAGCTCCACGCCCTCCTCGAGGAAGTCAGGCAAGTGACCAGCAATGAAGGCCAATTGATCTCATTGTTGACACAGGCCAATGCCGAGGCGAATCGCTATGCCCAGGCATATGGCGTTGGCGCAAAAGAGGCAAAGGCGAAGAAGTAGGAGCAGACGATGTTTATTACAATCTGCCACCTCACATTGCATGACTATCTTTTCTACGCCTCGCGTGAGATGGGGCGTCTCTATGAGACAGAGAAGTATCTGCATAATTATGGGTTGACCTACGCGCTTGGGCTGGCGAAGTCTCCCTATACCAACCTGGCACAGGTACCACACTATCAAGAAGAGCTGGATGGCATGAACAAACAGGGGGTGTATATCACGCCGGCACATCCCTTGCGCTACACCTTCTCGTTCAGCACCTTCAAGATGGCGAATGTGAACTACTACAATTTCACGCCGCAGATCAGTTCAAACCAGGTCGTGTTTGGGCGATCAAAGGAGCTTGCGCCGGAGAGCACCTTTGAATTTTTTGTGCTGAGCAGTAAAGAGGTTGCGCTGCCACGTTGGATACGCCTTGGTAAGTGGATGGCGAAGGCACGAGTCGATGTCAGGAGCCAGGGAATGGCACAGACAAGGAAGGGAACTTTCCGCGCGGACGGTGCCCTGAACCCACTTGACCTCTCACTGGTGCCGGAGAATTGCAATATTGTGGCAATGGCTCCCGCCAGCCTGATTACCAACGTCTACTGTACTGGCAGTTACTATGAGCTTGTTTACGATAATGTCGGCTCTAAACGCACCATCCGTTTACCAATGGAGATGAGCTATCAGCCTGAGCGCAATCGGCGTTTGCCTGTCTGAATGTGTAGTGGAGGGTGCAAGTGAGAAGAAATGGATGGTGAGTTGGGGCGGGTGTTTTGGTCAGAAAAACAGGACGCGGGCGACCACAAGGGTCCCCACCCCTCATCCACACCGCCCCCACCCCTACGCGATGATGCGTGTTCCCAGGTGGTTTGGGTACGGGAGGGGGACGCGGGCGGCCACAAGGGCCCCCACCCCTCATCCACACCGCCCCCGCCCCTACGCGATGACGTCCATTCACAAGCGTTTTCCCATAAAGATAATATAAAGGAGGGAACCCATAAATATGGATATACCGTCAACCTCTTCATCTCCCGCCAAACTTTACGCCTTCCATCTGAAGCTGCGGCCGCTGGAACGCGGAACGCTTATGCCTTTTTCGGGTGAATTGGTTCATGCTGCCTGGCTTGATTGGATTCGAGCAGCCGCGCCCGATGTCGCGCATATGCTGCATGACGGCAACAAGAGGCGGCTTTTTACCTGCTCAAGCCTGCAAATTCCCCTTCCTTTATCGCGGATACGTGAGGCGGAACGAGGAAATGTACACTTACCTGTTGACCCTGAAAAAACCTACAGCGTGCGCATTACCTTACTGCTTGGGGAACTGTTCCCTTTGTTTTATCACTCTCTGATGCACTTCAACATGACCAGTTTGGAAGCAAAGAAACATGCCTTTATGCAAATTGGCAAGCAGCAATTCTTACTTGAGGAGGTGATTGCCGATAGCGACGATCGTTCTGGCTGGACCGGGTTTACCTCGTTTGTTACCCTGCTGGAGAAGGCAAAAACCTTCAAATTGGGTACTGTCGAGCCGTTGAGACTGGAGTTTGCCTCACTGACGACGTTTAATAGAAGCTCCGCCAAAAATAATGCCTATGGCAACCATTACGCACGTCTGCCGTTGCCCCAGTACGTCTTCCCTGGCCTGGCGAAACGCTGGCAAGAGCTGGCCCCTCCCGAACTGGCTAGCATAGTTCAGCAGGAGCGTATCGCGCAATATATCCAGGATGATGGGGTGGTGATCGAGGATTACGATTTAAAGACGCACTGGGTCAGCTTTGTCAACCATCCACAGCGCGGCTTTGTCGGAACATGTAAGTATCACTTACGCGGCCCCGACGAAGCAGCTACACCAGATGCCCCACTGACGATACGCCAACAGTTACTCTTACTTTCCCAACTGGCCTTTTACACCGGTATCGGATACAAACCATCGATGGGTATGGGACAGGTGCGTCCCTTGCAAACAGAGAGGGCTTGGTATGCTTGATGAACCTGGTGGAGATGCGCTCTCCATTTCTTACCTGAATGCGCTGGAGTATTGTGCGCGCCGCTTTTACTACGAGTGTGCGTTAAGCGAATTTCTCGACAATGCTCACGTTGCCGAGGGAACAATGCGCCACGAGAGAAGTGATAGCGGGCGCACAACGACCGAAGACGGTATAACTACACTACGGCGTGTCTGGGTCTGGTCGGATCGCCTGAAGTTAAGCGGTTTCGCGGACGTGGTGGAAGAGTCCGAGGGAAAGTTGCTGCCCATCGAGTATAAGAAGGGGAAAATGGGAGAGTGGCTGAACGATCATGTCCAACTCTGTTCACAGGCATTGTGCCTGGAGGAAATGCTCAAATGTACTATTCCCCTTGGCTACATTTTCTATTTCGGCTCCGCACGGCGCGAGGAGGTGGTTTTCACCCCAGAACTGCGTATGCATACAGAACAAACGATCCAGTTGGCTTTTACGCTCTTAGAGCGGGGTGTCCTTCCCCCGCCACTGATTGGCAAACAGACGCGACGGGGTGTCTTACCAGCACTGCATCCCAAGTGCCGAGATTGTAGTTTGGAGCCTCTCTGCTTACCGCGTGAGGTATTCGCCTTAGGGCGTAGTGAAATGTCTTCATAAATTGTGTTCCTACACACAGTATTAAAGGATAAGAATTGATGGCAACACTGTATCTCAGTGAGCAACAGTCGATAGTCAAGAAGCGCGACGGATATCTCATCGTACAATATGCCGGAGCGGATAAGCGCAAGGTCGAAGTCCCGCTTATCAACGTTTCACAGGTAGTGGTGTCAGGCGATGTGACATTGACGACGCCTGCTGTGCATACGCTATTGGAGGCAGGTATTGAGATCTGCTATCTTTCAATGTACGGACATTTTCGCGGGCGGCTTTCTCCACCGGTGGCGAAAAATGCTCTATTGCGCCGCGAGCAATACCGTGCTTATGCAGACCCACAGCGTGCATTAAAAGTAGCCCAGGCGTGCGTGAAGGGAAAATTGGAGAATATGCGCACGCTGCTCTTGCGCTCCAACCGACAGTTGCAGGACAGCGAGGTGACTGATGCCATTGTGGCGATTCAGCAGATGATTCGTGAGGTGCCTCGTGCTGCCACGGTGGGTTCGCTGCTGGGATTTGAGGGAAATGGTTCCGCGGCCTACTTTAAAGTATTCGGGAAATTAGTGCGCGGCTCAATGACCTTTACGCATCGCCGCAGGCGTCCACCAACAGACCCGATTAATGCCATGTTAAGCCTGGGCTACACCCTTTTATTGCACCAGGTATCTGCTGCCATCCAGATTGTAGGTTTTGACCCGTACGCGGGCTTTTTACATCAGCCGCGCTACGGTCGTCCCGCCCTGGCATTAGATCTGATGGAGGAGTTTCGTCCGATCATAGCGGATTCGGTCGTACTGAATATCATCAATCACCGTATTCTGACCGAGCATGATTTCCAGGAAGAGCTAGGTGTCGTGCATTTGAAAGCGGAGGCGCGCAAGAAATTCTACGCCAAGTTCGAGGAGCGTCTCCAGGAGGAATTGCAGCATCCCCATTTCGAATATCGCACGAGTTACAAGCGGTGCATAGAATTACAGGCGCGGCTATTAGGGAAATGGCTCACAGGTGAAATCCCTGCGTATCTCCCACTGGGTGTGCGCTAGCAGTGGGCGACCAGCAGAGACGTGGCGACGAAAGTATGCTCTATGTAGTGAGCTACGATATACCCGACGATCGACGCCGGACGCGAGTGCATAGCGCACTGACCGGTTTCGGAACCTGGGTGCAATATAGCGTTTTCGAATGTTTTCTCGACCGAAAGCAGCGCATATTGCTGCAAGAACGCCTGCTCAAAGAGATTCACCAACGAGAGGATACGGTACGAATCTACGGTCTCTGCGGCAGCTGTATACCAAAGGTCGAGGTATTAGGGCAGGGAGACGTACCCCGCGAGGATGATATCTATTTGTTGTAACTGCTGGCCTTTTACGAGGCACGCAGTGGTGGTAATATCAAGCACGCTGCCTCGCAATCTAAGGCAAATGGTCCATCGCGTTTCACAGGCTCTTGCAAATAACAGAAGTTTCGTATATGCTCTCTACCAGAGGTTGCAAAAGTACTATTTTAGAGACCTACAACCTCCGCCTCGCAATCAATACCATAAAACGGCTTTTAGAGCCTTGCGAGGCTTGGGGCCGTCGCCAGGGGCCTGGCATCTCGTTTGAGATTGAAACATTGCGAAACATTCTCAATAAGGAATTATTCTCAATGTCGCCAGGGGCCTGGCATCTCGTTTGAGATTGAAACCAAGGATGACACCTTTGT
>WNFB01014399.1_pt1 | contig 12076 bp, 8 predicted proteins | sample 5400501 | NCBI WGS metagenome assembly WNFB01 (sample SAMN13153341, study PRJNA577476) | soil metagenome | isolation source: 200 cm saprolite under Douglas fir tree site 2 hole 1 | place: USA:California | collected 2015-04-18 | reverse complement strand
TGACGAGTTGGCGGCATTTCCAGGGTATGTCCTCTGCGATGGACAGTGGCGTGTGTCCAAAGTCATCGCGGAATTTCTTGGACGGCTTTTTCTTGCGGTCGCGGATCTCCCCGCGGTCGATGACCACGTCGTGCACGAAGGTGCTGTCGTCGATGCGGAGGGAGCCAAATGAGAAATTATCGAAGCGCATCTCCGGCCTCCTCGCGGGAAGAATGGTGTAACGAATTCTGGACCTCATGTTGGACGAGTTCAACCGAGTCGGCAGCGGACTTCATATTTGAGCGCTAGGTCGTGCGACCTCGATGTCGAGTCAATAGGACAACCGCCACGGTCAGGATGCTTATTAGGATCGGGAACCACACTTGCGAGGTCCACGGCACTGGGATGAAAAACAGCACGTCGGGACTTGTGGGTGAGTATGGCCATCGGACCGTGGCCCACAGCGCTAAGTAGTACCCAATGTCCCAGAGGGCAAATATCCAGAGAAAGACCGCAAAGCGTTCCCCTCGCTTCTGCTTAGCAAGGATGGCGACAGAAAGAAGCATCAGCATCGTGGCGGTTTCACGAAATACTTCAACCGTCAACAAGCCGGGCGGCAGATTGCTGACCTGCTGGGCCTGCTGATCGAGATCCGCGGATAATCGCGCGAGATCGGAGAGCGTGCGAGCATGTCCGGGCAAAAGGCCAATCGCGGCCCGAGATAGATCGCTACTGCACCTTCAACAAAGCCAAACGAGAGAGCAAAGACCGCGGAAGTGAGAAGCTCACGGCTCGTGAGCTGGGGTCTCTTGCGGCTAAACACGAAATAAGCAACGAGCGGTACAAGGAGGAGAAGGTTTACCCACCACGGAGGTGCGAGAAGTGTAAAGTTTTCCATACCGTTCTCTCTTGCAGAATCATTTCCGCAAAGCAGGCCATCACGGATGTCCCTCGGGTGTGCACGCGTATCAAAAGCTGTCCGGGGGCAATCCAAAGCTCGGAGTGTGGCAGCACGTTGGTGCTCTCGAGTTCGGAGTTCGATTCCCTGGCCTTAAACCCTAGCTTTTCGGAGTGTGGTGTGCCTGAGGCGATGCTGATGGATCATGGCACGCCGTGGTGGAACGCGATGGCGCCGACGGGAGCGACTTGGCTGACGGTGTGGCTGATGCAGCAAGGAATTGAACTGCACTGGAGCGGATACCGGCATCCACAGACGCAGGGGAAGGTGGAGCGTTTTCATGGCTCGCTGCAACGGGCGCAATGGCGGCGCGGCGTGCCCGACGAACAACGGCAACAGTGGCTCGATGAGTATCGCCACGAATATAACCAGGTGCGTCCGCACGAAGCCCTGGGGATGCAGACTCCGGCCAGTCGGTGGCGCAAGAGTGCGCGAAGCTATGATCCGAACCCGCCGCAGTGGCAGTATCCGGAAGGAGCCACGGTGGTGAAAGTCGGCAGCCAGGGCCAGATCTGGGCGGAAGGCCGCCGCTGGGATATCAGCTATGCCCTGGCTGGAGAGCGGGTGGAACTAGTCAGAGTCGAGGAGCGGGTGCTGGTGTATCACTGCCGCACCGTGATCCGCCCAAAACTGTAAAGGATGTGTCGGAACAATGTGTAAAGGATGTCGTGGAACTTGACACTCTCTACGGCAATGCTGGTGCTGGTCCTGAACACGGGTTGCGGACATTCAAGAGACCGAGAAGTTGCGCAGGGCTTCGTGGCCCAGTTCGAGAGAATACTCGAACAACGCAAGACGTTCGACAAGCTCGAAGAGCAGGGGAAGCAGTAAGACCAGCAACTAGAGAAAGGCCTCCGAGAGCCGAACGCCACAAAACAGGTTAAGGCACTTGGCGTATGGGTCGGGGAGTATGGGGCGATGCTCTCACAGGCTCGATCCGTCGCGGACGCACAAAGCACGATCACTGACACGCTGGTCTCAGACAGCGTGAGGCTCTCGGGTGATGCCGGCAAATACGCGCGTGAAGCTACTGACGCCCTTCGAGATGACGTCACTTCACAGAAGAGAGCGATTGACCTCGGCGAGCAAGTGATTGCGCTAATCGAATCTTATATCGGAGACCCGGGGAGTACCGACCTTAAGCGACTCGAAGAACTCACCAAGACCTTGGAAGACTTGGACACCAAGGAAAAGCAGACTTTCCAGCGGGCTCAAGACGCGGTAGTCCGCCTGCGCGCTGCAGCGGGACTCCCGTAACTGCTTTCTGGTCGGAAGCTGATCTTGCTTGAGGAATCGGGGCGCGCGCCAAAAGGGCTCCTCAAGGCTGTCTTGCAACTCGCTGATTATAGGTGCCTCGCGCCCGCGCTATCCGCCCCGCCGAAACTACAGAGTTTCAGCGCAAGGAGCTTATGGCGCCAGGTCCACGCGGCGCAGTAGGTCGGCGAAGCGCGGCTCGGAACGCAGGCGGTCATGCCAAGGCTCGACCGCCAACCAAACGAGTTCATCGTCTCGGGTGTTGTAAGCCTTCTCAAGCCAGTCAAGGGCCCGCTGTTTATCTCCTAGTGCGGAATAAAGATTGGCTATCTGGGTCGGGGTTGCGCGGAGCTGTTTTGGGCCTCGCAGGGCGAGGTCCAAACGCTTCCGCCAATAACCCTGAGGACCCGTTTCTGCAAAGGCCCGCGCCACCGGTTCGACCATAGCTTCACTGCCGCCGGAAAGCCCAACGCCTTTGCGGAACTCCTGGATTGCCTCGGCATGCATTCCCTTGAGTTCATACGCGTCCCGGAGCGCAAAGTGTGCGGGGGCGAAACTAGGGTCCATCTGCACCACCTGTACATATTTCTCGATCGCGCGATCATATTGGCGGGTGAAATAAAAAGGAAGCCCTTCGTCAGTGTTGATTTCCAGCGACAGAGGATCCACTTCCTTCGCCCGCCGGATCTGTTCCTGCGCTTCTGCAAAGCGTCCTCTAACCATTAGGTATTCCGCGTACCAGTGGTGAGCAGTAGCGTAATTGGGATTGAGATCGAGGGCACGCTTATATTCTGCTTCAGCCGCCGCCCAGTCCCAGTCAAAGCGATGCGTAAGGTAAGCCAGCGAGGTGTGGGCTTCTGCCAGATGATCGTCCAACTCCAAAGCCTTCCGCGCCGCGGCTCGGGCTTTCGGGACCAACTCCTCAGGGGGAGTACCGCCGTAGAAGTGTAGGAGGTTGTAGGAGTCCGCCAAGCCGGAGTAAGCCAAGGCGTAATCTGGATCCTTCGCAATTGTCTGGTTGAAGTACTCAATCGCTTTCGTCAATCCCTCTTCGGTTCTGCGGTTCCAGAAATAGCGGCCTTTCAGATAGAGATCGTAGACGTCCGGGGAAACGTTGCGTCTCAGCTGCACTTGCTGCTGCGGTGTGAGGCTGATGCGGATGGCCCCCGCAATCTCCCGCGCCAGTTCCTCTTGCAGCGCCACCATATCGCCGAGCGAGCGGTCGTAGGACTCCGCCCACAGATGCTTTTCCGGCTGAGCCCGCACCAACTGCGCGCTGACATGGATGCGACCGGGCGAACTCTGCACGGTGCCTTCTACGATGGCATCCACATTCAGTTCGCGAGCGATCTCGGGCAGCGATTTTTGTGCGCCCTTATAACGCATCACCGAGGTATGGGAAATTACTCGCAAGGCGCCGAGTTTGGCCAAATCCGTGATCAGCTCGTCGGTCATGCCGTCGGTCAGATATTCCTGCTCGCGGTCGCCGGAGAGGTTCTGCAGAGGCAGGACGGCGACCGAGCGGATCGGAGCATCGTCGTTGCGGTTCTCGCGCCAGCGCAAGAAGCCAACCGCAGCCAGCAGAATCAACAGAACAGTGCCAGCCGCCTGCGCAATTCTCCGAGCCCTCGCGAAGCCCTGAGGCTTAATTACTTCGCCCAGTGAATTAGCCTGGAGTGGGACGCCCGAAGGAACGGCCGCTCCGTCCGCTGGCGTGATGGGACCGATCCAGCGATAGCCGCGCCGCCCGACCGTCTGAATGTAACGCGGGCTCTTGGCGGAATCTCCCAGGGAGTCGCGCAGACGGTTGATGGTGCTGCCGATGCCGCGATCAAAATCCACGAACACGTCCGTCGGCCACAAGGCCGAGCGAAGCCCTTCCCGTGTGACCACCTCACCGGAACGTTGCAGGAGCAGAACCAGGGCGCGAAAGGGCAGCTCCTGAACTTTGAGTTTTAATCCATTCTTGCGGAGTTCCCCAGCGCATACGTCTACTTCGAAGCTTCCGAAGCGAATGATCTGAGCAGGCGGCGCGGGCTCTGCCATTTCTGTGCCTCGAAGGGGGAGCCAACATATGTGAGTATGAATCCTAGCACGGAAAACAACCAGCTTCGTGAATCCCCCGCCTGAGCGCCACCCATCAGGCGAACTTTCACCGCATCCAGCCTGTATTCATTGACTTAGATGGTGATCGAGATGTGACTGACGCGTGAACGCCGGAGCATTGACAGCGACTTGAGGTTGGTTGAAAATGGCCCCCGTTTTGCTCGGCAGGTCACGTGATGAAGCGTCACATTTTTAGCGCCAGTGTCACGGAATGTACGAGCCAGACCCAAGGATTGAATGGTAAAGGAGAAGGAGTATGAGTTACAGGAGAAGCATGACGCGCACGAATAATCTACGAAGCACCGTGGTCACGCTGTTGTTTCTGGCTTTGGTTTTCGCATCGGCCTTCGGCCAGCAGCCATCGCAATCGGCAAGACGCAATATGCGCGGCTTGGCAAGACTTGCTGGCCGCGGACCCCAACGCAACGGTACCGGAGAGGCCCAGATTCTTTCTACCACACCCCAGTGGACTTCCAGCTTTAATTTCACAACCGATACCCCGTTGACGGCCGCCTCGTCCGTATACGATCCGGCGACGAACACCATGATTGTCTTCGCAGGGTTCGATTGGGGCATGGAAGGCTCAGATACAAATGCTGCGCTCTTGTATGCTCCAGCCAACGGAAACGGTAATTGGACTACGTTGATCGCCAATGGGGTGGCTGGCTCTCCGGCAGCGCGTGATGGCCACTCCGCCGTGTACGATTCCGCGAACAACCGGATGATCGTCTTTGGCGGCGAAATCCTCCCGTCCTTCACCAATCTGAACGATGTGTGGGTGCTGAGCAACGCCAACGGCCAGGGTGGCACTGCAGTTTGGACCCAACTGAGCCCATCCGGGTCGCCACCGGCCGCGCGCTCCTTCCACACTGCTGTGTACGATGCCGCCAACAACCTGATGACCATCTTTGGTGGCGGCAATTTTACGCAGAGTTTTTCCGATGTCTGGGTATTGAGCAATGCCAACGGCTTGGGAGGGACGCCAGTGTGGACACAGCTTTCACCGGGCGGGCTGCTACCGACAGGTGTATTTTCCTCCTCCGCCGTCTATGACCCGGCCAACAACATCATGACCGTGTTCGGCGGCGCGAATCTTGCTTTCACCGCTTACAGTAACGGCGTCTGGACCCTGTCGCACGCCAACGGTCTTGGTGGGACTCCGCAGTGGACGAACATCGTAGCTAACGGCGCTGCGGGTTCACCTACCAAGCGTATAAGTCATACCGCGGTCTACGACACGGCGAATAATCGCATGATTATTTTCGGGGGCGAGGCCTTTTCAGGCCGGTTCTCGATCAGCGGTTTCAACGACGTCTGGGTTTTGGCCAACGCCAATGGATTGGGCGGCACACCGGTCTGGACCCGACTGAAACCATCCGGTCTGGCTCCGGGTACCCGCTTCGGCCACACCGCTGTTTATGACGCGATTAACAACCGGATGATGGTGTTCGGAGGCGAGAACCTCGACGCGGTGTTTTACGTCACCTGGGTGCTGAGCCATGCCAACGGCCTGTGACTTTACAAAACGCGGCTTTGGTTTTTGGGGTGCTGTGATGGGAAGGATCTTACAGAGGGAATAAAGTCGGCCGACGAAACGCGTAAGCATCTGTTTGTGGCGTGTGGCCCAGGGAATCTCGGCTAAGATATCCTTTAACGCGAGCTGTGTCTCGACAGCCTGCCGGCCTCGAAATTCTCGCCGACTTCCGTGTCAACTTACGCAGATGCAGCAATTTTCTTTTCACGCAACATCTTGCGGAGCGTCTGAACGGCAACCACTTCCGCAACTGGCTGCGTGTCGAGCTTTGTGTACTGGGTTTGTGTTGAGACAGGACCGTCGCATCCCAGCGGTTTATCAGCCTTTTGGATTCAGCACATCAGCTCTTGACGGTCGCGAAGGTGTATACTTTATGCTAGTAGCGGACGAAGTTGTGGGGTGCCTCCCCAGCGGTGATTTCGAGACTTTCCCGCCCGGTTGTATGCTAATCCCCCTCGCCACGCAGTTCCTTATGTAGTTCAAGACTTTTCCGACAAACCCGAGTGATGGCGAATTCCAGGCGAAGGCAAGAGCCGGCCGTGGTCATCCCAAGCGTGACGCTGTCGGCTGGGCCGTACCCATTCTGTGGCCAGTGAAAGTGCTCACGTTACCCCGCACGTGGACCACGTCCCACGCTCGAGGGCGAAGTCCGCATTACCCTGCGTGTGATGGAAGATGTAGACGTTCCAACCGTCGTTGCCTCACGAACCTCAGCCTTACCTCCCCAAGTTCGGCAATTCAGGCCAAGCAGCCAAGACACGAGCTCGCCTCGACTGTGGCCCGATGACAAAGCGGGTTCGGAGGCAAGTGACATGTCAGCAGTTTCGACTATGCCGATGTCGGAACCAATAAAGGTCGTAGGCTCCAGCTATTTCGCTGAGCCTTTATCTGGGCGGCAGCTCACGATCCTGCTTCTCAAGGACAACACTGGCTACATGGCGACCGACTACTGGCTCGAAGGCACCCAACTGCATTGCTTGACTCTGGATGGGGAACGCAAAGTCGTGCCTCTGGGGAGACTGGACCTAAACAAAACCGTTCGCTTGAACCGGGACCGCAACGTCGAGATCGTCCTTCGCACTAAGGATGGCAAGGGAACAATGATGCGTTAGCAGATACAACCGAAATTCAGCGAATCTAATTCGAACATCCGCGAATCAGGATTTTCTCCATTAGTAACCAGGGCCGATACTTCGCATAGGCGCGAAGAATCCGGAACATGAAAAAAGTCCACCGCATGGTGGCTCCCTCTCCCACAAGGTTCGCTTGTTTCTAGTCTACTTCGGGGATATTGTCCCAGGCGTGTTCACTCCCGTGCTTGCGAAACACTCGAAGTCGTTTTCACTCGTCGATTGCACTTCCTGGGACCGATCATTTAGCTCGGTCGAACAGACGAGTTTGTATTTTTCCGACTTGAACGACATCGCCGCCGACAAGAAGTTTTCGATCAATGGGCTGTCCGCCGACTCTTGTGGAATTGGTACTCCCGAGATCTCCCAGAAAGGAGAAACCTTCGGGCCTGGCCAATCTTACGAGGACAGTATGCTGCCGCGATATTCGGCGGGTACTGTGCGAATTCGACACGAGTGCGGTCGCGTTGATCGAACAAAACGCAGGGGGGACGACCGATAGGCAGCATCGCCGGAGTACGTAGCGCAACGGATTCCCCACTCTCGGTACAATTTCGGTACAACTGAGCGAGAGAAAAACGGCACGCTGCTCCCTAAGCGACACCAGATAAAGCACTTGGAGTTTGTAGTTTCATAGTTCGGGACCAGGGGGTCGGAGGTTCAAATCCTCTCTCCCCGACCAATTTTCTTCAAGGTTCATTGACTCTCGTGGCCTTGTATCGGGTGCATCTTTACGACGAACTCTCCTCGTTCGACAGCCAGTGCTGCCAAATACCCCTCCATCATGTCGGGTCCCAACACCACCAGCGACCACCCATCGACGACAAAGTTGTCCATCATGCCGGTCCGGGCGGCCGGATTGTTAAGTACCACAGAAACATCCAATCCCCTTGGATCGAGCGAAAGACCTTTTCCGAGCGCTTTCGCGTAGGCCTCTTTGCAGGTCCAGCAACGCAAGAACGCAAGATGCCTGAGATCAGGGGGAACAGCTCGTAATCTTTCATTCTCCGCTACCGAGAAAAAGCGCTGTGCGAGGTCGTCAACCTCAAGGTCGAGACGGATGCGCTCGATGTCGACTCCGATTTCGCGTCCTTTCGTGCAGGCAATCAGAGCTCGTTCTCGCGAGTGGCTTGCGTTGAAGCGAAGGTTGGTATTCGGCGATGAAAGCTTGGGCTTTCCATATTCGGAATATTCGAATGCCAGCCGCTTGGGGGCGATCTCCAGATAGTCTCCCAGCACTTGGCGCAGGCTGGCGCGCGCAACAACGAAGCGCCGTCTATCCGCCGGAAAATGAAAGCGCTCGGCACGCCGCCGCTCGTCCTCACTCAGCAGTTCGTAGGCATATTCCACCCGCTCATCGGGAGCGAGCAAGTCGAATGCCCATACATCGACGACGCTTGGATTGAGTGGCATGAAGTCGTCACAGTTATTGCACTCACAGGCAAGAGCAAGCGAGTTAGCGCAATTCTAGACCACTCTTTCCTGACAAGGGCAGCTGCGGCGTTTGGCCGTCCATCACATGCGCTATCGTGTTTTTCCTGCTCGGAAACATCTGGGTAGAATCGGGGTACTCAAGCTAATTCAGAGAGAGATCCGCACGGGCCGGCGAGTATTTGGGTGTGCATTACTTTTACGGCGGTCTGCAGCGGCGGGCACGCGCGGAGGGAGCGGCGGCACCCAGCCGGGAAGCGCTGCTGGCGCAACTGGACCAGCTCTCCGCCGACGATCTACAAACCCTCCTCAAACGCGTCCTCGATGGCAAGCAATCCGCCTGACACTACCGCACAACAGCAAAAGCCGCGCGGTTCTTTGGGACCAGGGAAAAGTTGTCTCTATTTTGCATCCTGCGACGAGCGCACAGCCAACGCACGCCCCGGAAACACATCCGGCACCAGCTTGCTTTGGTCAACCAGGAGAGTTCCCCCCACCACGAGGTAGCGCACGCCCACGCTCGGCTCCATCGGAGACTGATAGGTGGCGCGATCCGCAATCGTTTGCGGATCGAACACCACGATGTCGGCGTCGGCGCCTTCCTGCAATCGCCCCTTGGCATGGGCGGCGGGTGTGGACTTCTCAAGAACCTGCGCCGGCATCAAGGTCATCTTGCGGATTGCATCCATGAGCGTCAGGCTGCGCATCTCCCGCACATATTGGCCGAGTATGCGCGAGTAGGTCCCGGCATTTCGCGGATGACCCTTGAGACCGTCGCTGGCGATCATTACCAGGGGATTAGGAATCACCGCATCCACCATCTCCTGGGTATTGCTGTGGATCACCACCATGTGCGGCTGAGCGGACGCGTGCAGTTCGTCGAAGCGCGCTTTGGTCAGGCGTTCGCCGGTGTCGGGAAGCTGCAACGCGCTATAGTCGATGCCAAGTTTTTCTTGCCATCCGGGATTAAAAAGCGCGGAGGTAAGGTCTGTCATCCCGGCAGTGTAAGGATAGGCCTCGGTCGTGATATCAAGTCCACGCGTGCGTGCACCGGCAACCATCGCGAGGCATTCTACGCTATCTTTCAGACAGCTGCTGTTGAGGTGTACGATATGCAGCGACGCGCCGGTCACCGCAGCAGCGCCGATCACTTCGCTGATGGCTTCAATGCTCGAGCCTGGTTCGACTCGGCCAACGCTCCGAACGTGGGTGAACACCGGCACACGTTTTTCGGCGGCCAGGCGGAACATCCGGATCACTTCGAGACGCGTCGCGCCCGGCGTGTACTGGATTCCCATGCCGATGCCCAGTCCACCCGCAGCGAGCTCCTGCTTAAGGCGTTCTGTGATGCGCTGAATCCGGTCCGGACTTGCAGGCTGATCAGTCGCAAGACCCGCCTTCGGAACGATGCCACCTTCGGGAACTGTCGTACCAAAGGCCAACGCGCGGGCGGCGGGATGACTCGCCGTGGTGCCGTAATTGATCAGCGAGTGTCCTTCCTTGTGCTTAAGAAATTTGGCGACGTCGGGGACGCCAATCTCCATTTCGAGCGCTGTCGTCACTCCGTCGAGAGCTTTGACTTGCCCGCTGTCGAGGTCTTGTCCATGCTGGTGCAGGTCGATGAAGCCGGGGGCCACGACCAGACCCTTGGCGCTGATGACTCTCTTGGCGCGCAAAGGATCGGCGGAAATGCGCGCAATCTTGCCGCCCATGATGCCTATATTGCGAGTGGCATCAAGGCCGGTTTCAGGATCGAGTACGCGGCCGCCTTCGATGACAAGATCGTACTGCTGAGCCAGGACCGCCGAAGACGCAAGAGCGAGCAACCACCACAGAATCAGGAAACGCATGAATTCTCCAAATCACTTGGCGGATATGAAGACGACGCACACCGGAGACGGCACCTCGAGCACTTGCCCCGTGTGGGTCAGCCGTCCGGTTTTGGGATCGACTCGAAACACAACAATGTTGTTGGACTCCTCGTTCGCCGCAAACAGATATCTCCCCGTCGGATCGATCGCGAAGTTGCGCGGGGTCTTCCCTTTTGTTGGAACATGTTCAACCAGCTTGAGAGTACCGTTTGCAGGATCGATTGCGAACACGGCGATGTCGTCAGGCCCACGATTTGAGGCGTAGAGAAACTTGCCGGAAGCATCGGCTACGATCTCGGCGGAATCGTTCTTGCCCTTGAAATCTTTGGGTAGGGAGGAGATTGTTTGCAGGTTGCGCAGCGCGCCTCTGCGCGCATCGTAGGCGAAGCCGGTGACGCTTCCACCCATCTCGTTCAGCAAATACACGAACTTCCCATTTGGATGAAGCGCAAAATGCCGCGGACCGGCACCCGGCTCGACTTTAGCAAAAGGCGGATCGTTGGCAGCCAGCGTTCCCTTGTCTGGGTCGAAGTGATAAACGAGCAGTTCATCGAGCCCGAGATCGGCAGCAATCGCAAACCGGTTGTCACGCGTCAACTGGATCTCGTGAGCGTGCGGCCCTTCCTGTCGCTCCGCGTTGGGCCCGTGACCGCTATGCTGGACCACGGTGGAGGCTTCCCCGAGCCGGCCATCCGGCAGCACGGGGAAAACGGCAACGCTGCCGCCGTCGTAGTTGGCAACCAGGACATATTTCCCCGTCTTGTCGAGCGCGACGTGGCACGGACCCGCTCCGCGTGACGAACCTTCGTTCAAAAACGTGAGTTTGCCGCTCTTGCGGTCAATGGCGAAGGCGCTGACGCCTCCGCTCTTGTCTCCTTTGTAGTCGCCTACTTCGTTTGCGGCATAAAGATAGTGGTGGGTGGGATCAATCGCCAGAAACGACGGGTTGGTCGTTTCAGCCATCAGGCCGAGCGAGGTTAGATGCCCTTGCTCGCCGGCCCAGTGTAGGTTCCAACATAAGTCAGATAAGAGTCTTTCGCTGTGGAACTCTCGCCCACTGCGAACGGCATCAAGAGGGCAAGCAGTCCTAGAACGACGAGTGCGTGTCTACGTTGCATGATTTCTCCATTTGCGGAAGAGCTTTACTGTTCCTCTTCCGGGTCAGACTCTGGTTCGGATTTGATGCTTTGGAGATAGCCCACCAAGTCATCCAATTCCTGCCGACTCAGCCTTTGTTCATAGTCCGCCGGCATGGGTGGCAAGGGTTTGTAGTCGAGTTTCTCCAGGTCCGACTTCAGCCGGAAATGGAAAGCGCCCTCAGCATCCTGTATCTGGATCGAGAAATTGTCTTCGTTGCGTATCACACCGCTGAGTCGTTGTCCGTCGAGAGTCGTGGCGGTCACTGTTTTGACCCGCCCCGTCGAAGGCGCGGGCTCGGTAATCGCTTTTCGAACCTCGGCAGTCGTCAGACCCCGAGCGTAAGTAGATAGGTCGGAGCCGACAAATCCGTCCTGACCGGCGACCGTGTGACAGGAAGAGCAAGCGGCCTTTCCGAAGAAGATCGCTTTGCCCTTTTGCGGGTTTCCTGCCAGCGACGTCGCAACACCTTTGCCTTGCAGGACGCGCAAGTAATCAACCATCTCCTGAACTTCGCTTCTCCCGAGATGTCGAAAGGAGGGCATTCCGAAATCGCTTCTGCCATTAAGAATTATCTTGGCCAGTTCGGCGTCTGATAAATGCTTCACGCTCGGGCTGCTTGCGATGTTCGGCGCGCGACGCCCGCCGCGACCGTCCAGACCATGACAGCCGGCGC
>WNFB01005812.1_pt1 | contig 12077 bp, 8 predicted proteins | sample 5400501 | NCBI WGS metagenome assembly WNFB01 (sample SAMN13153341, study PRJNA577476) | soil metagenome | isolation source: 200 cm saprolite under Douglas fir tree site 2 hole 1 | place: USA:California | collected 2015-04-18 | reverse complement strand
CGAAACGAAGCGGGAGATCGGCGTGAAGCTCCGAGGACTCAAGGACCGCCGGGCCTCGTTCGCGGGGGAGGCCCGAAAGCACCGGGAGAAACGGGACGAGCTCCAGGCGAAGGCGAAAGCCCTGATTGAAATGAAACGGGAGCTTCGCGGCTCCGGCCACGCCGACGTCGGCGCGGAGCTGCGCGCCATGAAACGGCGGGTCACCGCGATGGAGATGCGGCAGCAGACCGCGTCCCTGACGCTGAGCGCTGAGAATGAGCTGCTCGGCGAACTCAAGGACTCGATGAAACGCCTCAAACAGCTCGAGGTCCTCAAGGCGGATCAAGACAAGATCGCGAAAGAGATCAAGGACATCGATTCCGGCATTACCGAGTTCTTCGAGGCCGCGGAGAAGGAGCACGAGGCCGCCGTCGGCCTCAGCGAGAGGGCCCGGGCCGTGCACGAAGAGACCCTCGGGATCGTCCACCAGATCGCGGCGCTCGTCCACGACGGGGACGAGAAGCACGAGGCGTTCCTCGCTGCGCGCGGCAAAGCCGACGAGGTCCACGCGAAGGTCGTCGAGATGCGCGAGAAGGTCCTGTCAATCAAGGGCGCGAAGCGCTCGGAGGCCCGGGAGTCCCGGACCCTGCTGCGCGAGCAGAACCGGGCGGTCCGGGATGCTCTCCTGGACGAGAAGAAGCTCGAAGCCTCCGCGGACGCGGCCCTCAAGGCTCTCCTCGAGAAAGGCAAAGTGGAGATCGGCCGATGAAGGCGGTCGTCCTGGCGGGCGGCGAAGGCACGCGTCTGAAACCGCTGACGTACAAGCGGCCAAAGCCGCTCATCCCGGTCGCAGGCCGTCCGTGCATCGACTACGTGCTGCGCTCCCTGGCGGCCTCCGGATTCCACGAGATCATCGTGACGACCGCGTACCTGTCGGACACACTGATCAAGTCGATCGGCGACGGCCTCGAATACAACGCGTCCATCGTGTACAGCTTCGAGGAGAACCCGGCGGGCACCGCGGGCGCCGTGCGCCGCGTCGGGATGTTCATCGATTCGGGATCGTCGGCCTCGACTCGAAGGGCCGCATCCAGAAGTTCAAGGAGAAGCCGCGGAAGGAGGAGGCCTTCTCGAACCTCGCGAACGCGGGCATCTACGTCCTCGAGCCGGAAGTCCTCGAGTTCATCCCGTCGGACCAGAAGTTCGACTTCTCAAAGGACCTGTTCCCGAAGCTCCTCTCGAAAGGCCTGCCGCTGTACGGCTCCCGGATCGATGGCGTGTGGATGGACATCGGACGTCCGCACGACCTGTGGAAGGCGAGCATGGAGGTCGTCCGGCGGGAGGGGAAGCCGCTCCGCCGCGCGGGCGTGAAGAGCGAGGGACCCGTGATCCTCGATCCGGCGGCGCGGGTCGACGAAGGCGTCACGATCCGCGGTCCCTGCTACGTCGGGGCGAATGCGATCCTCCGATCCGGAAGCCTGGTGGACAACGCCTGCCTCTACGAATCCGCGCGGGTCGAGGGGAACGCGGTCGTCCGCAACAGCATCGTCCTCGAGGGCAGCGTGATCGGGGCTGCCGCGGAGATCGTCGACAGCGTGATCTCCCGCGGCTGCGTGATCGAGGAGGGAGCGCGAATCGCCTCGAGCATCATCGGGGACATGATGACGATTCGCGCGGGCTCCCGGCTCGAGAACGCCACGGTCTCCCAGCCGCCGTAAGGGCCTTCCACTCGGCGCGGCCTATCGCGATTCTCGGGCGACATCAGCACGTCGTAATGGGTGACGGTCGGCTCGAATTCGAGGAGGAACTCTTTGTCCTCGGGATAGTACACCGCCCGCTCCGGATTCGGCCCAGCGAATCGGCGGATTGCATCGAACGACTCCCAGAACGTGATCAGCAGGAAGTGCGTCCGGTCGCCCTCGGTTCGGCGGAGGACGATCACGCCCTGATTGCCGGGTGTCTCCCGATATTCCTTCAGCCCGGACTCCTTCAGAACGTCGAGGTACGCGTCGGCTTTGGATGACGGCGTCACGCCGTGCCATGTTCTCGCGATCATGTCTGCCCTCCCGTGCGGCATCGGAGTCGGACGGAAGAATGCGTCGCCGGCGATGGACGGGGCCTGTCTACCGGAGTGGGCCGCCGACTACGACCGCGCCTCGCTTGATGACGACGCGGGCCGCGTTCCCCCCGATGCGATACCCGAGGTGGCGATACGAGGGGACACCGAGGATCACGAGGTCCGCCAGTTTTCCTGGCTCCAAGCTCCCGACCTCGTCTGCCAATCCGATCGCGTGCGCCGCGTTGATCGTTGCGGCGACCACCGCCTCCGCCGGCAGGAGGCCATTGTGGTGGCACGCCAGTGCGATCGTGAGTTGCGTCGACTCGCACCAGCAGTTCGGGTTGAAGTCCGTCCCGAGGGCGACAGGGACGCCCGCCGCAATCAGCCGCCGGCCGTCCGCGAACGGGAGATGGGAGACCAACGACGTCGCCGGGAGCAAGACCCCGACGACCGCGGTCCGGGCGAGCGCATCGATTCCCTCCGGGGACGAATGGAGAAGATGGTCGGCCGATGCCGCCCCGAGTTCCGCCGCGAGTGCGGCACCCCCGGAGTCCGCGAGTTCGTCCGCATGGACCTTCGGCGCGAGGCCCGCGGACTTCGCGCGGCCGAGGATTCGCCTCCCCTGTTCGGCAGTGAAGTATCCGTCGTCAACGAAGACGTCGCAGTACGAAGCGAGCCGAGCCGTCGCGACCGCATCGACCATTTCACCGCTGACGAGATCGACGTAGGCGTCGGCCTGACCCTCGAATTCCGGGGGAGTCGCATGCGCCCCGAGGAACGTCCGAACGACATCGACGCCCGCGGCCCGACCCGCTTCCTCCGCGGCGCGCAGGACCTTGAGCTCGTCCACGGTCCGGAGTCCGTATCCACTCTTCACCTCGATCGTCGTCGTCCCGAAGGCGAGCATCGATCGAAGGCGTTCCGCCGACGTTCGGACCAGCTCTTCCTCGCGGGCGTCTCTCGTCGCGCGTACGGTGTGGAGAATGCCGCCTCCGCGAGCCGCGATCTCTCGATACCCCATGCCCTGCGCCTTCCAGTCGACCTCGTGCTCTCGGGTTCCGGCGAAGACGGCATGCGTGTGCGCGTCCACGAAACCAGGCAGGACCGTCTGTCCCGTCGCGTCGATCGTCACGCTCGCGCGGGGATGTCGACCGAGCACTTCCGTGGTGGGGCCGACGTCGACGATCCGCTCCCCTTCGGCGTACAGGGCCCCATCCTCCACGATCCCGAGCTCGCCGGCCGCTTCGTGTCGGCGAGGGCCCGCCGGTCCGCGCAAGGAGAGCAGTTCCGTCGCGTGGGCCACGAGAAGGGACCGGGGTTCCGCTGCGCGTTCCTCGCGGGTCGCGCGGATCTTGTGGGCCTGGACCCGTCTCATGAAAGGCTCGCCACTCCGATGGGATCCGACCTGACCACGAACGCCTTGCCTCCGGCGGCGCGAATCGCTTCGGTGGTCTCTGCGGGGCGGTCCGAAAGCGCGACGATGCTCCCGCCCCCGCCCGCCCCGGTGAGCTTCGCGCCATAGCTGGTCTTCCGCGCGGCGTCCGCGAGCCGGTCGAGCATCGGATGACCGACGCCGAGTTGGTTGAGCAGTGCGTGGTTCCGGTCCATCAGGCGCCCGGCCGCAACGAGGTCGTTCCGCCGGAGCGCGTCCAATCCCTCCAGGGTGATCCGTCCGATTTCGCGCACCGCATTCGCGGCCTGGGGGGATCGGTCCACCCGATCCTTGACGTTCGCGACGAGCGGTCCCGTCGCGGCGCTGATGCCGGTGTTGCCGATGACGAAGTCGAGCGGCGGCAGGTCCGTCCGGTGGAGGCACCACCGGCGCGCGTCCCGTTCGATCGTCCACAGCAGCCCGTCTTGAGGCGTCGGGAGCACCAGGAGGCCGCCGCCCGCGCTCGCCGTGCTCGTGTCGATCGGGCTCGCGCGCCCCTGGACCTCGTGCTCGACCTCGAAGCCTTCACGCGCGATCGTCTTCGCGTCGATCGATCCGCCCATCCCATGCAGGGCCCCGAGGGTCGCCACGGTCACCGCCGCGGAGGACCCCAGTCCCGCGCCACTCGGGACCATCGAACGGATCTCGAGCCACAGCGGGCCGGGCGTCTTCACCTTCGCGACCGCGGCCTTCACATAGCGATAGCGGGGCTCGTCGATTGAACCGCCGTCCGCCCGCCATTCCGGATGCGGCCGGGCGAACACCTCGGCCCGGAGGTTGATCGCCGTGCTGAGGGCCGGCTCCCCGAAGACGACCGCGTGCTCTCCGAAGAGGATCAGCTTCCCGGGAGCGGAGGCCGCCATGGGCGGCGATTCCCTCCGACCCGGCTTAATCTTTCGTCTCAGCTGACTTCCGGGCTCGACGGGAACCGGGACGGCAAGCGACTGTAGAGCGACGGGTCTCCCGTCTGCGGCTGGACCTTCTTCAACGCGGCTTCGAAGTGGCGCTTTTCAATCGTGACTTTCTTCAGCGTCGCCTCGTCCAGGTCCGGATACTTCGTCGCGGTCTCGCGGATCGCAAGCATCGCGGCCTCGTTGCACACCGCAGCGAGCTCCGCCCCGGTGTACCTGTCGGTCCGCCGCGCGATGTCATCGAGGTCGACGTCTTTTCCGAGCGGCTTCCGGCGCGCGTGGATCCTGAGGATCGCCTTGCGCGTCGCGAGGTCCGGCGGCGCGATGTAGATGTGTCGGTCAAACCGCCCGGGTCGGAGCAGCGCCGGGTCGACGAGGTCCATCCGGTTCGTCGCCGCGATGACCGTGACGTTGTGCAGTTCCTCGAGCCCGTCCATCTCCGTGAGGATCTGAGAGATCACGCGCTCCGTGACCTGTGAATCCTCCATGCCGCCGCGGACCGGCGTGATCGCGTCGACTTCGTCGAAGAAGATGATGCACGGAGCCGCCGTCTTCGCCTTTCGGAAGGTCTCCCGGACCATCCGCTCCGATTCGCCGACCCACTTGCTCATGAATTCCGGGCCGCGGACGGAGATGAAGTTCGCCTCGGACTCCGTGGCGACGGCCTTCGCGAGCAATGTCTTCCCGGTGCCCGGAGGCCCGAAGATGATGATGCCCCGCGGGGGACGCGCATCGAAGTGGGCGAACACCTTGTTCATGCGGAGCGGCCATTCGATCGATTCGCGCAGTTCCTGCTTCGCCTCGTCGAGACCGCCGATGTCCTCCCATCGGACGTTGGGATTTTCGATCAGGACCTCCCGCAGCGTGGACGGCTCCATCTCCCGGTACGCCTGCAAGAAGTCGTCCCGGGTGACCGTGAGCCGGTTCAGGATTTCGGGCGGGATCACATCGGCCTGGAGGTCGATGTCGGGCAGGATGCGCCGCAAGGATCGCATGGCGGCCTCCTTCGAGAGGGCCGCGACATCGGCGCCGACATATCCGTGGGTGAGGCCCGCGAGCTCCTTCAGATCGACGTCTTTCGACAAGGGCATGCCGCGCGTGTGAATCTGGAGGATCTCGAGGCGGCCGTCCCGGTCCGGGACGCCGATCTCAATCTCTCGGTCGAACCGGCCGGGCCGACGCAGCGCCGGATCGAGCGCGTTCGGGCGATTCGTGGCGCCGATCACGACGACCTTGCCGCGTGCCTGAAGGCCATCCATCAGGGCGAGCAGCTGCGCGACGACGCGCCGCTCGACTTCCCCCATGACCTCGTCTCGCTTCGGCGCGATCGAATCCAATTCGTCGATGAAGATGATGCTCGGCGCGTTCTCCTCGGCCTGTTTGAAAATGTCCCGCAGGTTCTCCTCGCTCTGTCCGTAGAACTTGGACATGATCTCCGGCCCCGAGATCGAATGGAAGTTCGCGTTCGTCTCGGATGCGACGGCTTTGGCGAGGAGCGTCTTGCCCGTCCCCGGAGGACCGTGCAACAAGACCCCTTTCGGCGCTTCGACGCCGAGCCGCTCGAACAGCTCTGGGTGCCGTAGAGGGAGCTCGATCATCTCGCGGACTTTGCGGACCTCGCTCCCGAGGCCGCCGATGTCCTCGTAATCGACCTTCGGGACTTTCGCCTCTTCCTCTTTTATCGGCTTCTCGGCGATCTTGACTTCCGTCTCGGCTTCGACGAGGACGGCATCCGCGCCGGGCGAGAACGATGTGACGACGAAGTCGAACTTGCGTCCCATGACGCTCACGCTGATCACGTCGCCGCGGGTGATCGCGCGGCCCTGAAGGACCTGGGCCATGTACTGCTCGCCGCCCATGATTCGGATCGGTTCGGTCGGGGCGAGCGACACTTTCTCCGCGGGCCGGGCGACGGCCTTGCGCAGGCCGACCTTGTCGTCGATTCCGACGCCTGCGTTGCGACGTTGCATGCCGTCCATCCGGATCACGCCGCGGTTCGCGTCTTCGGGGTATCCCCGGCGAACCCCGGCGGCGGTGGACTTCGCGCCCTCGATGAGGACGATGTCGCCTTCCTTCAACTCGAGGATCTTCATGACCTCGGGGTCGATGCGGACGATCCCGCGGCCCGCGTCCGCGGGTTTCGCCTCGGCGACCCGGAGGAATTTCTCACGGCCGGCGGCCATCTTCAGCGTGCCTCCTTCCGCGCGGCCGCGCGAGCGGCCTTCGCGTTGTTTCGCAAGGAATCGGCGTTACTTGAACTCATGTGGAAACCTCGAAGCGAAGAGAGAAAGGGAATAGGTCAAGGGCCGAGTCACTCGACCGGCACCTTGACGGGTTTCGGCTCCGAGGTCGGCTCCTTCTTCGGGACCCGGACCTCGAGGACGCCGTCCTTCAGTGTCGCGGCGGCGAGGTCGGCCTTGACCTCCTCTGGGAAGCCCAGCACACGCTGGAGGGCCTGGTAGGTCCGCTCGCGGTACTGGTAGTTCTTCTCCTCCCCTTCCCGGGAGCGTTTCGTCTCCGCGCGGATCTCGATCCCGTCGTTCGTGACGGTCAGGTCGACGTCCTCCTTCGCGACGCCGGGGAGTTCCGCCCGGACCACGAATTCGGAACCCTTGTCGACCAGATCGACGAGGGGCTCGCGCACGCGCAGCCCGGAGTCGCTCCAGCGTCCGAGGGGACCTCCCCAGAAGCGCTCCTCGAAGCTCCGGCGGAAGGTATCGAACCACCGGTCTACGTCGTCCAACCACGCGAAGGGCGGTACGGTCGTCCTCGCCAGGCTCGTCTGTTCGTCCTTTGGCTGCATCTCCTTGCTCTTTCGCTCCATGGTGCGTCACCTCCAGGGGGTTTTTCGCAGTCAATAATGTGTATGCGGTTCTATATAAATACTACGATTCGAAGTGCAAATTCCTGGCGGGTATCACGGCCGGAATGGACCGACGGCGCCCCGGGGGCCTACGTGTCCCGTTTCACCGTAATCGGGATCGCGCCGCTGTTGAACTCGACCCACGCGATTTCGATCGGGTCGACGACCCCGCTCGGCACGTCGATGAGGATCGGCGAACCCATGCTGATTTGGAGCGCCCGCGCTCCGATAATGCGAGCTTTCTCAAATCGCGTGTAACGCATCGGGTGTCCCTCGCACCGGGCCGCGGGCGAAGGGGTCGACTATCGATCGGGCGGGACGGCCGTAGGGGGCCCGAATCGGGTACCCATACTTCAACCTTGCTCAGCATCCGCTCGGAGAACAATTCGATCGAGGGCGGGGAGGAATCGAATTCCTGCATCGCCAACGGCGGACCCGAGACGGGTGCGTGCCCACCCGAATTCGTTCGTTCTTTCCCTAGATAATCGAGGCTGAGAATCCCGGGACATCCCTTAAGACCCCCCAACTCCACGATGAATAGACTTCGCCGCGCACGGCGCGCGCCAGCTTGAGGTTCGTCGCGATGGACCAGCAGACATTCCGGCAGGCAATTCTGCTCCTCTCCGGCGAGCACAGCGTCTCAATCCTCCGAGCGCTCCGCGACGGGAACTGGCATCTGTCGAGCGAGGTCGCGCGGTCCATCGACATTCACATCACGACGGCATCGAAGTTCTTGCAGCGCTTCTCGGAACTCGGGCTCGTCGGCCGCCGCCCGCACGACGCCCGCACGTTCGAGTATCGCCTGCGGTCCCCCCATCTGAGGTTCGAGGTCGATCTCGACGACGAGGCCGGTCCCTTGCGCGAGGTGATCGACTTCTACGTCGCATACTTCCACTCGCTCTTCGAACGCATCCGGTTCGTCGGCACGCCGGCGATCGAGATTGAGATGGAGCATCGTCTCACGACGGACCACCAGGAGCTCCGGAGGGCTGTCTTCGAACAGATGGTCGATGGGAGCGAGGCGGGGCTGGACCGCCTCCGGGAACTCGTCGCGGCCGTCCACCGGGACCTCTGGAACGTCTGCGCGCAGGGACTGGGATCGAATGCCGCGAAAGGCGTCTTCCAAGCGGCCCTCCGAGACGCGATCGGCGCGCACCCGGACCTCGCATTCCGCGCCGGCCTGACCCGTCCATTGGAGGGATGATCCCATGGCGCGGCTCGGGACGGGCATCCCCGGATTCGACGCGATGGTCGGCGGCGGCCTGCCCGTCGGCTCGAGTGTCGTCTTGCAAGGGCCGCCAGGCCAGGAGAAACTCCGGTTCGCGCTCACGTTCTTGGCCGAAGGGCTCAAGTCCGGCGGGAGCGGGTTGGTCGTCACCTCATCCCAGTCGCCCGACGCGGTCCTCGCCGAGCTGCGGGACCTCGGGGTGGATCTGGATTCGGTCACGAACGAGAGTCGGCTCCGGGTAGTCGACTGGTACTCCTGGAGTGAAGAGACGGTCCACGACATCGAGGAGCGGGGAATCGTCATCCGTTCCTCGATCGATCTGACGAACCTCGGGGTGGCGCTGAGCCGAGCGATCGCCGCGTTGGCGAGAGGCCCACCACCGCGCGCCGTGATCGAACTTCTCTCACCCGCGACCGGTTCGTACGAAGTCACCCAGGTCTTCGCATTCGCGCAGAGCGCGAAGAGGAAGTTCGATCGTCATGAGTTCACGAGCCTCGTCCTGGTCGAGAAAGAGATGCACTCAAACTCGCAGCTCACGACGCTGCACCAACCCTTTGACGGCGTCATCGAGCTCGAGCGGATCCGGAGCGGCGACCGGATTGTGCGCAAGATCGGCGTGCTTCATCTCAAAGACACGGCCCCGGACCCGACGTTCCGCATCCTCGAGATGACCGAGTCCGGCATGCGAGTCGGCCAGGACGTTCCGAAGACTCCCGCGGCAATGTCGTCGGCCCGTGGGGGCGTCCTCGAATCGCAAGACGAACGGGCTCAGCGACTCCGCCTCATCCTGCAGATTGCGACCGAGCGGCTCAAGCTCAATCCTGGAGATGCGGACGCCCTCTTCGCGATGGCCGCTGCGCAGGCGACCCTCGACGACGCGAAGGGCGGCCTGCAGACCCTCGATCGGCTCGCGGACCTCGATTCGAGGTATCCCGGTCTCTGGGTGCTCAAGACGAAACTCCACGCGAAGCTCGGCCAGGGAGAGCTCGCCCGGGAAAGTCGCCTTCGCGCTCAGCAGACCGAACCGGAGGCGGCGAAGACCATCGATGCGACCGTGCCGTGTCCGATGTGCGAAGCTCCCGTCGCGATCGATGCGACGACGTGCGGGAATTGCGGGGTGAAGTTCGCCCCGAGCCGGACGTTGGAGGAGGAACTCGACGACCTCGGGAAGGCCGCGATTCAAGAGATGGTCGAAGAGGATCTGGGCGGCCCGCAGGAACCCGAGAAACCCGTCGAGAAGCCGGCCGCTCGTCCGTCGAAACCAAAGGCGGAGCGCGCGGTCCCACCGCCCGCGAAGCCGACGGAGAAGCCACCGTCAAAGAAAGGATTGACGAACGGCCTCGTGCTCGAGCGGCGCGGCGGACTCAAGGCCGGTCGGACGAATGGATTGGGGGGCCGTACGAACGGGCTTGGAGGTCGGACGAACGGCCTCCGCGGGCGCACAAACGGACTCGGCCGGACGAACGGTCTTGGCCGAACCAATGGGCTGACCAACGGCGTGGGTCGCACGAACGGACTCACGAACGGCCTCGGGCGGACGAACGGCCTCACGAACGGATTGGGGAGGACGAATGGGCTTACGAACGGCTTGGGCCGAACCAATGGAATCACGAATGGGTTGGGGAGGACGAATGGACTCACGAACGGACTCGGCGGGCTTCGTGGAAGAGGCTTCCGGTCTGGTGGAAGCCGCGGCAGCCTTAGGAGCGCGGGATGGAAACTCTACCTAATCCCGCTCGTCGTCGTTTCCTTGTTGCTCTTACCACTCTTCAACGTCCCCGGGTACGGAGGTCCCACATACCCGATTCAGATCGACGGACGCTTCGCGGACTGGGACACCGTTTCGAAACTCTCCCCGACAGGACACGCCACTCTGAATCCAGACATCGACATCGTGCGAGTGGCTGTGGTGGACAACCGTGACTACCTTTCCTTCTACCTCGAGGTCCGAGGCAACGTCCAAGCGGGCGGACCGGCACCGTCTCGCGTCACCAACGCATACTATGCCTTCGTCGACATCGACCGGTCGCGATCGACCGGCTATGGCGTACAAGGGCTCGGTGCGGACCGGATGATCGCGATTTTGACGTGGGGCGGCCAAGTCGTGAGTGCAAGCGTCAAGTCGTACAACGACAGCCGTGGCCCCACGGACTGGAATGCCTGGCAACAACTTGGGCCTGCATTCGCTGCCGGCTCGGGGAATCAGCTCGAGTTCGAGGTCCCCCGGACCGAGCTCACCCAAACTCGAGGCCCCGTCGAGGTGGCGTTTGCGTCGCGGAGTTGGGATGGACAGTCCGACGTCGCGGACGTCACCGCTTCGAACGTGAGCCCGTTCCTCCTCGTCAGCCAATCGACGGCTGCCCCGTCCGTCGTGAATGGAACCCTCGGAGTTTTGTCCTACTTCACGTTGACGGCGGTCGGCGGACCGGTTCACGTCGACGGGATGAACGTGTCTCTGCGCGGGACTTTCGGCCTAGCATCCGTCTCGGCCCTCGACATGGTCGATGAGTTCGGGAACCTGCTCGCGGAGCAGTCGCCCTCGTCAATCGTCCGCTTCAGCTTCCCGGCCATCACCCTGTCCGCGAACGAAACGAGGATCTTTGCCGTCCGCCCGAAGGTGAACGTGGCCGATGGCACAACGATCGGGGCCTTCATCCGTGACATCAACGACGTATCAGGCACCGTCGGAATCGCTTTCCTTCGGCCGCTCGCCGGGCCCGCGTCGTTGGCGTACATTGGCTTTACGCCCCCGGGACCTGTGGTGGATGGCGCGTTCGCCGATTGGCAGAACACAACGGTCGATCCCACCGGCGACGTCCAGCCAATCTACGATCCCGATATCGACCTCACGCGCTACGCTTTCCAGGGCTACCGTGGTGATGCGTACTTCGCCCTGTCTGTTCTCGCGACCGCCTTCAACGGCACGATGGTGCCCGCCCTAAACCCGACGTACATCCCGCCGAGCGGCAACGCCAGCGGAGGCGGTTTCGTTTCTCCGTCTCCTCCCCCGGTGAATGGAACGGACTCGGTCCGTTTTTACCTTGATTCAGACGGTTCTTCCGCGACGGGGTACGCCGTCGGGGGAATCGGAGCCGACTTCCTGGTCGAGGTCACGGGCAAGGAGGGGAAGATCCTGACATCGCAAGCGAAGCGATTCTCAGGGACGGGCCCGTTCGACTGGCAGTGGACGTTGGTCGGAACCTCGCCGGCCGCGAACACAGGTCCTTGGATCGAAGCCGGCTTGCTCGGTGTGGCGATTACGAACGCCTCCCGAGCATACTTTGAGACGACAGGTTGGACCGGCGCCAAAGACGATTCCGTTCCGCCCAGCCCGCCTGTGGTCGTCTTCTCCGTCTCGGCGCTCTCTTCTGACGGACTCGGTCAGCTAGAATCGGGAGGAACTTCACCGCAGGGCAACTTCGACGTCTCCACTCAAGTGTTGAGTGGGAACGAGCAGTGGTTCTTTACGAGCGTCGGTCCAACCGCTCCTGCCCCAGGCGACTGTCCTACAGCGAACAAGTTCGGCGCCAGCACCACGGCCGGGAGTTCCGCCACGAGTACCACCCTTTCAGCAGCGGGACAGGCCATCTGCTGGTACACTCCCG
>WNFB01004773.1_pt1 | contig 12077 bp, 11 predicted proteins | sample 5400501 | NCBI WGS metagenome assembly WNFB01 (sample SAMN13153341, study PRJNA577476) | soil metagenome | isolation source: 200 cm saprolite under Douglas fir tree site 2 hole 1 | place: USA:California | collected 2015-04-18 | reverse complement strand
CCGGCGGCGTCGTCGTCCCCGGGTCAGGAGGATTGGGCTGGATATTCGGCAAGATGATCATCGAAGGGCTCAGAGCGGGTTTGGAACCGGCCGTAAAGGGCATCGAATTTCGGTAGAGATTGTGGCCGGCGGTGTCACAGGTGTACTCCACATAGACCATGTTTCCATCGTCGTTCACGTCGCCAAACAATTTCAAGTGAAAGCCGTCGGAGCCGTTTGTGGCGGTTGTCGGTACGATTCCGTTGGCGAAGGTTCCCGCAACTCTCACGGGTACATTCGCAGCGTGTGCCAGCGAAAATGTCCCCGTAAAGGTGGACGCTAATGGGCTCGTGACGGTCACAGTCTCTTCGTTATCCCCGGTGTCGACCACAAGTAGCATGCCGTTGAACACTCCGTTCATGCTGTCGAGAGCGGCATTGGTTATCGTGACGGGAACGTTTGGATCTGCGCCCAGGGCGACGGCTGTCGTCATTTTGGTCGGTCCATTGCTCGGAACGGAGATTTTCCCCGCTTGGCCGATCTCCTGCTGAAGCACTTCGGTTGCGCTGCGTACGCTGCTGTGCATTTCGGTCCGATTTGCAATAGTGCCCTGCGTCAGCGCCATCTGCATCATCGCCGTCATGACGGTTCCGGTGACCGCCAGGAGAATGACGACAGCAACCATGAGTTCCAATAACGAGAACCCAGTCTCTTGCGCTTTGAAATCACTTTTTCCGAATCTTCCCCGATACGGCACGATGCCTCCTCAGAACGGGCTCGTCTTCATGGAGACGAGCGTGGATTGGGGAAGTACTCCCTGTGGGGCGCCGACCTGAGCTTTTACCTTGGCTGTGACGGTGATCTGTTTGAGGTTCGTCGACGGTTGTGAAATCTGCCACACCCGGATGTAGTACCAATTGCCGGTGGAAGCGACAGGCTGGCCGCTGATGTCCAGATGGTCTACGTACCCAGTTCCCGGGCTGGTGACTGGAGAACTGGGATTAGAACTGCCCCCGACCGACAGACCCGTACCGCCCGTAGCGACCGGCGGGAACGCCGTGGTGTCCGTTGACCCGTCGCCATACGCAAGGCTGATGAGCTGCTCCATCTTGTCTTGGGCGTACTCGGAGGTGCGGGCTGCCAAATGCCCCTGATTCTCCGTAGTGCCGGTTGCCATCATTCCCATCGTTAGAATCCCGACCGTCGCAATGAGCAGGATGGCGAGGGCAATCATTGTCTCGAGCAGAGACATACCCGGCTGCGATGGACAATGAAATCGCCGGTTTTGAGATTTCCTTCCCATAAGTTTCCCTTAGCGTTTGCTCCAATTTGCCGTTGACGCATCACTGCGCCAGATTTGAGTCAATCCCGTGGCCAGGACGGTTACCCCGGTCACCGACTGTCCGTCCGTTACGTAGAGGGCATCGTTGGCCGTCGGAGTATTCGTTGAATCCACGGGAATTCCACGAGAATTGAAGACAACACAGGCTGTGTTTGAAATTCCGGGGCACGCAGGCGCCTGGGCAAGCGTGGCCTGGGTGTTGCTGGGCGGAGTGCTCAAGCTGCCAAAGCCGAAGGTTACCCCAGTTGACAGCAGTTGGGTTCCACCCTCCGTGGCCCAAGAAGTTGCGCCTGAAGGTTCCACCTCGACCCAAAATGTCTGGGTGTTCAGGTCGGCATGCACCCGGGCTTGGGCGAAATTCGAAGCCGCGCGCATCTTTGCCATCAAGATGACACCGTTAAGGTCGCGCGCGTCACCTGCGGTCCTCAAGTTTTGAATCATTGACATCATCTTGGGGATCGCCATCCCGGCAACAACGATTACAATCGCTACCACGATCAGCAGTTCGAGCGCCGAGAATCCACCGACGGGTTTTCGCCAACTTGGTCTTGACCGAAATTTCCGACGATTATATGGGTACATCGGCCTCTGTCTCCTGGCGTACCACGGGCCACTGGGTATATGAGCAGTCTTCGTTCCACTTCAAGATTTCCCGCAAGGCTTGAGTAACAAGCAGCTTGGTGGAGTTTCAGCTTGGATGCTTGCGTACCTCTCAACGCGTTTCGTCACGAATCGTTACAATCCCTCTGCTCATCACCCCCTGGGGTTACATCGGTTCTGGCGCGATATTTAATGAACAAGAATTGCTGCCCAAGCCTCTTCCGCGAAACCTGCTGTCTTCTACCGCGTTCATTCAACGAAGATTGAATCCGCGGTCAAGGAAAAATGTTTGAAATCTGGACTATTTCAGGATTTATGACGATAGATATACGACGATGGATTCTGAATAGTTTTTATCCATCCCAAATTTGGAAGGAAGGAAATTTCCCTCGCATTTTTATGTTAAGTCTATTTTCTTTAATGACTTAAATTGGGTTGTGTCTGGTAGATCAACTGCTCTCAACACTTGGGTAGGGTCAATTCATAGATTCCAGCAACATCGCCCATCGATGAGGGTATTCGTCATGAAACCAACAGGTGCATGGGTAGGTGTTCCAAGGCGAAGTTCAACCAGCTCGACGCGTGGCTATTCGGCGGTCGAATTAGTCATGGCGCTCCTGGTTGGACTCATCCTGGCCGGCATGGCTGTGCCGCAAGTTCAGTCAGGACTCTACACCTATCGCCTCAAGGGAGCTGCCGCGAGCTCGGTCTGGGCGGTCCAGTCCACGCGGTACCAGGCATTGGTGGAAGGGTATTCGTACCAGGTGGTCTTCAGCCAGGCGAACCAGACCTACCAGGTTCAAAACCTTCCCCCGGGTTCGGCCTCCTATGCCAACGTGGGTACTGCCGTGCCGCTTTCTGGAAGCCCGGTCACGTTGAATCAGGACACCACCCTTCAGTTCAAACCCAATGGGTCGGTGACGGCGACGGTGGGGGGATTGAATTTTATCATCACGTATCAAAGCAGGACTGCAACTTTGACGGTGTCCAACTATGGAAACGTCTCGGTTGTCTATAACTAAGCGGAACTCGCGCGAAAGCGGGTTCTCCATGATCGAAGTCGTGTTTGCAATCGGCATCTTGGCCGTCGGCCTTTCCGCGCTCGCCATGCTTGCCGCGCAAACCATGAGCGGCACCGAGCGGGCGAGGTACCTGAGCCTGGCGACCATGTTGGTGTCGGAGAAATTGGAGGACCTGAACCGCTGGCCCAGCGTGGACCCTCACGTCGCCGCCGGAGGCAGCCTGACAACCGACAGTGCCTCGGGTTCGATCAACTACTACGATGACATCGACTTTTCAAACATGACGGGGCAGGTGTCCGAGACCGTGGCGAGCACGAGCGGCGGGGTCACGACCTATCCCAACGTCATCCATCAATCCACCGGTTACGTCAATACCACGGCTACCACTACGGCCCCTGCCGGCTCGGGAATCATCTCCTTCCACCGGAGGTGGCTGATCGAGGCCAACCCAACTGTAAACAGCGTGACGCTGACCGGCGCCCGCCGGATCACGGTGGAGGTAACCCTCTCCGGCGGGGCGGTGCGTCCCGGAGCGGCAGCCAGTTTCCAGCAAAGCTTGGTGCGGCCATGAACACATACACAATAGATTCTAATTCGGCGCAGGCGGGCGGGAACAGGACTTCCGCGGGGTTCACATTGGTCGAGTTGCTGGTGGCCATGGCCGTGTTCATGATCGTCACGGGCGCGGCGCTTTCCCTGTTTTCCCAGCATCAGCCGTTGTTCAACCAGCAGCAGAACTTGGCCGGGCTGAATATCATGATGAGAAACGCAGCCGCGCAAATCCAGCTCGATGTGGTCAACGCAGGGTCGGGTTATTACGCGGGAATCAACATTCCCAACTTTCCGGTTGGGGTCGTCCCCGCCAATAATGTGGTGGCCTCCACCGGGGACTGCCATAACTCCACAACATACGTTTATGGGGCATCCTGTTTCGATGCGCTCAGCATCATCGTGACTGATAAGAATACGCCGCCGGCGCACCCTAGTGACAGCGGCACCAGCTGTGTGAGCACCACCAGTTCCACTCTCTTTGCGAATCCAGTGCCTCCCACAACTCTCGCCCAATTGTCAGCGAACTTCCACACCGGCGATCAACTGCTTCTTGTATCTGCCGACGGTTCCCAGATGACGACGACAATATTGTCCCAAGACGGCAGCATCGCCGGCGGCAAAGTCAAGCTACAACATAATCCGACCGCAGCCAACGGAACGAACACCTCTGCGAACGATCTCCTGGGAATCACCACGAATTTCAATAACAAGTTGGGAAGCAACTTCTGCACTAATGATTGGATAGTTAAGATGGCCCCCATTACCTACGGTGTGGATACTTCGACCCCGACCAACGTAAAGCTGACGCGGTCACAGGGGGGAACGACCTCCGTACTGGCAGAACAGATGATCGGATTTAAAGTGGGCGCTTCGCTCTTCAACGATAGTACCGACACCGACACGCCATCTTACCAATTCGATGCGAGCAATTACTCCATTAGCGGAACTTCTTTTGCGTATGACTATACCGTGGTCCGCTCGGTGATGATTTCGCTCATCGGACGGACTCCCCCCGTGACCGATCCCACGTACGTGTTCCGAAATTCGTTTGACCAGGGGCCCTATGAAGTTCAAGGGGTCTCCTTTGTGGTCAACCCGCGGAACATGAGCATGACGGACTAACCTGATTCATTCGAGGAATGCCATGCTACACAAACAGAAGCCTGCAAACCCTTATCATGCCTCCCGCGGCGTCGCCCTGATCACGACTCTGCTGCTCCTGAGCCTGTTCTCGGTGATGACTGTGGCCATGGTGATTGCGACCACTTCGGACACGCTGATTGACGTCTACTACCGGAATCTCCGCGGGTCCTTCTACGCCTCAGAATCCGGGCTCAACGCCGCCCGGCAATACATCGTTAACCAGTTCTCAGCGGATGTCCCGGGCAGCTACGCCGCCTACAGCGGGGATCCGCTTGCCGGCAAAGAAAGCGTCGTGCTGTCCGGCCTCACGAACAGTTCCTCCGGATTCGGCGCTTTTCAAACGATGGTCGGATCGCAGACGGACTCTTGGCCCGGAACTTTCAAGGTTTCCTATGACTCGACATGCACATCGGCTACGACCTGTGCGACCTATCTGGCCCCTTCTTGGGCTCCCCCAACTTGCACAGTGAGCTACACGAAAAGCACTGACCCATCTAAAGACTACTCCACACCGCCGGCGAACAATTGCTCGAGCTCGGGCAGTAGTGGCTATACGGTGGATTCCTATACGTATTCCTATCCCTATAGAATCACGGTGATCGGGCAGTCGCGGGCCAACGAGCAAAACACGGTGTCTGAAGACGGAACGATCAACGTGGTCGTAAACCTTGTTGGCGCCCCCAGCAAGCCGTCCAGCTTTGCGGCCTACGGCACCTTCTTCGACAAGTATGCCCTCTGCAGCAACCCGTTTGTCGCAGGGACGATGTCGGGGCCCTTCTTCTCTAACCAATCCTGGAACTTCGGCGATTCGGGTTGGGTGGGCTCGAGCAAATACATCTTTACGGGCACGGTCGGCGCCGTAAATTCCCAGGTCGGGTACATGTACAGCAGCGACGGGAGCTGCGACCAATCGAGCAGCACCTCGGACAAGCATAAAGGCGTAACCATCAATCCAACGTTTCAGGCCGGGTTGAACCTGAGCCAAACCTCGATCCCGTTGCCCCAGGATTCCTACAACCAGCAGCGTGCAGTTCTCGATGGCATCGGCGCCTGCTCCGTTTCGCCTTGCCCAGCAGTCACGCAATCGGAGATGAACGCAGATCACTTGACCGACGTCAACGGAACTGTGTGGCCCGCTTCGGGATCGACGCCGACGAAGGGTGTCTATATCCCGTGCACGACGCAGGCAGGCGGTGCTTGCCCTTGCACCTTTACCGGCGGCGGGATTTACGTCCAAGGAAACACCGATCAGGTTACATTATCGGGGGGTACGGTCGTTGTTGGCGGCTCAACCCACAAAACGCAGGTTATCGCCATCAAGCAAGGACCCAAGACGACAACCGTGACGCTCGACTTGGATGGGAATACCACCACGATCGCCGACGGTTCGACCAGCAGGACCATTAACGGCGTTCCGGAGAACTTGGGCGCTTCCCCCCCAACCGAAGCCGCGATGCTGTACGTCAACGGCAATATCAGCGACACGTCAGGGGGCACGACGACGGGACTGTCGGGGCCCTCCTCCGGCCCAGCCATTCAGAACGGCTCGGCCCTCACGGTGACGGCGACGGGCACCATTGCGATCACAGGGAACCTCACTTACTCCACAGAGCCCGTTTCACTCGACACCTCGGATACGCTGGTCAGCCCGCCCCCCACGAATGTTTTCGGGATTTTCACTCCGACCGGTGACATCCAGTTGCGAGTCCCGAACAGCGGTCAGAACCTGGAAATCGACGCCTCCCTCGCTATGATTTCCAGCGGCGGTTCAGGCGGTCTGATCAACACCTGGAACCAGATCAATACGCTGACGATTGTCGGCGGGCGTATCGCCAACCAGGCCAAGCAAGGAAACGTCAAGACCAGAAACATCTGGTTCGACAAGCGCTTCTTGCAGGGCGGTTTCGCGCCACCGTGGTTTCCGGCAACCACCGTGTCCACCTCGAGCACGGTCACAGCGACTGTCAGTCCTGTCGTCACAACTACCCGCGTCTCGTGGGCCAACACCACCGCGATGTAGCGATTCCCGAACCCCGATTGCATCCCCCGAACCCGGTCCCACATCTAAAGGACCGGGTTCTTCATTTTTGTACTATGCAACCAGGCCGGACTGAAAGCGCTGTGCGGCCGCCCGCAGGTGGAGAACCGACGCGTTCCGGCGCGGGAAAGACGAGCACGAACGGCGAAGTCCACCCCTTGGCAAGGGTGGGTCGGATTGCGTATGATCAATTTTGTCCGCTGGCCTAGCGACGCGGTTGTTGAACCTGTGCGGCAAACGGAATCTGGGTTCTTGTAGCGCCGCCCTTCCGGGCGGCATCGCGAAGGAAAAGGATGCCCGCCTGAAGGCGTGCACTACAACTTAAACCAAGCCACACAGGCTCTGTAAGCCCGGCTTTTGCCGGGGCCGCGCAGACCGGCCAGACGGCGGGAGAGCTCCATGAAAGCCGGCATTCACCCGGATTACCACCCAGTAACCGTGCACTGCGCGTGTGGACACACGTTCCAGACGCGCTCGACCATTAAGGGCGACTTCCTGCGCGTCGAGATCTGCTCGAACTGCCACCCCCTGTTCACCGGCAAGCAGAAGCTGCTGGACACAGCGGGCCGTGTCGAGCGGTTCACTCGGAAGTACGAGAAGGCGGCACAAGCGGCGAAGGACGCTAAGAAAAAGTAGCTATCCCGGCTCGCGACCTTTCGTTTCCTCGCGCCTCGGCCGAAAATTTCCATTCTTGTCGAGCGACGACCTACTTTCTCCCCGTGCGGCAGTGTAAAATGCCACGCGAGACATGGCCTCGCACCCGATGACCTCTCCCCGGCCGGATAGCGTGCTGTTTGAAGCCGCCGTGCCCCGCGTGACTCTGCGCAACGCCTTTGCCCACCCTTACGATTCGGCGATCGCGGCGGCGCGCACTTGCTACGCGCCGCGAATCATCGGCCCGGAAGAGATCACCGAGAAACAGCGGCTGCAAATCGGCGCGGCCACGTTCTACGCCGGGCACCACACGGTGTACCAGCACGCCCACTTTGAATTCGGGCTCGAGAACGTCAGCCGGCAATTCGTCTGGTCGTTTCTGCACGCGCACCCGTTCTACAACTCCGAGCAGCAGAGTCAGCGCTACGTGCGGCTGGACCACGCGCTCGCGTATCTTCCGCCGGAGCGCCCCGGGTTCGGCCCCGCAGAGCGGGTGATTTTCGAGCACGCCATCGAGCGTGCCTGGGGCTATTACCGCGAGCTGACCGCGCTGTTGAAAGACGATGCTCGCGCCATCCTGGGCGACATCTGGCACGTTGGGCCAATGTCGCATCCGAAGCGCGCGCAAAAAGTCGAGCGCCAGGCAGAAAAACGCGCCATTGAAGTCGCGCGCTACGTGTTGCCCGTCGCCGCGGCCACCACGATGGTGCATACACTTTCCGGCATCGTTCTGCATCGCCTGTGGCGAATGGCCGCAGCGTCGGATACGCCGGCGGAGGCGCGCGCCGTGATCGGCGAGATGGTCGCCCGCGTGCGCGAGATAGATCCGCAATTCTTCGATCGCTTCGATAATGCGCCGATGGAGCCGGAAGAAATGCCTGAATGGGCGCACGCGCCGCGCGCCGGTGACGGCGAAGAATTTGCGCGCGAATTTGACGCGCGCCTTAGCGGACGCGTCTCTGTGCTGACCGGCTTTTCGCCACAGGCGCCGCGCGTCGTCGCGGAAGCCTACCGCGCCGTTCTCGGCCTCACGGAGGCCGCCTGCCCCGATGACGAAGCGCTCGAGCGGCTGCTCAATCCCGCGCGTAATCCGTATCGCTTGGAGACACTGAACGTCGGTGTGCACGCGCCCATAATGCGCGCGCTGCAGCATGCGCATTTCACTTTCGCCAAGAAAATCAGCCACACCGCCGATAGCCAGGACCAGCGGCACCGCATGGTGCCCGGCTCGCGCCCGCTACTGACGCTCACCGACACGCGCGTGCCGGATTTCCTCACGCCGATGCTCGTCGCCGGAAACGCGCGCGCCCGCGAAGTGTACGAGCGGGCCATGACTGACGCCTGGGCCGCGAAAAACGAGCTGCTCGACCGCGGCGCGCCCCGCGAATTCGCGCTCTACTTGCTGCCGAACGCCAAGGCGATTCGCTTGGTCGAGTCCGGCTCGCTGCTGCACATGCTGCACAAGTGGACTATGCGCACCTGCTTCAACGCCCAGGAAGAGATTTACCAGGCTTCGATGGAAGAAGTCGCGCAGGTGCGCACGGCGCTGCCGCAGCTCGGGCGCTATCTCGGCCCGCCGTGCTACCTCCGCGCTGGGATTGGTTCGCCCATTTGCACCGAAGGCTCTCACTTCTGCGGCGTCAAGGTCTGGCAGGAATTCCCGCAAATCGAGCGGCGCATCTGACCGCGCAACCGACCCGCGTCCAGTTCAGTCATGAGTCAAGACTCTAACACGGAGCGCAAAGATGTCACTGCGCAGTGGAGCCACAACCAAAGTCAGCTCCAGCGGCTGAAGCCGACTTCCAAATCCTTGGGATCGGCCGGGATGAATCCCGGCCCTCCGAGAGGAGTCGAAATTTTGCGCGCGGCGCAACGAATTCGACGGCGAGTGGCGCGGATGGAAATCGCTCAACTATGACTCGGCACGGCAGCCTCGCGTATTATCTGGCGGCGTGGGTCTGCGGCTGCTTGTTTGCGACGGTTGCCTTTTGGCTGGACATCCATGTGTTGCGCATTCCATCGATGCAGGACGTCTTCAACCAAGTCGGGTTTCTGGCATTTTATTTCTTTGGGCTGATGTTCGGAGCGGTCCCGTCCCTTTTGTTCGGTTGGGGATTGCGCAGGCTGATGAAGCCGTTCCCGACCAGTGGAGCGTACATTTGGGCTGCGGCGGGAGGGGGTCTCGCTCTGCTGCTCGTTTGGCTGCTGAGCGGCGTGGCGCACTTGGCGCGCGATCCGCGGTATCTGCCCTACTCCGCGTTGCCCATTTGGCCGTTCTTGATTGTCGGCCCGGCGTATCTCGCGGAAGGAAACATTTGGCTCACGCTTCCCGTCGGAGCTGCGACAGCGGCCATTCTTTTCGCCGTCCAGCGCGCCTTTGATAGGGAAGCAGCTACCCCAGAACCAAACTCCCGGGTTTGAAGTGTTTGGCGGCAAAGCGCGACGACACGTTTGTTGTAGCCCGCCTCTTCAGAGGCGGGGGGTTCGGCTGAAATTTTGATCGCCCGATGTGCCTAACTGCGCCAGCGAAGTGTGACCGGGCCGTCGAGCGGGTGAACCATCGGCGCGCCAGTCTGCTGCGACGCCAGGTACGCCGCCTTCAATTGAAAATACCAGCGCGCCTGGCGGTCGGCGTCGTCAATCAGCATCATGCGCGGCTGTACCTTCAGCCCCGGCTGCTGCATTTCAATGACGCGCTGGTCCTGCGCGATGAACCGCCTGCCGAAAAGATGCAGCAGCGGCGTGACCAAGGGAAACCAGCGGAACAGGTTCCACGCCGCGACGAAATCCAGGCGGCACAGGTCGCGCCGCACCGGCGTCACCGTCGTGCGATTGGTGAACCAGTACGCCCCGCAGCGGACGGTCTCGGTCCGCATGTTCGGCAAGACGAAATCGATTTGCGTGGTCACCTCGCTGCCATAAAAGCGCAGCAGCTTGTAGGGGCCGCTGTTGGCCGAGGGCGCGTGCGTGCTCATGCGGAAACCGTTGGGGATGGCCTCGAAGGTCTTCTGCTTCTCGCGGATGCTGCGCCGGCTGCGCCACCACCACGATTGATGCACAAACGGCCCGTGCGCCGGGTCCATCAGGCCGACGATGCCATGGTCCATGCTGCACGCAAGATCAGCGGCCAGGTGCGCGATGCGGTAGCGCGCGCTGAACTTCGGCAGCTCCGGCGCCAGCGGGGCCGCCGCGTGTTCCGCCGCGCGCCCCTCGGGGTTTGCGAGATACGCCCAGATGTAGCCGTCGCGCTCCTCGCAGGGAAAACTCCCGGCATAGATGCGCTCGCACTGCAGCTTCGAGTCCGCCGTGAGCGAAGGAATTTCGCGGCACCGGCCCGTGTGCGCGTCAAACCGCCAACCGTGATACGCGCACTCGACGGTCTGTCCGTCGCATTGGCCCGCGGAGAGCGGGAAAGCGCGATGCGGGCAAACGTCGCGCAGCGCGAAGGGTTTTCCCGCGGCGTCCCGCCCCAGCACCAGCGGGATTTCGAGGCGCACGGACGTCGTGAGGCGGTGCGCACTGAGTTCGGTGCTGCGCAGCGCCGGGTACCAGAATCCCCACAGCAGTTCGCCGTCGTCATACGACCCGCTGACAACCGGGATGGTTGCGGTTTGGTCCATGCGCGCGCCTGCGGCACGCCTATGATATACCGTCCCGCACCCGTCGCAACGCCGACGCGGCGGCACGCCAATTTCCGACAAGACGGCTTCACGGGAGTTACGCGAAACATGTCGTGTTGATTGCCTCGCATTCAATATAGAATCGGCCCAAAATGACTACCCGCTCCAAATTGTCCGAGACTTCGGAGAAACACCTCCAGGCGCGGTCTGCCTACACTTGGTGGATGCCAATCCTTTGGGGCTTTGGAATCAGTGTCGCCCTCGGCATCGTTGTGACTGCGATAGTCCTCCTCGACCGGGAAGGCCGAATACCTAGGTGGGTATTTGGCTGGATTTCCAGTGACCGTGAGACTCAGAAGCGTCAATTTCGTCTAACGATTTTTGGTCTATTTGTCCTGTGGTTTATTACACGACTCGTGAAGCGAGGACTCTTTGGAGAGATCGCCAGAACCACTTATAACTGCATATTTTCGAGACTTAAAATGCCCCAAGGCGAACCCGAGGAGGGGATCCATGCGCGAATTTGCGCAGTTAGGAACGTACGGAGTGCAGTGTTCTTAGTCGGATTTTTCGCAGTGGAATTATTTCTGAGTTGGAGGGCTTTGGGCAAACCGTTCGTAGAGCATAACCTCTATGATCTTCTTTTTCGCATCGTGCTTTCGATTGTGCTCTTTCCGATTCTATGGAAGATTTGCAGGTGTGTTCCGGAACGATTTCTCCTTGGCATCGTCATGATCAGATTTGTGACAGGGTGGGTCTTCGAGTACGCACCGAACCTCGTTGATCCGTTCGCGGGCTTGATAAGGCAGTGCAACCTCGTGCTGTGGATTCTTGCCTTCCTTACCAGCCTAACTATGCTTGTTTCGTTGCTTTCCCGCCCTAGATCGGCGTAGTCGAGAGACATATTCCCTGTCGGCTCCCTTATTCACCATTGATTGTGACTTCGTCTCGATAAACGCGATTTTCGGAAACTGACCTCCACTCACGAGCCAGTGATTCCGCAACCGACCTTTTTCTTCGTTCCTAATTATTTGATTCCGTTCCTGTTTTAACCTCATCCTGACTCCGGAGCAGATTCGCATTCGATTTTGATTCTTGACATCGTCGCTAGTCTGAGATAATAAGTA